>Ga0137319_1000068_pt1 | contig 42804 bp, 34 predicted proteins | sample EasRivERMZT333_2_FD_104752 | JGI IMG/M metagenome (GOLD analysis project Ga0137319, IMG submission 104752) | Soil microbial communities from meander-bound floodplain in the East River, Colorado, USA - East River MetaG ERMZT333_2 | ecosystem: Environmental > Terrestrial > Soil > Floodplain ... | reverse complement strand
GCGGTGGAGTTAAACCGCAATGGCGAGTCTTTTGATGCCATCGTCTATGGCGAACGCGAGCCGATGAAATGGATCGCTGGCAGCGAGTTCTTCCAGCGCACGCGGGATTTGCCAGCGCCGGTGGAAACCGCCGGGAGCGGGGAACTGATTCACATGGCGATTAGCTACAGCACGAACCACAGCATCGCCATCTATCGCAATGGAGAGCGGTACGGTTCTTATTCGCCCGATGGGGAGCAGGCGTCCTTGCGAAGCTTTCCAGCCAACAACACTCGCATCCTGGTCGGGCTTCGCCATCACGGCGCGGGCAACGGCTTTTTTGAGGGTGCGATCGAGGAAGCGCATCTCTACGACCGCGCGTTGGACGCCGGGGAGATTGCAGCTTCATTTCGCTGTGGACCGCCAATCGTGACCCCTGCCGAAATCGTCCAGGCACTAACTTCAACTCAGAGGCAACAGCGTGAGGCGTTGCTCGCTGAGCTGGCGCTCCAAAAGGAAGCCGCCAGAAAACTTTCGGTGGTCCCACTGGCTTACGCTGCCAATTCCCGTCAGCCGGAAGCGACCTTCGTTCTGGCTCGCGGGGACGTGGAGAAAAAACGGGAAGAGGTGGTTGCCGGCGGTCTGTCAGCAGTGCGGTGTTTGACCGAAGACTTCGGTTTGGCAAAGGATGCTCCTGAAGCGTTGCGCCGCCTGAAAATGGCCGAGTGGATTGTGAATTCGGACAATCCGCTGACGTGGCGCGTGTTTGTTAATCGCGTGTGGCATTATCATTTTGGACGCGGCATTGTCGCAACGCCCAACGACTTTGGAGCCAACGGTGAGCAACCCACACACCCGGAGTTGCTCGATTGGCTGGCCAGCGAATTCATCGCGGGTGGTGGCAGCGCGAAAAAATTGCATCGGCTGATTATGCTCTCCAGCGCTTACCAGCAATCCTTTCAACCCAATGACCCTGCTGCGGCCATCGATTCTGACAATCGGATGCTGTGGCGTTATCCGCTGCGCAGGCTGGAGGCGGAAGAGATCCGTGACGCCATGCTGCACATCAGCGGCCAACTCAATCTGCAGATGGCTGGTCCGGGGTTTCGCCCCTTCACTGTGTTCACTAACAACTCCCATTTTTACACGCTCACGGATCGGGACGAGCCCCAGTTCAACCGGCGCACGATCTATCGCAGCAACGTTCAGTCGGCGCGCAACCCGTTGCTGGACTCACTGGATTGTCCCGACCCATCCACCAAAACGCCGGCACGCAATGTCACGACCACACCGATTCAGGCGCTGGGCATGATGAACAATTCGTTTGTCCAGCGGCAAGCGCAACGTTTTGCTGAGCGTCTGGAGGTCGAGGCGGGCAAAGATCCCGCTGAGCAAATCAATCTCGCCTATCGTCTTGTCGTCGGTCGCCAGGCCGACGGCCACGAGATAAAACGGGCTCTGGCACTGGCTCGCCAGCACGGGATGGAAAGCGTCGGCTGGGTTTTGCTGAATGCGAGCGAGTTCCTATACGTGAAATGATGTCGAAAGCCGCAGCGCAGATTTGCACTCTGCTTTTCATCGCAGTGGCGGGAGTTGGCGCCTCAGCGGAGCCGCCCATCCCCATCGGTGCGGCAAGGCAATTGTTTCTGGATGACCACCTGATTGCGTCGATGAGCCGCGTCAAGCGCACAGTCGAGTCCGCACAGAAGTATCCAGGCAATCCCGTCCTTTGGCCGGGGGAGAGGTGGGAGCCGCCGATGGCCACCGTGTACGGCTCCGTCATTCGCGACGGCGCCAAATTCAAGATGTGGTACAAATCCGGAATGGGCGTCGGCTATGCGGAAAGTTATGACGGGATTCAATGGAGCAAGCCACCGCTTGAGCTGACGCTCGTGGACGGCGAGCGGTCCAATATTCTGTTCCGCAAAAAGAGCAAAACCGAATCACCGGAGGCGTTCCCCTATTTTTATGAGCTCTTCGGCGTGCATCGGGACGATCCTGATCCCGATCCTTCGCGGCGGTACAAGATGGGTTTCCTCGACATCGATTGGAAATACAAGGGCAGCGACGGCGACCCGTGGCACAAAGGCCAGCGCCGCGGCCTTGGGGTGGCAGGGAGTCCGGACGGTATTCATTGGAAGCTGATGGATAGTTGGGCCACCGAAGCAATCGTGGACGGCGCGACGCACTGGATGTGGGATCCCACGCGGAACAAGTACGTCCTGTACGGGCGCACCCGAAAGGCGTTGCCGGAAGTGGCCGCCGCATGGTCCACGAACGATTGGTTCAAGACATGGTTCTCCGGGCGCGCTGTGGCTCGCGTCGAGTCCAGCGACTTTCTCCGTTGGAATTTTTCCAAACCGGACGCCGCGCCAGTCGTTTTGACAGCCGATACTCAAGACAAACCGGGCACGGAGATCTACTCGATGAAGGTCTTTCCTTACGAAGGCATTTACATTGGCCTGGTGCAGGTATTTCACGCCACACCCGAGGAGAGCACGCTGGATGTGCAGCTTGCCGTCAGCCGCGACAGCATCCGCTTCCGGCGCGTCGGCGACCGCAGCGCGTTCATTGCTCTGGGGCTGATTGGCAGTTGGGATCGCTTCAACCTTTCGTTGGCCAACAACGATCCGATCCTCGTGAAGGATGAATTGCGTTTCTACTACGGCGGGCGGATGTATCGGCATGGTCCCTACGCAGGTCCTGACAAAGGCCCGGAGAAAAGCGGCATCGGTTTCGCCACCATCCAACGCGATCGGTTCGTGGCCCTGGAAGCTTCGTTTGAAGGGGGTGAGATTCTGACCAAGCCGCTAAAATTACAGGGCAGAAAACTGCACCTCAATGCCAAATCGGATTTTGGAGAGATCGTGGTCGAACTGCTGGGCGCCGATGGCAGCCAGATCGCCCGTTCCAAGCCCGTGCAACGTGATGGACTGGATATCCCTGTGGAATGGAAGCAGGACCTTCCAAAAGACCATGATGGCCCGGTGGCGTTACGTATCAAGCTGCAGAACGCGCGGCTGTTTGCCCTTTGGTGCGATTGAGACAGGAGCGCAGGCGTCCTGCGCGTCTCGCCCGCAGTTTTCGGCGTCGCGCCGAAAACACATTTCTGGGTTCGGTTACGCGCAACGTTCGTTTGTGCGGTCTGCCACGGTCCAGTCGGCGGGACGCCGACTGGTGCGACCGGGACGGTCGCGCTCCCCTTCCTCGAACGGCCTCGTGTGCTTCGAGTGATTGCCAAAAGTAATTTCCGAAAAGGTGGGGCAAACCTGCCGGCTTGCCGTGACGCCCAGCAGGGCGTCGCCCACCTTTTTGGAAATTACTTTTGGCAATCGATATCGCTCCATGATTTGGGCTTTGAACTTTAAATGGCCCCGCCTATAACCAGCGCGTGTCCGAGTTTTTCAAGACACCGATCGATGCCTCGACGCGCTATTGCGCTGTTTACGGGCATCCGATCCAACATTCCGCTTCGCCGGCCATGCAAAACGCCGGCATGGCGGCCTTGGGATTGAACTGGCGTTACCTGGCGTTTGAGGTGCGTCCCGATCATCTCCGCGCAGCCATTGAAGGGGCGAGGGAGATGAGGTTTATCGGCCTCAACCTGACCGTTCCGCACAAGCTGCTGGCCGTGGATCTGGTGGACCTATTGGACGAATCGGCCCAGGCCTGGGGCGCGGTGAACACCATTCGCTTTGAAGGGCGGAATGAACGCGGAGAATGGCAGCCGCTCGGGTCTTTCGGCGACAGGACTCCCGATCAAATCCGCAGCCAGGGCTTTAATACCGATGCCGATGCCATCGCTCGATCCCTTCGAGAGGACCTTCACTTTGAACTGGCCGGCGCGAAAGTGTTGGTGCTCGGCGCTGGCGGTGCCGGACGAGTGGCCGCCCTCAAGCTTGCTGCTGAAAACGTATCGGAGCTGTTCCTGGTGAACCGCACGATCGGCAAAGCCGAGGCTATCGCTGCTGAAATTGGCCAGCGCTTCCCCAAGGTCAAAACGTCGATCAGTTATCCCCGCCAGCCAATCGGTTTGGTTGTGAATGCAACCTCTGTGGGTTTGAGGCCCGGTGATGAGCTTCCTTTCGACCGCACCGCATTCTCGCTGAGTCAGACCCGCGCGGTCTATGATATGATCTATCGACCGGCCGAGACGCCCTTGCTCAACGCCGCCAAAGCCGCGGGATGCCACATCGCCAACGGTCTCGGAATGCTGCTCCATCAGGGCGCCAAAGCCTTGGAACTTTGGAGTGGACAAAAGGCGCCGATCACGGTGATGCGTAAAGCGCTCGAAAAAAATGTCTATGGTTCAACGTAAGTTCGAAGGGAGCAGTCCAGAAGGCCGCCAGAGACCTTTGACGTTTCGGCCACGCTCCTTGAACCGATTCTCTTATGTTTGACGCCAACGTGTGGGTGGCTGTGCCATTTCATTTTTGGTCGGCCGTTTTCTTCGCATTCGGATGCATCGTCGGGAGTTTCCTGAATGTCTGCATCTATCGCATGCCGCGCGGGGAGAGTCTGCTTTTCCCGGCCTCGCACTGCCCTCAATGCAAATACTCCATTCCCTGGTATCTGAATGTCCCATTGATCACCTGGCTCTATCTGCGCGGCAAATGCGCGAATTGCCGGGCGCCCATTTCCCCGCGCTATTTCCTGGTGGAGTTCCTGACCGGCCTGGCGTTTCTGGGTAGCTGGCTTTTGGCCGGCGGGCAATCCGCCTGGCTGGCGTTGGTTTATTGTTTGATCATGGCTGGCTTCATCGTGGCCACGTTTATCGATTTCGAGCACTTCATCATCCCGGATGAGATCACCTTTGGAGGCATGGTGGCCGGCTTTTTGTGCTCGATTGCTGTGCCTGCCTTGCAGGGAACGGACCAGAGGTTGCTGGCCGGCGGACGGAGCTTCCTGGGGATCCTCGTAGGCGCCGGCACGCTTTACATGATACTGCGCCTGGGCAAATTGTTGTTTGGAAAGCAGAGGCTCGAATTGCCTGCCGATACGAAAGTCGTTTTTACGGAGACCGCTTTGATCCTGCCGGACAAGGAAATTCCTTACGAAGATTTGTTCTACCGCAAGAACGACGTCATCACCATGGAAGCGAAAGTAGTGGAGATGATCGACCGTTGCTACAAGGCTGTCCGCATCCGGCTAAGTCCTGAAAAACTACATATCGGCGATGAAGTTCTGGATCCGGAAGAGGTGCCTTATCTGGAGGTCGTGACCGATAAGATGGTCCTGCCGCGCGAGGCGATGGGCCTGGGCGACGTGAAATTTATGGGAGCCATCGGCGCGTTCCTCGGCTGGCAGGCCACACTTTTTTCCCTGATGCTTAGTTCGATCATCGGCGCCCTGGTGGGACTTGTTCTGATCCTGATGCGAAAGCAGGAGTGGTCGAGCCGCCTCCCCTACGGACCGTACATTGCGTTGGCGGCGACCCTGTGGATATTCGGCGGGCAAAAGTTAGTCGTCTGGTGGGTCCGATGGCTGCGCTAAGAAGCGAAACGAGCTATTCAACCTGCGTTTCCTTGAGCCATTTCATCTCATTCAGGTTTACAAGCTCTCCACCACACTGACACACGGTTTCCCCCTGCCGGGCTTTTACCGTCTGACAACGTAGGCAAACGACGGCGGTCGCTTTTCCAGACTTCCTTACCTTGAAGCGGCCCCACAGGGAACAACCGGCCACCAATCCCCAAAAAGCCATCCTCGGTGGCAGACGTTGGAGAAAGTCCTTAAAAGTTGATACCTTTGCATTCTCGCCCCAGCCAGGAACTGCGGCCGTAAAGCAGGATAAAAAAATCCATAAGACTACCGCTGCCAGGATGTCGGCAATCTTCTGCCTCTTCCGAGTCTGAACAAGTTCCTCTTTTGTCTTTCTTGTCCACATCGTCTCTTCAATTCTAAACTCCGACCAATCGACTGAACGCAGTTACTCACATTGCGCTTTGTGTCGCAGGGCGTGATCGACGAGAACCAAGGCTGTCATTGCTTCAACCATCGGCACCGCGCGTGGAAGGACACAAGGATCATGCCGGCCACGAGCCTTGAGCGTTGTGTTCTGAAGCTTGATGTTCACTGTGTCCTGCTCGTGCATGACCGTGGCCACGGGCTTGAAAGCGACTCTGAAATAGATCGTCTCACCGTTGGAGATGCCGCCCTGAATTCCACCGGAACGATTGGTCACCGTGCGCACCTTGCCTTCCTTCATTCGATACGGATCGTTGTGCTGCCTGCCGGTCAGCAGGATGCCATCAAAGCCGGAGCCAATGTCAAAGCCTTTGGAAGCAGGAAGACTCATCATCGCTTTGGCTAAATCCGCTTCCAACCGGTCGAAGACAGGTTCGCCCCATCCTGGTGGCACGCCGCGGGCAACCCCTTCGACGATGCCGCCGACGCTGTCGCCAGCTTTGCGCATTTGTTCGATGAGCTGGATCATTTTGTCGGCGGCGCCGGCGTCGGGGCAGCGAACCATATTCGCTTCGATATCTTTCGCTTTGACTTTGTCGGGATCGACTTCCGCCACCAGCCGTTGCACTTGTTTGACGTAAGCCAGAATTTGCACGCCGTAGCGCTCGCGCAGAATCTTTTTTGCAATGGCTCCGGCCGCGACACGCCCGATCGTTTCGCGCGCGCTGGTGCGACCGCCGCCTTGCCAGTTGCGAACGCCGAACTTGGCTTGATACGTGTAGTCGGCATGCGAAGGACGGAACTTCGTCTCCATTTCCGAATAAGCTTCCGGACGGATGTCCTCATTTCGTACCCACATGCTGATGGGAGTGCCGAGTGTCTTGCCTTCGAATACCCCGGACAGAATTTGGATCGTGTCAGGCTCCTTGCGCGGTGTCACGATCCTGGACTGGCCGGGCCGGCGGCGATCCAGGTCGGGCTGAATGTCTGCTTCCGAAAGTTCCAATCGCGGAGGACAGCCATCGACCACCACGCCGACACCGCCGCCATGGGATTCGCCCCACGTGGTGATGCGGAACAAATGGCCAAACGAATTCGCCATGGCGGAAGTTTGGGGCAAAAGCAACGGAAGGTCAAACCGCGAGGCTCAGATGCTCAGATGGCTTTACCGCACTCCTGGCTAATCAGAGCCGCGTAGTTTGTCCGCAATGTCGCCAGCAAGGGTGACTGCCTCAAAGGCTGCTGGTCCAGCTCGCTGACTTCCACGATGCCCAGGCTGCTGAGCGTCAGAAAGACTCCTTCCGCCTGATGGAGCTCTTCTCGAACGATGTTTCGTTGCTGGGTTTGAACACCACGACGATCGCAAATCTCCAAGACCACCGCCCGTGTGATGCCGGACAAAATTCCCGCGGCCAGCGGCGGAGTGCAAATGACCTTTCCGTCTATCCAGAACAGATTGCTGCTGGCGGCTTCAGCGACTTCTCCGTTGGTGTTCAGCAGCAAGGCTTCCTCCACCCCGCGCGTCTCCGCTTCGGCGCGAGCCAGGATTTGCGGGAGTTTGTTGCAAGTCTTGAAGCAGGCCAGCGGATCGCCCGCAGGCAAACGAAACGACGACGTGATGAGCCGCCACTGTGGCAGATTATTCAAGTCAGGGGATGACAAGGGATGCAATGACATCACCAGGAACGAATGTTCCGCACCCTTGATCGAATAGCCGCGTACGCCAAGGCCGCGCGAGAGGGAGATGCGCAAAATGGATTCAGGCGCTTTGTTCGCCTGAATGAGCCGGGTCGCTGCGTGGCGCAGAGCCTCTGGAACAAACGGCAGTCGAATTTTCAAGAAGTCCGCTCCCTGTTGCAAACGCGTCAGGTGTTGCCGCCAGCGAAACGGTTCGCCTCCGCACACGCGCAAGGTTTCAAACAGCCCATCACCGTAGAGAAAGCTTCGGTCAAAGACGGACACCACGGCCTGGTCCGCAGGGACGAATTCGCCATTAAGAAAAACCGTCATGGGCAGACCTGAAGTTGGCAATCACTCTAATCGATCAGCCGCCTGGTTAAGTCACCATAAGCATCCACGCGCCGATCGCGCAGAAAGGGCCAATGGGTGCGAGTGATGTCCACCTTGCCCAGATCGACCGGGACGACCAGAACTTCTTCCTTGTTCATGCTGGCTTTGGCGAGGATTTGGCCGGAGGTATCGGCGACGAAGCTCTGACCCCAGAATTCCAGTCCATCGCCGCCAGCGGGCCTTTCCAAGCCGACGCGATTGGACACGGCCACGTAGCAACCGTTGGCCACGGCATGACTGCGCTGAATCAATTCCCAGGCGTCGTGTTGCCTGGCGCCATACTTCGGCTTCTCCTTGGGATGCCAGCCAATGGCAGTCGGATAAAACAAAATCTCCGCTCCTTGCAAAGCCGTCAGGCGCGCGCCCTCCGGATACCATTGGTCCCAGCAAATCAGCGCGCCGATTTTTCCATGACGCGTTTCCCAGGCGCGGAAACCCAGATCGCCCGGGGTGAAATAGAACTTTTCGTAGAAGAGCGGATCGTCCGGGATGTGCATCTTGCGATAGAGTCCCAGAAGCGAGCCGTTCGCATCGATGATGACAGCGGTGTTGTGGTAAAGGCCGGCCGCGCGCTTCTCGAAAACCGAAGCGATGACCACGACCGAATGTTTCCTGGCCAGTTTCTGAAAGGCCTCCGTGGTCGGACCGGGAATGCTCTCGGCCAGTTTGAAATTCTCGTGGTCTTCGCTTTGGCAGAAGTACTGGGAGCGAAACAATTCTGGAGTGCAGATGATCTGAGCTCCCTGTTTGGCCGCCCGCTCGGCAAAGCTCAGGGTCTTCTTCACATTGGCGGCCGGATCGGGCGAGCAGCGCGTCTGGAGCAGTCCGAGTTTGACGACGGACGAAGATGGCTTCATGCCCTTTACAACCGCCGCGTCCGGGCCGTGCGTTCGAGCATGCGGGTACTGCCCTTGGCGTCCCTCGAAGCCAGGGATGGGTTCTGGCCGAACAATTCACGCATCATTTTGCCGAGGGTCTCATTGGTGGGGCCGTAACCGGAATGATAGATGTAATGTTCCAGGTCGTAGAGCAGCTCGTCGGCAAGGGGATAACGCTTCTCAAGTTCGCGCGCAAAGCAGCGGTGCAGGATTTGATTGAGGCGGTCGTCGATCCGCGAATCGAGTCGGCGGAAATCCGGGATGGGCATGGTCATGACATTCTTGCGCGACGTCTCGGGCGTTTCACCCTTGAACACATTTCGGCCCAGCAGCAGCGCTGCCAGCACAACGCCGACGGAGAAAAGGTCGGAGCGCTTGTCCGTAATCTGAAAATTGGCCTGTTCCGGGCTCATGAAGTCGGCTTTGCCAGCCACCACTTCCCCCTCGTCATCGACCAAAAAGCCGCGCGCCTTGGCGATGCCAAAATCCGTCAACTTCACGTCGCCTTCAAAGGCGATCATAATGTTCTTAAAGCTGACATCCCGATGGACGATGCCCAAAGGCTTGCCGTCCTTGTCAGTCTTGGCATGAGCGTAGGAGAGGCCGCGCACGACGCGGCTGGCGATGAAAACGGCCAGTTCGAGCGGGAGAGTCTGTTTTTTGTCCAGCAACTGATCGCTGAACTGTTCGAGATTGACGCCCCGGATCAGTTCCATCGCGATATAATAGATGTCCTTGGCCTCGCCGAGCTGATAGGTCTGAACGATGTTGGTGTGAATCAGATCCGCGACCAGTTTGGCTTCGCCGATGAAATTTTCGATGAACTGTTTTTGGTTGGCATAGTTCTGCCGAATCACCTTGATGGCGACGCGCTTGACGAACTGACGCGCTCCGTGCTGCTCCGCTTCATAGACAATGCCCATGCCGCCTTCATAGATCTTCCGAACAATGTCGTAGCGCAGATCGCCCTGGATAGTGAAGAGTGCAGCCATCGCAGTGATGTTGGAAGAACCTTGATTCAAGTCAAGCTTGCGCTGATTTGGACGCCTGCCGAAATCGTGAAAATACTTATATTTTTCACGATTTTCTCCTTGCACGACCTCTCTGAATGGCTTTAATACGCGCAAGTCGAATGACTTCATCACAACCAACGAACACAAAACAACACTAACGAACGCTATGGCAAAATCACTCTCGAAATCGCAGATCGCATCAGAGATCGCAGAAAAAAACGAAATCTCCAAGAAGCAAGCCATGGCCATCATCGAGCACCTCGTGCAGATGGCCTACAAGAACGCCAAGAATACCTTCACCCTCCCCGGCCTCGGAAAACTCGTGCTCGTAAATCGCAAGGCCCGCATCGGACGCAACCCGGCCACCGGCGAACAAATCCAGATTCCGGCCAAGCGGGTGGTAAAATTCCGTGTGGCCAAAGCGGCCAAAGACGCCATCCTCGGCGCGAAGTAATTCCTTTGTTTCCATTCACAGGCACTCTGCTCGGCAGGGTGCCTGTTTTCGTTTTGCTTGGTCCTGTTTCTCAACCTCTTCGAGGCGACTAGGGCGGAGGCGCCGGCCGTGCGCGGGAATTGACCACGAACTCAAGCGCCAGCAGAGTGCCGCTGAAATACATGAACTGCTGAAAGGCGCCGTTAAACTCCCGGGTCAGCCATTGCCCGAAGCCCAGTTGCACGAACACAAAGAGGCTCCAGACCAGCATGGCCGGAAGACACCTCAAGGATTTGCGTTCCAGGAATTCAGCAGACACCAGCGCCAGCACGGCAAGCGCGAACGCCAGCAGTTCCGACACGGCCAGCAGCCAGAAGGTGGCGGTCAACCCTGGGAAAGCGGCCAGAAACGTCTTGCCAAACTTGCCCTCAAACCAGGATGGAATTCCATCGATCAACTTTCCGATGGCCGCAAATCCCCACACGCTCAAAAACAACAGATTGATCGCGAGCAGCGGGCCGGCCCGGACGATTCGAGGCAAATGCGAGTTCATGGCCTCGGAGGATGCCGTGGCTCTCGCTCAATGCCGAGCTTGATTTGCGGCGTGAGTCAGCACCGGCCTGGCAGCGTGTCGATTTCCATTCGTCGTGCGTCCGGTTTTTGTCGAACGGTGGTTTCACCTTCGGTTCAACCGGATGCTGTGCCGAAAGTGTGCGGGATTCAAGCCTGCTATCAATTTCCTGAGGAAAAATGGTGCGCGCTGCAGGATTTGAACCTGCGACCTCCAGTGTGTGATACTGATGCTCTACCGCTGAGCTAAGCGCGCGACCGCAGCACAAACTAGTGAGCACGCCGGACATTTCAAGATCTTCTTCAGCCTCCGACTGCCAACAATGTGATCAGGCACCGGCTCTGTCGCTTCGACTCACCACACCATCGCGACTTATTTCTGGCAGCTTTTCGCATCGATTCTTCGCTGATCGATTCTTCGCTTGACTGACGAGACGCATTCGGCTAAAGGATTTGTCCAGGTTTCAACAATTCCCAACGAGCATCCGCGCTCATTTGATAAACGGAAACATTGCAACTTTGCAAACCTACAAAAGGATATTCCATGAAACGCCTCCCATTCTTTCAGCTCTCGATCAGATTCAACTGGCGCGTTCTCGCCGCGGTCTGCGTGGTGTTCCTTTCCAATCTGCCGAAGGCAGCCTGGGCGCAAAGCTACGGTCGTCCCACTTATTCCAGCCCGATCGCTATTTCGCGCAACGACAGGCTGATCTGGTCGGTCAATCCGGGTGATGACAGCGTCAGCGTTATTCGTCCGGACACGAATCAGCGGCTGGCCAAAATCGCGGTGGGCGACGAACCGGAAAGCATCGCTCTCACGCCTGATGGGCAGTATGCCTATGTTGCCAACGCCGCCGGCAGCTCGGTGACGGTCATTCGCATCCAGGATCCGGCTTGGGGAACGTTCAATGCGTTCGTTGATACAACTGTGGGCCTCAACGGCCATCTCACTACCGGCGCCGAACCGTGGAACATCGTCACCTCGCCCGACGGCCTGCGTGTCTTCGTCGCGAACAGCGGCCAGGACACCATCACCGTGATCAACGCGACCACCCGCACCATCATCGGTCACGTCGATCTGAGGAACAGCATCGCGAACGACCCTGATCGCAGCCGCCACTTTCAACCGCGTGGCCTGGCCGTCACAGAAGACAACACCAAGCTCTATGTAACGCGCTTCTTTTCGTTTACCAAAGCGGGCGGGCGCCAGGGTGATGATTTGGGCAGAGAAGGGCTGGTGGCCGTGCTGGCCATTAACACGAGTTCGGTCAACATTGCCGACTACACCGTCGTGCGCACGGTGAGCCTCGCGCCCCAGGTTACAGGGTTCCTGTTTCCCGGCCTGACCAACGAAACAGCCGCGTTCCCGAATCAGCTCCAAAGCATCGTTATCCGCGGCGACCGCGCTTATCTGCCGAACATCGCCGCCTCGCCCACGGGGCCGTTGCGTTTCAATCTCGATACCCACGCCTTCGTGAATCAAATCGGCGGTGTGAACGGGAACACTCCGACCGATCTTGGCGCCCTCAACATGCATCTTGGCGCACGCGACCCTGAACCACCCAAGCGCAGGTTGTTTTTTTCGAACCCGTGGGCTATCGCCTTCACAAATCAAAGTGGCGCAGGCGCGGCGTATGCGGTTTCTGCCGCCAGCGACCTGCTGGTGAAATTGAACGTGGCCGCTGATGGCAGCCTCGCCTTCACGGGAGACAGCAATACCACCCGCTACATCGATCTGAACGATCCGACCACTCCCGCCACCAGTGGCATCAATGCGGGCAAGAACCCCCAGGGCATCGCCATCAACAGCACGGGCACCGTTGCCTACGTCGTGAATTTCGTTTCGCGCAACGTTTCGATTGTTGATCTGACGACCGATGCGGTCATCGCCGTCGTGCCGAGTTCCGACCTGCCGGCGCCCGGATCGCAAGGCGAGACCAACCTCGTCGGCGCAGAGGTGTTCTTCTCCTCGCGCGGCAACTTCGATGCGATTCCAGGTACGAACTCCTTGCGCGACCGTCTTTCCAGTGACGGCTGGCAGAGTTGCGCGAGTTGCCATTTCAAAGGGTTAAGCGATGGCGTCATCTGGCAATTCGCGGCTGGGCCGCGCAAGAGTGTGCCGCTCAATTCGAGCTTCAATCCCCAAAACAGGAACCAGCAGCGCCTGCTCAATTACTCGGCCATCTTCGATGAGATTGAGGACTTCGAGGCGAACATCCGCAATGTCTCGGGTCCGGGCGCACTGGCTGTCCCCATTAACGGAAATCCGCTCAGCCCAAACCACGGCCTGCTCATTGGCCCTGGGGGCGATCTCAATGTCGCGCCCAATGGCCTTAATGCCTTTGCGTTGCCTAATGCCAACCGCGATCAAGTAACGGTGACGTTGCCTGGCAGCACCAACAAAGTGCCGGCGTTGACGGCGATGCGCGAGTGGGTGCGCTTCGCCGTGCGCACTCCCAATGGGCCGCGGACGGGTTTGCCCAACGGGCCGTCGGCCTCTGACCTCGCAATGGGCCGGACACTGTTCGTGCAGGCAGGTTGCGCCCAATGTCACGGTGGCCAGAATTGGACCATCAGCTTGAGGGACTTCACACCGCCGCCTGCTAATTCGGAAATCTTCACCGAGCGCACCGGAACGTTCATCGGAAATCCGGTTGGGGCGCAGTATCTGAACCGTTTCCTGCGCGACATCGGTTCGTTTAACCTCGGTGTGCCGGGGCAGGGCAATCCGCTCGGCGACAACATTGGCGCGGACGAGAAGGCTGCTCCCGCCGTAGCGGGCGGGGTGCTGCAGGCGGCGCAGGATGCGCTGGGACGTGATTACAACAACGATGGCAAGGGAGTGGGCTTCAATGTGCCATCGCTGCTGGGCATTGACGCGTCGCCGCCGTTCATGCACAACGGCGCCGCCGAATCGCTCGCCGCAGTGGTCGCGGACGTGAAACACCGCACGGACAATGGCCGATTGCCCGACCGGCTAAGCAATCCAAGCGATCAAGCGAAGGTTGTGCTGTTCATCGGGTCCATCGATGCCAACACCGCGCCGGTGTTCGACGTGTTTGACAAGCCAACTTATTCCAGCCCCATCGCCATCAACGCGACTGACCGACTCATTTGGGTCGTGAACCCAGGCGATGATTCCGTCAGCGTTATCCGTCCGGATAATAACACGCGCCTGGCGAAGATCGCGGTCGGCGACGAGCCGGAAAGCATCGCGCTGACGCCGGATAACCAGTGGGCCTATGTCGCCAATGCCGCTGGCAATTCCGTCACCGTCATTCGCATTAATGATCCAGCTTGGGGAACATTCTCAGCAGAGGTGGACATGTTGGTCGGTCCCAACGGTGAGATCACCACCGGCGCCGAACCTTGGAACGTTGTCTGTTCGCCCGACGGCAAGCGCGTGTTCGTCGCCAACAGCGCGCAGGACACAATCACGGTTATTTCGACCGCTTACCGCAGCATTATTGGTCATATCGATCTGCGCAAGAGCCTGGCGAACGATCCCGACCGCACCCGTCATTTCCAACCACGCGGCCTGGCAGTCACTGCGGACAGCACCAAGCTCTACGTGACACGCTTCCTGTCGTTCACACGGCCCGGCGGACGACAGGGCGATGACTTTGGCAAGGAAGGACTGGTGGCGGTGCTCGACATCGATACCGATTCGGTCAACATCAATGACTACAGGCCTGTGCGCGTCATCCCGCTGGCGCCGCAGATCAGCGGTTTCCGGTTCCCGGGACTGACCACCGACACGGCGGCGTTTCCGAATCAACTGCAGAGCATCGTCATCCGGGGCGAGTCGGCCTATTTGCCTGGCATCGCCGCCTCACCCAGCGGCCCGCTGCGCTTCAACCTGGACACGCACGCGTTCGTGAACGTCATCGCCGGCGCCAACAGCACGTCGCCGGTTGATTTCGGCGCGCTCAACCTTCACCTCGGTGCGCGCGATCCCGAGCCGAGCAAGCGCAGGCTCTTCTTCGCCAATCCGTGGTCCATCGCTTTCACCAGTCCGCTTGGCGAAGGCACCGCTTACGCGGTCTCAGCCGCGAGCGATCTTCTGGTGAAAGTCAATGTCGCTGCCGATGGCCGGCTCGCGTTCACGGTCGATAACGATACCACCCGCTACATCGATCTGAACGATCCTGCCAACCCCGCCACCAGCGGCGCCAATGCCGGCAAGAACCCGCAAGGCATCGCCATCAACAGCACCGGGACGCGCGCCTACGTGGCCAATTTTGTTTCGCGCAACGTCTCGGTCGTTGATCTGGGCACCGATACGGTGATCGCCGTCGTGCCAACTTCCGATCTGCCCACGCCCGGTGCGCAAGGTGAAACCAATCTCGTTGGCGCGGAAGTGTTCTTCTCTTCACGCGGCAACTTCGACACGATTCCCGGGACAAACTCTTTGCGCGACCGTCTTTCCAGTGACGGCTGGCAAAGTTGCGCGAGCTGCCATTTCAAAGGGCTGACGGATGGTGTGATCTGGCAATTTGCCGCTGGCCCGCGCAAGAGCGTGCCGCTCAACGCCACCTTCAATCCGCACAAGCGCACCGAACAGCGCCTCCTGAACTATTCGGCCATCTTCGATGAGGTCGAGGACTTCGAGGCGAACATCCGCAATGTATCGGGGCCGGGCGCACTGGCTGTCCCCATTAACGGAAATCCTCTCGATCCGAACCACGGCCTGCTCATTGGTCCTGGGGGCGATCTCAATGTCGCGCCCAATGGCCTTAATGCCTTTGCGTTGCCTAATGCCAACCGCGATCAAGTAACCGTGACGTTGCCTGGCAGCACGAACAAAGTGCCGGCGTTGACGGCGATGCGTGAGTGGGTGCGATTTGCCGTGCGCACGCCGAACTCGCCCCTGGCAGTCGGATGGGCGCCCGGAGCGCCATCACCTGCGGACATCGCGGCGGGCCGATCGCTTTTTCTCGGTGCAGGCTGCGCCAATTGCCACGTTGGGCTGAACTGGACGGTCAGCGTGAAGGATTTCACCTCGCCGCCCGCCGCGTCGGAAATCTTTACCGAGCGCACCGGAACGTTCATCGGTAATCCGGTGGGAGCGCAGTACCTGAACCGCTTTCTGCGGGACGTTGGCTCGTTCAATCTCGGCGTGCCCGGCCAGGGCAATCCGTTGGGCAATAACATCGGCGCTGATGAAGTGGCGGCGCCAGCAGTGACCGGCGGCGTGTTGCAGCTACCACAGGACGCGCTCGGTCGAGATTACAATGCTGACGGCAGGGGCATTGGGTTCAATGTGCCCTCGTTGCTGGGCCTCCACGCCGTGCCTCCATTCATGCACAATGGCGCCGCAGAGTCACTCGCGGCCGTGGTGTCGGATGTGAAACACCGCACCGACAACGGGCTATTGCCCGATTTGTTGAGCAACGCCGCCGATCAGGCGAAGGTGGTGACCTTCGTGGAGTCAATCGACGTCCGGACGGTGCCGTTCGTGCCCATCGCAGTGTCACGCGTCGGCGCTTACATTATTTTGTCGTTCGATTCCGTAGCCGGCGTGATGTACGGGATTGAAGCGCGCACCACGATCACCGGCATGGCCGGGCCTGTGACGAAGGTTACGGGCAACGGCCAACGCATGGATGTGGCCGTTCCCATTGACAGTGCGGCCCGCTTTTATCAGTTGGTAGCCGACCCCTAAGTGACAAAAACAGGTTGGCTGCCTGGGATGGAGGCGGTGGTCCTTGCCTTCACCAGGTTTTGCGGATGATGGTATCGCGCTGGGCCCAATCCGGATCGGGTTTAGGGTAATCCAGATTGTAATTCAAACCACGGCTCTCCGGTCGTTGCAGAGCACACGCGACGATCAACTCGGCCACAGTGGCAATATTGCGCAACTCCAGGAGGTCGCTGGTGACGATGAAGTCCCAGTAGTACTCCTGAATTTCTTCCTGCAGATTGGCGATGCGCTTCTGGGCGCGCTGGAGGCGTTTGTTCGTGCGGACAATCCCCACATAGTCCCACATGAGCCGGCGAATCTCGTCCCAATTGTGCGAAACCACCACCAGTTCATCCGCATTGTGAGCCTGGCCCGACTGCCAGGGCGGGATTTGCACTTTGGCCTTGGGCAGCGGACTTGCAATGATTCGCTGTGCCGCCCGATGCGCGCACACCAGCGCCTCCAGCAACGAATTGCTGGCCAGCCGATTCGCGCCATGCAGACCCGTGCAGGCGACTTCGCCTACGGCATAGAGGCCGCCGATCTCGGTGGCGCCATCCACATCGGTCATCACACCGCCACACTGGTAATGCGCCGCCGGGACGACCGGGATCGGTTCCCGCGTCATGTCGATGCCGAATTTCAAACAGGTCTGGTAAATGTTCGGAAAACGCTCGATCAGGAAATTGGCCGGCTTGTGCGTGATGTCCAACAGGACACAATCGGCGCCGCTGCGTTTCATTTCACTGTCGATGGCCCGAGCGACAATATCCCGTGGAGCCAGTGATTTGCGCGGATCGTATTTGTCCATGAAGGCGACCCCATCGACGGTCTTGAGAATAGCCCCTTCGCCGCGCACCGCTTCACTAATCAAAAACGATTTCGCTTTGGGATGGTAGAGACAGGTGGGATGGAACTGAATGAACTCCATGTTGGCCACGGCCGCGCCGGCCCGATAGGCCATCGCCACGCCATCGCCGGTCGCGATGTCGGGGTTCGTCGTGTAAAGATAGACTTTGCCGCAACCACCCGTGGCCAGGAGAACGTTGGGGGCGGCAAACGTCTCGACCTGCCCGGTCTTCTTGACGAGGACATAAGCTCCCAACGATCGATTCGGTCCGTTCCATCCCAGCTTTTGGGTGGTGATCAGATCGATGGCGAAGTGGTTCTCAAGAATCTCGATGTTGGGCCGCGCCGCAATGGCCGCCAGCAATGCGCGTTCAATTTCACGACCGGTTATATCCTTGGCGTGGAGGATGCGTCGCTTGGAATGCCCGCCTTCCCGGCCCAGGTCCAGTTCACGGCCGCGGGGAGAATCGGCCACTTCACGCTCCGAAAAGCGCATGCCCAGTTCGATCAACTCGGCGATCCGGGCCGGTCCCTCCTCGATGATGCTGCGGACGACCTCTTCCTTGCACAGGCCCGCGCCCGACGTCAGCGTATCGCGCACGTGCAACTCGAACGAATCCTCTTTGCTGGTGACGGCGGCGATTCCGCCCTGGGCGTAATTGGTGTTGGACTCTGCCCGATCTTTCTTGGTGATGATGGCGACGCGACCATGCGGCGCGACCTTCAAGGCAAAGGAAAGGCCCGCGATGCCGCTGCCCAGCACCAGAAAATCGAAGCTTCGACTTTCAGGGGTGAGATTTGTCGCAGGAGCCATGGCTCACAAACGGCCATTATCAATCAACCGCGTTGTCCCCACGAACACAGCCAATGCCATGTGCGCCCCGCGTGAGATTTCAGAGACTGGTCGCAACGTCGCCGGCTCGAAAAACTCGATGTAATCCACGCGCGCGGCCGGCTGACGCTCGATGAACTGTTTCAATTCTTTCTTGAACGACGCTGCGTTTAAGGGCCGCGGATTTCCTCGGACCGCAGCCCTGGCTTTTTGAATGGCTTGCCAAAGGACGCCTGCCTGCGTGCGCAGGCCGCCTTCGAGATATTGATTTCGCGAACTCATGGCCAGGCCATCCCGCTCGCGCACGGTCGGCTCGACGACAATCTTCACGGGAAAATTTAGGTCACGCACCATGCGCTTGATGATGACGGCCTGCTGAAAGTCCTTCGTTCCGAACACGGCCACGTCCGGCTGTACGATGTGGAACAATTTGGCCACCACCGTGGTCACGCCGCGAAAATGCGCGGGTCTCGACTGGCCTTCCATGACTTTGGACAATCTTTCCTCGATCACATAGGTGCTGTAGGCTCCAGCCTCCTTCCCCGGATACATCTGGTCGTTATGGGGAACAAAAGTCACATCGGCCCCCGCTTCCCGACAAAGTCGTCCGTCGCGAGCCAGGTCGCGGGGATAGCGGCTGAGATCCTCTCCCGGGCCAAACTGCGTGGGGTTGACATAAATGCTCACGACGACGACGCCGTGTCGGCCCATCAGTTTCCTCGCGCGTCGCACCAGACTCAAATGTCCCTCGTGCAGGTAACCCATCGTGGGCACCAATCCGACGCGAGTCCCCTGCCCTTTCCAGCGGCTGGCCTGCCGTTGCATCGCAAGGACCGAGGTCACCGTGCGCATGAAAAGTAATTTGGCGAGAGCAAAGATGCGATGCCTCTTGCCTGCGCGTCTTCCCCGCTTCGAAACGGCTTAGCGGCGAAATGGAAGCGGGGTGCTTTGCGGCATTTCGTTCGCGCACGGTTGGTTGGTAGGCGCGTCGGCCGGACGATCGGTGGACTGGACCAGGTGATTAGCCACCAAATAAGCCTCGACTTCTTCACCGCTCACGTCTGCCAGCATGTGGCCGTTGACTTCGACACAAGGGCTGAGCATCTGGCCGCTCCTTTCAATCATCTCCTGGCGCTGAATTGGATCGTTGATGATATCACGGTCTTCGAATGGCACATCGTATTTGCGCATGATGGCGCGCACGCCCTGGCTCCAGCCACACATCGGTTTGAGATAAGCAATGACTTTCGGTTTATTCATAATTCAAATCAGCAGTAAACTGACATACTGGAGGCGTTTGGCAATGATTTCTTCGATTGTCCTGCCCGCGACTTGAACCAGTCGTGTGGCGAGATTTTGGAGCGCCTGCGCTCGGGGGGCACAGGCTGTCGCGCTGCGGCCAGGCCGAGGGTCGGAGCTGCCCATTCAGCACGAGGTTTTGCCGGAACATATTCACGACTTCCGGAGGCGTTCTTGCAACCGACCGCAACCAGGGCCATCATTAACAAGAGCAGCAAAGAATGGGCGACAGAACTCCAGAGTAAACCCTATTGCCAGCGGGACAAGTCTGTCGCACAGTTAGTTCAGAAAAGAAATGACGCAGCCAGCCAAATCGCTGAAGGGACAGTTGATTCTGGATAAGGGAAAATTGCGTGGTTCGTTCTTCCACCGCACCGTAATTCTCGTTTGTCAGCATGATTCCGAGGGCGCCTTTGGATTGGTACTGAACCGATCGACGAACAATAAAGTTGGCGATGCCGTGGTGGCAAACCTCCCGGATACAATCAAAGAAGAAATACTCTATCTGGGCGGGCCGGTGCAACCTCAAGCTCTCAGCTTCCTGCACAACGACGTGTATATTCCCGACGCCAGCGTCATGCCTAACCTGAATCTGGGCCATTCGCTGGATGGCCTGATGGAAATCGGCGAATCCTTTTCCGCCACGCAACGGGTCAAGATTTTTGCGGGCTATGCCGGCTGGAGTCCGGGACAACTGGAGGATGAAATGAAGCGAGACACCTGGCTGACCCATCCCGCTTCCATCGATTTGGTTTTCAGCACGAAACCGGAACAGCTTTGGCAAGGCATCCTGCGCGAGAAAGGATGGAAGTACAAGGTGGTTTCCGAAGCGCCGGAAGATCCGTCGTGGAATTAAGGCCAGCCAAAGGGATTTGAGGTTCAGGGAAGCCGACTCTGGAAAAAGCACCCGGCTACAAACCCTGACACCAGAGAAACTCGCCTACAGCCGGCAGCACCGTCCTACTTCAGCATCCTCCGGCGGCGGCCTTTATAGGAGACAGGCCTCAAAGGGGTTTCGCCCTTTTCGCCGGAGCCGCGTTTCAGCTCCCGAATCTGATCCCGCAGCAGGGCCGCCTTCTCGAATTCCAGATTATTCGCGGCCTTCAACATGTCCTCTTCCAGCTCGCGGAGCGTTTCCGTGAGATCGAAATTGCCACCGGCATCGTTAATCACCGCCATAGCCTTATCGGCTCCAAAACGAGAAGAGAGACTTTCCTCGACGGCGCGACTCACGCTGCGAGGCGTGATCTGGTGGGCCTGGTTATAAGCAAGCTGCCTTTCCCGGCGATACTCTGACACGGCCAGAAATTTTTGAATGCTTTGCGTCCTTTCATCCGCGTAAAGAATCACTTCTCCCTTGAGATGGCGCGCCGCGCGGCCCGCGGTTTGAATCAAACTGGTGGCGCTGCGAAGATAGCCTTCCTTGTCGGCATCCAGGATGGCCACCAGGGATACTTCGGGAAGGTCCAGCCCTTCGCGGAGCAAATTGATTCCCACCAGGACGTCGAAGTCCCCTTTGCGCAAGGCGCGCAAGATCTCCACGCGCTCGATGGCGTCGATCTCGCTGTGCAGGTAACGCACGTTGATGCCAATGTCGCGCAGGTAATCGGTCAACTCTTCCGCCGTGCGCTTGGTCAGTGTGGTTACCAGCACGCGCTCCCTGGCTTCCACGCGTTTGCGGGCTTCATCGATGAGATCGTCGATCTGGCCTTTGAGCGGTTTGAGCGTCACCTTGGGATCGATAAGTCCGGTGGGGCGCACCACCAGTTCCACCACCCTGCCTTTCGACCATTCGATTTCGCGCCCGCCCGGCGTGGCGCTGGCGTAAATGGTTTGCCCTTGCACGGACTGGAATTCCTCAAAACTCAACGGACGATTATCCAACGCGCTCGGCAAACGAAATCCGTGCTCGACCAAAACGGTTTTGCGCGCCATGTCTCCGGCATACATCCCGCCGATCTGCGGCACCGTCGCGTGCGACTCATCAATAACCAGGAGATAGTCGCCGGGAAAGAAATCGATGATGCAGGTAGGCCGTGAGCCTGGCGGGCGGCCGGCAATGTGCCGGGAATAATTCTCGATGCCGGAACAGAAACCCATCTCCATCATCATCTCCAGGTCATATTCGGTGCGCATCTTGATGCGCTGGGCTTCCAGCAATTTTCCGCGCGCTTCGAACCACGCGATCCGCTCCGTCAACTCCTCGCGAATGGCCGTACTGGCTCGCTTCATCTTGTCGGCCGGAGTGACGAATTGTTTACCCGGATAAATCGTCAGGGCGGGCAGCGTCTCGATGGTGTCGCCCGTGAGCGGCTCAAAGCGTGTGATGCGATCCACATTATCGCCGAAGAACTCCACGCGCACCGCATCTTCGGTATAAGCTGGACACACCTCGACGGTATCTCCGCGCACGCGAAAATTACCGCGACTGAACTCGATGTCATTGCGGTTGTATTGGATGTCCACCAGTCGCGACAGGAACTGGTCTCGGGTAATTTCCTGGCCGACGCGCAGGGGCACGACCATCGCCTCATAGTCCTCTTTGCTGCCGATGCCGTAGATGCACGACACACTCGCCACCACCACGACATCGCGCCGGGCGAAGAGTGAACTCATGGTCGAGAGCCGCATCCGTTCGATCGCCTCGTTGATGCTCGAATCCTTTTCGATGAACGTGTCGGTGCGCGGAATATAAGCTTCGGGTTGATAGTAATCGAAGTAACTGACAAAGTACTCGACGGCATTCTCCGGTAGAAATCCTTTGAACTCCGCGTAAAGCTGCGCCGCCAAAGTCTTGTTGTGGGAAATCACCAGGGTCGGCTTGTTCATGTTCCGGATAACGTTCGCGACCGTGAAGGTCTTGCCCGATCCCGTGACACCCAGAAGGGTTTGATGTTTGGCGCCTGCCTGCAACCCTTCTGTCAACCTGGCGATGGCCTGTGGTTGATCCCCGGCCGGCTCAAAGGGCGAAACGAGCTTGAACATCGAAACGAAGTTACGGGGTCAGCATGGAGGGTGTCAACGCAGTGACTTGGAATTGGTGGCGTCGTGAGCGGCTCCTATTGAGTCAAAACGGAATAAGCAAGAGCGACAGCTCTTTTCCGGCGCAGCCACTTGATTCAATGGGCAGTGGAGGGTGTGACGTAGCCCGTTCGGATTCCTTCTCCTCGCTGAAACTACAGAAACATTTTACAAGTGCTTTACACACACAGCTCCAGGTTAAGCCATAATAGGCGCGGCTGTCCGAATGGGACACAGGAACTCACTCAAACGTATGCAAAAAACCTCAATCAAAATGACCATGAAACGAATCCACTCCTTCTGCAAAGGCTTCGCGCTGGCGTTGCTGGTGCTCGCTCTCAACGTCGGGGCCAGCGAATTGGAATCCGCCGTGAAGGCGGCCCTGGAAAACACACCTAACGGTCCTGTCGATGTGTTTGAGCCAACATTCGAGCTATTCAAACACGACTTCCGGGTGAAGCCGGTGGAAGTTCTTGAGAAACACAAGGGGAAGTTCACACTAGGGGGCAAGCTGACCCGTATCGCTCGCGCCTCTGGCATGAATGATGAAATCACTTACCGCATCATCAAGGAAAAAGGGGCGGTCAAGGAAATCACCTGGCAAGTGAACGGCGCCGAGTGGCATTCCCTCTCCGAGCCCATCCTGAACGCGCTGGGGGATTACCGGAAAGGTGTCCCGATGCCGGAAGAGAAGCAGCGTGAAGTTGAGCGCGCCTTGGAGGAGGCCGTGGATGGAACCTGGCAAAGAGCGGCGGAGTTTCTCATCGCTCATATCGCAGTGCGACATTGTTAGCCGGCGGCACGCAACCTGGCACGCGTGGCTGCGCGAAACTGCCGCGCAAAAAACCTCAAACTGTAATGTCCAAGCAGGATGCGATTGGAGCGCGGACGTCTCGTCCGCCCGAACCTACAAATGACCAGCCTGATACCATGTTCTGCAATAATTGCCTCAAGCGAAACCCTGCACCAAACAGTGGATTGGCTTGGGCGAAGGCATTTGGCGCAACCGGGCCCGCTCTTATTCGGGCGGACGAGACGTCCGCGCTCCTTTACTGCATGGATGCGTCTAAGCTAAGGCGTGGGCCGATAGACTGGGCCACGGTCGATCACCGATTGAAGAAGCCCTTCCTCGAGATAGTCGGGCCTTGGATCGATAGGCCGTGGAGTCTGCCCGCCATAGCCGATGGCTTCCCGCACCTTGGGATTCAGAAAGTAAGCGCCCGGGACGATCTCGGCGAGAACTCCGAAGCCGGCAGGATCGGTCCCTTGCAACTCGGCAATGACTTCGGCAGGAACACGACCCCCAGCGCGCTGCAGAATAGACCTTAATCCGGCGCTCAGATCGGGACGGACAGCCAGCACCTGATCCAGTCCTTCGTCCGCCACACCCGCTTGGCTCGCGGAAGGAAAGCCTTCACCGGCAGGAATCAGAACATCCGCCAGAGCCGCGAGTGCGGCGCGTTCCGCTGGCGTAAAATCGTTGCTCATACTCATCCCTCCCGAGCGCATGAACCGTCAGGAAGGCACGGATGATTCTCCGTTGCAAGCGCGCGCAGAGATGCAGCGATCCATTTCATGGCTATTTGGTGCGGCGTGCTATCCGGATACCCTCTTCAAAACCTCAACGCGAACGTAACTAATCCACCCAAAATGCCCGCGGCGATTATGACCAGAGCAAAGCGCCTGGCCTCAACCGGGCCCTCGTGTCCGCCGGTCCGGCCGGCAACTCTGAAGATGACGAATCCCAGACCGATCAGGAATGCTGCCGCCGGCAGGCCGGCTTCCGCCACAAAATCGGTCGTGGTGTTGCCGGTGCGAGACCAAGTGATTCCCCACGCGGCAAAAAGCCAGAACAGAAGTGACAGGCAAAACGCAATGTGAACTTTCCGGGTCAATATCATGCCGTCTGTTTGAAGGCTTATGGCAGCATGTTGGGTTTGAGACAGTCTTTTGTCCATATGATTCGGGCCATAGGCAGTTGCCTCCATCGGCATTTCCCTGTTGGCAAATCGCTGAATCCTTTGAATATTGTCCGCGCAATTATGGGCGAGACAAAAAAACACACCTACGACGAAAGCAAGATCAAGACGCTCTCCTCCCTGGAGCACATCCGGCTGCGGACGGGCATGTACATCGGACGCATCGGCGATGGTTCACATCATGATGACGGATGCTACATCCTGCTCAAGGAAGTCATCGACAACGCCATCGACGAATACATCATGGGTTACGGCAAGGAGGTGCGCATTCACATCGACGGCACGTCCGTCAGCGTGCGCGACTTCGGGCGCGGCATTCCGCTCGGCAAAGTCGTGGATTGCGTTTCCAAGATCAACACCGGAGCCAAATACAACGACGAAGTCTTCCAGTTCAGCGTGGGGTTGAACGGCGTCGGCACGAAGGCGGTGAATGCGCTTTCGAAAGAGTTCATGGTGCGGAGCCATCGTTCCGGTGAGTACGTGGAAGCCTCCTTCAAACAGGGCAAGCTCAAAAACGACAAGAACGGCAAGGCTGCCCAGGAGCCCGATGGCACTTTTATCCGCTTCACGCCCGATCCGGCGATTTTCAAAGAGGTGCTCTTCAAGCCGGAGCATGTCGAGAAAAGGCTGCGCCACTACAGCTATCTGAACACGGGGTTGAAGCTTATCTACAACGGCCAGACCTTCCAATCGCGCCACGGCCTGCACGACCTGGTGATGGAAGACTTGAAATCCGACAACAGTGAACCCATTTATCCTCCGCTCCATTATTCCAGCAAGATGCTCGAATTCTGCTTCACCCACAGCAACAGCCGCTATGGGGAATCCTTTTACTCCTTCGTCAACGGCCAGTACACGACCGACGGCGGCACGCACTTGAGCGCCTTCCGCGAGGGACTGCTCAAAGCTGTCAACGAATATGCCAAGGGGAAGTTCGAGGGCGACGACGTGCGCGAGTGCATGGTCGGCGCGGTGGCCATTCGTCTGAAGGACCCCGTCTTCGAGTCGCAGACCAAAAACAAACTCGGCAACACTGAGATCCGTTCGGAGCTCGTCAACACCGTGCGCGAGGAATTGCTGCGCTTCTTCAACCGCAACAAGGAAGTGGCCGAGAAGATCATTGCCAAGGTCGAAGACACCCAGCAGCTTCGCAAGGAATTGCAGGAAGTGAAAAAGCTGGCCCGCGAGCGCGCCAAGGCCATCACCATCCGCATCCCCCAGCTCAAGGATTGCAAAATCCATTTGGACAAGAAGCGCGGCAAAGGCAAAGAGTCGATGATCTTTCTTTGCGAAGGGCAATCCGCCGCCGGCTCGATCGTGAGTTGTCGCGAAGTGGAAACCCAGGCCATCTTCGTGCTCAAAGGCAAACCTCTCAACGTCTGGGATCTCAAGCGCGACATCGTTTATAAGAACGATGAGATGTACAATCTCATGCGCAGCCTCGACATCGAAGACAACCTCGAAGGCTTGCGCTACCAAAAGGTCATCCTGGCCACTGACGCCGATGTGGACGGCCTGCACATCCGCAATCTGCTGATCACCTATTTCTTCCGCTTCTTCGACCAACTCGTCCACGACGGCCACCTCTTCGTCCTGGAGACCCCGCTCTTCCGTGTCCGCAACAAAGACCAGACGATCTACTGCTACAGCGAAGCCGAACGCGATGCCGCCGCCAGCCAACTCGGCAAGAGCGCCGAAATCACCCGCTTCAAGGGACTGGGCGAAATCTCTCCGAGCGAGTTCAAGCAATTCATCGGTCCCGACATGCGCCTCAGCCAGGTCGAACATGCGCCCAAACCCGACGCTTCCAGCATCCTCACGTTCTACATGGGCAAGAACACGCCCGAGCGCAAAGATTACATCATGGAAAACCTCGTCGTGCCGGTGGAAGATTGAGGGTTGGTTGAAACAGCCTTCCGCCGTAGCGGCGTCTCGGAAGAGCGCCGTAGCCTTGAACCTGGCAAAGCTGACGGCGCTCTCCCGAGACGCCGCTACGTCTATGCGCCATTCGTTCAAGCACACGCGACCTGCATAGATGATCAGGCGAAGTATGCCGAAGACGAGGCGGCGGAAAGCTTTGACCACGCGGAGGACATCTTTGGCGGCACGGCGGCAATAGATGCCAGCGCGATATTCCTCGGAGAACATTCGGCATTTCGCGTTCCGCGCGCCGCGTTCATAGATGTTCAGGCCGGGGCAATCTTTGACCGAGCGAGGAAAATCGATGATTTAGCGACGGACATCTTTGACCACTTGGTGGAAATAGATGCCAGCGCGAACCCAGCACGCTCCGCAATCAGCGTTCTGCGCTCAACGCTCGTAAAGTAAAAAATCCGTGCCGTCCGCGCGATGGTTGAATAATCTCCAACCATGGCGAAAGCAAAGGCCGCTCGCGGCATCAGGACACCTCCGCCCCGCAGCATTTTCCAACTGCGGATCGCCCTCCGCTACATCAAACCGCCGATCTGGCGGCGGGTTCTCGTGCCCGATAACTGGCTGCTCGGTGATCTGCATCCGTTATTTGTGCACGTGATGGGATGGGCCGGTTACCACATGCATGCCTTCCGGTTTGGTGGCGGATTCAAACAGGAAGAGTATTCCACGCCAGAGATGGTCGTGGAGGCCGGGCCGTCCGTCCGTGACGAAGATTCGGTGTTCCTTGGCCAAGTGATCCATCGCAAAGGCCAGGTATTCACTTACGAATACGATTTCGGCGATGGCTGGTTGCACGAGGTCAAAGTCGAAAAGATTCTGCCCTACCATGCAGACCTGGTCCTGCCCGTGTGTCTGGCCGGAGAGCGCGCGTGTCCACCGGAGGATTGCGGAAGTTTTCCTGGCTACGCGAATTTACTTCGCGTCATGGCCAAGGCAGAGACAGAGGAGGATCGCGAATTCCGCAAGTGGGTCGGTCACTATAATCCTGAACATTTTGATCTGGAAGCCGTGAACCGGCAGATTCAACCGAAAACCAGAGGAAGAGCCCGATGAATTCACCGGCCAAACTCAGTGATTTGATGGATGCGCTCCTGTTCGAGTCCGAAGAAACCGTGACACAGTACGACCGTGAGACCGGCCGCATGGTCATGGTGGAACGCTCCGTTCTAAGTGCGATCGAAGAGGGAGATGAAGAATCGTTGAGCGATCTGCGCGATTGGCAGAAGGAACAGGTCGAAATCGCGCGCGCCATCGCGGCTGATTCGGCGGATCGGTTTATCGCTCCGCCGGATAAATTCGACTTTCACGAATACCGCCACATGGAGCGGTTCATAGGGAGGGTGGAAAACGCCGAGCATGCCGAGCAATTGTGGCGAGCCATCAAAAGCAAAGGCGCCTTTCGCTATTTCAAAGACACGGCCAGCCGCCTCGGCCTGCTCGACCAGTGGTACCGCTATCGGGACGATGCCATGAAACAGTTCGTTCTCGAGTGGGCAGAAGCGAACAATGTCCCCTGCGAAGATGACATGAAAGATCGACCGCGCTGAGTGCGCTTTGTTGGCCGACCGTCACACTCGCCACTGCACCGAGAAATCGTTTTGGCGATTTCCTCTCCGCCTTGACAGGGGAGAAGGCTAGGGGTGAGGTGTCGAAACTGACTTTGAACATGACTAGACGCTAATTCCACGAATCTCCACGAATCACGATCATCGTCAGTACCAGAATCCGATTTGAATTCGCGTCTCTCATCCGAATGACATCATTTGACGGCTCTCTACGCCCCGATTATCCTGCGGTCATGAACTGGCGTGAACGAATTGTGACCGATCCGCTAATCCTTCGCGGCAAGCCGTGTATCAAAGGCACCCGCATACCTGCGGCACTGATCCTTGGTTATCTGGCTGCCGGAAAAGATGCGGCTGCCATCCAGCGCGAGTTTCCCGACTTGACGACAGCAGATATCGCAGCCTGCCTTGACTACGCACGCGATCTGGCCAGCTTTGAAGCAGTGGCGGCATGAGCCTGCGCTTCTTCAGCGACCAATGCGTCCCTGCGGAAATCACAGACACGCTGCGCCGCCATGGCAACGAGGTCATTTTGCTTCGAGAACAGTTGCCCATCCGCTCGCAGGATCCGGTCGTTATTGCCAAGGCGCAGGAGTTGGGCGCCATCCTGGTGTCCTTGAACGGCGATTTTTCCGACATCGTCACCTATCCGCCGGAGAACTATCTTGGGATCATAGCTATTCAGGTTCAAAATCATCCTGAAATCATTCCGCAACTGATGGAGAGGCTGAACGCATTTCTAGTCACACATCCAACTCAGGATTACTACCACAAGAAACTGTTCATTGTTGAAGTGCATCGCATCCGAATTCGGGGTGCATGACGCTACCTTTTGCGCTTCCCTCTCCGCCTTGACTCCCTTCTCCGCATCCGATGGGGAGAAGGTGGCCGAAGGCCGGATGAGGTGTCTGCGGGAGAGTGGGGAGAGGGCCAGGGTGAGGTGTCGAAACTGACTCTCCGCGCCTCTGTGGCCAACAACCAGAAACGAGAAACCAGGAACTCGAAACTTCTCTCGCCCCGCCACCGGCACGAGCTCCCAAAATCGGGCTGTATCTCACCGCCCCAGAGATGAACAGAGAACGAAGCGACAAAGAAAGCAGCCGCAATGAAGAATTTCATAAGATCGAATCGTCCTTCGAACGCCGATGAAAAGACACTTCCACCCTTTGTTCGATGCTTTTGTCCAACCTCCACAAGAAACCAGGAAACTCGAACCTTGCATCAAGCGCTGGCCTTTGTCATTCTTACGCCCAAGCCCTTGTCCTCACAATAGCGAGAGAACGAGGTGATTTCGAGACTGCAATCAATGAGCGGCCACTATCCCAGGGCGCCCAAACTCAGCCTCTCGCGGCGGCACGTGACGCTTCCGGGTCTGAAAGGCGGCTTCATTCTCGCGTCGGGCCATTCCAAATGGTTCATCTGTTTGCTGTTGATTTGTTCTTTCACAAGTGGGCAATGCGCCGTGCAAGTGGGTAATGGACCGACATTCAGTTACAACTATTCGCCACGCCTTGCTCTGGGCCTGGATGCGAACGCGAGTCACGTGGACGTATCCTACGTGCGCGAATCTCCGACCCTATTCAATTGTTCTTATATCGTGCCGGCCAGCAGCGCGACTCCCGCCAGCGGCACAGTGACGTATCAGTTTCTTCCTGACCCAGGATACGTCATTCAGGATGTCATTCTTGCCCAAAATGCGAGCCTCTACACCACTGGAAGCGTGATCGGCGAATACAGCATCAATGGCGGCGCAACTTTCCAAACCTTTTATCAGACACCTCCGTACCTGGGCTCGCTGCGCACCGCCAACAAACAAAGCCGCCTCCATTATCTGAACGCCACCAACTTGATCCTCCGCTACACCATCCTGCGCACCGGCAGTTCGCACAGCGTTCAATTCCTCCGCGACTGCGATGATGCCACGGCTGCGTTCTCGGCCACCGGCACGATTGTAAGCGAGGCCCAGGCCCGCGCCACGCGCGGCGTTGCCCTCGTTAACCAGGCGTCCGTCTGGAAATACCTCGATAACGGCTCCAATCAGGGCACCGGCTGGCGTCAACTGAACTTTGGCGATACCTCCTGGCCGTCAGGCCCGGCCGAATTCGGGTATGGAGATAGAGATGAATTGACCACGAATCAATTTGGGTTGGACCCGGACAACAAATACGTCACGACCTACTACCGCCACAAATTCGTGAACACAAATCAGACACCGTTCAAAAAAGTCATGGTGGGCCTGTTGCGGGACGACGGCGGAATCGTCTATCTCAATGCGGCGGAAATTTTTCGGAGCAACATGCGCACCGGAACCATAGACTTTATGACGCTGGCCTCGTCCGCAATCGACGGCCTTAATGAAGTCACCTTCTACGAAACCAACGTCCAGCCTGCGCACATTCTTCTGGGCACGAACATTCTGGCCGTGGAGATTCACCAGCAACGCAGAGACAGCTCCGACATCAGTTTTGATCTGGATCTTTGGGGTGAGCTTGAAGCGGAGCGCCCCCGGTTGCACGTCAGCCGCCTGGACGACTGCGTCCTTCTTACCTGGAGCGCCGAGGACTTTCTTGTCGAATCAGCCACCCATGTGACAGGACCATGGGAAGCGCTGCCGGGAATCCCGACCAGCCCTTACTCACTTTGCGGGCTCGATCGTCCCACGTTCTTCCGGCTCAAAAGCAAACCTTAGAACCCATCTCACAAATAGACTGAAAATATTGCTGGTCTTCGGATGAATGAAGCTCAATCACTTGTGATTCGCCACCGAGACACCGAGAATTCTTTTTTGCGATTCCCTCTCCGCCTCGGCCGGGGAGAGGGCCAGGGTGAGCTGTCGAAACTGACTCTCCGTGCCTCCGCGCCTCCGTGACCAACAACCAGAAACCAGAAACGAGGAACTCGAAACTTTCAGAATCCCTCAAGCGGCCCGATCCAGGGGTTTAACCTCCCTTTCCAGAGCTTTGAGCTTCATGCGCCGCGCCAGGCGGAGATCGTAGTCCATTTGCAGATTCATCCAAAACTCAGCGGTTGTGCCAAAGTAAAGCCCGAGCCGAATCGCATTTTCCACCGAAATAGGGCGGCGCCCATTGACAATCTGCGTCATGGTGGAGTGAGCAATGCCTGACTCCTTTGCGACACGATATTGGGTCAAGCCAAGAGGCACGATGAACTCCTCCAGGAGGATCGTTCCGGGATGCGCTGGTTTGAGCTTTTTCATTCTAATGATAATCGACAATTTCGACGTTGTGCGCATCGCCATGGCGCCAGACAAAACAGATGCGCCACTGCTGGTTGATGCGAATGCTGTGCTGACCTGCGCGGTCGCCTCTGAGCGCTTCCAGACGGTTGCCGGGCGGCACTCGCAAGTCCTGCAATGCCCGAGCGGCATGCAACATTTGCAGCTTGTGCAGAGCCTTTTCCTGGATCTGACCAGGAAACCGTCTTGAGTGCTGTTCGTTCCATATCTTTTCGGTTTCCTTGCAGCGAAAGCTCCGAATCACCCGCAGACCCTATCAGGGTGGATATTTTCGGCAAGTGAATATGTTACAAATTGAGAAATAGGGTTCCCCCGTTTTGGCCACCGAGACACTGAGACACGGAGAATTCCTTTTCTCCGCCTCGATTCCCTTCTCCGCATCCAAAGGCCCGCAAGGGCCGAGAGAGCGGGCGCGAGCGAGTCCACGTGGCCGAAGGCCGGATGAGGTATCTGCGGGAGAGTGGGGAGAGGGCCAGGGTGAGGTGTCGAAACTGACTCTCCGTGCCTCCGCGCCTCCGTGGCCAACAACCCGGAAACGAAAAAAACAGACAGTAGAATCTTCCTGCGACGCTTTGCGGATTGCCTTCGCTGGGCAAATCAAACACACTCAAACCCAATGAGCCGAAGGCTACAAGATGATCGAAACGTTAAATCCAACCCGAACGATCCAGCGTCCTCCCCGTCGTTAAACGAGTCGCAGTCTCCCTACAAAGCTGACGTCTGGCGGCGACTCTCCCCAGGGGAACGATTACGCCGCAGCTGGCAAATGCGCTCGCGTCTTCGCGACCTCAAGGCGGTGCATGATCGCAAACTTTTTCCAAAGCCTTAGCGATCGGGGTGTCGAGTACCTGCTCATCAGCGGACAGGCCACCGTCCTCTATGGCGCGGCCACTTTCTCGGAAGACATCGACCTCTGGATCAATCCCACCTCTGAAAACCGCGACCGTTTCATCGCCTCATTGCGGGATTGCCATGGGGGTTTTTACAAGCTCACGCCTGAATTGACGGTGGAAAACCTCCGGCGCGGACATGGTTTCCACTTTGTTTTGCCATCTGAAACTGAAGCCGGCATTTTTCTCGATGTCATGGGTCAGCCGCCGCGCGTGGGCTCATTCGCTACTGCGGCCAGCGCGGCGCGATGGATGGAAACCGAGTGGGGGGCGGTTCACACCATCGGCCTCAAACCGCTGGTGGAATTGAAAAAAACGCAACGGCTCGAAGATTATCCGGTCATCAGCAAACTGGCCCTCGCATGGTTCGACCAGCCCGAATGCCCTCAGACGCCAGGCGACCTTCACTGGGCGCTGCAAAACATCTTCACACTGCCGGAGCTGAGAATCTTTTTTAGCGAACATCCCAAGGCAGTGGACCTGTCCGCAGCAGATTTGAGTTCTGCTATCGGCGAGCTTGGCCGGCAATGGGTCTCCACGCAGGACGTAACGGAATCCGTCGAACGGCAGGTGAGCGAATGGATGCAGCGACGCATCCTTGAACTGCAACAAGCGGATCGCCGCTACTGGCGGGGAATCATTGCGGAGCTGAAGACCTTGCGCGCGACTGGAAAATTGGTCACGGATGGCACTCCGGTTTGATATTTCAAAGCATCCCTCTCCCTTCTCCGCATCCGATGTGGAGACTTAAGCTGCTCGGGAAGCTCAATCACTTGTGATTCGCCACCGAGACACCGAGGCGCAGAGAATTTCTTTTTGCAATTCCCTCTCCGTTTCGATTCTCCTTCTCCGCATCCCGATGGGGAGACTTGAGCTGCTAGGGAAGCAGCGAAAGGAATTCGGCGGAGCCGAAAGCCCGCAAGGGCCGAGAGAGCGGGCGCGAGCGAGTCCACGTGGCCGAAGACCGGATGAAGTGTCTGCGGGAGAGTGGAGCGAGGTCAGGGTGAGGGGTCGAAAGGGAATCTCCATGCCTCCAACAACCAGAAACTAGAAACGAGAAACTCGAAACTTCTCTCCAGGGTGAGATGTCGAAACTGACTTTTAACATGACAAGACGCTAATTTCGCGAATTGGCACGAATGATTAGGAGTTTCGGGCTCCGCGCCTCCGTGGCCGACGATGGGACCGCCGTTGTACCGCCCGGCGTGATAACCCACTCGCGCTGCACAATTCTGCAAACACACCCCTTTATCTGCTATGTTTTGCGGCGGGCAACGAGCGCGGTGCAAAAACGGCCGTAAAGATCGCCCAAACATTTTGAGGCCATGATGACATTTCTCGACACAGCGGCTACTACATTGGACGCAATTGCGCGCCAGCCTTCACTTCCGCCAGGTGACAACCGCGTGGGGATGTGGCATGCCCCTGCGGTGATTGCGCCGAACAATTTTGTTTACAAAAGCCTGTCGAATTGGGCGTTCAACATTGCGGTGGGGTGCTCGCACGCGTGCCGGTTTTGTTATGTGCTAAGCGCGGCGACGATCAAGCAAGGCCCGAAACTGGCAGAATATGGCGTGAAAGATCCGGACGCTGAGTGGGGCAATTACGTTTTGCTCCGCCCATGGGATGAGGGCAAGTTCCTTGCATCACTTCGCGCCGCTGAGAATACGCCACGCAAACAACTCAAGCCGGACGGGAATCGCGCTGTAATTTATTGCAGCACGACCGACCCGTATCAAGTGATTCGCCATCCAGACCCGGCGCGGCAGCGTGAATTGGCTGAGCACGCGCGATTCTTGGTACGTCGGGCACTCGAACTGATTCGCGATCAATCTACGCTCAACGTCCGTATTCTTACCCGCAGTCCGCTGGCACGGGCCGATTTCGATTTGTTCAAGACTTTCGGCAAACGCCTTGTGTTCGGGATGAGTCTGCCAACACTACGCAATGATTTGGCAAAGGTGTATGAGCCGAAAGCCCCTGCGCCGTCGCAGCGATTAGCCACACTGCGCGCCGCGAAGGAGGCGGGGCTGCACGTCTATGTTGCGATCGCACCCACCTATCCGGAGTGCGATGAGGCCGACTTGCGCGCCACGCTGCAAGCCGTCGCCGAACTGAAACCTATTACAATTTTCCACGAACCGATTAACATCCGGGCAGAGAATGTGGCCCGCATCGAACGCCATGCGGCAGAGTTAGGTTTTCTCCCTCTCCTGGGGGAGAGGGTTGGAGTGAGGGCGAACAATACCATCCTCCGCACCGAGGTCTTCGCCACTCGCGAAAGCTGGCAGAACTACGCCGTAAATGCGCTGCACACCGTTTCAAGGCTCGCCAAAGAACTTGGCATCGAAAAGCAGTTGCATTTGTGGCCGGACAAATCACTTGGCAACCAGACGCTGATTGAACGGATGCCGAATCCGGCCATCTACCGGAAACGACTCGAACACTGGTGGCACCTGATTAGTAACTGGCCAAAATAACGCGGTGCCTTGCCATGTTCCGATGGTAAAGCAGATGCGTCAAATAATCGCTGTTATTGTTTTCGCCGCTCCGGACTTGCGGACAATGGCCCGACGCCAGTCCATCAGCGAAAATATGTCAATACCATTGACTGACCCCGTCCCGTCCATGTTGCCCTTGCCGGCCGCAGAATACTAACCGCAGCCTGTCCAGCATTCGGTCGGGCAACACGCTCCAGCTCTCCTGGCCGTCGAACTACGTGGGCTCTCGGCTTAAATCTAACGCAGTCAACATCGCTGCGCCCGGAATGTGGTTCACCGTTCCCGGTTCGGCTGCCACGAACCATTTGTCGACCCAATCAACCTGTCCAGTTCGGTCTCGCCGTGTAATTGACGGCTCCTTGGAAACGTGGTAGCCCGTCGCCATGAGTACAAGCCCAGGCTCACCGGGTTGGTTCTGGTCCCACCGAAGATCCATTCCTCAGGCGAACTCCGTGGCAACGGCGCTTCAAACCGTGACCCGCCTCGCCGCAGGCCTTTTGACCGTGGCCAGTGCGACGGCGTCATGGGCGGGAACGACGGTCGAGTGGAAAGGCGGTGGGGGCGCCTGGGAAAACGCCGCCATGTGGGGCGGCACGCTGCCGTCACGAACGGCCGAAGCCCGGATCAACGGCACGCAGGACAAGCCCAGCCAGGTGATCTTGGCCCACACGAACGTGCTGGTGACCCGCTTGAGCGTTGGTGACGGTGGCAATAGTCTGGCCTCCCTGATCCTGGACGGGCCCTCGTTGACCGCGAGTGGAGGCATGGATGTTGGCAAGTACAACGGATCGGATGGCCGATTGGTGGTAAAGTCGGGCCATCTGTTCGCCGGCATAATCTTTGTTTCCGGCGGTGGTGGGCCGGGCCAGCGGGGCCGCGGCGCCATCGAGATTCAGGGCGGCTCCGTGGTCACCAAAAACATCGCGTTGGGCAATTCGTCTGGCAGCCATTGCACGCTGCACATCGTTGGATCGAAGGCGTCCGGCATCGCGGTGGAGGACTATCTTTCCATTGGCGTTTATAATTATCTGGAAGTGGAAAAGGAACCGCCGCCGAGCGCGACCGAACTGATTTTCGATATCGACGCCGAGGGCGTGACTCCGATCTTCACATGGGGCAAGACGGAGGGGCAGGTCAGGTTCCCCGTTCCCGATAACAAGGGCAACGGCGTGGGGACGTGCAGGCTGGTGCTCCATCTGCTGGCCGCGCCCCCGTCGGGTGACATTCTGCTGATTGGCGGTCCGAAGAAGTGCCAAGGCGAGTTCACCGATTTGCCAGAAGGCGCTGCCGTGCGCGCGGAGTTCGAGGGCAAGGCTTACGAGTGGAGACTCACCTACCGAGGGGGCCGGACCAAGTGCGACATTATGCTAACCGATCCGCACGTTGGAGATACTTCTGGCAAAATGATTCCGTATAGAACTGCGCAGAAGGCGAAATCCTTTCGATTCGATCGGGCGGTTGTCGAATCCGCCTATCGGGAGTTCTACCGCCAAGTGGATGCGCAGCAGACCCCTATTGGGGGCGGCCCCCTGGCGTTCCCCGGCGCCGAGGGTTATGGCGCCTATGCCAGGGGCGGACGCGGCGGCAAAGTTCTGTTCGTGACCAATCTCAATGACTCCGGCCCTGGCAGCCTTCGCGAGGCGATAGAAACCAAAGGCCCCCGCACGGTGATCTTTCGTGTTGGCGGTTTGATCGAAACCAAGGGGTTGGTAGTTCGCGAGCCCTACCTGACGATTGCAGGCCAGACGGCGCCCGGTGACGGCATCTGCATCAAGAAAAACGAGAGCGACGGCACTGCCCTCGAATTGTCGGGAACGCACGACGTCGTCATCCGCTTCCTGCGCATCCGCGCCGGAAACAACACCGGTCAGTTCCGGGGCGAAAGCTTCCGCGCTTCCGACAGCGACAACTTCATCGTTGACCATTGCTCGTGCAGTTGGGGCAACCCCCAAACCCTGCACACCGGCGGGTCGCTCGACCGCTACACCGTGCAGTGGTGCATCATTGCGGAAGGCAACAACCGACAGCGGCATGCCTTCGCGACCGGGGTGGGCGGCGACCGCAGCGCCTGGCACCACAACCTTTTCGCGCACATGGAGGGCCGCGTTCCGCGTTGGGGCGACATCACAGTCCAATGCGATTTTCGCAACAACGTGCTCTACGACTGGGGTAGTTACTGTGGTGGTGGGGATCTGCGGACTTTGAATTACGTCAACAACTACCTGCGCGCTGGTCCCTCCAGCATTCAGCGCTACTTCATCTTCGACCCCAAAGTGGCCCTCCCCGCGTCCATCTATGTCAATGGCAACTTCATGGTAGGCAGGCCCGATGTCGGCCGGGACAATTGGAAAGGCGTCCTTGGCGAGCGATCCCTGCAAAGCTCGGCGCCATTCCCCGCGCCGCAGGTGCAGACCCAATCCGCCGCAGAGGCCTTTGAGCTGGTCCTCAGGAACGCCGGGGCGACTCGACTCAGGCGCGACTCGGTGGACGCGCGAATCGTTTCGAATGTGCGCAACGGCACGGGCAAGATCATCAATGACGAAAGGGAAGTGGGCGGCTGGCCGGCCTATACCTCCGGTGAACCGCCGGTGGACACCGCGAGGGACGGCATTCCGGACGAATGGAAGAAGGCGCGCGGTTTGCAGCTGAATGATCCCAACGTGGCTAATGCCGTTAATGCCGATGGATATACGATGCTGGAGGTGTACTTGAACTCCCTGGTGGTTCCCTGAAGGTTCGCAGCCGGCGCCCTGCGTCAGTGGTAAGCGGTCGGGCACCAAGAATTGTTTGCGGCGGAGAGGCGCTCTCGGGGGATTTGTTCAGGAGACCTCCGAAAATCAGCCTGGGGAGCAGCGCTGTGCCGGAAAACGGTTGCGCGAGAAGTGAGGGAGCCAGACCCACGGCCTTCGCCAAGCGTGAAAGAAATCGCGTCTTGTCGCCTCAGTTTCCCTGCTCATGCTCAGAACTACGTAGGTTCCCAGCTTGAATCAAACTCCGTCAACATCGCTGCGCGCGGGATGTGGTTCACCGTTCCCGGTTCGGCTGCCACGAACCGGTTCTTGATCCCAATCAACCCGTCCAGTTCCAACGTCTTTTTCCGGCTGGTTTATCCGTGAGGGTGAATGCTGGAGCTGGTTCGCGGCGACTGAGTCCATTTCTGTCGGTTATTGTCATACTCCTGCGGTGTTCTTCGATCCCATGGTTATTCAAAAGAATCCCTATTATCAGACCGGAGCAATTCAGTAATTTGTTAACTGTTTAAAGTTGCTATGGTTGACCCTACTGGAACGCCACTCAGATTAGCTAGCCCGTTCGTCGAGATTCCAATCGCAAACTCTCGGCAAGGTTCGCGGAAAATACTTTGAGTTGAATGCGTTCACGAGCGCCTTTTTATCCGAATCCAGAACATTATCCCACCAGTTAGGCAGTAATATGAAGTTTTCCAGTTGGCAAAATACATAGTGGAGAATGACGTTGCTACGATCCTGAACCGGGAGCCTTTGAAGCGAACCGGCGACATAACGAAGCACTTCAGATCCCCTTTCAGCGCACAGTAACACAAGCGCATTACCGCCCGAGGATGTTACTGTTAGTGACAGCCATTTTAAGGGCATTAAACTCTTGGAATCCTGAAGCATCCGTCCCGAAAAATCCTTGCGAGGAGCGAAAAAGTCCGCCGCGAACATGTCGGGCGGATGCTTGCCCGTCCAAGCGTATCCTTCAACCGCATCCCAATCCTGTGCCGCCATGCGCGATTCATACTTCAGCTTCTGCTGACGCAGTTCGGCCGCATCAACTTTATCGAGGAAGATTCGCTCCGTCATCCAGTTCAGCGAGTCCATTGGCACTTGCTGATTAACCTCTGGAAACGCGCGCTGAAAGATTGAGGCTTTGTACGCGCGGCTGTAAAAGGCCTGTGCGACAGCCCTGTAATGATAGAGGAAGAACTGCTTCGGCTCACCGACAAATGGTTGTTGCTCGATCGGTGCAAATAAATTTCCGTCGTGATGCTCGCAGAATCCTGTGAAAGTAGTCGCTTCGTTGACTCCGATCAGAGTTGGGTGAATTCCACTGGATTTGACAGCGAAAGGATCAAATTCGTAGACGTGACCATTTCGGGCGTGCGGCCTGAACGCAGCCTTCTGGAGCGAGTGCGCACGCACAATCTTTCCTCGGCACTCGCTAACACCTTCGGCCAGACAAACCTTTCCAAATCCCTGACGAAGCTCCGAATATATCGCCCGCATGGTGTTAAGACGCTTTTCTCGCCGCTTCGCCAAAAGAGTTCGCTGAAGCGTGAGGTTGGGGTTAAAGGGTTCATCCAGATCTCTGATTGCGCTTATGGCTCGCTGTTTCGTAGTGAATCCATCAACCAAGATCTCAAACTGATTGTTGGATCCTAACAGGAGCGGGCGAGGCACCTTGAAATGACGTGGCAGCCCTTCAAAAAAAGAGAGCATCTCTGAAATCTTAGTTTTCTTCGCAAGCTTCTCGATTTGCCGAACTTCCTTGTCGGACAAGGTTCTTATATCAGCAACATTCATTGGACCAGTCCACGGCGCTTAAGCTCGGCGATGTCTTGCCTTGCTTCTTCAAACAGCCTTTTGCTGACATCTGGCGGCAGCGTGCTAAGATTTCGGTCACGTTCCCAAGGTTTTAAGGCCTTTCTCCACAAAGGGTTATTGAACCTCCCGTGGGGGTGCTTGGCATAATGGTCGATCAAGGCGGAACGGGCCGACTCAGAGCGTGCATTCCGAATGCGTGCTATGGCTCGCATATCTCCCTTTAACGTGTCTGCATCCACAAATAATTGCCCTGGCCGCATGAGCACCCGTGACATTTCAATCACGAAATTATCCCCAGAGGAAAAGATGTGGCAAAATGGCAGGTAAAAGAGATACTCCAGATCCAGCTGATTGGTTGCCCTGGTGCCGATCACTCTGCAGCCCATCCCCACCGTAAAAATATGAATCGCGCGGTATATGGAGAACGTATAAGGTGCAAATGCACGCAGCGATGTTGGCCGCAAAGTCTCCCAGCGCCGGGCCGCCTCTTCGCGCTTTGATTCCTGGAGCTTCAAGCAATCCATAGCGGTGCACAGCGATTTGAATTGGTCTGTAGTGGCAAGGTGATGATCAACCGACCGGGCGACGTCATGAAGGTTTTTAAGCCTGGGCAATCCTTTCAACGATGGCTGAAAGCTTTGCACCATTGCCTCAAGATTCACCTTCTTGGTAGTGGATCGGAGCTTCTCGGCAAACGCCTCGTCTTCAGGCGTAACTTCTCCGTTACACCACCGCCTCAATGTAGCCTCGTCGGGATGCTCATCGAGGAAGACAAGTGTCTTGCCATCGGGAGCGGTAATTCGTTGCCCGCCACCAATCACGGTTTGTCCGTCTTGGGGCACCGGCAATCCGAGCAGTTCTCCTTCACACAAGAAGACATAGTGAAGATTGATTGAGGCCTCCGGGACGCAGCAATTGAGTTTTTTGGCAAGAACTCCAATTTCATGTTGAGGCCCGTGCTTAGACTTTTTCTTCAGATCTCCTGCGATTTCCTGGATGAGAATCGGAGGAACGTTTAAGTAAAAGACCGACCCGACGGAATAGAGTTCTTCTGGCGCCAACGACTGGATTGAGCATTTATCCGCTAAAAGGGTTGGGCCCATGCGACAGAATAACACAGCGTCAATCGCGCGCAATCGGTGACACCGAGCTTGCTCGCGGCCGAGGGGTCTGAAGGGGTCTGAAATTGCATCCATGCCAAGACCTTTGCGGGAGGATTTCTCGGTGCTATTTACCATTTGATGTCGCGGCGAACAGACCCCGATGACCCGCCAATGAATAGCGCAGCGGCTGCACATCGGCAGCGCCAGCTACGTGTCACACCTGACCGCCAAAGCAACCGATTGTCGATTGTGAGGACCCCTTCCTGTCCTTTATCAACAACGAAGACGCTACGTTGCCAACTCCTGGCGGAGGGCCACCAAAGCGTGGCGCGGGTTGGACCGTCATTCGCGTGTGGGAGTGTGCCTTGTCACGCAAACAAGCGGAACGCACGTTAGCGCGAATCGTCCGTGTTGTCAGAGGAGTGAATCGTTCTGATGGTCGAGCGTTGCAAGAGCGCACTGTTAACCGATTTAATGCTCCACCACCGCCGACGCGTATTTGCCGCCCGGCACAGGCACGACGCGGAGGCGCCATTGATTGTTCTGGATTTGCCGGGCCACTTCGGCCACGTCGCGCTCGCCGGCGATGCAGCCCATCAGCACCCGCACTTTGGCTTTGCTGATCAGCAACGATGGCAGGGCTGCTTTGAATTCACCCGCCTTGATAAGGTGCAGTCCGAGCAGGCCGTAGAGTTGCTGGGCGGGCGCGGGTTCCTGAAGCAGGCGTTGGAACGTGGAGGTGGCATTGGTTTGTTCGCAAATGGCCGCGACCGCGTAGCTCTCGGGCGTGGTGGCATTGGCAAAGCCGCCGGAGATGGCAAACCAGCGTGAGTTCTTCAACGTGTCGTAGTGGTTGGTCGAAACCGTCTGGGCGAAGAGCGGTGTCGCCATGGTGAGCAGTAGCCAAAGCAATCGTTTCACACTCCATTGGACGGCGAACAGTGAGGGATTGCTCCCGTGAAAGCCGGGAATCAGAGAAGGGTTGAGGGGGCGTGGCGAATGAGGCGGCGCAGCAACGCCGCCCTACCGGTAGGGCGGACCTGCCGGTCCGCCGATTCAGAAAAACGATCAGAGTCTCCTCGCGTCGACTGCTACGATTGCGGTTTTTGCAGACGGCCACGCGGTGCCCGTCCGGAAGGACTCACAAGAATATCCTGAAGGTGCCCGCCGCCGATGTATTGCCAGCGGTATCGGTCGCGAAGACTTCGATGAGGTTGTGGCCGAAGTCGCCGTAAATGACTCTCGGGCCGCCGGAACCAAATACCACGTCCTCAAAGCGCCCGTTCACATAGACATCGTAGCGGATGTTCGCCTGGGCGTCGAAGTCGTCGGTGGATTGCGCCCACGACAACTGCATCTCAAGGTCGCCAAAACCGTACGCGAACACATTAGCCGGTACGGTCGGCGGGGTGGTGTCGTTGGGATTGGCCGGGAGCGTGGTGAAGGCGACGGGATCGCTCAACGGCGATGGGTTACCGCCGAAATCGATGGTGCGGATCTGAACGGCGTAGGTAGTGGCCGGCTGGAGGAAGCGGAGAGTGGTTGAGATAACGTTTCTCGGGTAATCGCTCCTGTATAAAAGACTGCCGTTGAGCCAGAGTTCGTAGGAGTAATGGTATGGGCCGTCGTCCTGGGCGCGGGTCCAGGAGAGGTGGGCGTAATTGGCGCCAACTTCACCGACAGAGACGACGGGGGCGGTCCATGGCGGAGTGGTGTCGCCAGGCAGACGGACAGGGCCGAGGTTGGCCTGGCCCGAGACGTTGCCAGCGGCGTCTTTGGCATAGATGAAGAGCCAATATTCGTTGCCCGGAGCGAGTGCGGTGAACGTGTGGCTGGTGGCCGTTTTGGGCAGAATGGCCGGGGTAACGTGGTAGGCGCCCGAGAGGTGGTAATTAAAGTCCCTGGAGGTGGCCGGAGCCGGATCCCAGGCGACGGAAATGGTGTAGGCCGTTTTCGCAGTCACGCGGAAGTTGGTGGGCGTCGGCGGCTTTGCTGTGGTGCCTCCGCTCCCTCCGCCTCCTCCGCCTGGGCGTTTCCCGGCAAAGGCTGTGGACGATCCCAGAACTAATGTGAGCGCGAGTACCATGGCGATGTGAGCTGCCAGCGGTGAACGGTCGAGTCGAGTGTTCATGCAAATCCTTTCGTGTTCTTGTACAGCGTTGGCTCCTACGCAATGGCCCGACGCAGCGCCGGCCGTCAACCATTGCCTTCTGTATGAGGCATGAAGAGGGAAAAGGGTTCCCGGGAATGATCCTAAAGGGTCAGGGAATGGTATTGTCACATTCCTGGGTGTGGTCTCTCGGCAATCCCGAGCACAGGAGAACCTCGGAGACGAATATGACAATACCACGCCCTGACCCCTGCTATGGGTAAAGTGTCAAGTGCGGGCGGCTTTTATTCCTTCTTTTCTTTCTTCATATTAAAAGCTGTCTTTGTCTTCTTCGTTGTTTGTTTCTTCGGTGAATTTGGATCGCCT
>Ga0137319_1000057_pt1 | contig 45476 bp, 44 predicted proteins | sample EasRivERMZT333_2_FD_104752 | JGI IMG/M metagenome (GOLD analysis project Ga0137319, IMG submission 104752) | Soil microbial communities from meander-bound floodplain in the East River, Colorado, USA - East River MetaG ERMZT333_2 | ecosystem: Environmental > Terrestrial > Soil > Floodplain ... | reverse complement strand
TTGCAGGAGTTGAATGCTATCCCGCACCGCCCCGGCGTTGGGGAACGGCCCGAAATGCCGATGGCGCTTGTCGAGACTGCCACGGTGAAATCCCAGGCGTGCAAAACGGTGCCCGGTCAGCACCAGGTATGGATATGATTTATCGTCTCGAAACAATATGTTATAGCGAGGCGTTAAAGTCTTGATTAAATTGTGCTCGAGAAGTAATGCCTCGGCTTCAGAGCGTGTAACGATGGTCTCGACCGCCGTCACTTGAGCGAGCATCAACTGGATGCGGGGCGACAGTCCCCCCGCCTTCTGGAAATAGGAGGCGACGCGCTTCTTCAGATCGAGCGCCTTGCCGACGTACAGCGCCTCGCCAGCCCCGTTCAGCATGCGATAGACGCCAGGCAGGTGCGGCAGGCCGGTTATGACTGCGGCAGGATCGAACACTGGTGTAAACTTACGCCCTTTTTCGGGTCAAGGTAGCGAAATGGCAAAAGTTCTGGCAACGGAAGTCCGTCCCGGCAACCTGATAGAGTGGGAAAAGCGCGTGTGGCGCGTGCTCAAGTCCCATCACGTCCACGTCGGCGGTCGCGGCGGCGCCTTCATGCAGGTCGAGATGAAGGACATCGAATCTGGCACCAAGCGCAATGAGCGTATCCGCACCGAGGACAAGATCGAGCGCGCCCACGTGGAGCACCGCGAAATGCAGTTCCTCTACAAGGATAGCAGCGGCTACGTCTTCATGGACAAGGAATCGTACGAGCAACTGACCCTTCCGGAGGACTTCCTCGAGGAGCAGTCGGGCTTCCTCATTCCCAACACCGACGTGCAGGTCAATTTCCACAACGACCGGCCGATCGGCATCCAGATGCCGCCGACGGTGACGCTCACCGTGGTGGAGACGGAACCCAACCTCAAGGGCGCGACCGCCACCGGTTCCTTCAAGCCGGCCAAGACCGATACGGGAGTCACGGTGATGGTGCCGCAATTCATCATCGAAGGCCAAAAAATCAACGTCAACACGGATACCGGGGCGTACATCGATCGCGCATAGCAGCCTGGTACTGACGTAGCCAGGCTGCTATAAGGAATCCAGGCTTCGGAAACTCGGGATCAACGCCACGACGCTGCCACAGGGTGCTGACGCCGGACCCGAGCCGATTGCATGTCCGGGGTTTCTCTCTGACCCTATTTGAGGGGTTTTCGTTTAGGAATTTTCGAGCGCAGGGCCGAAAATTCCTTCGGCCACAGGCGGACGACGGAAGTGACCTGTTGCCCCGGGATCTCCGGCTGCAATGTGACGTGGCCGATGCCGTAACGCTGCTGGAGCATGGCCGCCGCCGCCGCGAGTATTTCCGGCCAACGATGCAGGTCTGCGACTTCGAGGTGGGCCGACAGCGCAACGCTGCCGGGCGCAATGCTCCAGACGTGCAAATCATGCACCTTGGTCACACCGGGCACGGTGGCCAGCGCCCTTCCTATCACTCCCAGTTCTATAGCCGGCGGCACGCCTTCCATCAGTACGTGCAGCGCGTCGCGCAGGAGTCTCTGGGTACTCGCCAGGATCAGCAACGCGATCACGAGTGACAGGATGGGATCGATGGGGAACCAGCCGGTAAAGTGTACTACCACGCCGGCAACCAGCGCCGCGAACGAACTGGCAAGATCGCCCAGGACGTGCAGCAACGCGGCGCGGGTGTTGAGATCCGTACCACCGCGGCCGAGCAGAACAAAGCAGGCGCCGTTGACCAGCATGCCCAGCAGCGAGATCGCGATGACGGCATCTGCCGCAATTTCGCGAGGCGCCAGCAGGCGCGAGACGGCTTCCACGACCAGTATGACGATGATGGCCAGCATCAGCAGGCCGTTCAGCAATGCGCCGATGACTTCCGCCCGCTGCCAGCCGTAAGAATGCGAGTGCCCCGGCGGGCGGCGGGCCAGGGACACCGCGACGGCGGCTACCCCGAGCGCAACGGCGTCGGAAAACATGTGACCGGCGTCGCCCAGCAAGGCGAGCGAGCCCGACCACAGCCCGCCAGCGAGTTCCACTGCTGCATACGCCGCGGTGAGCACGAGCGGCAGCAGAAACCGTGGCCTGCTGTCATCCTGCGAGTGCCGGTGAGCGTGGGGCGCCATCAGACCAGCGGCAACTCGCCGTCCCGCCTGCTGATACCTGCGACCGCGCGCAGGGCCCGGCTGTAACGGTCGCTTTCCCGCAGGCCGGCCATGCCCTCGGGCTGTTGCCTGCCGTGCATGCGCGCGAGCCGCGCCAGACTCACCGCCGGCATGGAGTAGTTCAAGCCGTCGAGCAGCTCCTCCACCCCACCCGGGTTGTTGCATACCAGCACCATGTCGCAACCGGCGGCGAGCGCCAGCTGCCCGCGCTCGATCACGCTGCCCGCGACGCTGGCGCCTTCCATGCTGAGATCGTCGCTGAAGATCATGCCGTCGAAACCGAGCCTGCCGCGCAACACCTGCTTCAGCCATACTGCCGAAAAGCCCGCCGGCAGCGCGTCCACTCTCGAGTATATGACGTGCGCCGGCATGAGGCCGCCGATGCCGTCCTCGACCAGGCGCCGAAACGGCTCCAGGTCCGTCGCCGCGATTTGCTCGAAGGTCCGCTCGTCGGTCGGAACCTCGTGGTGGGAATCGGCGCTGACATGTCCGTGTCCGGGAAAGTGCTTGCCGACTCCGCTCATGCCGGCCTGCTTGAAGCCCTGCAGCAGCGCGCGCGCCAGCTCGGCGATCGCGCGCAGGTTGAAGTGAAAGGCGCGGTTCCCGATGACACTGCTCGCGCCATGGTCTACGTCCAGCACCGGGGCCAGCGCCAGGTCCACGCCGTGTGCACGCAACTCGGCCGCCAGTACGTAACCCGTTTCCCGCGCCAGCTGGCGCGCCTGCTGCGGATCACTGTCCCAGATCCTACCCAGTTCACGCATGGCGGGAATCGCCGTGAATCCTTCGCGAAAGCGCTGCACCCGACCGCCCTCGTGATCGACCGTGATGAGGAGAGGAGGATTGCGCAGGCCGTGGATCTCGGCGGTCAGCCGTCCAAGCTGCCCGGGATCGGTGTAATTGCGCGTAAACAGGACTACCCCTCCCGTCAGGGGATGCATGAGCCGCCTGCGATCCTCTTCGGTGACAGCAGTACCTTCGAGGTCGATCATGACCGGGCCCAGCGGCAGGTTTTTTGGCGGCATTGTCATTCCGCTTCGATGACCACGCAGGCGCATGCCATGGCACGCTCGTCGCTGATGGTGAGATGGTGCCTGACGATGCCGCGGCTGTTGACGAGCCGCTCGAGGTTGGGATGAAACTCCAGACTGGGCTTTCCTGCGGCATTCTGGACGACACTGATGCATTGCAGCGTCACCGGATAGCGGAAACCGGTGCCCATGGCCTTGGAGAAGGCTTCCTTGGCGGCAAACCGGTTGGCGAGATAAAACACCGGTTTGCCGGTCCGCAGGTAACCCGGCCATTCGAGCGGTGTCAGCACCCGCCGCGCAAAGCGCTCGCCGTATTTATGTCTCAGCCGCTCGATGCGATGCGGCTCCACGACATCGATGCCGATGCCGTAGATCATCGTGCCGGGTCGATCAGCGCGCGCATCTCGCGCACGGCCTGCGCCATGCCCACGAACACCGAACGCGCAACGATGGCATGGCCGATATTGAGTTCACGAATGTGCACGATCGCTGCGATCGGGCGCACATTCGCGTAGTTGAGGCCGTGCCCGGCATTGACATGCAGATTTCTGCCCGCGGCGTACTCGGCCGCGGCGCGGATTTTCTCCAACTGCCTGCGCTGCCCTGCCGAACTGCCGGCCTCGGCGTAACTGCCCGTGTGCAACTCGATCACCGGTGCGCCGGCAGCCACGGCCGCGTCGATCTGGCGCCGGTCGGCATCGATGAACAGGGACACCCTAATTCCCGCCCTCCTGAGATCCTGGCATGCTCGTTTCACGCTCCTGAGTTTTCCCGCCACGTCGAGCCCGCCCTCGGTGGTCAGCTCGGAGCGCCGCTCGGGGACCAGGCACACGTCGTGCGGCCGTATGCGACGGGCAAAGGCGATCATCTCCGTTGTTGCCGCCGCTTCCAGGTTCATGTGCGTCTTCAGCGCCTTGCGCATTGCCACGACGTCGCGCTCCTGGATGTGCCGGCGGTCTTCGCGCAGGTGCAGGGTAATGTAATCGGCGCCGGCGCTTTCCGCGGCGAGCGCCGCCTCCAGCGGATCCGGATAACCCGTGCCGCGCGCTTGTCGCAGGGTCGCGACGTGGTCGATGTTGACGCCGAGCAGCATCATGAACCGATCTCATCAGATGGACACGTGTGCGACGGAGGCGACGTGGAATTCAATTCCAGGAGGCAATGCGGTAGGTTCATAGTTCCTGCAAATCTCGCAGCAACTGCCGCGTGTGCAGAATCTGGTTGCCGAGATGGTGATTGATCAAGGTGCGCATCAGCAGCTTGCTTTGCTGCTGCGTGGCTACGCTGGCGAAATCCCCCGCCTGCATGTCGATCAGCGTCTGGCCCGCCAATTCTACCCCGATTCGAGGCGCGCCAGCCGCCGGTACCGGGCCGCGCTCGACGAGGTAGACATAGCTGCGTTCGCGTACTACCGGATCGCCACGCTCGACGTCGCGGTCGAGTATCAACGCGTACCCCAGCTCGCGCAGCAGGCACATCTCGAACTGCCTCAGCACCGCGGGCTGATCGGCGCCCGCGCCGAGGGCGGCCAGCGTGTATTCATAAACGGAGAACAGCCGTTCATGCGGATCGTCACGCAGCAGCAGCTTCAGCAACAACTCGTTGACGTAGAAACCGCAGATCAGGGCCTGGCCCCGCAGCGGATGATAACCACCCCGCCATTCGGCCCGGATGAGCGTGCGCAATTCGCCGCGGCCACTCCACGAAACGAGCAGCGGCTGGAACGCCATTAAAACCCCGCGCACGGCCGATTTCGGGCGCCGGGCGCCGCGCGCGACCAGCGCCACGCGCCCGTAGTCTCGGCTGAATGCCTCCACCACCAGGCTGGTCTCGCGGAACGGATGGCTGTGCAGGACGAAGGCGGGTTGCCCGTCCTGCTGGGATTTTTCTCGCATCCCCCGGCCTTTGCCTCAGTTGCCGTAGCCGAGGCGCCTCAAAGATGCCTCGCTGTCGGCCCAGCCGCGCCGGACCTTGACCCACACCTCCAGGAACACCTTGCCGCCGAACAGCCCCTCCATGTCGCGCCGCGCCGCCGAGGCAATGGACTTCAACTTCTGCCCGCCCTTGCCGATCACGATCGCTTTCTGCCCCTCCCGGTCCACCAGGATCGAAGCCTGTATGCTGCGCAGGTTGCCGTCCTCCTTGAAATGTTCGATTTCGACCGTCGTCGCGTACGGCAGCTCGTCGCCAAGCTGGCGGAACAGTTTCTCGCGCAGCAGTTCCGCCGCCAGAAACCGTTCATTTACAGTAGTAATCTCATCGGCGTCATGGAGCGGTGGTCCCTCCGGCAGCAGGGGCACGATTGCCTCGAGCAGGTCGTCCACCTGCCAGCCTTTGGCGGCTGAAATCGGAATGACGGCCGCGAAATCGCGCAGTCGCGCAAGCCCGGCGATGAAGGGCAGCAGGCGCTTCTTGTGCTTGATGGTGTCGGTCTTGTTGACCGCCAGTATCACCGGTACACCCCCGCTCAGCATCCCGACGACAGCCTCGTCGCGCCCGTCGCAGACCAGGGCCTCCACCATCCACACCACGGCATCCACGTTCGCGAGGCCGGCCGCGACACTGCGATTCATCGCGCGGTTGAGGACCGAACCGTGTTCGGTCTGGTAGCCCGGCGTGTCCACGAACACGACCTGGGCGTCGGCGCGCGTGACGATGCCGGTAACCTGCTGGCGGGTGGTCTGAGGCTTGTCCGAAGTGATGCTGATCCGGGTGCCGACGAGACGGTTGAGCAGCGTGGATTTGCCGACGTTGGGCCGTCCCACGATTGCGACGTTGCCGGCGCGATGCGGGCGGGCTTCAGGCACAGGTTGCACGCTCATATGCCTGGCGCGCAGCGTCCTGTTCTGCGCTGCGCCGACTGGCCCCCTCCCCCGTCGACCGTATCCCGAGTTCGGGGATGACGCACTCGACCTCGAACAACTGCACGTGCGCCTCGCCGCGCGTCGCCACCACCGCGTATTGCGGCAGCGCGAGCCGGCGCCCCTGCAGGTACTCCTGCAGCAGCGTCTTGGGGTCTTTGCCCGAGGCCGCGGGATCGATGGCGTCGAGAGCGCCGCCGAACAGGACGCGCACCACCTTGCGCGCAGCGTCGAATCCCCCGTCGAGAAAGACCGCGCCGATCACCGCCTCGACGGCGTCCGCCAGCATCGACGGGCGCCGCGCGCCACCGCTCTTCACTTCGCCCTCGCCGAGCCTGAGCTGCTCGCCGAAGGAAAAACGCACGGCGATGGCGGCCAGCGATTGCTGATTGACCAGGTTTGCGCGCAGGCGCGACAACTCGCCTTCCGGCAGCGCCGGATACCGGTGATAGAGTTCGAGCGCCACGGCACAGTTGACCACGCTATCGCCGAGATATTCCAGGCGTTCGTTGTGGGACGCGCCAAAGCTGCGGTGGGTCAGCGCACGCCGCAGCAACTCGAGATCGTTGAAACGATGTCCTAGGCTGAGGCCGAAATCCCCGGATTCCATCAGACGGTCGGTCGCCGCCACGCCCCTACTTGGCGGAGGTCGGAGCGTAATCCATGCACACCCTGACGTTCAGGACGAATGGCACGCACACCGTGTATTCCGCGCTGATGATGGCGCGGTCGCCATCCTTCGTGATCTGCAGGTCTTTCGGCTGCACCGAACTGATGTTCTCGATCGCGGAGCGCCTATTGAACAGATCCTCAACGACTCGGCGGACCCCCTTGCGCCCTTCCGGGTCGTTGGATATGGCCTTCAATTGGGCCTGGATGGTCAGGAATTCCATGTACGGTGGGCCGACCTTGAACGCAATCAGAGAGACGATTATGAACAAAACCGCCCACATCAGGAAGCCAGACAAGGTAATGCCTTTTTGTCCGTGCATGCGCATGATGGTTCCCTTTCAGTTGATGAACTGCCCGATCCTCTTGAACTCGTCGAAATTCCACCAGATCAAGAACGCCTTGCCAACGATGTTGGCTTCGGGCACAAATCCCCAGTAACGGCTGTCGCTGCTGCTGTCCCGGTTGTCCCCCATCAGGAAGTAATGGCCGGCCGGCACGGTGCAATTAAAACCCGCGTCATTGTAGGCGCAATTTTCCCGGAATGGAAACGACCGCACTCCCGAAAGATGCACGCCAGGACCTTCAGCCTGCACCAGCACGGCGTGCTGGTGCTCGCCGAGCGTTTCGATCATGCGCTGGGCCGAGACGAAGTTGAGACCGGATTCGACGTAATTGTAGTCGCCGTCCGCCTTGACCTTCATTTGCTCGTCGTTGATCCACAGCCGCTTGTTGCGGTAGACGATGCGGTCCCCCGGCAGTCCGACCACGCGCTTGATGTAATCGAGGGCCGGGTTCTCGGGATAGCGGAAAACCATGACCTCGCCGCGTCGCGGCTGATTGATGTCCGCGATCTTGGCGTGAACGATCGGCAGCCGTATACCATACGTGAACTTGTTTACAAGTATGAAGTCCCCGACCAGCAGGGTCGGCAACATCGAACCCGACGGGATCTTGAACGGCTCCACCAGGAACGAACGCAGCAGGAACACCACCAGGATCACCGGGAAGAAGCTCTTCGGATACTCGACCCACCACGGTTCCGGGAGTTCCGCGGCGCGTTGCTTGCGCAGCCAGTAGTGATCAAGCAGCCACACCGCTCCGGTCGCGAGCAGCAGCAGGAACAGGACTAAAGCAAAGTTCATACAAGGTCCGTAAGCAGTGAGCGGTGAGCGGTGAGCGGAACAAGCCGTAACGGCCGACTGCTTACTGCTGACCGCTTACCGTTTATCATCATTTTTCCACCTGCAGGATGGCCAGGAAGGCTTCTTGCGGAATCTCGACACTGCCGACCTGCTTCATGCGCTTCTTGCCTTCTTTCTGTTTTTCCAGCAGCTTCTTCTTGCGCGTGATGTCGCCGCCGTAGCATTTGGCGAGAACGTTCTTGCGCATGGCCTTCACCGTTTCCCGTGCGATGATGTGCGAGCCGATCGCCGCCTGCACCGCTATGTCGAACATCTGTCGCGGGATCAGCTGGCGCATGCGCACCGCGAGTTCGCGGCCGCGGTGCTGGGAGTGATCGCGGTGGACGATCAGCGACAGCGCGTCCACCCGGTCGCCGTTGATCAGTATGTCGAGCCGCACCAGATCGCCGGCGCGATACTCCAGAAAATCGTAGTCGAGCGAGGCGTAGCCGCGCGAGACCGACTTCATTTTGTCGAAGAAATCCATCACCACCTCGTTCAGCGGCATCTCGTAGGTCAGCATCACCTGCCGTCCCAGGTACTGCATGTTGCGCTGTACGCCGCGCTTCTGGTTGCACAGCGTGAGTACCGGGCCGACGTAATCGTGCGGCACCAGGATCGAAGCGGTGATAATGGGCTCGCGGATTTCGACGACCCGGGTGGGGTCCGGCAGCTTCGACGGGTTCTCTATCTCCACCACGGAGCCGTCACGCGTCAGGACCTGGTAGATCACGGTCGGCGCGGTGGTGATGAGATTCATATCGTACTCGCGCTCGAGCCGCTCCTGCACGATATCCAGATGCAGCAGGCCGAGAAAACCGCAGCGGAAACCGAAACCGAGTGCCTGGGAAGATTCAGGCTCGAAGCGCAGCGAGGAGTCGTTCAGTTGCAGCTTTTCCAGGGCGTCCCGCAACGCCCCGTAATCGCCCGCATCAACCGGATAGAGGCCCGCGAAAACCTGCGGCTTGATTTCCTTGAAGCCGGGCAATGGTTCCGTGGCCGGATGCTGCGCGAGCGTCAGCGTATCGCCGACGCGGGCAGCCTTGATCTCCTTGATGCCGGCGGTTACGAACCCGACTTCGCCGGCGGCGAGCATTTCCTTGTTGTTTGCCTTGGGCCTGAATATGCCGACCTGCTCGCACAAATAATTGGCCCCGGTGGACATCAACAGGATGCGGTCCTTGGGTTTGAGTGCTCCGTCCACGACCCGCACCAGCATGACGACACCGACATAGTTGTCGAACCAGGAATCGATGATGAGCGCCTTCAGCGGGCCGGCCGGATTTCCCGCCGGCTGCGGAATGCGGCTGATGACGGCTTCCAGGACGTCGGCGACCCCGATGCCGGTCTTGGCGCTCACCCGCAACGCGTCCTTGGCGGGAATGCCGATGATGTCCTCGATCTCGCCGATTACGCGCTCCGGCTCCGCCTGCGGCAGGTCCATCTTGTTGAGCACCGGGATCACTTCCACGCCCTGTTCGGTGGCGGTATAGCAATTGGCCACGGTCTGGGCTTCCACGCCCTGCGAGGCGTCCACCACCAGCAGCGCGCCTTCGCAAGCCGCGAGCGAGCGCGACACTTCGTAGGAAAAATCGACGTGTCCGGGCGTGTCGATCATGTTGAGCAAGTACTGCTTGCCGTCCAGCGCCCGGTAGTCGAGGGCGACAGTTTGCGCCTTGATGGTAATGCCGCGCTCGCGCTCTAGATCCATCGAGTCGAGCACCTGTTCCTCCATCTCCCGCTCTGCCAGGCCGCCACAGTGCTGGATGAAGCGGTCGGCCAGCGTCGACTTGCCGTGGTCGATATGCGCGATAATGGAAAAATTACGGATATGCTGCATGGAAAAGGGCGCCCTGCAGCGCCCTCACCGTTCACTAAAGCCGCGTATTTTATCGGAAATCCGCCAGATAAGCAGTATCAGTTGGCATCGATGCGGAACGGTATGTAGAGCGAATTGGCGCCGCGGCGGACCAACAGCGCCACGATGCGCCCTTTCTCGAACTGCCCCATCATCTGGTTGAATTGCTCGACCGACTTCACGTCCTGGTTGTTGACCGCGAGAATGACGTCGCCGCGGCGGATTCCGGCGCGCGCCGATGCGCCCTGCGCGTTATCCACCAGCACGCCGCCGGCAATCTTGAGCTCGGCGCGCTGGGTATCGGTGAGGTCGGACAGCGTCAGGCCATACTGGCTGGGGGCTGTCGCGGGCGGCTTGCCGCCGCGGCGCGCCTGCCGCGCGCTGCGGTCGTCCTGCATCTCGACGATCACCACCTGCACGTCGCGGGAGGTCTTGTTGCGCCACAGCTGCATCGTCACCTTGGAGCCCGGTTTGGTCGCGCCCACGATCCGCGGCAGGTCCTCTGAAGAGGCCACCGGCTTGCCGTCGAAGCGCAGGATGACGTCGCCGGGCTCCACGCCGGCTTTCTCGGCCGGTCCGCCCTTCTCCACCGAGTTGACCAGCGCCCCCTGGGGCCGGGGCAGCCCGAAACCGTCGGCCAGTTCCTTGGTGACTGGCTGGATCACGACGCCGATGCGCCCGCGGCTCACCTTGCCGGTCGTGCGCAATTGCTGGGCAATGTCGTTGGCGACGTCGATCGGGATGGCAAAGGAAAGCCCCATGAAGCCGCCGGTGCGGCTGTAGATCTGCGAATTGATGCCGACCACCTCGCCCCGCAGATTGAACAGGGGGCCACCCGAGTTCCCGGGGTTGACCGCCACGTCGGTCTGGATGAACGGCACGTAGTTCTCCTGCGGCAGTGAACGCCCCTTGGCGCTGACGATGCCGGCGGTAACGGTATTCTCGAAGCCGAACGGCGAGCCGATCGCCAGCACCCACTCGCCGACCCGCAGCCTGCCGGGGTCGCCGACCTTGACCGCCGGCAGGCCCGTTGCGTCGATCTTGATGAGCGCTATGTCGGTGCGGCGGTCGGCGCCGATCACCTTGGCCTTGAACTCGCGCTTGTCGGTGAGCTTGACCGTGATTTCATCCGCGGTCTCCACCACGTGCGCATTGGTCAGGATATAGCCGTCCTGGCTGATGATGAAGCCGGAGCCGAGCGATTGCGACTGGAACTCGCGCGGAGCCCCCGGGCCCGGCTGGGGCATGAAGCGCCGGAAGAACTCATAGAACGGATCGTCTTCCTGTGGGCCGGGCCCCTGCGGCAACAAGGGATTTCGAGCCGCCTGCGTGGTGCTGATGTTGACTACCGCCGGACCCTGCTTTTCGACCAGCTCGGTGAAATCGGGCAACTGTGCGGCGGCGGCAATCGGCACAACGAGAAGCACCGCCAGCAACAAACGCTTGAGCATAAAACGTCCCTGTTATTGTGAATGAGTTTCGGAAACGACTGAAGCGGGGATGCCGCCTCCCTCACCTGCTGGCGACACCTCTGAACTCGAGGGAGTTCGCGATCTGCATCACGGTGGCGGCAGGCGCTTCGCCGAGCACCGTCACCATGTGGTCCGCAATCGGACGGATGTAGATATTGACGGCCCCCTGGTGCGACAGGCTCCGTGCCGGCCGTGCTTTGGGCAGCGGCTCGATGAAGACCGAGACCGCTGCCAGGCCGTCCGAATAAACGATATGGGACACCATGCCGGCGCGCCCGGCGATGGAGCGCTTCAACTCTGTCAGTTTCTTGAAACCGGTCGGCTGTCGCGTCAGCGACCAGCCGGTATCGGCCGGCACATCGGTAATGGCAAGCGCCGAATGATCCACCTTCCACTCCTTGCTCCTCGCAGCATAGCGCGACCGGACCTGGTCGCGGCTGAAGCTGCCGCCAATCTTGAGTTCGGTGAACGCGAAGGCTTCCAGCAGCTGTTTCTTCTCACTTAACGTGCGTGAGCGCAACGGCAGGCCGGAACCGGCTTCGGCGCAAAACTGATGCCCGTAGCGCAGCTTGTCCTTCGGCTCGAGCAGGACCACCCGGCAATCGTAGCCGGCCACGCGGTCCATGCCGGTGACGCTCACCACGTAGTTGTCGGCGACGCCGCTCAACTGCTCGGGCAGCAGCGCCGGGAAGCGCCGGCTGCTGCGTTTCTCGATGAGGACCGTCTTGCTGTCCGGCAAATAGCAGGTGACATGGTCGTTGGTGCGGATAACCTCGCGCGCCGGCCCGTCAAGCGTTTCCAGCTTCTCGAATTCGCCGCCCGCCGGATTCACGAAATGCACGATGCGGGAAGTCTCATTCTGCCCCGCATGCTGGTAGACGAACGTGCCGCTGTAGTTGAGCCGTCGCGACGCGCTCGCCATCTTCTTGAGCAAGGCGACCCCGTCCTGGGACACGTCGAGCGGAGTCGACTCGGCGGCCAGCAACGGGCCCGCCAGCCCCACGAAAACGATGGGCCAGGCCCCTCTCACACTAGCGTCCCTTGTCCTGTCGAGTGCTCGAGACGCCGCGAATGTAAGGGGCCAGCCCCTGGATTTCGGTACTGGGCGAAAATTCCTGGTGCGCGATCAGGTATTCGTTCATCCGGCCTTCGCTGGGAACGCTGGCGAGCGTTGCCGAAGGGTCCGGAACTGCTGCGGGAGTGGTGGTATTCGGGGCTTGCGCGAGATCGGATTGCGGAGCGAGAGGATTGTTGAAGAGGGCCAACCATCCTACCAGGGCCACTGCGGACAGGGAGGCAGCGGCGGACAGGGCGTAGGCCACCAGGCGCCGGGCGGCAAAGCGCCGCGGTGCGAGTACCGTCGGTTCCCCGGCCAGCCGCTGGGCCAGCCGCTCGCCGAAGCCCTGCGACAGGGGGTTCTCGCCGCGCATCGCATCGCCGATCAGGTGGAACGTGGCCCAGCACTGCGCCAGTTCCTCGTCCTGTTTCAGGCGGCCGAATTGCTGCCGCGCCTCGCGCTCTTCCAGCTCGCCGTCGATCAATGCCGAAATCTTTTCCATCTCACCATCTCCTGTCCTGCCGTGTACCCAGCAGCGGTCTCAATTTCTCCGCTATCGCCTCGCGCGCCCTGAATATACGCGAGCGGACGGTCCCGATCGGGCAATTCATTATATTGGCTATGTCTTCGTAACTCAGCCCCTCGATCTCGCGCAGCGTTATCGCGGTCCTCAACTCCTCTGGCAACTCGCCCAGTGTTTGGTTCACGGTCTCCGCGACCTGCTTGCTCGCCAGCTCGTCTTCCGGCGTGTTAAGGTCACGCAACTGGTCGCCGTCCTCGAAGCCTTCCGCCTCCTCGCTGTCTATGTTCGTCGTGGTCGGCGCCCTTCGCCCCATCGCCACCAGGTAATTCTTGGCGGTGTTGATGCCAATCCGGTAGAGCCACGTGTAGAACGCGCTGTCGCCGCGGAACGTGGGCAGCGCCCGGTACGCCTTGATAAAGGCTTCCTGCGTCACGTCCTCGACCTCGGTCGAGTCCCGGATGAAGCGCGACAACAGCCGGGCAAGCTTGCGCTGGTACTTGCTTACCAGCAGATCGAAAGCCCGCTTGTCTCCGCGCTGCGCGCGCTCGACCAATTGCTGATCGACTTCGCGATCGCTCATCTAACCCGTCCCTGGTCTTCTTGTTATCCGAGTCGGAGCGGCAGAACCGGCCGGACAAAGCGGCAAGTATACCCGTCCGACCCGTCGCCAGCGGCACAAAACGGATCGTCATTGCACTGACAGGAAAGGCAAAAATTAGTTCAGTCACGGGCAGGGGTATCCGCTTGGGGGCCGTCCGCCCCCCTTCCCGGGGGCGGCGTCAGCCAGCACGCGACGCACGGTGGTCACCCGGTCCCGGTGGAAGCAGCAGGCGGTCCAGGGCGCTGAATACCCCCTCGGCCGCAATCGCCATGGCCGCAGCCGGCACCGCACCCGCCAGCAGCAGAACGTGGTCGTTGACGGCCAGTCCCGCCACGATGCGCTCACCATAGCCGCCGGCGCCGACGAAAGCCGCGATGGTAGCGGTGCCGATGCTGATGACGGCCGCAGTCTTGATGCCAGCTAGCATGGTCCTTGCCGCCAGCGGCAACTCGATCAGGCGCAGCGTCGCGCCCCGGTCAAGCCCCAGCGCCAGCGCCGCGTCCTTCAGGGAACGCGGCACCCCGGCCAGCCCGGATTCCGTATTGCGAACGATCGGAAGCAGCGAATAGAGAAACAGCGCGAGGATGGCAGGCACGGTGCCAATGCGGTCCAGCGCGGCGATCAGAAAAGCGAGCAGCGCCAGGGCTGGCACGGTCTGCAGCACCCCCGCCCCTCCCAGTATCCAGCCGCGGGCGCGCGGTGCCCGGTTAGCCCAAATGCCGAGGGGCACGCCCAGCGCACGCCAAGGGCAAGCGCGACGAGAACCAGGACTAGGTGCTGCCCAGTCAGGCCCCAGAAGTCCGGACCGAACAGTGCCTGCAGGAAAGACCGCCGCTCGCGCTGCATTGCCTCGGCGACCGCCGGACCGGCGGCAAGAAAATCCTGCGCAATCGTGGCGAACGGAACTGCCGACAGTTCGGCAGCCGCGTTCATCGCGGTCATCACTTCCGAGGAAATCCGCCCCTGCAGGCCCTGCAACGCGCGCCACGATCGTGGAAAAACCACCGGGAAATCGGCTCGATAAAGCAGTACCGCATCGTACGCCGGAAAGAATTTCCGGTCGTCTTGCAGCACTCTCAGGCGATAGCGGACAATCTTGGCGTCGGTCGAGTACACATCCATTACGTCCACCCGGCCACCCGCGAGCGCCTCGTAAGCCAGGCCGTGATCCAGGCCGCGGGCCTCCGGAAATGACAGGCGATAGGCGCGCTTCAGCGCCGGCCAGCCGTCCTTGCGGTTCAGAAACTCCTGCGACAGCGCGACGGTCAGCCGCGGGTGCGCGGCCAGATCGGAAACGCGAGTGATGCCGAGCTCGGCTGCGCGGGATTCCAGCATCGCGAGGGCGTAGCTGTTGCTGAAGCCGAGCGGCACCCCCGCGGCCAGCCCGTGCCGGGCCAATTCGTGGTTGAGTTGTGGCAGGTCCGGCACGGCCGTCAACCCGAGCAGTTCGAAAGCGATGGTGCCGGTGTATTCCGCGTAGAGCTCGATCGAGCCGCTCTTGAGCGCGGCAAAGAGGATGGCGGTATTGCCCAGCCCCGGGCGATGCACGGCCCGTGCTTCGCCCGCGTGATTGACCGTAATCGTCAGCGCTTCGGCCAGGATGTAGGACTCGGTGAATCGCTTGGAGCCGACGTTGACGGTCGGCTGGGCGAGGCTCAGCGCGGGGGTGAGCAGGAGCGCCAACAGATGCAGCAGGCAATGTTTCATCCTCGTGCAGTATGGCTGAACCTCGGTGACACTGGCAAAATAGGCAGCATCCTTCCCGAGACCGCCTGCAGTCCATGCCTCCGCGCGATTATCCCCTCGAGCCGTTCTGGATGCCCTTCACCGCCAACCGCCAATTCAAGGCGGCGCCGCGCATCCTGGTTTCGGCCAGGGACATGCACTACATCAGCGAAGGCGGCCAAAGCATCCTCGACGGCACGGCGGGTCTGTGGTGCGTGAACGCCGGGCACTGCCGCCCGAAGATCGTCGAAGCGATCCGGCGCCAGGCTGAGACGCTCGACTATTCGCCCCTGTTTCAGATGGGGCACCCGGGAGAATTCCGCGCGGCTGCGCTCATTTCCCAGTTGGCCCCGAGCGGCCTCGATCGCGTGTTCTTCACCAACTCGGGCTCCGAGGCGGTCGATACCGCACTGAAGATCGCCCTCGCCTACCAACGCACCCGCGGGGAAGGACATCGCAATGTGTTGATCGGCCGCGAGCGGGGTTATCACGGGGTGGGCTTCGGGGGCATTTCGGTTGGCGGCGTTCCCGCCACCCGCAAGGCATTTGGAAGCATGCTCGCGCGGGTCGATCATTTGCCTCACACCCACAACCTCGAGCGCAATGCCTTCAGCCACGGGCAGCCGGCGTGGGGTGCGCATCTTGCCGACGATCTCGAGACGCGGCTTATTCCGCTGCATGATGCGTCCAACATTGCGGCTGTGATCGTGGAGCCCGTTGCAGGCTCCACCGGCGTGCTGGTCCCCCCCAAGGGCTACCTGGAGAGGCTGCGCGCGATCTGCGACAAGCACGGCCTGCTTCTCATATTCGACGAGGTGATCACGGGTTTCGGCCGCACTGGCCAGGCGTTTGCAGCGCAAACCTTCGGTGTGACACCCGACATGATCACGTTCGCCAAGGGCGTGACGAGCGGCACCGTCCCGCTTGCCGGCGTAGTCGTGCGCCGCGAGATCTACGAGACGGTGGTGAACGGCGCGCCGCCCGATACGGTCGAGTTCTCCCACGGCTACACTTATTCGGGCCATCCCCTCGCCACCGCCGCGGCGGAGGCAACGCTTGCGGTCTACCATGAGGAAAAACTGTTCGAGCGCGCGCGAGGGCTCGCTCCGCATTTCGAGCAGGCGGTGCACAGCCTGAAGGGGGCGGGCCCGGTGATCGACGTTCGCAATTTCGGTCTGATGGCCGGGATCGAGCTCGAGCCACTGCCGGGAAAGCCGGGGGTGCGCGGCTACCAGGCGTTCCTCAAGTGCTTCGCCAGAGGGGTGATGACCCGGGTCACCGGGGACATCATTGCGCTCTCCCCGCCGCTCATCATCAGCAAGGAACAGATAGACGAGCTGGTGGGTACACTCGCCGCGGCGCTGAAGGAAACCGGGCGCGACCAGAACCTATCTCAACCATAGGCGCGTGATGCGTTGAGATAGGTTCTACACGCGCTGCATTTTGCGGTCGCCAGCCGTGACCAGGCAGTGGTCAACCCATTCGGCAGTGAGTTTTTCCTGCACCGAGTTCTGCTTGAGCCGCGCATCCAGCGCCGCCCAGTCCACGCGGTCAAGTGGCTGGTCCTGGTTGAAGCAGGAAAATACGTAGCTGGTCTTCCCAGTCGCCCGGTCCACGTGCGTCTGCAGGCACTGGGCGCAGATTTCCTTCATCATGCACTGCATAGGCGAGTTGATCGACCCGATCGCAACGTGCTGCGGCTTCAGGTGCGGCTTCAGGACGTCGTGCCGCGCGCGCGCTACCGCAGCCATCATGCGGTCGGAGCCGATGGCAATAATGCGATCGGCGTCCTGGAAGGCGATGTCCTGCTCGCCCAGCGCGCCGACCGCGTACGCATGCATGGCCTGCACGATGTTGCCGACGAAGGTTCGGTCCTGCGGGCGGTCGGGAGTGAAGCCCGGCTCCTCGTCGCAGCACCATACGACCACGTCGGCGGCGGCCTCGATCTCGGAAATCTTGTAGCGGTCCATCATGTGCTTGTAGCCTGCGAAATAAAGCACGCGGCAGCCGGCGCGGCGCATGGTCTGGCCGATGGAGAACAATACCGCGTTGCCCAGCCCGCCGCCGGCCAGGACCACGGTTTCGCCGGCCGGAATGTGAGTGGGAGAGCCGGTCGGCCCCATCAACACCACCGGCTCGCCCGGCTTGAGTATCGCGCACAGGTCCGATGAGCCGCCCATTTCGAGCACGATGGTCGCAATCAGGCCCCGCTCCCGGTCCACCCACGCGCCGGTCAGCGCGAGACCTTCCATGGCGAGCCGGCTGCCGTCGGCCTGCGGTGCCAGCGTCTCGAAGTTCTGCAGCCGGTAGAATTGTCCTGGCTGGAATCGTCGCGCGGCCAGCGGAGCCCGTACTACCACCTCCACGATCAGCGGCGTCAGGCGCATTACCGCGTGAACAGTCGCCCGCAGCTCGCCGTTGAGCTTCGCGAGAAACTCCTCGTCCGGGCGAGGCATCGCCGGCGCCACCCGCTCCAGCACGCGCGACACCACCGGATAGCCCTGCTTGGCGCTGCCGATCGCTTTCACCACGTTGCCGAAGTATGACGGGTGCACGTCGCCGAAATAGCTCATGAAGCGGCCGTCGGGCTGTCGTGACAGCAGGACCTGCGCCGCGCCCGGCTTCGAGATCGCCTTGTCCGGAACGACGGGGTTGCCCGCTTCGTCGCAGGCCTGAAAAAAGCGGCCGTCGAGCCGGTAGCGCCCGGCATCCTCGCGCGCGAGCACGGTGTTGGGCTGGGTGCCGGCGGCAATGAGTATGGTCCTCGCCGGCAGCGTCGCCTGGCCCGTCTCCGTCCATTTTCCGTCCCCGCTCAACTGCCGCACCGAAACCTTCAGCGCGCTCGCACAGCCCGTGCCATCGGTCTCGATGGCCAGCGGCGTCAGTCCCTCGGCAAAGCGGATGCCCTCTTCCAGCGCCTTCTGCACCTCCTCGTGGTTGAGCGTGTAGGAAGGGCTGTCGATCAGCCGCCTGCGGTAGGCCACGTTGACGCCACCCCACGCCTGAAGCAGCTCGAGAATGCGCGGGTGGCGCTCCTCGGCCACCGCGCGCATGCGCTCCGAGCGCAGCGCGCGCGCGTGGGACAGGAATTCGTCGGCGACGAGGCGTTCCGCGTCGTTCCATGCGATGCGCGCCGCAGCCTCACCGTGCTCGCGCGCCAGCTGCTCGTAGCGGCGCAGGAATTTTTCAACCTGCAGCGGGTAGTAGGCAAGGGACTCCGTTGCGGTGTCGATCGCGGTCAGGCCGCCGCCCACCACCACCACCGGCAGCCGCAGCTGCATGTTGGCGATCGAATCCGCCTTGGCCGCTCCGGTCAGTTGCAGCGCCATCAGGAAATCCGACGCCGTGCGCACGCCGCTGACAAGGCCGTGGGGAAAATCCAGCACCGTCGGGCGCCCCGCTCCGATCGCCAGCGCGACATGGTCGAAACCGAGTTCGAAAGCGCTATCCGCGGTGATGGTGCCGCCAAAGCGCACGCCGCCAAACAGCGCGAACTGCCGCCGGCGCTCGACCAGCAACCGCAATATCTTGAGGAAGTTCTTGTCCCAGCGTACGGTGATTCCGTATTCGGCGACGCCGCCGAAACCCGCCATTACGCGGTTGTCCAGTGCCTCGTGTAGCGTCCTGATATCCCGCACCGGCAGGAACGGCACGCGCCTGCCATCGGCCGCCACGCCGGAGAGATCCGCCGGCAGCGGCTCGATCTTGAGGCCATCGATGCCGACCACCGTGTGGCCTTCGTTCATCAGATAGTGCGCCAGCGCGATCCCCGCCGGTCCCATGCCGGCGATCAACACGCGTTTGCCGCTCGCCGCCTTTGGATAAGGGTCGCGCAGGTTTAGCGGGTTCCAGCGCGTCAGCAGCGAGTAGACCTCGAATCCCCACGGCAGCTCGAGCACGTCCTTCAGCGTCCGCGTCTCGGCTTCCGGAATATTGACCGGCTCCTGCTTCTGGTAGATGCACGACTTCATGCAGTCGTTGCAGATGCGGTGCCCGGTGGCGGCCACCAGCGGGTTGTCCACCGTGATGATGGCGAGCGCCCCGATTGCGTGCCCCTCGGCTTTGGCCTTGTGGAATTCGGAAATCTTTTCCTCGAGCGGGCAGCCCGCCAGCGTGACGCCGAACGCGCTCTTCTTGAACGAGGCGGCGCCGCGCCCGCTAGCGCCTTTTTCCAGCAGTCCCTTGGAGCAGGAATCCTTGCCCTGCTCGTGGCACCAGATGCAGTAGTTGGCTTCGTCGAGTGCCCCGGCGAGATCGGTGCCGGAGTCGGTGAGCCTGAACCCCTCCCTCCGCCGCAGGTGCTCAGTGCCCAGGCGATGGCTCATGTAGCCACCGGACTCATCCGTGACGACCGGCACCAGCCGTCGGGGATCGAGCTTGGCAGGCGCCCTGAACAGGATGCCGCGGCCATGCTTGTGGCGGCCTTCGGCGGTGTGGGCCGCCCATGCCGCATAACGCAATGCGGCGTCGAGTTGTGCCGCGTGCCCTGCCTCGTCTTTTTGCCATGCAATGACGTGGCGCGCGAAGGACAGCTCGGTGAAAGGCTCGCCGAACGCCGTTGTGAGCTCGCGTTCCAGCGCGTGGCCGTCGAAGCCTTGCGCGTCCTGGGACTGGTACTTGTGCAGCGCCTTGCGCTGCACGAACAACCGTTTCACCGGGTACAGCGGGGCGAGCTCATGATGCCGTGCCGCAAGCGCAGCCAGTTCCCGCTCGATGCCGAACAGTCTCGCAAGGTAACTTTCGAGATGCGGCACCAGCGCCAACAGCAGCTCCGATTCCTGCCGCGCCGCGAGGCTCGAGGGCACGGCACGGGCGCGCGTGAGCCGCTCGTGCAGCGCTGCGTCATTGCGCGCGAGTTCGTCCAGGAAGCGCTGGTCGAGCTTGAGCAATCCCTCACGACAGTACAGATCGTCGAAGGTAAGGCCTGCTTCCGGTAGCGGTACGAGGGTCGCGGCCAAGGGCTTGCCAGGGGAATTAAAATTAAATTATATCAATCGGTTAGCCAGAGCCTCATAACCGCATGTTCTATCCATATGTGCGGCCCCAGGACTTTGTCGGACTACGTCGGACAAACTCCTTATGCAAGACCGCCCGCACGATAGCGGGAGTCAGTGGTAGTGAAAACTTCACTTCCAGCCTACGCGCGTGCCCATCAGAGGCCAATCGCGGTCGTTGCCCTGGGTTTCATTTGAACTACAGCCTGTCGGCTCGGCGCTAATCAACTACAAGTACCCATGCGTCCACACCGACCGTTCATGACACCAAGTCCGACAGGCTGCCAGGCCTGTGCAATAATGGAAATGCTGCCCGCAGGATCACCCTCGGGCGAGCCACGACGATGCTGAACGTGCGCATGAATCAGGGGAAGCGCATCCTGCTGTGGGTGATCCTGACCGTGCTTGCCGCGCTGGTGGCGTACTTCGGTATCCGCGGCTACCTCAGCCCCGAGCTGCTCTTCAATTTCTCCAACTCCTTCTATTGCTGAGCGCGTTCGGCGGCGCGCACCGTGTTGGACATCAGCATGGCTATCGTCATCGGGCCCACGCCGCCCGGCACCGGGGTGATGCAACCGGCCACGCCGCGCACCGACTGAAAATCCACGTCCCCCGCGAGCTTCCCGTCCGGCAGCCGGTTGATGCCGACGTCGATCACCGCGGCGCCGGGCTTCACCATCTCGCCGTTGATGAGCCGGGTACGGCCAACCGCGGCCACGAGTATGTCGGCGCGGCGCGTGTGATCGGCAAGGCCATGAGTGCGGCTGTGGCAGACGGTCACGGTCGCGCCCTGCGCCATCAGCATCAGCGCCACCGGCTTGCCTACGATGACGCTGCGCCCCACGACCACCGCGTGGCGGCCATCCATGGTGATGCCGCTCCGTTCCAGCAGGACTATCACGCCGGCCGGGGTGCACGGTTCGAACACAGGGCGTCCGGCGACCAGCGATCCCAGGCTTCCCCATGTCAGCCCGTCGACGTCCTTTTCCGGCGTGATGGACTGCATGACCCGTTCGGCGTCGAGGAGTGGCGGCAGCGGCAGCTGCAAAAGGATGCCGTGCAGCCGCGGATTACGGTTGAGTTTCTCCAGCGTGGCCAGCACCACATCCTGCGGACTGCCGGCGGCAAGGTGATGCACTTCAGAATGGATACCGACCGCATCGCAGGCCCGTACCTTGTTGCGGAGGTAGATCTCGGAGGCGGGGTTGTCGCCTACCTGGACAGCGGCCAGGCCGGGGCGAACGCCGCCGCGGCCAAGGGCGGCAACGCGTTCCCTGAGCCCGGCGTAGATTTCCCGGGAGATGGCCGTCCCGTCGATGATCTTCGCGGGACCGGCTCCTGCCGCGCCGGTCATTTCGGGGCCGGCCGGGTCACGGACGGACGCGCAGGCGGAGCGGCCTCCAGCAAATGAAAGAAGATTTCGTCCTGGCGGATCATACCGAGCTCGCTGCGCGCGCGCTCTTCTATCGCATCCAGGCCGACCTTGAGATCGCGCACCTCGGCCTCGAGCGCGTTGTTGCGTGCCTGCAGGCGGTGGTTGGTGTCGCGTTGCGCGCGAATCTGCTGGTCCACTTCCCACACCCTGAACCAGCTGCCGCGGCCCAACCACAGCGGATACTGGATCAGCACGATCAGGACCGCCAGCGTCAGGGTCAGCACTCGCACGCCAGTCTAGCGCAGCTGGTAGAACGCTCCGCGTCCCGGGTAGCTCGCCGTCTCTCCCAGGTCTTCCTCGATACGCAACAGCTGGTTGTACTTGGCCAGCCGGTCGGAGCGCGACAGCGATCCGGCCTTGATCTGCAGCGCGCTAGAAGCCACGGCGATATCGGCGATGGTGGTGTCCTCGGTCTCCCCCGAACGGTGCGACACGACCGAGGTATAGCCATGGCGTTTCGCCATCTCGATGGCGGCGAAGGTCTCGGTGAGCGTGCCGATCTGGTTGATCTTGATCAGCACGGAGTTGGCGACGCCTTTGTCTATGCCCTGTTTGATGAAGCGGGTGTTGGTGACGAACAGGTCGTCGCCGACCAGTTGCACTTTCTTGCCGAGGCGCCTGGTGAGCAGCTTCCAGCCGTCCCAGTCGTCCTCCGCCATGCCGTCCTCGATGCTGATGATCGGGTACTTTTCCACCCACGCGGCAAGGTAGTCCACGAACTGCTCCGAGTTCATCGACAGCCCCTCGGTGGCGAGCGTGTATTCCCCGTCCGCGTAGAACTCGGAACTGGCGCAGTCGATGGCAAGCGCCACCTGCTCCGCCGGCCGGTAACCCGCGGCCTCGATCGCTTCGAGCACGGTCTTGATTGCGGCTTCGTGCTTGGGCAGGCGCGGGGCGAAGCCACCCTCGTCGCCCACGGCAGTGGACAGGCCGCGCTCGGCAAGGAGCTTCTTCAGGGCCTGGAATACCTCGGCCCCGCAGCGCAGCGCCTCGCGAAACGAGGAAAAGCCCACCGGGACGACCATGAACTCCTGCATCTCGAGGCTGTTGTCGGCGTGGACGCCGCCGTTGATCACGTTCATCATCGGCACCGGCATGGCCATGGCGCCGGCCCCGCCCAGGTAGCGGTGCAGTGGCAGCCCCGATTCCTCGGCAGCCGCCTTGGCCACCCCCAGCGACACCGCGAGGATGGCATTGGCGCCAAGCCGCGACTTGTTTTCGGTGCCGTCCAGATCGATCAGCGTTTTATCGACGAAGCTTTGCTCGGTCGCGTCCACCCCGATGATCGCTTCGCAAATTTCGGTATTGATGTTCTCCACGGCCCTCAGCACGCCCTTGCCGCCGTAGCGCCTGGCATCGCCGTCGCGCAATTCGATCGCCTCCTTGCTGCCAGTGGACGCCCCCGACGGCACCGCGGCACGCCCGAGCACGCCCGATTCCAGCAGCACGTCGGCTTCGACCGTGGGGTTGCCCCGCGAATCCAGTATCTCCCTCGCTATGACGTCGACGATCGCACTCATGGTTGTTCCTGTTGTAATCCGGGTTTGGGGGCGCTCAAAGCAGGTTCTCGGCAAAGCCGCGCTGCTTGACCAAGGCATCGAGTTCCTGCAGCGTCTCGAGCAGGGGTTTCATCAACGGCAGTGGCCAGGCATTGGGGCCGTCCGACAGCGCTTTTTCCGGGTTGGGATGGGTCTCCATGAACAGTCCGGCGACGCCGCTCGCTACCGCCGCCCGCGCCAGCACCGGCACGAATTCGCGCTGGCCGCCGCTCGCGCTGCCCTGGCCGCCCGGCAACTGCACGGAATGGGTCGCGTCGAACACCACCGGGCAGCCGGTGTCGCGCATGATCATGAGCGACCGCATGTCGGAGACCAGATTGTTGTAGCCGAAGGAAACGCCGCGCTCACAGACCAGGATGTTGTCCTGCCCGCTCGCCGACTTCGCCTTTTCCACCACGTTCTTCATGTCGGCAGGGGCGAGAAACTGGCCTTTCTTGATGTTGACCGGCCTGCCGGAGGCGGCCACCGCGCAGATGAAATCGGTCTGCCGGCACAGGAACGCGGGTGTCTGCAGAACGTCCACCACGGCTGCCACGTCGGCAATTTCCTCGATCGCGTGCACGTCCGTCAGAACCGGCACTTTGAGCTGCTTCCTGACTTCATCTAGAATCTTAAGACCTCTGTCCATCCCCATACCACGAAAGGATTTTATGGATGTTCTATTGGCTTTATCGTAGGATGACTTGTAGATAAACGGCATCCTCAGTCGGGCGCAGGTTTCCTTGAGCATGCCGGCGGTGTCGAAGGCCAGTTCGCGGGATTCGACCACGCAGGGACCCGCTATCAGGAACAGCCGCTGATCGAGTCCCGCCTTGAATCCACAGAGATCCATCAGCCTGTCGGACTTGGTGTTATTGACGCTGGATGTGATTGCATGGGTAGTCGCTCCTGGTTACCGCCGAGCCGACAGGCTGAAATAGGGGACATCTATTGACCCGGAACCGTCATTCAAGGTGACCGCAACCCCTCCGAATCTGCTTTTCAGTTTTGCAGTGTGTCGCCCGCTGGCTCGGCAGATCTTGATGTTCGAGGCCTGCGGGACACGGTGCGGAACCCAAAGTCCGACACACTGCTAGGCGATGTTCTTCAGGCGCCCGGGATCCCCCGTTTGCTCGGCCTGATCCGGCCGGGAACGGCTGAGCGCGGCCTGCACGAAGGACTTGAACAGCGGATGGCCGTTACGCGGTGTCGAGGTGAACTCGGGGTGAAACTGGCAGCCGACGAACCACGGATGACGGGGCAGCTCGATCATCTCGCACAGCCCATCTTTGACCGACACGCCGCTCACCTTAATCCCCGCTGCCTTGAGCCGCGGCAGGTAATGATTATTGACCTCGTAGCGGTGGCGATGCCGCTCCATGATGCGATCCTGACCGTAAATGCGGCGCACCGCCGAATCGGGTTCGAGCACGCATTCCTGCCCCCCCAGGCGCATGGTGCCGCCGAGACCGGACTGCGTGTCGCGCCGCTCGACGCGGCCATCCCGGTCCTGCCATTCCGTGATCAGTGCGATCACCGGGTGCGGGGTATCGGGATCGAATTCGGTGCTGTGGGCGCCGACCAGTCCCCCCACGTTGCGGGCGTACTCGATGACCGCCAGCTGCATGCCGAGACAGATGCCGAGGTAGGGTATTTCGTTCTCGCGCGCATAACGGATCGCCTTGATCTTGCCTTCCACGCCGCGCCTGCCGAAGCCGCCGGGAACCAGGATGGCATCCATGTTCTGCAGGCTGCCGGTGCCGTTCTTCTCGATGCTCTCCGAATCCACGTACTGGATCCTCACTTTGGCCCCGGTGTGAATGCCGGCGTGGATCAGCGCCTCGGTGAGCGACTTGTAGGATTCGGTGAGGTCCACGTACTTGCCGACGAGCGCGATGTTCACCGTGCGCTTCGGGTTTTCCAGCGCGTGGACCAGCCGCGCCCAGCTCGAAAGATTGGCGGGAGGCGGATCCAGCGCGAGCTTGCGGCAGACGATGTCGTCGAGCTTCTGATCGTGCAGCATCGCCGGGATCTTGTAGATGCTGTCCACGTCCATCGCCGAGATCACCGCTTCCACCGTGACATTGGTGAACAGCGCGATCTTGCGGCGCTCGTCGTCGGGCAGCGGCCGGTCGGCGCGGCACAGCAGCACGTCGGGCTGGATGCCGATCTCGCGCAATTCCTTCACCGAATGCTGGGTGGGCTTGGTCTTGATCTCTCCCGCCGCGGCGACGTACGGCACCAGCGTGAGGTGGATGTAGCAGCAGTTGTCGCGCCCGAGCTCGATGCCCATCTGCCGGATCGCCTCCAGGAACGGCAGGGATTCTATATCGCCTACCGTGCCGCCGATCTCGACGATGGCGACCTGCGCGTCGCCGGCGCCGCGGCGGATGAACTGCTTGATTTCGTCGGTGATGTGCGGGATGACCTGGACCGTGCCGCCGAGGTAATCGCCGCGGCGCTCCTTCTTGATCACGCTTTCGTAGATCTGCCCGGCGGTGAAGTTGTTGCGCTTCGACATCTTGGCGTGCAGGAAGCGCTCGTAGTGGCCCAGATCGAGGTCGGTCTCGGCGCCGTCCTCGGTGACAAAGACTTCGCCGTGCTGGAACGGGCTCATGGTCCCCGGATCCACGTTGAGATACGGGTCCAGCTTGACCATCGTGATTTTTAGGCCGCGCGATTCGAGGATGGCGGCCAGCGAGGCGGCAGAGATACCTTTGCCCAGAGAGGAAACTACTCCACCCGTGACAAAGATATATTTGCTGGTCATCGCATAAGCCGGCGGTTTGCGTATTCTAGCGAAAAACAGCGCGGCGTCCAATGACTTGCGCGCTCGAAGGGGCGGCGCGGGCGGAATCAGCCCTGCTTTGCCTCCTTTGCAAGATAAAGCCAGGTCTCCACCACCGTGTCGGGATTGAGGGACAGGCTCTCGATCCCCTCTTCCACCAGCCATTTCGCGAGGTCCGGGTGGTCGGAAGGCCCTTGCCCGCAGATGCCGACGTACTTGCCCGCCTTGCGACACGCCTGGATCGCCAGGTGCAGCATCTGCTTCACTGCCGGGTCGCGCTCGTCGAACTGGGCCGCGATGAGGCCGGAGTCCCGGTCGAGCCCAAGGGTCAGCTGCGTCATGTCGTTGGAGCCGATGGAGAAGCCGTCGAAATGCTCGAGGAACTGGTCCGCCAGGATCGCATTCGAGGGGATCTCGCACATCATGATGATGCGCAGGCCGTTGTCGCCGCGCGCAAGTCCGTTCTCCGCCAGCAGCCTGAGCACCCGCCGTGCCTCGTCCACGGTGCGCACGAAAGGCACCATGATCTCGATGTTGCTGAGCCCCATCTCGTCGCGGACCATTTTCAACGCCCGGCATTCGAGCTCGAAACAGTTCCGGAAAGAGGGATCGAGATAGCGTCCGGCTCCGCGGAAGCCGAGCATGGGGTTTTCTTCCCGCGGTTCGTAACGCGCGCCGCCGGTGAGGCTCGAGTACTCGTTCGACTTGAAATCGGACAGTCGAACGATGACCGGCTTGGGCCAGAACGCCGCCCCCAGCGTCGCCACGCCTTCGGCCAGCTTGTCCACGTAGAACGCGACCGGGCTGGCATAGCCCGCGCTGTGCTCCTCGACCGCCGCCTTCACGTCCGCCGGGAGATCGGGATATGCAAGGACGGCCTTGGGATGCACCCCGATCATGCGGGCGATGATGAACTCGAGCCGTGCCAGTCCCACCCCTTCGTTGGGCAGGCGCTGGAACTCGAACGCCAGCTCGGGATTGCCCACGTTCATGGTAATCTTGACCGGCGACTTCGGCATGCTGGACAGCGTGAGATCGATCACCTCGGATTCGAGGACACCGCGGTACACGAACCCGGTGTCGCCCTCGGCGCACGAAACCGTCACCGGGCGCCCGTCTTTCAGCACCTGCGTGGCATCGCCGCAGCCCACCACCGCCGGTATGCCCAACTCGCGCGCGATGATGGCGGCGTGGCAGGTGCGTCCGCCGCGGTTGGTGACGATCGCCGCCGAGCGCTTCATCACCGGCTCCCAGTCGGGGTCGGTCATGTCGGTGACCAGTACCTCGCCCTCGCGCACGCTCGACATGTCCGTCGCGCTCGTGACTACCCGCACCGCGCCGCTGCCGATCTTCTGGCCGATCGCCCTGCCCGTCGCCAGCACCTCCGAGCGCTGCTTGAGCCGGTAGCGGCGCAGCGTATCGACCTTCTCGCCCGCTTTCACCGTTTCCGGCCGGGCCTGCAGGATGTAGAGCTTGCCGTCGTCGCCGTCCTTGCCCCACTCGATGTCCATGGGGCGCCGGTAGTGGCTCTCGATGATCATGGCGCAACGCGCCAGTTCCTCGACTTCGGCATCGGTGATTGAAAAACGGCGGCGGTCGGCGTCGGGGACGGTTACCGTCTTGACCGAGTGTCCTGCCTGGCGCTCGTCGGTATAGACCATCTTGACCGCCTTGGAGCCCAGCCCGCGGCGCAGGATGGCTCTTCTGCCGTCCTTGAGCGCCCGCTTGTAGACATAAAACTCGTCCGGGTTCACCTGACCCTGCACCACTGTCTCGCCCAGTCCATAGGCCGAGGTGATGAACACGACCTGGTCGAATCCGGACTCGGTATCGAGCGTAAACAAGACGCCGCTCGCGCCCAGGTCGCTCCGCACCATGCGCTGTACGCCCGCGGAGAGGGCAATGTCCTGGTGCGCGTAACCCTTATGCGCGCGATAGGAAATGGCGCGATCGTTGTAAAGTGAGGCAAATACCTGCTTGGTTGCGCTGTACAGGTGGTCCAGGCCCCGCACGTTTAGGAAAGTCTCCTGCTGACCCGCGAAGGAAGCGTCCGGAAGGTCCTCTGCGGTGGCGGACGAACGCACTGCGAACGAAGCGCTCGCGCCGGCGCCATCAGCCAGCTTGCCGTAGGCCCCAGCAATTTCGTCGCGGAGCCGCTTGGGGAAGTCCTGTGCCAGTATCCAGCCCCGGATTTCCTCCCCGGCTTTCGCCAACGCCGTCACGTCATTGACGTCGAGCCTGTCCAGGCGCCCGGCTATGCGCTCGTCCAGCCTGCCCTGGGCAAGAAATTCCCGGTAGGCGCGGGATGAGGTGGCAAACCCGCCAGGCACCCGCACGCCAGCGGCGCCGAGCTGGCTGATCATTTCGCCAAGAGAAGCGTTCTTGCCGCCAACGCTTGCCACGTCGCTCATGCGCAGCGTGGCCAAGTCGAGTACCAGGGAAGTCATGCTCATTCCTACAGGTTGTGGTAATTTGCCGGTGCGGAAGACCATTATTTTACCGGAACGCCGCGACACAGCCGAGATGGCAGACTCCAAACGCACGGCTTTTTTTGTATCCGACCGCACCGGCATCACGGCCGAGATGCTGGGCCATAGCCTGCTCACCCAGTTCGATGCCGTGCGCTTCAACGAAGTCACGCTGCCGTTCGTGGATTCGGTGGAAAAGGCGCAGGAGGTGGTGCAGCAGATCAACGTCCAGGGCGAGACGGACGGCGTGCGTCCGCTCGTGATCAGTACCCTGGCCCGTACCGAAATCGCGCAGGTCATCGGCCAGTCCAAGGCATTGTTTCTCGATTGCTTCGAGATTTTCATTTCCCCGCTCGAACGCGAGCTCGGAGTCAGGGCTTCGCATACGGTCGGACGCACCCATAGCGCTACGGATTTCGTCAACTACCATCATCGCATCGAATCGGTGAATTACACCCTCTCGCACGACGACGGCGTCGCCAACCGCGATCTGAACGATGCCGACATCATCCTGGTCGGAGTATCGCGCTGCGGCAAGACGCCGACCTGCCTCTACCTCGCCATGCAGTACGGCATCAGCGCGGCGAACTACCCGCTCATTCCCGAGGACTTCAGCCGCATGCAGCTGCCGAAAACGTTGCGTCCGCTCCAGGGCAAGCTGTACGGACTGACCATCAAGCCCGAACGGCTGCAGCAGATACGCAACGAGCGCAAGCCCGGCAGCACCTACGCGACGCTCGCCAACTGCGAGTTCGAGGTGCGGGAAGCGGAAGCGCTGATGCGGCAGGAAGGCATACCCTACCTCGATGCCACCAGCAAATCGGTCGAAGAGCTAGCCACCACCATACTGCACGCAGCCAAGCTGGTGCGCCGCATCTACTGACGGTGAACGGTGAACCGTGAACAGTGAACGGTAACAACACTCAACCAAGCGCTGCTTCTCCGTTCCCCGATCACTGTTTACTGTTCACCCGCAGTTGGCGCACGCGCTCGAACAGGCAGATCGCCGCCGCCGCGGCGACGTTGAGGGATTCTGCCTTTCCCGGCATCGGGATGGATACCACGACCTGAGCGGCCTTGAGCAGCACCGCACTCAAGCCCGCACCCTCGTTGCCGAACAGGAAACCCGTCCGTCCCAGCAGGTCGGCCTCGAAAACGGCCTGCGCCGCGCGCTGGCTTGTCGCCACCAGTTTGCCACCGAACGAGCGCGCTGCCGCCGCCAAGTCGGCCCGCTCGTGGAGGCTCAGCGCAAAATGCGCGCCCATGCCGGCGCGCAGAACTCGCGGCGACCATGCATGCACGCACCCCTTCGACAGCAGAACGTGCCGCACGCCGCTGGCGGCGCAGGTGCGCAATATGGAGCCCAGATTGCCGGGATCCTGCAGGTCCTCCAGCATTACGCACGCGTCCATGTCGCGTGGCACTAATTGCGGTCGCGGCGTCTCGACCACGGCGAGTATGCCGGTTGGCGTTACCACGGAAGACAGCTTTCGGAACAGGGCATCGCTCAACAACAGCGGCTCCAACGCCGCCATCTTCGTAAGCAGGGCCTTGATCTCAGGTTCAGCCAGGCTGGAACGGCTTACCACCACCTGCTGCGGCAGTCCGGCATGCTCGAGATAGGCGGCAGCCAGGTGAACGCCGTCGAGCACCGAGTGGCCAAGTCTTCTGCGTTCCTGGGACGACTCCACGAGCCGGCACAACGCCTTGAAGCGCGGGTTGGCGGCGGAATCGACCTGCTTCATACTCCGCCTTCCCGCAGGAGCAGCGACCGTACCGGCGCAAAGCTGCGCCGGTGCACGGCCGAGGCGCCATGCTCGCGCAGCGCTGCCAGGTGCGCGCTGGTGGGGTAACCCTTGTGGCGGTCGAAGCCGTACTGCGGATGCTGCTGATGCAGTGCCAGCATTTCCGTGTCGCGCGCCACCTTGGCAAGGATCGAGGCCGCCGCGATCTCCGCCACCGTCGCATCGCCCCTCACGATGGCGCGCACCGGGATCGTCAGCCGCGGCCGGTGCAAGCCATCCACCAGCACCAGCTGCGGCGTTACCGCGAGCTGCTCCACGGCGCGCCGCATGGCAAGCAGGCTTGCCTGCAGGATGTTGAGCGTGTCGATCTCCTCGACGCTGGCACTGGCCACCGCCCACGCGACAGCACGCAAACGGACCTCCAGTGCCAGCGTTTCGCGCTGGCGCGGCGTGAGCGTTTTGGAGTCCGCCAGCCCCGCCACCGGTCGCGCCGGATCGAGGATGACCGCGGCGGCGTAAACCGGCCCCGCGAGCGGTCCGCGCCCGGCCTCGTCCACGCCGCAGGTCAGCATCATGGCGCGGCGCGGCTGCGCACCATGGGTACCAGCGCCGCGGCCATGCGCCCGGCGCTGTCCTGCCGCAATTCGCGGGCAATCGCCGCGAAGCGGGTTTCGAGCCGCGCGCGCACCACGCCGTCAAATAGCAGGTTGAGCACCGCCTGCGACAGATTTTCCGGCGTCGCCTCGTCCTGCAGAAATTCCGGCACGATGAACTCCCCGGCGAGAATATTGGGCAGCCCCACGTAGGGCTGATAGCCGCGGTTGCGCATGATCCACCACGACGCGCGTGGCATGCGGTAGGCGATTACCACCGGGCGCCCGATCAGCGCCGCTTCCAGCGTGGCAGTACCGGACGCAGCCAGCACCACGTCCGCGGCGGCCATGGCTTCGTGCGCATGGCCGAACATTACCGTCAGGTTCAGATCGCCCGCCTCGCGGCGGTAGAGCGCGGTCTCGAACAGATCCCGCGTGCTCCGGTTCAACAGCGGCACCAGGATCTGCGCGTCGGGCACCGCGGCGGCGACCTGCCTGGCGGTTTCGATGAAGGTATCCGCCATCTGGCCGACTTCGCTGAGGCGGCTGCCCGGAAGCAACACGATCACCTGCGCCCCAACGGGCAACCGCAGCTGCTCGCGCGCCGCAGCGCGGTCGGGAGACGGCGCCAGCATTTCCGCCAGGGGATGCCCGACATAGGTGACGGGAATGCCGGCTGTTTCGTAGATTTCCTGCTCGAACGGAAATATCACCAGCATGTGCCCCACCGCGCGCCTGATTTTTTCGATGCGCTCGCCGCGCCACGCCCAGATCGAGGGACCGACGAGGTGCGCGGTCGGGATGCCGGCCGACTTGAGCTTCAATTCGAGGTCGAGGTTGAAATCCGGCGCATCCACGCCGACGAACAGCGCCGGCGGATGCGCGAGGAAGCGCGCGGCAAGCCGCCGCCGGATGCCCTGGATCCCGGCGTAGTGGCGCAGCACCTCGACGTAGCCCCGCACCGCGAGCTTTTCCATGGGGTACAGCACCGTCATCCCCGCGGATTGCATGCGGGGGCCGCCAATGCCGGTGAAATGCGCTTCCGGCAGGCGGGCGCGCAATGCCCGGATGAGATGCGCGCCGAGAAGGTCGCCGGACGCTTCGCCCGCGACAACGGCGATCGTGAGCGGCGCAGCCTCCGTCACCGGATGATGCCGCGCGTGGACGCGGCCAGAAAATCCAGCAGAAGCTGGACTTCCTGACATTCCTTGACCTGGCGCGCGATCGCCTTCTTCGCCTGTTCCAGCGTCAGGCTCGAACGATAGAGGGTCTTGTACGCCCGTTTCAGCTCCGTGATCGCGCTGGCCGGAAAGCCGCGTCGCTTCAGCCCCTCGGCGTTGATGCCATAGGGCTTGGCGGTGTCTCCGGACGCGGTGATGAACGGCGGGACGTCCTGCAGCACTACCGAGCCGATGCCGGTGATGCTGTGCGCGCCGATGCGACAGAACTGGTGCACGCCGGTATAGCCGCCGAGAATGACGTAATCATCGACCTGGACGTGTCCCGCGAGTTGCGCGTTGTTGGCGAAGATGGTGTGGCTGCCGATCCGGCAGTCGTGCGCGAGATGCACGTACGCCATGAACCAGTTGCCGTTGCCCACCCGCGTCACGCCGGCATCCTGCGCGGTCCCGCAGTTGAAGGTGCAGAACTCGCGCACCGTGTTGTCGTCGCCGATTTCGAGCCGCGTCGGCTCGTCCCGGTACTTCTTGTCCTGCGGCACCTCGCCCAGCGACGTGAACTGGAAGATGCGGTTGCGCTCCCCGATTCGGGTATGTCCTGTGATCACGGCGTGGGGGCCGACCCGGCTGCCGGCCCCGATTTCAACGTGCGGGCCGATCACCGAATACGGGCCGATCTCGACGCCGGGCGCGATCCTCGCCCCGGAATCGACAATGGCGGTGGGATGGATCTTCACGGGCGGGACCGGACGCGGGCGCGGCGCGCGGCCGGCCTCAGGCGCCTCCCCCCTTCAGCATCCGCACCGTGCACATGATGCCGGCTTCGGCGACCAGGGCGTCCTCGACCATGGCTTGCGCGGTGAACTTCCAGATGCCGCGGACGTGACGCTCGAGGGCAACTTCCAGCCGCATGCTGTCGCCGGGCATAACCGGCTTCTTGAACCTGGCATTGTCGATGCCGACGAAATAGTAGATGAGGCGCTCGTCGGCCTGGTGCTGCTCCGTGTGGAACGTCAGGATCGCACACGCCTGCGCCATCGCCTCGATGATGAGCACTCCCGGCATCACCGGGTGATGCGGGAAATGGCCCTGGAAATACGGCTCGTTGATGGTGACGTTCTTGAGGGCCGACAAGCGCTTGCCGGGCTCGCAGGACAGCACGCGGTCGACCAGCAGGAAGGGATAGCGGTGCGGCAAGTAATCGAGAATCTTGCTGATATCCATGCCGTTCACCGCTTTCTCCTTTTCGGCTGCGCCGGTTTCTTCTCGATGGCCCGGACGCGCTGTGCCAGCTCGTCCAGATGTTTCAATTGCACTGCATTCCTGCGCCATTCGCTATTCCGCTCGAACGGATAAGCGCCGGTGTAGGTGCCGGCGCTGCCAATCGACTTCGTGATCAGGGTAAAGGTGGAAATTTCCACGTTGTCGGCGATCTTGAGGTGGCCGGCGATGCCCGACGCCCCGCCGATCCTGCAATATCGACCTACTGTTGCGCTGCCCGCGATGCCGGCGCAGGCGGCAATCGCCGTATGGGCGCCGATACGCACGTTGTGGGCCACCTGGATCTGGTTGTCGAGCTTCACCCCGTCCTCGATCACGGTATCGTCGAGCGCACCACGATCCACGGTGGTATTGGCGCCGATCTCCACGTCGTCGCCGACCACCACGCGCCCGATCTGCGGCACCTTGATCCAGCGTCCTTCGTTCATCGCAATCCCGAAGCCGTCGGCGCCGATGACTACGCCGGAATGGAGGATAACGCGGTTGCCGATCACGCATTCGCGGTAGATAGTGACGTTGGGATAAAGCCGCGTTCCGCTGCCGATGACAGCCCCGTCGCCGATGAAGCAGCCGGCGCCGATCACGCTGCCGGCGCCAACCACCGCCGCCCGCTCCACCACGGCGCACGGGCCGACCTCCGCATCGCCAGCAACTCGCGCCGAACTGTCGACGACCGCGGACGCGTGAACGCCCGGCTGCGCCGCGAGCGCGGGATTGAACAACGCCGATACCTGCGCAAAATAGGCGTAGGGATTGGCGCACACGATGCGAGGGATGGGAGTAGCGGCGCGGACGGATGCGCCCACGATCACCGCCCCCGCCCGCGTCGACTTGAGCTGGGGCAGATAGCGCTCGTTGGCGAGGAACGCGATGGTGTCGGGGGTTGCGCGTTCCAGCGTGGCGACCTGCCGCACCGTGACCGCCGCGTCGCCGTCCACCTTGCCGCCGAGCCGATCGGTAATCTCGCGCAGGCTGTAGGAAATGCGTGTCCTGGAAGTCATGACCACTATGCCCGGCGCGCCGCTGGCAGCGGGGAGAAAGCCGGATAAGCCACTGCAATCAAGAATTGTTGCGCCCTATTTCCCTTCGGCCAGCGCCTTGATCACGCGCTCCGTGATGTCGATGCGCGGGCTGCGGAATACCGCCTCTTGCAGTATCAGGTCGAAGTTCTCGGCATCGGCAATCTGCTTGATGACGCGGTCGGCGCGCTCGAACAACGTCCCCAGCTCCTGGTTGCGGCGCATGTTGAGGACCTCGCGATACTCGCGCTGCAGCCGCTGCAGGTCGACGCTCAGGCGCGAGAGCTCCTGCTCCTTGCTGCGGCGTTCGCCATCGCTCATGGTCATCACGTCCTTTTCAAGCTGGCCTTGCAGCGATTTCACCTGCGCCTCGCGGCGCTGCAGTTCCTGCGCGCGTGGGGCGAACTCCTTCTCCAGCTGTTTGCTCGCGCGCTCCGCCGGAGCCGACTCCCGGCGGATGCGCTCCACGTCCACAAAGCCGATCTTGATATCCGCGGCACCGGCGACGGAAGCGGCCAGCATCAACGCGGCCGCCAGCGGGAATGAGAGCTTCAAGTGCGTTCTCCTTGCGGTAGGCTTGCCTGCCATCTGTCCATGCGCTGCTGCAATCAAAATAATCCGCCGACTGTGAACTGGAACCTCTGCAGCTGGTCGCCCGGCTGGGTGCGAAACGGCTGGGCCAAGCTGATCTTGAGGGGCCCTATTGGCGACACCCATTGTAACGACAAGCCAGCCGATGCGCGAAGGTTGTCGAAATTGAAGTTATCCGCCGAATCGCCCACCATGCCGGTGTCGATAAAGGCACTCAATCTTACCGACCTGTCGTTCGCGAGACCCGGGAATGGAAACAGCACCTCGGCATTGCCCACCAGCTTGCGACTGCCGCCCGTGGGGTCGCCGTTGCTGTCCTTGGGCCCTATGGTGAATGAACGGTAGCCGCGCACCGAGTTGACCCCACCGGTGTAGAAATTCTTGAAGAACGGCAATGGCTTATCGCCATAGCCCTCGCCATAGCCGGCCTCGCCGTTGAGCATCAAGCTGACGTAACGGGTCCACGGGAAATAGCGTTGGTACTGGTACGTGAGCTTGTAATATTCGAGATCGCCGGCGGGAGTGCCAATTTCGGCGCCGGCCCTTTGTAACACGCCCTTCGTGGGGTAGATGAAGCTGTCGCGCGCGTCTCGCGTCCAGCCGGAGGTCAGGAATACGTTGGTATTCTGCGGGCCGAACACGGTAACGTAGTCCAGGTAGCGCTGCGGGCTGGTGGGGAATGTCGTGATGGTGGTGTCATCGTAGCCTAACCCGTAGTGAATCGTGTCGTTCTCGGTAACCGGGACCCCGAACCGCATTTGCCCCCCCATTGTCTTGGTCTGGTACTGGGCGAGGTTGTTGGCGGAGGGGTCGATATCCTTGTAGTAGATGTCAAAGCCCTGGCTCACGCCGTCCGGCGTGTAGTAGGGATTGGTGTATGACAGCGAGTAGGTCGTGTTGATCTTGCTGGTATTGATATTCAGCGCGAGGTGGCGGCCGCTGCCGAAGATGTTTTGTTGCGCTATCGAGCCGGACAGGATCAGGCCCTCGTCGCTGCCGAAGCCCGCGCCGAACATCAACATGCCCGTCGGCTTTTCCACCACCGAGATGTTGACGTCCACCTGGTCGGTGACTCCCGGCACGGCCGGCGTCTCGAGGTTGACCTCGGTGAAATAGCCGAGCCGGTCTATGCGCTGCTTCGACTGGGTGATCCTGTTCCCTGAATACCAGCCGCCCTCCATCTGGCGGACCTCGCGGCGGATCACCTCGTCGCGCGAGCGGTCGTTGCCGGAAATATTGATGCGGTTCACATAAACGCGGCGGCCCGGATCGATCAAAAAGGTGAACGCCACCTGCTGCGTCTCCTTGTTGAGCGCCGGCACCGCGTTGACGTTGGCGAATGCGTAGCCGTCGTTGCCGAGCCGGTCGCTGATGAGCTTGGTCGACTCAGTCAGGCGCGCACGGGAAAAAACGTCGCCCGGCTTGAGCTGGATCAGCTTTCGCACCTCCTCCTCGGAGACCGGCATTTCGCCTGCCACGTTCACAACCGAAACCGTGTATTTCTGCCCCTCGGTAACGCTGATCGTGATGTAGATTTCCTGCTTGTCGGGCGTAATCGAGACCTGCGTCGAATCCACGGTGAATTCGAGGTAGCCCTGGTCGAGGTAGAAGGAGCGCAGTGTCTCGATGTCGGCGGACAGTTTCTGGCGGGAGTACTGGTCAAGCTTGCTGAACCACGTCATCAGGCCCGGGGGGCGCAGCACGAACTGCCCGAGCAGCGTGCTCTCGGTGAACGCCTTGGCCCCGATTATGCTGATCTGGCTTATCTTGGCGATCTGGCCCTCGTCGATGTTGAAGTTGATCGCGACGCGGTTGCGTTCCAGCGGCGTGACCGTGGTGCTGATGGCAACCGCATAGAATCCCTTCCCCAGGTACTGACGCTTCATCTCCTGTTCCGCTCGTTCGAGCAATCCCCGATCGAGGATGCGCCCCTCGGCGATGCCAACCTGGCGCATGCCGGTCAGGAGCTGCTCTTTGTCGAACTCGCGCATGTTGACAAAATCAATCTGCGCGATGGAAGGCCGCTCCTGGACGGCCACCACCAGCACGTCACCTTCGCGCTCGAGGCTGACATCGCGGAAGAACCCGGTTGCAAACAGCGCGCGTATTGCCTGGGTGGACCGCTCGTCCGTCATCGTGTCGCCGACCTTAACCGGGAGGTAGCTGAAGATGGTGCCGGCCTCGGTGCGCTGTATGCCCTCGACGCGGATATCCTTGATGAGGAAAGGCTCGAACGCGGCTAAGGGTGTGGCGTGAAACAGGAATAGCAGCAAGAGTACCGCGCGAAACCGGCGCATGAAGTCAGCCGCCGAACAGGCGGTTAATGTCGTTGAAGAGGGCAAAAGCCATGAGAGTGAACAGCAGCACCAGTCCGACGTGCTGGCCGATCTCCATGGTCCGCTCCGAAAGCGGCCGGCCTTTGAAAACCTCGATCAAGTAATACATCAGGTGCCCCCCGTCCAGCAGCGGGATCGGCAGCAGGTTGAGCACGCCGAGGCTGATGCTGATGAGCGCAAGATACAGCAGGTACGTGACCGGGCCCGCCTGCGCCGATTGTCCCGCGTAATCGGCGATGGTGATCGGGCCCGACAGGTTCTTGAGCGAAACATCGCCGACCAGCATCTTGCCAAGCATCTTCAGGCTGAAGGCCGAAGTGTCCCATGTTTTTTTCACGGCCTTGACGAAGCTCTCCAGCGGGCCATAGCGCACTTCGACAATCACATCTCCCAGCGCCGAGCGGTCTACCCCCGCCCCGATTCTGCCGATCCTGCCGCCGCTTTCGGAAACGGTGTCGGGCTTGACCACAATCGCGGGCAGCGGCGCGCCGTCCCGCCTGACTTCCACCACCAGCGGAACGCCAGCGTTGGCGCGCACCATTTGTACCACCTGGCCCCAATTTTCGATCCGCTTGTTGTTGACCGCCACGATTTCGTCGCCGACCTTCAGTCCCGCGCGCTGCGCCGCCCCGTCCCTAACCACCTCGCCTATTACCGGCCTGAGCGGCGGCTGAAAACGCGCCAGGCCGAGCGCATGCAGAAAATCGCTGTCCAGGTCTGCTGCCGTCAGCCCCGACAGGTCGAGCTGCCGTGTGGCGCTTGCGCCGCCCGCCCCGCGCACCTCGATCGCGACCGCGGATTTCTCGACCGCGCGCTGCAGCAGGATCCAGCGCGCGTCCTGCCAGGTGACGACCGGCTCGCTGCCGATCCGGACCAGCATGTCTCCCGCCGCGAAGCCTGCGTGGTGCGCCGCCGTGCCGGCCGGCGGCCCGTCAATCACCGGCTTGATGCCTGGCACGCCATGGAGAAACAGTACCCAGTAAAGCGCGATCGCCAGCAGGAAATTCGCCGCCGGCCCGGCGACCACGATCGCGATGCGCCGCCACACGGATTGCCGGTTGAACGCGCGGGGCAACTCCTCCCTTGCCACGGCCCCTTCCCGTTCGTCCAGCATCTTGACGTAGCCCCCCAACGGAAATGCAGCCACTAACCACTCCGTTCCGTCGCGGCCGAGGCGCCGCGACCACAGCGGTTTGCCGAAGCCGACCGAAAAGCGCAATACCTTGACGCCGCAGGCGCGCGCCACCAGGTAATGGCCGAACTCGTGGATCACGATCAGGCAGCCGAGCGCCACGACGAAAGCAACGATGGTGATGAGAAGCGTCATGCGGCGGCAGGAGTGCGGCGGGTCGTGCGCAACCACCCCTCGGCGCGTTCGCGCGCGGCGCGGTCGGCGGCAAATACTTCCTCGAGGCCGCCAACCGGGCGGCTCGTCAGGTCCGACATGACAGCCTCTATCAAGGCCGGGATCTGTCGGAAGCCCAGCCGGCCGTCGAGAAAGCTCGCCACCGCCACCTCGTTGGCGGCGTTGAGCGCTGCCGGCGCAGTGCCGCCCGCGGCCAGCGCTTCGTATGCGAGCCCCAGGCACGGGAAACGTTCACGATCGGGCCGCTCGAAGTGCAGTGCCCCTATGCGCGGGAGATCCAGAAAATCCACCCCGGCGCTGATGCGCTCCGGGAAGCCGAGCCCATGGGCGATTGGCGTGCGCATGTCCGGATTGCCGAGCTGCGCGATCACCGAGCCGTCGATGTACTCGACCAGGGAATGAACTACGCTCTCGGGATGGATTACGACTTCGATCTGCTCCGGGCGGACGTTGAAGAGCCAGCGCGCTTCGATCACTTCCAGGCCCTTGTTCATCATGGTTGCCGAATCCACCGAGATCTTACGGCCCATCTCCCAGTTCGGGTGGGCGCAGGCTTCGTCGGGTGTCACGTTTTCGAGCTGGCGCAGCGTGGCGGAACGGAACGGCCCGCCCGACGCCGTCAACAATATGCGGCGCACCCCGGACCCTTCCGGGTCGCCGTAACCGCGTGGCAGCACCTGAAATATCGCGTTGTGCTCGCTATCGATCGGCAGCAGCGTCGCTCCGCTGGAGCTGATCGCGTCCATCAGCAGAGCCCCTGCCGTGACCAGGGATTCCTTGTTCGCCAGCAATATCTTCTTGCCGGCGCACGCCGCGGCCAGCGTCGGCCGCAGGCCGGCCACCCCCACGATCGCCGCCATCACGGTATCGACGGCGGGCAGGCTCGCCACCGCTTCCAGCGCTTCGACGCCACAGCGTACTTCGCAGTCCAGGTTTGCCTGCCGCAGGCGCTGCTGCAGCTCCCGCGCCGCCGCCGCGTCCAGCAGAACCGCGATCTTCGGCTGGAATTCGAGGCATTGCCTGAACAGCGCATCGGTCTGCTGCCGCGCCGTCAACGCCACGATCTCGAACCGCTCGCGGTGGCGCGCCACGACGTCGAGCGTGCTGGCGCCGACGCTGCCGGTGGAACCGAGTATCGTGAGCCGCTGTTTTTTCATTCTAGCCGAGACAAGGCAGCACCAACGCAGCCAGCGGCAGACTCGAGGTCATGCTGTCGATGCGGTCGAGGATGCCGCCGTGCCCGGGAAGCAGGGTCCCGCTGTCCTTCATCCCCGCCTGACGCTTGATCCACGATTCGAACAGGTCGCCCACCACGCTCATCAGCAATACACCCGCAAACAGCGCTGCGCCGCCGGCACCCTGCAATCCGGTCCAATCCCGCGCCACATTGCCGAGGACGACATAATACACCGCCACTGCAACGACCGCGCCCGCCACGCCCTCCCAGGTCTTGCCCGGGCTGATGGCTGGTGCCAGCTTGTGCGCGCCCCACGCCCGGCCGGCAAAATAGGCCGCGATATCCGCGATCCAGATTATCCCCATCACGGCCAGCAGGCGCCCCGGTTCGGCTTGCAGCCGCGCCAGCGCAAGCCACATCGGCACCAGCAGTATCCAGCCAGCCGCCGCGAGCAGCAGCGGCGACCGCGCCGGCCAGCCACGCGCCAGCCACGGCACGGCAACGAGCAACCAGAATGCACCGCTCGCGCCATAAACCACTATCTCCGCCGGTGTTGGCCGGCCTTCTCCCGGCGCGGCGTTGGCGACGATCAGCCAGATGCCGAGCGCCGAGGCCAGCATCATCGCGGCAAACGCTCCCCGCCATACGCCCCTGATTCCCGCGAGCGTCGTCCATTCCCAGCTGGCAGCGAGGAGAGCCAGGAGGAGCAGCGCAGTCCACCACGCGTTGGAGAGAAACCACAGCGCTGAGACGAACAGCGCGAGCAGGATGCCGGCAGTGGCGATTCGTGCGATAAGCATCAGCCCCGCCCGGCCGGGAACGCCGGCTGCGCGTCAATCGGCGGGACGCGCGGCCTCGACGCGGAACGCGGCGACACCGGCGTCGGCGGGCAACTGCTCGCTGGTGCGGCCGAAGCGCCGCTCGCGCTGCTGGTACGACACGAGGGCGCGATCGAGCGCGGCTGCGTCAAAATCCGGCCACAGCGTGTCGGTGAAATAGAGCTCGGTGTAGGCCAGCTGCCACAGGATGAAATTGCTGATGCGTTGCTCGCCCCCCGTCCTGATGAAGAGATCGGGTTCGGGCGCATAGCTCAATGCCAGGTATGGCGTGAGGTCGCGTTCGCTGAAGCCCGCCGCCAGCTCCGGATGCTCCCTCAGCATCCGGTTTGCCGCCTGCAGCACGTCCCAGCGACCACCGTAGTTCGCCGCGATGGTCAGCGTCAGCCGCCGATTTCCCGCTGTCAGCGCTTCCGCCTCGCGGACCAGTTGCGTCAGCTTGGGCTCGAAGCGGTCCCGCTCGCCGACCAGCACGAAGCGGACGCCGTTCTGGTGGAGTTTTTCCACTTCCTGCTCGAGCGCCATTACGAACAACTGCATGAGGAAGGACACTTCCTCCGGCGGGCGGCGCCAATTCTCGCTGCTGAACGCGAACAGGGTCAGGTATTCAACCCCCCTCTCGGCGCACGCGCGCACGGTGGCGCGCACCGCTTCGACTCCGCGCCGGTGCCCCGCCACGCGCGGCAGGTAACGCTGCTTGGCCCACCGCCCGTTGCCGTCCATGATGACGGCAATATGCCGCGGAACGCGCCTCACCGCGGGTATTTCGAGCGTGGAACTGGCCGAGGTCGTCATCAGACCGCCATCAGGTCGGCTTCTTTCTGCTGCAGCATCTTGTCGATATCGGCGACATGGCGATCGGTGAGCTTCTGAATGTCGTCCTGCGCCCGGCGCTCCTCGTCTTCCGCGACCTTCTTCTGCTTGAGCAGGTCCTTCAACTGGCTGATGGCATCGCGCCGCACGTTACGCACCGCCACGCGCGCGTTTTCGCCTTCGTGCCGAACCACTTTGATCAGCTCCTTGCGGCGCTCCTCGGTGAGCGCCGGCATCGGCACCCGCACCATTTCCCCCATCGTAGCCGGATTGAGACCGAGGTCCGAGTCCCGGATCGCCTTCTCGATCACCGGGGCCATCTTCTTTTCCCAGGGGCTGACGCCGATGGTGCGCGCGTCGACAAGGGTCACATTGGCGACCTGCGCAATCGGCGTCGGCGTACCGTAGTAATCCACCATGACATGGTCCAGCAGGCCGGCGTGGGCGCGGCCGGTGCGAACCTTGCCGAGATCTCCCTTCAGGGTCTCCAGCGTCTTTTTCATCTTCTGTTCTGCCGTCTTCTTGACATCGACAATCATGGTCCACCTCCCGCGAGGGGGTTCAGTTGTGCAGGAAAGTCCCTTCGTCCTCGCCGAGCACCACGCGCTTCAACGCCCCCGGCTTGAAGATGCTGAAGACATTGATGGGAAGCTTCTGGTCGCGGCACAGCGTCAATGCGGTGGCATCCATCACCTTGAGGTCCTTGATGATCGCCTCGTTGAAGGTCAGGTGCTGGTAACGCTTCGCGTCGGGATTGGTCTTAGGGTCGTCGCTGTAGACACCGTCCACCTTGGTCGCCTTGAGCACGAGGTCGACGTTCATTTCCATGCCGCGCAGCCCGGCGGCGGTATCGGTGGTGAAGAACGGGTTGCCGGTGCCAGCGGCAAAGATCACGACCTTGCCCTCTTCCAGGTAGCGCATCGCCTTGCCGCGGATATAAGGCTCGACTACCTGCTCGATGTTGAGCGCAGACTGCACCCGGCTCACCAGGCTCACGCGCCGCATCGCGTCCTGCAGTGCCAGCGCGTTCATCACCGTCGCCAGCATGCCCATGTAATCCGCGGTGGCGCGGTCCATATGCGAGGAAGCCGGCGCAACACCCCGGAAAATATTGCCGCCGCCGATCACGATCGCCACTTCCACGCCGAGATTCACGACCTCCGCGACTTCGCTGACGATGCGATCGACGGTTTCCCGGTTGATGCCGTACTGATCGCCCCCCATCAATGCTTCGCCGCTCAACTTGAGCAGGATGCGCTTGTACGCCGGCGTCGGCGCATTGCCCTTGGCCGCTGCCGCTGCGGACGGGACGGGCACACTCATGCGGACTGCCCGACCTGGGCCATCACTTCCGATACAAAGTCGTCCTTGCGCCTTTCGATGCCCTCGCCCACCACGTAGAGGGCGAACGCCGCGACCGATGCGCTCCGCGACTGCAGCAGTTGTTCGATGCTCAGCTTGTCGTTCTTGACAAACGGCTGACCGAGCAGCGTCACTTCCTTTAGGTATTTTTGGACCGAGCCCTCCACCATCTTTTCGACGATAGCAGCGGGCTTGCCCGACTCCGCGGCCTTGGCGGCCGCTATGGCGCGCTCCCTTTGCACCAGATCCGCCGGGACTTCGCTCGCGGACAGCGCCACCGGCTTGCTGGCGGCGATATGCATGGCAAGATCCTTGGCGAGGGTCTCGTCACCGCCCGTCACATCCACCAGCACACCGATCCTGGCGCCGCCGTGAATGTAGACCGCAAGCCGGCCGGCCGCCGCAATCCGCCTGAACCGGCGTATCGCGATGTTCTCGCCGATCCTGCCTATTAACGCCTTGCGCGCGTCCTCTACCGTTGCGCCCTTTAGCGGCAGGCGGGACAGGGCGTCCACATCGGCAGGATTGCGCACCGCCACCAGTTCAGCGATGGCACCGGCGAGAGCAAGAAACTCGTCGTTCTTGGCGACAAAATCCGTTTCGCAATTCACTTCCACCAGTGCCCCGCTCTTGCCGTCGCGCGCGACATGCGCGGCCACCACGCCTTCCGCCGCTATGCGCGAAGCCGCCCTGCTCGCCTTGTTGCCGAGCTTCACGCGCAGAATTTCCTCGGCTTTGCCCATGTCCCCGCCGGACTCGGTCAGGGCCTTCTTGCACTCCATCATCGGCGCGTCGGTTTTCTCGCGCAGTTCCTTCACCAGGCCTGCGGTAATTTCCGCCATTCGAGTCCTCGCTAATTCTAAGAGGCCGCTTCAGGTAGACTGAAACGGGCCTTGATGCAGTAGCGCGTGAGGGGGGTATCCCTTCATCTTGATGCCGCTTCCAAAAAAGGGGCGCATGGCCCCGGAAGCAGCACTGGAAAGCCGCTCAGGCCTTCTCGCTCTCTTCGACCTCGACGAACTCCTCTCCGCCACGGGTGATCTCCTGCAGGCTCTCCTGGCGCCCCTCGAGCACCGCATCGGCAATGCCGCGCACGTAGAGGCGGATCGCCCGGCTCGAATCGTCGTTGCCGGGAATCACGTAGGCAACGCCATCGGGAGAATGGTTGGTGTCGACCACGGCAATGACCGGAATGTTGAGCTTGCGGGCTTCCGCGATGGCGCCCTTCTGATAGCCGACGTCGATGACGAAAATCGCGTCCGGCAGCCGGTTCATGTCCTTGATGCCGCCGAGGCTGCGGTCGAGCTTGACGATTTCACGCTGGTACAACAGGCCCTCTTTCTTCGGCAGCTTGTCGAGCGTGCCGTCCTGCGCCATGGTTTCCATGTCCTTCAGGCGCTTGATCGACTGCTTGACCGTCTTGTAGTTGGTGAGCATGCCGCCCAGCCAGCGATAATCGACGTACGGCGCCCCGCAGCGCGTTGCTTCTTCCTTGATTATTTCGCGCGCCTGGCGCTTGGTGCCGACGAACAGCACCGAACCCTTGTTGGCGGACAGGCGGCGCACGAACTTGAGCGCCTCCTGGTACTGCTCCATCGTCTTTTCGAGGTTGACGATGTGGATCTTGTTGCGGTGGCCGAAGATGTAGGGCGCCATCTTCGGGTTCCAGTAACGGGTCTGATGCCCGAAGTGCACCCCCGCTTCGAGCATTTCACGCATGGTGACTGACATGAATCATTTCTCCGGTAAGGGTTGAGCCTCCATCCGCCGTGGGGCCGTCGCTTGCGACGGCCACCCTCACGAGTGGCAGATGTGCGAATTAAGCGTCCCCGCCGCGGCTAAAACACCCTCAACGGAAAAGCTAACTGTTTATTTTATCACAGTAAAATATCCCCCCTCAAGGTTATCGGCGCGAGTGCGTGCGGCACCGATCTGGACTACAATCCGCTGTCCCCGAAAAACCAGGTACTTAAGATAGCGCTGCCGCGGCGCAAACCGCGCTGGCGCAGTTCCATGGCAGTCAGCAGCAAGACCCCCGACGATATCGCAAGGATGCGGGTGGCGGGACGACTCGCCGCCGAGGTGCTTGACTTCATCGATCCCCACGTCAAGGCGGGCACGACCACGGGCGAACTCGACCGGCTGTGCCACGACTATATCGTCAGCGTGCAGGAGGCCATCCCGGCCCCTCTCAATTATGCTCCGCCTGGCTACCAGCCCTATCCCAGGTCGATCTGCACCTCGGTGAACCACGTGGTGTGCCACGGCGTGCCCGGGGACAAGAAGCTGCGCGACGGCGATATCATCAACATCGACATCACCGTCATCAAGGACGGTCTTCATGGCGACACCAGCCGCATGTTCTACATCGGCAAGACCTCGATCCAGGCGCGGCGCCTGTGCGAGGTGACTTTTGAGTGCCTGTGGCGCGGCATCGAAGCGGTGCGGCCCGGGGCCCATCTCGGCGACATCGGGCACGCGATCCAGAGTCATGCCGAGTCGCACGGCTACAGCGTGGTGCGCGAGTTCTGCGGCCACGGCATCGGCAGGAAATTCCACGAGGACCCCCAGGTCCTGCATTACGGCAGACCGGGCGTGGGTCTGCGGCTGGAAGCGGGCATGACTTTCACCATCGAACCCATGATCAACGCCGGCAAGCCCGACATCCGGCAGCTCGCCGACGGCTGGACGGTAGTGACCAAGGATCACAGCCTGTCGGCGCAATGGGAGCACACCGTGCTGGTGACTGCGGCCGGCCACGAAGTGCTGACCGTGTCGGCGGGTGCGCCGTCCCGTCCGCTACTGCACGGCTGAA
>Ga0137319_1000050_pt1 | contig 50201 bp, 62 predicted proteins | sample EasRivERMZT333_2_FD_104752 | JGI IMG/M metagenome (GOLD analysis project Ga0137319, IMG submission 104752) | Soil microbial communities from meander-bound floodplain in the East River, Colorado, USA - East River MetaG ERMZT333_2 | ecosystem: Environmental > Terrestrial > Soil > Floodplain ... | reverse complement strand
GATCGTCGTCAACCCCCAACCCAGGCTTTCGATTGCCTGAACCTGACAAGGATGCATCCAGGCGACCGACTTCTCCATGTTGTCCGTACCCACGCGATCCCCGATAACGTTCACCGCGCGACGGATGTACGAGAGCGCGATGCTGCCACTGTTCGCGTTGATACGGTTGGCACGGATCTCGGGGAAGAGCGCACGATCCATCCCGAGCCACGTTCCGGAAGATGCGTTGGAGTGATGATACGGCACTCCAAGCAAGGAGACGACACCTGCACCCGTCACGTTGCCAAGACCGCCAACGACGATCTTGTCACCAGCCACTGTACCAGCCGTAGCTGTTGCGATTTTGATCGTCTTGCCGACAAGATCATGGAACGTAATGAGCTTATCAATTCCAGCTGTGCGATTCGCCGCCAGTGTGGAACTCATGATGGCTACTTCCTGGCTGTAGCGCATCAGACGGGAACCATAACCGTCTGTGGTGAGCGTGATCGTCTCAGGTGTGCCACCGTCCGCCGTGGTCACCGTTCCGAGAATACCACGCCCATCTGTCATGAGCAAGGAATCGAGGTGACGTCGGAACTCAGCGATCGCGCTCGCAGAGAGACGTCGAACCGTGTTGACCACGGCCTTTCGTCCACTCTCCGTGGCCCACTCGGCCTTGCGCGTGTACTGAGAACCCAACCTGAAATGCTGGCTGTTGATCACACCCTTGTCGTACACGGGTGCATAGCCCAATCCGAGGGCGCCACCATCCGGGTTGTAGTGACCGAAGTTCCCACCAGGCCGGATCTCGAGAGGAACTCGAGCATCCCTGTTGGAAACTTCCGCGTCATCAGCCGTTTCGCAGAACTTCAGAAACGGTCCTTCTCGATCAAACAGAACTGGGACGATCCTGTCGACGTGCTCCAGTTCTGTTGCGGCAACAGCCGCTTCGTCCTGAGCCGGCATAGGTTACTTCCTCTTGAGTTTAGGCGTCCTATTCATGATATCCAGATCGGAGGTAGAGGCCCAGTCGATCTCACTCGACCGAATCTTCTTCCCTCCTCCAGATGGTGCTTCACCAACAGGGCGCCTCATCGGGGGAGCCTTGCCCTCCTTGGTTTTCTCAACACGTCCCAAGGCCTGATTGAAGTACCGACGCCGAATGGGTCCAATGAGCTGAGTCGCACGACCGATAAACGTACCGATCATACGAGTCTTGTACTCATTGGAGTATCCTGATCTGCGACCTCTCTCCAACAGATGATCCATCGTTCTGTTGAAGTGGACATCTTCGTCCATGAGCTCTTGGACATCCTTCATCGTTTTGTCGATGATCGACGCCTTCAGGAACGAGTTCAACGTGTTGTCAGGATCGAGCCCCTTTTCGATACGCTTCTTCAGGAGCTTTTCACCATTGCCTTTGATTCCGCCGATGAAGTCAGTTCTAACCCTCATCTCATAACGACGTTCGCGTTCCTCAACCTCTTTGGCCCGAGAATCAATCTCAGGATCAGCCTCCACTCGCTTCGAGTCAAAGTTAGGAATTCCACCCTTCAACTCTGGCCAGATGAGACTGCAGATATGCTTGGTTGACCTAACCAAGTTCTCGTTCCCAGACGCTTCCCCGTTAACCCTTGCTTTACGAAGAAGGTTGGCAAAGACTGGGAAGACAACCTCAGAGTAGGTTGCCCTATCTAGATCGTAAAGAGCTGGTAGAACACCCGAGATGAAACGCTTGTAACCCTTTTCAGAGGTCTGCTGAATAGACCTGATGACCTTAGCGGGATCACCATTGAGAATCTCATTCTCGAAACCCCGATAATCCTCGTTGAGCTGAACCGCTTCCTGAGCCTGCTTCGGATCGACGAAGAGCTGAGAGAACTGTTCATGACGAATGATGGCATTCCGAAGGGGCTTGTGCTTCTTCAGAATATCGGGGTATTCCTTCTCGAGATCCTTGAGCAATTGAGGTTTGAGGGAGTCCCTGAGTTCTTGCTCTTCCTCGGGTTCCTCTTCCTGCTCAAGCTGATCCTCATCCTCATCTTCATCGACAAGTCTGGGCTCAGGTTCCTCTTCATCGTCAAGAGGAAGCTCGAGATCATCGACAGACTCCTCACCTCGAACCTTACGACCTTCAGGAGCAGGTGTTTCTCTCTCCTTAGGTGCAGGCTCAGGATGATCGGCGTCGTCCTTGTCGAGAAGACGATTCATCTCCGTAAGGTTACTCTCAGCTTCGATTTGAAGCTCCTGCGACTCTCCGGCTCCCTCAGGCATGACTTTCTCCCTTAATGGGTGCTACGTTTACTTGATGGGCTTAAGCTCAACCCCAGGCTTGGTGAGAACGGCTCCAACAGGAGGCTCAGGCTTACGGAACTTCACGGTCAAGCTCGTGATGTTGTTCGCAGGCCAGTCGCAACCTTCCTTGGACGCATGATCAGACGCCAGCCTACGGACGGAATCCTCGGTTGCTTCTCCATAGGGCTTGATATCCAGCTGCTGTCCACACTTCTTGCAAGGAACTCTCACGCTACACCTCTTACTCTAACACGAAACCAAACGTCTGTGTTTGAGGGTCCAAGCGTTCCTTCCCCAAGTGTGGGGATTTGAAGCTCTGCCCACGAGATTTGTGCACGTCTTGGAGCGAATGGGACTTCGAATTCCGCCCATGAGACCTGTGACCTTCTCGGTGCTGGTGCAGCTGGTACTTCCAACTCCGCCCAGGAGACATAAGCTCGACGTGGAGCGAACGGTACCTGAAACTCAGCCCAAGCAACTTGTCCTCGACGAGGTGCGAAGGGTACTTCCAACTCGGCCCAAGAAACTTGTGCTCGATGGGGAACGAGCGGTATCTCAAACTCTGCCCAGGAAACTTGAGACCTTCGTGGTGCTGGCGCAGTAGGAACTTCGAGTTCTGCCCAAGAGACTTGAGCAGTTCTTGGAGTTCCAATAGACGCAATCGGGTTGTCACCGATTCCACGGAGGCCAAGCACACTTTATGTTCCACGAGCAAAGGAGCAAACGAGCCCCGCTGTACGTCCCACCGTGATGCCCAAACTAAGTGCATCTGCAACGATCGCAGAGGTCACCTTGGTGAGCATCTGAGCGGGAGTGTCAGCAAGAAGGATTTCCACGTTTATCATGCGATCTTGAATGAGGAAGGGTCCCTGTCTATCTGGACCCTCCCCAATCTGTGGAACATCCGATCCAACATAAGCCACTTTGAAGTGGGCTGTAAACATCACTGGGTTGGGCTCAGCCGAGACTCCAAAGGCTTCTCGTCCCGTTGCGAATTGATAACACCAGTAGTTCGCCATTAGCTTTGCACCACTATTAAGATTCCTGGTCCACCGTTCCCACCAGCACCGGAGTTACCTACCGAGTCTCGTCCTGCTCCTCCGCCTCCTCCTCCACCGCCGTAGTTTCCTCCGTTACCTCCAGCAGCACCAGGACCCCCAGAGATACGTGAACCCCCACCTCCTCCACCAGAACCACCATGTACCTCATTGGCAGTTACTGAGTTACCTGCTCCTCCAGGAGAAGCACCTCCAGAAGGTCCAGCTGTTCCTCCAGTAAGACCAGCAAGATTCCTACTAAAAGAAGCCATACCACCGGCCCCACCAGCAGAAACGGCGTTACCTGTAGTTACGCCACCACCAGACCCACCACCAGAAGCCTCGTTAGCCGCACTACCAGCAACTCCTACGAGCCCTGTTGTGCTTGCAGTACCACCAGCCGAGCCACCCTCAAGTGGACGTGTACCAACCGCTCCGCCAACACCTGATGTAGCAGTACCACCAGCACCGAGTGATCCACCAGCACAGAATAACCAACCACCAAAGGTAGTGTTGATTCCTGCTGTTCCACTGGCCCCATTCGTAGAGTTCGTCGCTTGTCCAGCAGCACCGTTAGCCGCCGTTCCAACTACGACAGCCTCTGTCGCTCCAAGTAATGCAATAGATGTGGGAGGCATGATGTTCCACACCCCACCTGCTCCACCACCTCCACCACAACAGATAGAGGAAGCAGCTCCCTTCCTACCTGCACCTGCACCACCGCCCTGTCCAACTCCTGCTGCCGAGACCCACCGAGCGAGTGGATTCTTTGTCCATGTTCCATTCGCAAGGAAGATGTCGACTTGCGGGAGCATGACGAGCTTAGAGATGACGTCAAGAAAGACATCCTTGGTTCCAGCAGAGAAGGAAACAGCTGAACCTGTGGAGGAAGCGAGAACCGTTGTCCTAGTAAGCGTGTTAGCAGCGGAGTAAGTCCCAATGCCAACTTCCCACTCGGAGGGTACAGAACGATTCCAGATTACGTAGCAGACAGTATCCGAAGGACTCGTACAAACGGCTGCAAATGTACGATGCCCAACCACGGCTCCACCTAAAGTGAGCGCACCCGTCCCCGTTGTCGTCGACGTTTCGAAGATGCGGTCCGCCCAAATGTGTGCCATTAGGGTTTGTTCGCTATGAACCTCAGATACAGGTTAGTATAATCCGTGATGGCGTCTGCTTCCCCTGCCGAGAGTGTATAGGACCCCGCCGTCCAGCCCGAGGGAATATCTGTAAGCGTGGCAACCGTTGCGATGAGTGTTCCTGGAGTTCCCTCACTAACATATCCCTGTCGAAGTTGGACAGTAAGATCAATGGGATCTCCACCTGCAGCATCTTTTCCATATCGAAAGCGCACAATATGGTTAGCAGAGGAAACCGGATCTTCGAGCGTCGTGAGCTTAGTGACATAGACATCACTCGTAGGAGTAAGGCCAGTTCGGATATAGTCACCATCATCCGCAGCGACTTCATCAATCTGGTCGAAGATGGCTGTCGTCGTCCCATCATCTTCCTCCCAGTTATCTCTCGTCGTGTCAGTTGATGGTCTTCCAAACTGTGGCATTATCTTACCCTACCGTATCTCCGACCGTCTCGCTGAGTCCATTTGAGTTCCTTGCCTCGGAAGACCATACGAATTCCGGGGTTGGGAAAGAGACGAATGTAGTTCTCCCTCCCAATGATACGAATCTTGGATTTCCACCAAGTTTTGAACTTAGTAACCAAACGTGACCTCGACGGTAAGATCACCAGCACCTGTCTGAGACGTTTTCTGAGCACGAAGGAAAGCCGCATCCGTTACGGGAGATGTACGTGTCTCACCCGTTGTCAGGATTCCAGGATCGAGATCAGTCCAAGGACCGTTCACGTTGTTGGAAACCTGGAGCTTGATGCTCGCAGCTGAGGGGGCGGCACTGAACCAATAGGTCCACGTGATCACCTTGGCCAGCGTGGTAGGAAGAGCAAAGACGGCTGAGTTGACCGGAGGCGAACCCAAAGGATTCGCATCGAACAACTTCGTGATCTCACCCGGCTGCAGCAATTGAGTAGGCATGTTATCCTTGCATCGTTGGGGGCGGTTCTGCCGCACCGGTTTTCTGAGCCTGTCCACCCTTAGGAGGAGGAGCGCTTGCTGCCGCTTGAGCAGCCTCTTGTGCAGCAGCTTGCGCCATAGCCTGCTGAAGGATAAACACATGCTGTTGCATATGTTCCATGACGAGTTGATAACCCATTGGGTTAATCTTCTTGGCCGTCCTACCATCCTCGCTAGCAGCCCAGGACTGGATGACCATAGCATGTGCCTGATGATTGTCGATCATGGGATCAATCTCTGCAGGCATCCCACTCATCATCTCCTGAATCTCAGAGAGCTGATACTCTCGATCCTCTTCTCCAGGGATCTTGAAGCGATTCAACCCGATAAGGATTCGAGTAAACTCACCAATGTTCTCAGGAGCGAAGATGAACTGCGTGAGTTCAGGACGTGCAGTCTGGATCAGTTCCATGAGCACACCCCTCTGCTGCTCACTCGTAAGAGGGAACTGCTCGGATGCTTCAGCTCGGACACGACCAATACGCCCATCGTCAATATCCGCGAGCTTGATCCAAACGTTCGTGAATCCCTTTCCAGCCTCCTTGACGAACTTGATGTCCTCTCCCTGGAATCTCATATGAATCCGAAGCTCGTTAACAGCTTTCTTCATCACCTGAGCCCAAGCTACGTTTAGTGCAAACCAAACGATGCTCAAACGTTGAAGAGCACCCTGCTTCGCCTGTCTATACTCATCCGCCGTCCTCGAAGAACCCTTCGCCAAGGGTCCACCAAAGATCCCAGGAGAATCTCCTGTGACGAACTGACCCATGGAGTCGAGGGCCTGACGAAAGACTTCAACGTTATCGCTCAACGTCGCAGGACGAGGTTGGTGGAAGCCAGCATCCAGGTTCATTCCAGCAGGACGCTTCGCAGGGAAGGTGTTTCCTGGAGCTTTTACTGCATCCTTGTACTTATCAAAGTTAAGTACACCAGGATCAGCGAACGTTTCCACGATTCCAAAGAGGATCGTCTCCAACGTAAGCTGGACCGTATCGTTGGTCATATCCTGGATGGGAATTTCAGGCTTCCCGAGTGGATCTCCATGGATATGCTCGGCATACGGATCTGGCAGGAGGGTCCAGTGATCATCCATCGATTCATCGTATGCCTCGACATACTCTTCATCGACGAAGGTACACTGCACTCCATGTGGGAACTTCACCTTCAAAGAGGCCCGAACCTCTTCATCCTTTACTAGGTTGAAGGTCCAGGTTCTGAACCAAGCACGATCCAGCGTTCGCTGGTCCATGTCAGGTTCAGATCCCTCAATCGCGATTCTCTTTCTCCTAGCTTGATCCGCCGTAGAGGATTGAGCAGAAGACCCACTTGTGATAACTTCTGCAAGCTGAGGATAGAGAGTGACTAGGGCGGCCCAGTGATGCTCCGTCTCGAGGATAAGATAGCCACACTGCTTGAGATCCTTTACGTTATATGGTACACGTACATGACGTGGACCATAGACCTCAATTACTTCTCTCCCCTTGGGGATCTGTACGACCTCCTCAATCTTAGGAATGAGATTCGTTACTACTGTGGTCTCCGCTTCAACATTACAGTCCGGACACATGCTGTTCGGAGTCTGAACAGGAAGATCCTCACCACAGCTTGGACAGAAGGCTTCGGGAATATCAACTTCCTGAATACCGTAGCGATTCTTCTCGATGGTTCCGTATTCCTCATCGTAGACGTACGTATTGTAGTACGCTACGAACGGTTGGTTCCACCTCGTGTAGAGTGCCCGAAGATGGAGAAGTTTTGAATCGTTGTCATCCGCCACGAACTCAGAGGCAACCGTATAAGTCTTAGCCGTGGTGATATCGCTGGGTTGATCTGCATCTTCCGGGAAGAACGTGATTGTTGGCGTACCAGCGCTAACAGCTGCAGCGATTGATTCACCATGTGCCCGATAGACGTTGACGATCTTCGAGCCAATGTACGTATCTTCCAGCTCTCCAGCGGACTTGAGCACACCCGAGGCCGATAGGAAGGACTGCGATACGGAGTCGTAAATGACATCCTGCAGACCCCTCCAGTAGTTCTCGTACATCTGCCAAACGGGAGTCATTCTCTCACGGATCTCATCATCCGGACGAGTAATAGTATCCCGTATGTACTTTAGGGCCGTCTTCTCCTCGTCTGTCAATTCGACAGACTCTCCGATACCGAACTGCTTTACAGGTGGTTCGGTCGGGGGCTGGGAGGGTATTCCCATTTCTGGATCCAAGCCCAAAGGCGGAGCCATTTCAGGATTGACCATAGGATCAACAGGCTCCTCTGGCATATCCATCTCAGGATCTTGGACGTCTGGAGGAAAGGTGCTCATTTGGCGAATATTAACTCCGCTCCACCTTCCAAGGACGAATGACGAGGCTTATCGAGATATCCTGCGAAGGACCACCCACCACCAATGTGGACCATCACAGATGTCTTGATATCCCCGTTAAGATCCCCATGAGCCACGAATGCGACGGTCTTGAAGTCGAGCCCATCCAGACGTCGAGCCACGGAGTCCCGGATGGCAAATGTCGTATTCGGTATTGGACGAATTTCGTCAGTCACGGTTCTCCTGCCTTTGGCAGATTCTGAGGAAGCGCAGCGTTAGCCACTACCTCAGCATGGGCTGCCTCAGATTCTTCGATGTCAATAGGCTTTCCCGTATAGTCAGCAACCCTAGAAGTAAGCCTATCGACACGTAGAAGTAGAGATCTGTTGGCCCCATTAACCGCAGCATGGACTTCCTGCGTCGTACTCCGCAGTTTCCAGATAGCAACCACCATTCCAGTCGCTGCAGTTAGAAGAATACCCAAACCTGCGAAGACTGCAACAAGAAGTTGAGTTACTTTATCTGGAGTCCAGCCATCGACCACTTCTGGTGTCATTCAAAAAATGGGGGATAGTTTCCCACCCCCCACTCCTTCCCTGGGGGCTTGGTTGTTTACGCCGGAGGCGCCGGAGGGGCAGTGGGAATCGTGGCCGCTGCCTCCGCCAACGCCTGATCACTCGCTCTCAGCTCATCGACCAGAGCCTGGAGTTCCGCAGGGGAAGCTCCTCGGTCGATGGCTTCCTGCAGAAGGTCAGCGAAACCACGAATCAGCTCGACAACGCTGCCAATCTGAGTCGTGTTCGCTGCCACTGCAGCCTGAACGTCTGCAAGAACTGCTGCCATCTCTGCATCCTCCTCACGTTCACGCCCCAATTGGCGTAATACGAAGTCCAGTTTCCGTTCGATACGATAAAGCTGTCGGGTGAGAATGAAGCTCATAGAACCAGCTCACCGCAAACGCCGTTAGAACCACACACCTCAGCCGTCCCGTGCAACCAGGGCCTTACGAGGAGGTGGTAAGGATTGTCATCATGCTGTATTCCCTCAGGCAAGGTCGTACTGCCATTCCACTTCCAGACGGGGAAGGGAGGCTGACCGACCACGTCGAGTAAGCACTGCCGGATGATTGCTTCTGCGGTCCCCTCCGTGCGTGGAGGACAAAAGCGTCGACCATCCGTGTATCCGATCTGCGAGCAATACATTGCGTCGGGACCAACCAACGCTGTAGAATCCAACGTCGTCCAGTTGGGTCCACGAACATGGACCTTAACCTCCCACTTCGCAAGTGGTCCTGGGGTTGGATTGGTGCAAAGACCCCCTGAGGGAGGAGGAATTGGCGTCGGCCCTGGAGTAGGTGTAGGGACAGGTTCTGGTCCAACATTGAGATGGGCTCTTGTCTGCTCAAGAGTCTCTTCATCGAAGGCTGGCCGACAGATTGAACGTGGATCAGCCCAACGCGTGTTCTCTGTAGCTGTAATGGGCTGATAGAATTCTGTCTTCGACAATCCCTTCCGTACACCCATCTCCGAACCGAGTCCCCTACGGAGACACTCTCCATTCGGAGCGAAAAACCAACAGTTCCCGCTGTCGATGTCGAAGGACACGCAGTACCCATTGGCCTCAAGAAGCTCCATGGTCCGAACAATCGTTTGTCTCCAGTTGAGAACTCGACAAACCTGATTGATCGGACACCCACTGGCTGAATGCAGGGCAGCATTAACGTCTCCCTTCCATTCCCCAGGCATTGGTGTAGAGCATGTAGCAGGTTGAACCTGTCTGGTACAGTTGTTGGGATTAGGAGTTGGAGTCGGAATGGGGGTTGGAGTTGGTGTCGGCTGTGGATTGAAGGTTGTAGTGGTTGTAGTTGTCGTGGACGTGGAAGGAGGTGGAATGCTGCCACATCGGGCGCAAACGCCGCTAGCAATAAGAAGAGGACAACCTTCCATCGTCGGGTTCGCTTCGCAGACTTTGCACGCATCGCACACCTCCTTAGGAGGAGGATTACCTTCACATGACTGCATAGGTCCCGCCATCATGGAACCTATAAGAAGTGCTATGAAAAAGTCCCTCATTCCTTCTCCTTTGATCGAAGTATGTCGGCTGCACGACGCTTCATGTGACTCAAAGTACGGACGCCTCGAGAAATAGCCTCCGGCTGTTGAGAAATCAAGGGAGAGTCCTCAGGAATCACCGGAAGCGTCTTGTAAGATGGCGTCATGAGTGCAACCAACTGAGCGTTAAGCGACCGTTCGTGTGCAAGATCCAGCTCGAGCCTCTCAACGAGACGCTCTAAAGGATCTTCGAGGGGAGCCGTACGTGTTGTACCGCCTAACCCCAGTATTTCTCGAAAGCTCTTGCTCTTCAAGGTTCTCCATTTCTCTGTAAAAGGCGGTCATATCGCCAGTCTTACGGAGATTCTCGATTATTTGATCCTTCTTGATGAACTCCCTATGTCCTTCCTTCGATTCTTCGAAGTAACGCGCTACCCTTTTCAGGGCGTAGCGAGAACCATCGTAAGGATCATCACCGGGGAAGGGAAGTACGTCGTTTGGCTTATCCGGATTGGACACACAAGAGATGAGAGCTTCGGGAAGAAGCTTACAGGTATCGAAAATCTGTAACTTAGGGAGATTCACTTCAGGCGGCTCTGGATCGAAGACGTGTCGATACTCTAAAGCAGCCTTTTCTCCCTTGATACGATACAGCTTTTCTTCTATGGAAGGGTCATACCCTCCAGGAGGAACATACCTAGGTGGCTTCTGCCGAAACCGGAGGTACTCATGGAAGAGCATCTTCCCACCTACACGGTCGGAATCACTCTTCTCAACAGGCAAACCTATCGCATCCTCTACTTGCTCAGCAATAGTCTGCTCATCCCCCCGTTCTGCCCAGGCTGACTTATCTAGGGTGATTGGAGTCTTCAGATTAGGGTAGCGACGAGCCATTACGCCCAGATCCGCTCCCCAAACCTTGATCTTAGTCTGCACTGCCGAGAATTCTTCGCAGTGTATGACTCTTTCTTCTGGGGAAATAGCGAAGAACCCACCGAACGTCATGGCATCGTATCCCCAGTCAACAGAGAGGATAACGGGCCAGTAATCGGGGATGACGTAAGGCTTGATTATGTGGAGAGCATTGGAAGGTTCATCAGGCATGAGTTCTGAGCGGAACTCTGTAAAGACCTGCCCAGCAATAGCGTCCCAGTCTCCATAGAGCTTGGAGCGTTTCTCTGCCTCAGGGAGAAGCATCAGAGAGTTAATATACTCTGGGTTCTCCTTCATCAGGATAGGATTATCCGTGACCCTAGCCTTGATGAATATCCGCTTGTTTACGGCTCCATCGGGCATGATCTCACGAATGATCTTGCCACCGTCTTTAGCTGGGGCTATGAAGCGTTCCTTAACCCAGGAGTGTCCTATCCCCAGTGGGTTAGAGGCAGATCTCGCATACGCGGGTAATCCTTTAACAGTCGTGCGTACGCGCGAATGGACGATGTACATATACCTAAAGCGGGTAAACGCTGTCAGCTCATCGTAAGCTGCGTAGTTGTACTGAGCTGTGTCATGGTCATAGACCTGCTCATCCCGAGCTAAGTAACTAAAGCGAATCTTAGCTCCGGAAGGGAACGTCCAGCAGTAATCTTGACCATTGTAACGCCCACCTACTAGGGGATATAGGTGTTGAGACTCGAACACGAGAGACTCTTCCAGCTGTCTGAAAGTCTCCCTGAATACGATACCGTGAAACCGTGGATGTTCGTGCAGGCGTCTCATAAGAGGGTCCATGAGTAAGCACCACGACTTACCCGGTCCTGCAGCTCCGCCGAAGAAACCCTCTTTGATTGAAGTAGGAAGACTGAGGAACTCAGCCTGCTTGGGGAAAGGCTTGAACTCGATGCGTTCTACAGCATCCCCGACCACCTCGACTTCCATCAGTCGACCTTCTTCTTATCGGGAATGTGGATAAGATCGACTGCATCGTATTCCTTTTCATCCTTTATCCGAGGATACTGGATGAAGACCGCTACGTTCCCACCTTCCTTCTTTTCCGTAAGTGAGGACGCGATGCCTGCAAGTTCCCTCGCGACGGTGACTGCTTCCCTAACCTTCGGGATAGCGTCGAGTTTGTCTTGAGTGATCGCAGAGGCGAACATCCCTGCAAGCCTCTCAAGCGCAAGATCCTTGACTGCTTTTGCATCCTTCCCGACCTGTTTCTCGATACGGGACGCAAGATCCGCATCGTGACGGGCTACGCCCACATTCCCCTTCTTCGCTTGTGCTACGGTACTTACACTAACGTCAAAGGCTCCAGCTGTGTTAGCAAGAGTGTCTCTATGTGCAGAGACTCCGATGAGTTCCCGCATAAGAGGCGGGACTTCTCTGCCGCCGTTCCTCGTACCCTTGTGGAGAGGCTCATAGGTGACTTCTTTCTCAGAGATTAGAGAACGAGAGAAGAGGGGACCCCCATTACGTGGGTTAGAAAGGAGGGCTTCGGCGTCTTCGTTCGAGATCTCCATGAGTATTCTCTGGGGCGTAAGCCCCGTGAACCCTTCGATCCGGCAAAGAGGCGTAAAGCCCCCACTGAGAAGATACGCCCGTGGCTCATTTTTGTCAAGGCCCTGAACAAGGTTTCCCGGTTGAACAGCAAATAAACATCTGTTCAGACTATGAACACCTGATCCTTGGTAGCGAATCGAGGTATGAGAATATGGGACCCATTCCTTGGTAGAGAATTCCAACCAGATTTTGATTTGGAGAAAGTGAAAACGCGAGCGTTGCACGATCCGTCCCCCCGGCCGACATGGGACCCGCTCTGGTCCGTCCGGGGGGTTGGATCGGACTATCCATCCCCTTGGGTTAAGTAATCCAAGTTTACGGATCGCATCGACGAGTGAGTGTGTGCGTTTTGACACGGGAAAGTTTGCCGGGCCTGGACGGGGGGCTGTGTCTGTTTTGACACAGAAGTTTATTTGCGGGTCGGGCATATTTCCCTTGCTATTCTGGCTGCCGGGCCGCACCTTGTAGACAGCGGGCGAACGCTCGCGCAGACGCTCTTTGAAAGGATGATAGGACCATGACCGAAAAGAAGACGTTGGATTCCGTCGCAGACGCGGATGTTCACACGCCTTGGGCAATCAAGGCAGTCGAGGCGGGCCTGGCACGGTTCGTGTCCAAGAAGGCAAACGGCGAGGCGGTGAGTGTCACCGTCAAGAATGTGCCCAACAAGGGAGACACGGTGTTCGTGCCGTTCAACAAGGTCGAGTTCGTGCTCGACACCCCGGAAGCTGCCGCGCAGCTCTGGAGCTTGATCGAGGCCAACAAGGGCACGGTCAAGAATGACGACGGTGACGAGGTCCCGGCGGACAACCCCTTCGCGGGGCTCCTGGATTACGCTTACGGGCTGCAACGGCGCAGCAAGATCCGGGTGGCTTACGAATCCGGGTTCGTGGACCCCGAGGCTGCGGACAAGCGACTGGCCGCGTTGCTGATGAAGCAGGGTCGGTTCAAGAGCGAGGCGAAGGCCCTGGCCGCAGCCAAGCTCATGCGCGAGGCTGCGGAGTCGGAAGACGATGAGACGGAAGACGACGCGTAACTGACAACCTACCGGACACGACTCCCTGGGAGAGAGCACCCTCCCAGGGTTTCGTGCGTCTAGGGCTCAGGCCAGCACTCCAACTCCCGCCCTCCTATCCAACCGCTTAAGAGCTGGATACGCCTGTCAATTCCAACCGTCTTATTGCTGTTCAGACCCTGAACAAGGTTGGCCTCTTTTTTCCGTCGATAGCATACTTCAGCCCTGAAGCATTTATCTCCCATTGGGTTCCCGAGCACTCCCCGTGCAATCACCGGGCATTACCCCGGCAGTCTACAGGGGGTCAGGACGGGTCTAACTCACTGGAAATAAAGCACTTAGCCTTCTAGCCCCCACCCTCCCCCGACCGTGTTTGTACGCTCATTCGTACCCCGACTTTACTGCGGTTTTTCGTGTTGTTGTTCTATTTTTTTTTTGTGTTTTTAAGAACTAATAAGGCAATTAGAAAATTCCCTCGGGTTCCCCGGATTGTCGGTTTCCCCCAAAATGAGACTTGACATTGGCCTTCCCCAAGCCTATATTGGGGTTGGGGGAGGGCGGGTACTAGCTCCCCTAGAGGCGCTAAGTGATTGATTCCAAAGGGTTTACGCGAAAGAGGGGCGCCTGCAGAATGCAGGGGGATAGCCCGGGTTCTGCAGGGGGAATGCAGGGTGACCCCTTGGGCGCATACGGGTTTTTCCCTGGTTTCAACCCTTCTCGCTAAGAAAGGATAGTGTGAAGAGCTACTACTATGACCGTGAGTCGAACTCGACAGCGGACCTCTGTGACTACTATGGTCACGGGATGATCCTCACAAGGATCAACGTCCCTATCGCAAGCCGTGGCAAGGGTGTAGGGTCAAGGCTTTTGGACTCGATCCTTGCAGATGCCGATAAGGATAACATCACGCTCTTCCTCGAGATTAGTCCTTCCAATGGGCTCTCCTATGAACAACTGGAGAAGTGGTATCTGCGAAAGGGCTTTTCTCCCTGGAATGGGGTCTACCGCCGTCTTCCTGGCGCTCGTATCAGTACACGAGTGGATCGGGATCATGATGAGGGCTTGGAGCTGAACTCATGAGCCCCGATACCAGAGCAGCACTCGACCTCATTGGTAGGCTTGGGAAGCCTATCCTGAAGACCCCCGTGGGTATGCGCTCACAGGAACAGCGAGCTGTGACGATCGTACTCGTTTCAACCGCTCTCAACCTCCTCGCGAAGGATGGTAACCTCTCTGATAGGGAAGTAGCCACAGCGATGGCGGCAGAGATGCAGCTTGCCCACGACCTCGCCTACTTCTTCCTGAAGTGGGGATTGACCCCGAAGACGACGAGCGTCGAGCTGATCATCGGCGTAGTGAAGGAGAGCTAATGGTCAACTGTCCGTTGTGCGGCATGAGCTTCCCTGACACTCAGGAAGAGATCATGTCGATGACACCTGAGACCTACACAAAGGCACATCGTGCTCACAATGTCGATGGATGTCCTCAGCGTAAGGGATTCAAGAAGCCCCTGGTTGCATCCCACAAGCTCGAAGCAGAGGAGGTGAAGATCTACAACGAAAAGGGCTCAATCTCATGCGTGACACGAATTAGGGAGAGAGCACAGTGTAGTCTCTCTGAGGCCGTTGCCATCCTCCATGAAGCTCAGGGAATCCGCTCAAACTAAGGAGAGCTAGATATGATGACCAAGTTCTGGGAAGAGACGCGGGACGCCTTCCTGAGAGAGGGCTGGAAGCACCTGGCCAACGCTGCTGAGGAGATTCGGCAGTACTGGGACAGCGTGGAAAACCCGAAGGTCCCCTCGTAGTTTCCATCTTGGAGACTCCAGCGAGTGTCTCCAAGCTAGAAAGGACGGGAGAGAGCTAATGACGTTAAAGAAGGGTGCTCGGTGCGAACATCACCGATACCGAAGGATGACGACCAAGAAAGGCACAGAGCTCTGGAAGTGCCTCGACTGTCCTAACTGTATCTACAACAAGGAACTCATGATTGGGCGAACGGTTCGCTGCTTTTATGATACTTGTGGAAACGAGTTTGTCATCACGGGGAAGGATCTCTTGATGGCAAAGATTCGTTGTGGGCGTTGTGAAGAGCAGGTTCAAGCCAATTTAGATGCTCGACTCTCGCCAGTAGCGAAAGATATCTCACTTAAGGGCATCTTTGCTTTACTTCCTCCAAGAGAAGCGAAAGACGCAGTCGAAGAGGAATATGAGAAAGAGATGGAAGCTCGTCCAAAGCCTAAGACGCTGGATGAGATTCAAAATGACGTAATTCGTGACCTTATCCGTTCAGAGTCTGAACAGGACCGTACATCCACTCCCGAGAAAGGCTAATGGCAAACACAGACAAGAAGCGAACGTCGAAGAAGACCTTTCACGGGTCGAACACTGTCCTCAACACTACGAGGAAAGCCGTGAGGGTCTACAAGCGCATCACAGCGTATGCCTTCTGGTGGTTCAAGAAGTCCACACCGGAGGGTGAGGCTGAGGACGCGCGTAACGAGCGTCTCAAGCGGTTCAAGCAGATCCGTGAGCGTGCCAGGACTGAAGCACTTCGGTGTGCAGAGGCCCACGGTGCACAGGTAGTGGACAATGTCACAAGAACCCTTCAGAGTCGGTAGGGTTGACGGTGCCAAGGGCCTTGAGGGTCGGATTCATGTCCTCACAGAGTGGGCTAACGGTTTCAGATCCCTTTGTGGTGGACTCACTTCTCTCGAAAGAGGGATCGAGTGGTTGCCTTTTGACCTGCCAACGTGTGGCGGGTGTCAAGGAAAGCTAGGTAACGCGATGGAAGATGGTCTCAAAGTCAGTGGACAGGAGCCAGACCTCACGCCTGAGGAATACATGAAGCTCTTTGTTCGCTCGGCAAACGTCGTAGTGAAGATGGACCCTGAAACCCTCGTGGACCATATCGAGCGGCTCAGGCAAGCCTCCATTCGTATCAAGGTGGCAACTCAGGCTGCCAAGAAGACCCTGGAGGAACGTCGCATCACCCTGAAGAAGGAACAACGGGATGCACTGAAGCTCAGGGAGATGTCGTACAAACCGAAGGCCACGCCGAAGGAAGTTGACCCATCGGCTCCGAAGAAAGCTCGAAAGAGTCCAGGTACTGGACTCGGAGCGGACGCGATCGAAACCGTCATGAAGATGTACGGCATCACCCGCGAGAAGGCTGAGAAGCGGATGAAGAAGATCGAGGATCGCTTGGCAGCTGCCGAGGTTCTCGAGACGGGCGTTGTCCCGCCTGAGCCCACCGAGTAGTTATGCATTACACCAGGAAAGACTTGATGACTTGGGAGGACGAAGGGGGAGCCCCTCGTTCTTCCAAGCTCGTTGAGGAGCCTAAGCCACTCGACGTTACCACTAGAGCTATCATGGATGAGGCCATCCAGAAGCTCTGGCCCGAGCCTGTCGTTGTCCAAGTGCATCGGATGAGTGCCAAGGAGATCATACAGGACTTCAAGGCTCCATTCGAGTACAAGCCCGAAGCACCTGCTCAACCCATCATCGAAGTAACCCCCATCAAGGCGAAGACCTCGATCCTCAAGCTCAAATGTGAGGAGTGCGGCAAGCCCGCAGTTGAGGAATCCCACATCACTGTCACTGTCCCTAAAGAGGACGGTGAAAACATGAAGCTCGTGAAGATGAAGGTGACCACGCTTGTATGTGGGCATCTCGTATCGAACGAGCTTGAGAGCGTTCGTTCGTTCGACGACATCGTATCCTTCCACCATAAGCGTCCTTTCCCTTACCAGAAGACAACCTGCAAGAAGGTCGTTAAGGCGGGTTTCCGAGCGCTCATTAGGCTCGATATGGGACTGGGGAAGACGATCGTTAGCGCAATGCTTGGGCTCAAGTATTCCAAAGAGCTCTCGCCTATCCTCATTGTGTGTAAGGCGTCCATGACGACACAGTGGGCGATGGAGTGGTTGGAGTGGACGAACCAACCAGTACAGATCATCATGACTGCACGTGAGCGTCCCGAGAAGGGGTTCAAGGCCATCATCGTCTCTATGGACTTACTGAGGCGTTTGAAGTGGCTAGATTCGTATGCACCGAAGACGGTCATCTTCGACGAGGTTCAGCACATCAAGAACCCTGATGCACAGCGTACAAGGATGGTGCAGGAGCTTGCGAAGCGTGCGAAGCACTTCATCGCACTCTCTGGTAAGCCCATCAAGAACAACTTTGGAGAATACTTTAACGTTCTCAACATCATCGATCCGCTCAACTTCGGTGTCCGTCAACGCTTCTTCGACGAATACGTGCATTACTACCACGACGACCAGGGTAGGTTGCGCGTTGGTGGGCTACTGGAGAAGACATATGAGAAATTCACCAGGATCACCAAGCCTTACACAGTAGACTACAAGCGCGAAGACGTAATGCCTGATCTGCCGCGTATCTTCAGGCAGAACCGTTTCGCAGCTCTCACGGATGAGGACGAGGAAGCATACCGCAAGGAGATGTCCACCTTCCTCGATGCATACGATGAGTCGGAAGCTGTCACTGGCCAGGCGAAGTTTGAGGCCAAACAAGCTGTTGGACAGAGCATCATGCGCCTACGGCAGATCGTAGGGATTGCCAAGGTCGAGACGACCGTAGAGCACGTACTTGACTGGATCGACGAACATGACGAAGAGAAGCTCCTCTTGGAAGACGGTGACTTGAAGATCATCGCCAAGCCCAAGATCGTTATCTTCGTACACCACGTCGCTGTGGGGACTCTCATCCAGAGTCGATTGGACGAGGAACTCAAGCAGAGAGGGTTGGCTCCGACTATCAGACTCCTCGGAGGTATCTCAGGTGACAAGTCAGCAGAGATAGAGAACGAGTTCAAGACCAATCCGCTGCGTAGGGTACTCGTCGCATCCACACTCGCCTCAGGGGAAGGGAAGAACTTCCAATTCTGTGCCGACGCCGTACTCCACGAACGTCAGTGGAATCCCCCCAATGAGGAACAGGCTGAGGCCAGGTTCCCCCGTCCTGGTTCGACTGCCCAATCTGTCAACATCGTGTACCCAATTGCTCTCGGAACCGTCGATGAGATCCTCACCGAGATCGTAGAGCGTAAGAGGGGATACCTCGCAACGGTGGACGGGAAGTGGGTAGCCTTGACAGAGAACGAGGTCATGGCTGAGATGATGAATAAGCTCGTGACCGAGGGAAGAGCGAGGTGGCGTCCATAGGTAGAGTTTCCTGTTCAGAGTCTGAACACCAAGGGAGGTATGTCATGTTGAAGATTGTGCTCATGTTTCCGCGTCAACAGATTACATTCAACAAGGAATGTAAGACGATGAGTGAAGGTCTCGATATGGCTAAGGCCTATCTGGATCAAGTCGAGTTCGACGTTAGTGATGTTGTTATCTTTTTTAGAAAGGAAGTCTAACCTGGGCTGCTATGTCAATCCTCCGGATATGAGCAAGGAAGACTGGCTCAAGAAGGAAGGAATCCAGATCAGTGAGAAGGACGTGAGGGATTGGGACTATTCCAACCTCGATGCCTTCCCTGTCTGTCTCGTGGACAACGGAGCTTTCAAGGCTGCTGGAGTCGCCTTCGATTCCAATGAGAGGTTCGAGTTTCTCGAGGATGGAATAGGCAGGAAGAAGGATTGGTTCTTGGTGGAAACCAAGGACCTCAAGCTCGTTTCCCCCCTGTCTATCTATCGGAAGGATGTATGAAAGGAAAAGACCTCTACCGTAAAGTCCGCCGTGCCCTTCGTGAGCGACGAGCTTGGATGAAGAAGATCTCCAAATACAACCGAGAGCTCCGAAGGGAACTCATGCACGGTCCTCTTGGCCGTGCGTACGATAGGGCCATCCTCAAGGCCAAGCAGAGCGTCAATGCCTGACACCTGCACGATGGAGTTCCTCGAGACGGACAACTACTATCTCCTGTTCGATGCTAACGACGTCTTTGTCCTTCTCTGGGATGAGAGTGACAAGGAGTATCGAATCCGTGAGTACAGATTCTTCCAGTTCGCTCCGGTCGATGAGTACAAGCGATGAGTGATCCAGAGCCGAACGAAGGGGACAATTTGGTCGCGCTGCCTAGCCCGCGCCGCCCCTCAAGAGCACGCCGATCAGGAGGAGAAATGAGAGTCAACATTTACGCCGAGGAGATGACGGAGCGCGTGGAGATCATCTCCAAGGAAATCGACGGCCTGACCTTCACGGCGGTGCGGTTCTACCTTGAACTCCCGGCGACGATTCCGCGCCGCACTCCGGGCAATCCAGACGGCAGCGACGGTCCCACCGAGACAGTGCGCGGCCCCTTCATTCACCGTCCCGGCGACGACGACTCCAGCGCGGTCACGTTCTGGGGCAAGCGTGATCTCCGACCGTTGCTCAAGAAGGCGCTGGCGATTTTGGACGAGCACTATGCCGCCCATGCGGCCCCTTCAGTGGGAGAGAAAGGGTGAGCCTGGAGTACGTCGGGTTCAACAAGCATCGCGCAGGGAAGATCCACCTGTACTGTCCTCGCTGTCATCGCCGGTGCTCCAACGCGATGCGTGACACGTACGACCCACCAACCGCAACGCTGGCCGTGGTCAGGTGCCCGGAGTGCTCGTCGGGAGACAAGGGAAGCGATACGGTCTTCCGAGACGCTCAGGGCCGGGAGGTCTGCAACTTCTGCGGTCGGTGGCGCTGTGAGCGCGTCGGCGGTACGGCTGAATGCGACGAGAGACTGATTATTTCAGTGGGAGAGAAGCCATGACCGAGCGAGTCGAGCCGAACGAGGATGACCGGGAAGTGGCGAAGGCCATCAACGCTGCCACCGACCGACCTTGGTATCCCACTTCTCGGGTGGCCGAGTTCATCGCGGCCTACCGCGTGAAGCTCCAGGCGGAGGCGCGGCGGGAGGCGCTGGAACTGTTGGACCGAATGCACGAAGCCCTGATTTTCTGTTCCGGCTCACCCGACTTTGCCAAGGGTGGTCAGGCGGAACTTGGCTGGGATCGGTGTTGTCGCCCAGTCCTTTCGGACATGCAGGACCACTATGCCGCTCGCCGCGCCCTCGGCGAATCGGAGCCCGAGAAGCTGCCGCTTGGACATGAGTTCGTAGAGTGCAGCGTTGGAGCGGACAGATGTCACTTCGTTACGGGGCAAGGGCATAGCCCGTACTGGTGCGGTCAACCCCGCGATGTGCATCGGAGAACCAAATGAAGAACAAGTCCAAGCTCTGCTCCACAGGGCATGGGACGGGGGTACGTGCGCGTGCCTCTGTCCTTCAGATGATCGAAGCTACTCGCAGTATCAAGAGTAAGCGACGTAAGAAGTACCTCATCCACCAAAAGGAAATGAGGGCTAGAGAGCAAACTCAGAGGAGAGAAAGACTCAAGAAAAGCCTTGAACAGTCTCATATCGTATTCGAATCTGGTTCAAGTATTAAGCTTCAAGGTCCAGTGACAGAAGAAATGAAATCTGGATTAGAAATTCATGAGGAGAGTGAAAGATGAAGTGTGATCATTGTGGTCTAGTCTACTTTCCAGAAGGACTTCAAGGACTTCGAGGAATTCAAGGAAGTCCTGCTCCTCGTACTCCTCATGAGGAAGTAGAGCCTCCGATGGCAGCTTACTTGAAGGTGAAGAAGCGGCCTGACACCTTCTTTGCCGGTTCCACTCCAGTCTCTGCCTCAGACTATCATGCAGAGCGTGCTCAGTGGGACGCCGCGAGGAAGAATCTCGAGAGGGATAACCTCAAGATGAAGAAGCTCCTCGAGTCCATCATCCGTAACGACGAAGAAGGTTCCAAGATCTTCGCCGAGATCAGAGAAGTTCTCCGTTATGTATAAGTGGCTCGCTTCCTTATTCCAACCTGAGCCCAAGCGTATGAAGAAGTTCCACGTCTTTACGAGGTACTTGAGTGGGACAAGTCTCATTGATGTCTATATCATCGACAAGAAAGGGGATGCGAAGCTCGTCTGCACGTCGAACACGCAAATGGTCCCCTGGTTCAAGAAGTGGATCGAGGCGCAAACGCTCACGGAGAAAGACATCAATTAACTGTTGGGGGCCAGCTTGCACAGCGGGTTCACCAAGGAGGCCGAGATGAAAGTTAATGCCTGTCCCAACTGCAACATGATTGTCGAAGTTGACACTCATGGTCGATGTGTGAAGTGTGGAACAGAGCACGTCTTACAGGTAGAACAGGAGCTAGTTGACATTACTCCAGAAGCTATCGTTGAGAAAACGAATGTACTTCTGGATGTACTCCAGACTGCTGAATACGAATTTTCTCCACAAGGGAAGGCTGGTATCTTTCTCCTTATCGCTCGGCAGCATAAGGCTGAAGGATTCTCTCTTGGCCACTTTCTAGAGAATGCGATCTCCATGTGGGATCTCAACACTCAGATCGTACAGGGTGAACAGATGGCACGTGAGAGTAGGCAGAAGGCAAGGGACAATTGAAGACTCTCTTGACGTCTCCCAACTCGCTCAACCTCTCATCATGTATGACGAAATACCTCTACGATAAGCTCGTCGAGGCTGCTCCGCCAACTAAGCCCGCCTTCCTCGAGAAGGGGGATCTCATGCACATCATGCTCGCGGAGTACTACCGTGAGAAGATGAAGCCTGTGGAGGAACGTCTCAAGCATCTCGAGATGATCGAGAAAGCCATCATGCTTGGCAGGCAGCGAGTGGTAACGATGGATCTCGACGTGATCGAGAGTGAGGACATCGTTATCTCCACCTTTCGAGATTACTGCCTCTATTGGCAGAACGACAACTATCTACCCGTAGCAGTAGAGCAAGCGATGGTCATTCCCATCTATGAGCGTCCTGACTCGGATGAGGGTGAGGGCCTACGCGTCCTATTCCAACTAATCGTGGACATCATCTTCGAGAACCAACAAGGTCATCGTATCTGGACTGACCACAAGACACGTTCGCGTAACGACAACAACCCAATCGCCCTCAGTAATCAGTTCATGGCCTATGCTCATCTCTCTGGGACTAATAGGTCCATGAGAAATAACGTGGGCTTCCAGACTTCACTTCCCCCTGAGAAGAAGTTCACACGAGACTTCTTTCCCTATCCTAAGGCGGTTCTCGAGCACTGGGTAGGCTGGACAGTCTATAGAGCCCAGTTCATTGATGCTTGCATCAAGGAGGATCATTTCCCACCTGACTTCACAAAGTGTGGAGACTTCGGTGGATGTTGGTTCGCCGATGTATGCATGCAGTCTCCTGTGGACAGGGAGAGATTCCTGAATGATAACTTCATTCAGAAGAAGCGGAATGTTTCTATCTTTGAGAGGGGCGTGTAATGTACGACCTTAGTGAAGTCAAGCCCGCTACCAGAATCAAGGGGCTGCACGTAGGACGTAGCGGAGGAGGAAAGACGGTTGCTGCCGCGAGTATCGCACGTCTGTGCCCTCCTGGCGAACGGGTGTACATCTTCGACAACGATGGTCGTATGCGTCCCATCGTGAAGATGTTCCCAGACCTTCCGAAGGGATTGATCCAAGCTGACTCGTATGGTCCTCATGACTTCGAGAAGCTCTACGACAAGACTTGTTGGCTCCTGGATCATCCCGATCAGTTCTGGGCTATCATCCTGGATGGACTCTCTATGCTTGCCGATATGACCATTGACTACTCGATCGTACTCAACAAGGGTGGACAGGGTCGATCGGACAAGATGAAGAAGGGCGTCTTGGACATGCCTGAGATGCAAGACTACAAGGCAGAGATGCGTGGTATCTCTACCATCCTCGACAACCTTCGTTCCTTTCCTCGTCACTTCATCATGACTGCACATATCATGCAGGTCGAGTACAAGGTGATGAACAAGGTAACGAAGACAGAGGAACAGAAGATCGAGCGTCTCCTTGTTACAGCAGGGAGAAAGATCGCTCCGAAGATTCCAGTTTACTTCGATGAAGTCTACCTCTTCAAGCCTGAGGTATCGGGCATGATGGGTGGACTGCCGGAGTACCAAGCCTTCACCGTACCTAACGAGGAGTTCGTAGAGTGTCGTTCCGCACTCTCCCTTCCTGCCGTAATCAATTGGACGATGAAGCCAGGCGATGCAGGGTTCTATCCTGGTATCATGAAGGAAGTGGAGAAGATGGACCCGTCGTACGTTCGTACCTTGCTGGAGAAGTAGGGCCTTATAATCCGTAAGGCAACTAACCAACCGAAAGAAAGAAAGTCAAACCCATGTCAATCAAGATGCGGTACTCCGCAGAGGATCTCCTCCGCGGGACGTTGATCGAGGAAGCAGCGTGGTACCCGGTGTTCGTCAAGGACATCCGGGAGGATCAGGCGGACACCGACGGTTCGCAGAACGTCATTGTCGACCTCGTCATCGAGGACGGCAAGTACAAAGGCGTGCCCCTGCTCCGGTACTTCAACGAGAAGGCTCCGGGGTTCATCAAGGACTACGCTGCCGCCTGCGGGAAGAACCTCGAGGAGAAGGGCGGTTCCTTCGAGTTCGAGGAGACGAAGAACAAGCACATCGACGCGTTCATCGAGCAGCGTAAGGACAACAAGGGCAACCTCCAGAACAACGTGTCGAAGTTCCGTGCCCGCGTGATCGCCACCGCGTAAGTCACTGGGGGGTCTCTCTAGCTTGCATAGTGCGCACGAGAGATAACGTATAAGAAATGGTTATTCCGAGAGGAAACCTGCCCTCCCTCTTTTACGTCGTTGTCCTAAGGAGGACACACATGAGTGGAGCGTTCAACAACTACGGTCAGGAGATTCGGATGTCGGCAGACGAAGAGCCGACTGAGGATCAGATCGAGAAGGAAGCGGAAATCGAGGAAAAGGAGGAGAAGGGTGAGGACCCCGATCTGGAAGAAGATGACGATGACGAAGACGATGAGGACCTGGATGGCGAGGAAGACGAAGACGAAGCCCCGCCGAAGGATCCCACCGACAAGGTCTAAGTAGTTCGTTTGAGGGCGTAAGATCGTACGTGGAGACCACACGTTAAACGGTCATTTACGTAAAACTGGATTCTATCCAAATAAGCCGGGAATAGGATAGATAAAGCTCGATCCAGCCGGTCTTGAGTACTAGAACGATGCTATCAGGGGAGCCTGGAGGACTAATGAAGTACGCGCCTCCTGACAATCCTGTTACTAGGGCTGGTTCCACTGCACAACCCGGTGGACGCGATACAGTCCACGTAGCGATGATCCTGATAGCAGCGTTGTAGTACTCAGAGGTATCTATGATAGACTTCATGATGAACCAGTCACACGCGATTCTAACGCTCTCCCTCTTAGGTCTGCTTCTTCTACTAGGATCAGCCCTCGTAATCCTCTTCGTTCGGTTAATCGACACAACGCTTGTAGAAACAGGAGAATATGATGCTCAATCCGATGCCTCTAGTCATCTATCACAAGGACTGCTTCGACGGAATGACAGCAGCCTGGGTAGTCAGGAAGTACTTCAAGGAGAGGGGAATCGTCGAGCTTAATCCCATCTTCCACGGTGCGAAGTATGGCGACATTCCTCCTATCGTAGATGGTCAGGACGTGTACATCGTGGACTTCTCGTACAAGCGAGATGTGATCCTGGAGATGTACAGGACTTCCAAGTCCCTCACTATCCTCGATCATCACAAGACTGCGGAAGCTGATCTCAAGGATCTCCCCTACGCAGTCTTCGACATGAAGCGGTCGGGAGCAGGACTCGCCTGGGATTGGTTCTTCCCTGGAAAGCCCCGACCCTGGCTCGTGAATATCATCGAAGACAGGGACATCTGGAAGTTCGAGTTCGCGGAGACAGCCGATGCCCACGGGTGGATCTCCACCGTCCCACTAGACTTCGAGTCTTGGGATGAGCTTGCCAACACGCCTCTTATCGAGGTGTGCCTCAAGGGATCTTTCATCCTCAGGTACATCGACCAGTACGGCAAGAAGGCGATGGAGCAGTCTCGTTGGGAGATGGTTGCTGGACATTTCGTTCCCACCACCAACATGCCTTACATGAACTGTTCCGAGCATCTTCACTCTCAGCTCAAGAAGGCTGCAGAGCTTGGGGTTCCCACTCCATTCGTTGCTTCTTACTACCGAGGTGGGGATGGACGTTGGAGGTTCTCCCTCCGTTCGGACAAGGATGGAAACAACTTCGACGTCTCCGAGATTGCCAAGCTCTTCGGCGGTGGTGGTCATCGGAACGCTGCAGGGTTCGACGCTGCTATCCTGCCTTGGGAGGCCAAGTGAAGGAACTCCCTACACAGAACATCGAGCTGTCCCTCATCGACTGTGACGACTTGGAGATGAGTGAGTTCATACAAGAACTCTCCGAGTCGATCAAAGAACGAGGGTTGCTCAATCCCATTACCGTTCAGGCTCTGAACGGTAGATTCAAGGTAATCGCTGGGAAGAAGCGGCTCAAAGCCGTCTCTCTACTCGGCATCTCAGAGCTTCCCTGCCGAGTCGTAATGGGGGATGAGAAGGAGATCACGCTTGTTACCATTGAAGAAAATCTCAAGCGAACCAATCTCCCCTGGTGGGAAATCTGTGAGCTTGTATCATCTTGGCACGCGACGAAGCAGATGGACCTTGGCGCAAGCGAAGCTAAGAGAGGAAAGGCTTCGCGCGAGAACCCGGGCTGGTCGATGCGTGATACTGCTGCTCAGCTTGGGATTTCTCTCGGATTCGTGTCTGAAGCGGTCATGCTCGATAACGCGGTCAAACGTGATGCGTCCCTACGTAATATCAAGGATCGAGATACCGCCGTCCGCTTGGTCAGGAACGCAGCGAGACGTATCGAGGCAGAGGAGGATGCCGAACGTCCAGTAGACTTCAAGGTAGATCAGGTCTACAATGGTTCCTCCGTCGATATCCTCAAGCGCTTCCCTGATGGAGTCTTTGACGCCTGCATCACCGATCCACCCTGGTTGAGGTACATCGATGCCAAGCTCACCCGAGATGATGAGACTGTTCCAGTCTTCAAGGAAGTCTTTAGAGTCTTGCGTCCAGACTCTTTCGTCTATCTGTTCTGTGGTCTGGAGGACTATCGTAGTTACAGTAGGAATCTGGCTACCTTCGGCTTTACGGTTAGCAAGACTCCTCTGATCTGGGTCAAGAAAGAACTCAGAGATAGTCGACTCCATGGAGTAGTTCTCAGTAAAGGAGCCAGACCCTGGGAATACTCCAGAGACTTCGAGCTTATCTTACTCGCAGTCAAGGGGACTCCCTCACTCATAGAGTCCACACAGCAGTCTTCCGTCTTCGTCTTTCCTCCACTTGCTCCTGTCTGTCTTACCCACCCCAACGAGAAACCAGTTGAGCTTATTGAGGCACTGGTTGAGGATTGCACGAACGAAGGTGCTATCGTGCTAGATCCTTTTGCTGGCTCCGGCTCTCACCTTGAAGCCTGCAAACGTCTCTCTCGCCGCTGGATAGGTATTGAAAGGGATAGGACTTTCTATGAGCAAGTTAGGGAACGACTTAAGACTGGAGAAACAAAAATCAATCCTTGATTACTTAGAGAACGGAAAAGTTTCCGCTCTTCAAACGGCAGCTCAGATCGCAAAGGGAATTGGTAGCACTTCCCAGAGCGTTCGGAAGCTACTCGAACAACTTAATAAACTTAAGTTGGTCAATAGGTGGGATTCTCCCTGTTTTCACTGTGGAACCCGTCGGATAACCTGGTCGAGGAGATATGAAACTAAGCGTTGAAGAACTCAAGTCTGCAGCTGTGAAAGCCATCGAGATCTTTCCTGATTACGATATGGCTGAGGAAATTCTCATTGATGCTATCAAGCAAACTGCTGGAGAGCTCAAGTGGGATACCATCAAGGAGGATCGAGAACAGAAAGACGAGGTCTTGAGAGACGTCTATCGAGCCCTCAAGGAGGCTTTCAAGCTCGAACTCATTGACGATCGTTTCACTCGTGAGGATCTCGACATCCTCAAGCACGCCGTCGATGATCTTGAGAGGAGCAAGTCAAACCCTACTGGATACGCTATTGAAGATGTGAACCGAGCGATCGCTCACATCAAGACTGCGATGCAGAGGTGAGCATTTACATTCCGGGCTATGGCTCGGGGTCAGCAAAACTTATCGTCTGTGGTGAAGCAGGTGGTAAGCAAGAGGAAGAGGCACAGAGGCCATTCGTAGGACCAACAGGACAAGAGACAAGGAACATGCTTCGTCAAGCAGGCATGTCACCTGAGTCCTGTTGGTTCACGAATGTCTTCAAGTATCATCCTCCTGGGAACAAGCTCTATCTAGCACACCAGACTGGGCATACCATAGAAGAAGGTATCCCTGAACTCTGGGAAGAGTTTAAGGCTCTCACTGAGGCTAATTGCATATTAGCTCTCGGGAACCTAGCTCTTAGTACGATCACAGGAGAGAATGGAATCACCAAGTGGAGGGGTTCCATCCTTCCTGCTCTCTATCACAACATCAAGGTAGTTCCCTCCATCCATCCTGCTAACCTCTTTGAGAGGAGAGGTGAGAAGGGAGCCTTTCCGTACTCATCAAAGATCTACATGCAGCTTGACTTCAACAGGGCTGTTGAAGAGTCTCTTACTAGAGAGCTTGAGCTGCCGAGGAGAAATCTCAACTACGCTAAGAGATTCACAGATGTCTACGACTTCCTTCAAAGAAACAGGGAAAACAAGATAGCTGCCTTAGACACTGAAGGAGTTGTTCCCTTTTGTATCTCCATCGCGTTCTCCCGTCATGCAGCACTCTCTATTCCCCTGTTCAATCTCAAGCACTTCGACAAAACTTTTGACATCTCAGGCTCAGAAATGGCTGAGATTTGGAGACTGCTTGATGCATTCTTCCGAGATGAGTCGATGCTCTTCATCGGACAGAATTTCAAGTATGACCAACGTAAGCTAGAGTGCTTAGGCTTCCGCCTTAAGCTCTATGTGGATACGATGATCCTGGGAAAGACGGTTAACCCCGAGTTCCCTGGAGCCCTCGAGTTCTTCACATCCATCTACACTCGTGAGCCTTACTACAAGGATGAGTGGCAGCTCTTCGACATGGGAAAGAGGAGACTCACGGATGTACTCATCTACAACGCTAGAGACGCGGCAGTCACCTTCGAAGTCTACGAGTGTCTTATGAAGGAACTCGTTGAGCTGGGGATGAAGGACCTCTACTTCGAGAAGATACAACCTCTCCATGATCTCTACCATGAGATGGAAGGTTGGGGATTCAAGGTTGACTTCGACGTTAGGGATCAGCTGTACTCGAAGTACGTAGACATGCAGCTTAAGACTGAGGATGAACTCTTCGAGCTGATAGGCTATCCTATCAACTGTGGATCAGTCAAGCAGATACGGTTCCTCCTCTACGAACAACTGAAACTCCCCAAGAGATTCAAGAAGGGTGTCCTCTGCGTGGACGAGGATGTCCTCGTTGCTCTCTCTGCCAACGCTGTAAAGGATGAGAAGAGAAAGCTTATCCTGGGTAAGATAATAGACGTTCGACGTATCAAGAACGCTCGATCGAAGATAGCTGCACGTGTTGACTACGATGGTAGGATGCGTACATCCTACAGGATCGTAGGTACTGAGGCAGGACGTACATCCACTGCCATCCTCAAGAAACCTGTAAGGGCTCATGAGATGGGCATGTCGTTTCACAGTATCACCAAGCATGGTGATCTAGGGGGAGACATCCGACGCATGTTTGTGTCGGACTTTGAATGATATGAATGTAATGAAAGATGAAGCTAACTCAGACTACATTTTAGATCGAGTAGATTTTATAGATATTCATTGGCTCTGGAAAAGGTATATAGATAAGAAAACAGGATATGCTAAAGCTGCAACAAAAAATAAAAGAGGAGTAAGATGTAAAACTGTAACAGCACATAAGCTTTCTTATGAAACTTTCGTAGGTCCTATTCCTATGGATAAAGAGATAGGACATGCAAAGTCTTGTCCCTATAGACATTGCATAAGCCCTGCTTGTCTCTCAGCTATGACTCATAGTCAGAACCTTTTAATGAGGGCTTAAATGCCTTTCATGAATTTTGACTTATCCCAAGCAGAAACTCGAGTTGTTGCTATTCTTTCCCAAGATGAAGAACTTTTATCCTGGTTTGAACAAGGTATAGATCCTCATGCAAGAACAGCACAATATATTTTCGGTGGTGATGAAAAGAATTACACTAAAGAAAAAGGTAAAGAACCGCCTGAGCGTCATATTGGTAAGATTGGTCGTCACGCTTACCCTTATGGAACTTCACCTCATAAGCTCATGCTCGAAGCGAACACGAACGCTCGTCGGTTTCACATTGATATTCAGATTAGTGAATGGAGGGCTAAACAAATTATCAAGATCATGGATGAGAAGTGCCCAAAGATCTCAGAGGTTTATTGGCCTGCTATTAAGTCTATTGCTCATAGTACGCGAACAGTGCGAACGGCTCATGGACGAGTAAGGTATTTCGCGGATCGTCTCAATGAGGATCTATACAGGGAGATGTACTCCTACATTCCTCAGGCTGATGTGTCGGACAAGACGAAGTTCTCCATGTTGAAGATGAAGAAGAAGTTTCCTTGGTTGCGTATCATCCTTGAAGCACATGATGCCTTCTGCGTGGATCTTCCTACTGCCAACATTTCAGAGGTCGCAGCTTACGGTAAGGAGGTCATGGAAGAACCAATTGACTTCTCAGGGTGTTCACTTTCCAGGGGATCTATTGTTATCCCCTGTGATATTGAGGTAGGCGATAACTACAAGGACCTCAAGAAATACAAGGTTGGATAAGTGGGATGGGTAGAAGAAGTCTTAGAGGCTACGAAGGAAGCAGAGACTCCTCGCTCGTTCATACGTTGGGGAGCCTATGCAGCTATCTCCGCCGTAATCAAGGATCAAGTTTTCCTTGATAAGTTCTACTACAAGCTCTATCCGAACATCTTCGTACTCTTAGTCGCAGAGTCAGGTCTGAGGAAGGGATTCGCAGCAGACCTCTCTAAGAAGCTGGCTTCACCAATAGACAACAACAGGATCATCTCTGGAAGGAACTCTATCCAGGCGATCATCCAAGACCTATCGACTGCATACACTCGTCCGAAGAAAGCTCCCATGACGAAGTCACATGGGTTCATTGTATCGGGGGAGCTCTCCACTACCTTCGTGGAAGACCCTCATACGTTTACGATACTCACGGACCTATACGACAGTCATTATCATAGTGAGGGATGGAAGTATACCCTCAAAGGTTCAGGGGTACAGACCCTGAAAGACATCTGCGTCACCATGCTGGGAGCGATCAATCCTCCCCTGTTCAAGAGCATGATCACGAAGAAGGATATCACAGGAGGCTTCATCGCTCGAACAATCATCGTTGAAGAAACGAAGCGAGCCCTGAAGAATCCTCTCACTAAGAAGCCAGAGATCGACCTGGACTACACGAAGCTTACTCCTAGACTAAAGGAGATATCAGAAATCAATGGACAATTCCAATGGAGTGAAGAAGCCCGTCTCGCCTATGAGTCTTGGTACGAAGACTTCAATCCAGAGAAGATGGACGATAAGACAGGGACTGCTAATCGTATCCATGACCAGATCCTCAAGGTGGCGATGCTTCACTCACTCGCGAGGGATAACTGTCTTATCCTTCTCAAGGAAGATCTAGATGAGTCGATGCACATGTTGGATGCAGCCATCAAGACTGCAACGGAGCTTAACAGGGGAGCTGGACAATCTGACTTTGGTCCTAAAATCCTCATAGTTCTAGAAGCCTTGATGACTTCGAAGGGTAACAAAGTCTCTCGATCGTTCCTACTTAGGAAGTACTGGAGTGACTTTACTCACCTGGAGTTGGACGTAATCATAGGAACGTTAGAGAAAGCCAAGGCTATACAAGTCTTTAAGCGGGGAAGAGATGAAATCTACAAGGCCACGCCCCTCCTCCTCCAAGACTATGAAGCCTATAAGGGAGGCATTAACTGAGTGTGATGCCCTCATCTGTTGGTGTAAGCGATACATCTACGTCACTAGTCACGCGTCGTTCTACACTGTCGTAGAGATAGAGCCTGGACTCTATGAATACAGGGAGCTAAAATGAGCTGGAAAGATTTACTCATGTTTGTTGTCATTACCGTCATGGGAATGTTACTCATCATTAGAATTTGGGAGAACAGAAAATGATCCTACTTATTCTCTTTCTACTCATGGTCTTCTGTTTCTTTGTGGGTCTATGTTGGACCCTAGAAAAGCTGGGGTTAGACTAATGATTCCTATAATCTGTCCTGAGTGTGGACAAGAAGCTGTTACCTTGAGAGTAACATACATCGACGCTAGAGGGCATGAGTGGCAGGACGTGATTGACCGTCCTGGGGAAGTACCTACGCTGGATACTCCTCCTCCCCAGAGGGAGGGTCTGAGGATGCCCTTTGGAAAACACAAAGGTACCCTCCTCGATGATCTACCTATTGACTACATCAAGTGGTGTCTGGAGAATATTGACAATCTCCGGGACAATCTGAGAGAGGAGATGCAGAATCAGGTAACCCTGAAATCAGGAGGGGGAGTCGTGAGACAGAGTGTGAAACGGGTAGGAACGAAGTTCACGTTTGGACCGAAGGGATGAAGAACGATCCTATCCTCATCTATTATGGCCTATTCTTCATTTCAATAGGACTAATAGAGAGCGGCTACCAGGGTATCTCAGCAGTAGGATTGTTCCTACTCTGGATTACCCTGGCAGCCCTTATTGGGTTTTTCCACTGCTACTTCTTCTACCTCAGTACATTCGTTGCGGACCACCCCGACCTGCGTTCCTCCGGTAAGCTGACCCGAGGTTCTGAGGAGGTGGCATGGGACGAGCGAGGTTGGTCGCGATCGGGGGAGGAGGTTGATTTACCATCCCCCTGTCCATCACCTCTGGCTGTGGGGGTCCTGACATTGGCGGACGAGGCATGGGTCGGCCTGCCGGCGGAAGACCTCGTATGACACCCCGCATATCCCCTTCGTTTGAAGGAGGTAGAGCGGATTCGAAACCTCCTCCGCCGCCCATGACACTAGAGACTCCTCCACCCATCATGGGTGCCACTCCTCCCCCTCCCAGAGCTGGATTAGCAGTCCCGACTGCGTTCATAGCAGTCATAGGCTTTGCCATTGTTCCCCAACCACCTCCAGAGACGGCATTAGCCATCCCTCCCATCATGGGCGCAGGAGGGGGCATAACTTGTTCTCTCATAACCCCCATCCCACCCGTGAATCCCCCACGCTTTTTACCTGCCATTATATCCATCGCCATTTGCTGTTCACTCCCTGAACGGGTTAACGTCGCCTACGTCTTTGCCGACTAGGTGCAGCTCCAGTTGGAGGAAAGGCTCTCTTAGCAGCCGGGAATCCTACGATTGGGATTTGTTGAGTAGCCCACTTCGCAGTGCGCTTTCCTGGTATCTCATCCTCATCCACATCCTCTGCTATGTTCTGCACATCTCCTGTAGCTGAACCTATAGCTTCTGCGACGTTCGTAACTACGGGGCCTGCTATCGCCTTCCCACCCCGTTCAAAGATCGACCCACCAGTGGCACCCTTCTCTATCGCCATCTGGAATATACCGATGCCTCCCCACAAGGAAAGGTTCTGCAACATACGCTTAAGGGGATGAGACCAGGGAATGCGCTTGTTACGAAGTACATGTTCCCATTGTACTTCCTCATCCCACGAGTTCTCGTTTCCTATCGCTTCCTCCCAGACCTTCTTCTGATCCCAGTCATCTTCGGAGAAGAGCTGCTTTACTTCTTCTCTGATACCTTCTCTGATGGGAAAGATTATCTCTGCCATAGCAGGTATTGCTGTTCCCATAGCTGCAAGGAAGCGGGCAGCTGGACGTACGTTACCGTGAGCTGCTTGCTTGAAGATGTCAGTCACAAAGATTGAGTGGCGGTACATGAACCTGGTATACTGAGTAGCGAGTTTACCAGCTCCAGAGGATGCCCATCCTGGGATCTCTAAGGTTCCCGTCCTAAAGAGAGCCTTATCAGACAGGGCTTTCCCTACCTTGTCCATGTACTCAGGTGTTTTTACAGGAGTATCGAATCCTAACATCTTGAGATCCTTCAATGCTCCCTTACTACCCTTGAGGGCGTCCTCTACGAGGATCTTCCCACTAGTATTCGCGATGACCCTGGTCCACTCATCAACCTTCGGAATCCCCCACATGAACTTCTGCAGAGCTGGGCTCTTGATACCTTCCTGAGCTGAGTACGCACCCTGTATTACCTCTTGTGTAATATTGGGTGTCAAGGACCCCGAGCGTATAGCGTCGTATACTTCCGTAGGGTAATTACGTGCGACACGTGCAATAGCCTTAGCTGACCTTCCAAACCCAGCGTAGAGGGCAGTATTCACAGCCTGCATAGGCTGGTAGAAAGCAGCGAATCCTAGGTCTGTGAATGCTTGCACATGTCTTGCATGTCCACTAACGATATCGAATGTCTTAGGTTGTTCCCTACCTGTGACCCTACGTATGTTCGTATGCAACCAGTCAGAGGTAGGCTTATTCAAAGGTGACTTCTTCAAGAAGGACCGGAGTATCTCCAGTCTACGACCGAAGTTTTGCACCTCGGAGATACGTCGATACGCACTAAGGAAGTACTCATCGAGAACTCCAAGGTCCTTCCTAAAGTCTGCACGAGTTGAGAGTCTCTGCTTCTCTAGGTGAGGATCACGCAGGTTCCACTGCTTGTCCAAGTCAGGGAATCTCAGCAGGCTATCATCCCACCCTTCAGCATACTTATGAGGGAAGTAGTTCTGCCGCTTGCCACCACCCTTGACCAGCTTAACAGCTACTGCGTCAGACCAAACTTGATCAAGCATCTTACGATAATCCATGATGGCAGACTTGACTACAAGATCCTTAACTTCCAGGATACTCTGTCTTCCATCTAGGACTCGAATGACCTCTCTCTCCTGTTTCCCCTTAAGCCCCTTCTGGATCTTGTAGGAGTCAGCGATGTGCTTCATGGCTGGACGCTCAGCGTCTTCTACGTAATGAGAGAACCTTTCCTTGAGCCAAGGATGAACCTTACCGAAGTTATCAAGGACAGGTTGACTAGCACGACGAATGAGACCAAGATTGTTAACTTCACTCTCTTCCTTGGGAATGCCCTTTAGGATACTCTTTACTTTCTCAGGAGGTATACCAGCCTTAGCAGCTAGCCTTTCAACCTGTCTGTCTTCCTTGATAGCCTGCCACTCTGCCCTTGCGCTTATCCTTTCACGCTTGGTAGCTGACCTATCACCAAACTTCTGAGTAAGATATTCGGAGAAATTCTTGGGTCGAGTTATAGCCTCAAGTGCCGGCTTTCCCACGGTCGGCATGGGAGCAGGCTTGCTGGCGGGCGACCCTTCCAGGTTGGCGTTCAGAGGCTCAGATAGCCGTTCAGCGGGGCGATCGCCGGGCTTGACGGGTTCTACTTCGGACCCTCCCTTTTCAGGGGCCTCTGAACGGCTCTGAACAGGCTCAGGAATTCCCTCGGTTTTTCCTCCCGGAGGAATATCTTGCCCACCTGTAGCCCCTGGTTCATAGGCGGCTGAGCGATTAGCCGCATCAATTGCTGCCTGAGACTTTAAGTTTGCGTGAATATCCGGATTTTCGAGGAGCATCTTCTCAATTTGTGCAGCGACTTTCTGTATCTCTGGATCATGCTCCAGGATATTCTGACCTAGCTCTAGCCTAGCTTCATGCTCACCTACGCCAGCACGCTTCTGCTGATTTACAGCTTGCCGGGTTCTCCACTCCTCTGGAATCTCAGCAAGTTTTCCCCCAGGCATCTCTAGCTCACGACCAAACTTATGAAGAGCTCGAGCATGCGCAGGTTCATGCGTGATAATGTAACGCATGTAAGAAGCAAAGGCTTTGTTGGTATGATATTTTGCAGCAAGCTCAATTGGATTGATGAAGATCTTGTCGTACCTCTTAGCATCTTTAGGATAAAACTTAGGAGAATACTCTCGATCTCCTGCTACCTGGAGAGAACGCTTTCCAGCATACCAAGCTCCATTACCCTGCCGCCAGTTAAGGTCGATATCCATATCCAACAGTTCAGGTTCATTGAGGAGCATGGATGCACGCTCCTTGATCCTCTTGAAGGACTCTTTCATCAAGTTCTCGATACGCTCTGCTGCAACTACAACACTCCTCCCAGCTCCCTTATTCTCCAGGTGAGTTACAGCTTCACTCTTCTCTCTCCAGATCTGCTTATTCTGTGCATCGTTGATAAGCCGCATCTGCTCATGACGATCCCTCTCCCAGAAGGACTTTCGAGCAGGCTCAAAATCTTGACCTCCTGTTGAACCCTCCTCGTCAGCCTCCCAAGGGAGTTTTCCGACTTCCCCCAAATCCTCTTGAAGGAGCTTTGTAGGCCCACCTGAGATATCCTCAGTGTCATGATAGTCAGGTTGACCTAGACGATCATCCTGATTCTTCCAAGGATTAGAGACATCCTCTAGACTTTCAGTAGGAGCTTCTATATCAGCTACTCCTTTGTAATGCTTAGAGAAAGCCCCACCGATTGTACTCGCATGTTCCTGAGCAGACTGCCTTTCAGGATACCAGGTAACAGCCTCATTGTCTTTGTTGTAGACTACATACCCACTATCCTTATCCTTCCACCACTCCTTTGGGTTTTTCGTATCGAAGGCAACTATTGTATCGACTCCCTTAGCCTTAACAAAGGGCTTCCCAGTAGAATCTACATGCTCACCCTTGTAATTGTGGACATTGAATCCTTTGTTGTTAGCATAGGTGGCAGCCTTCTCAGGATCAGTAAAGGTCTTAACCGTTTGACCCTGATAGTTAACGACATCATAATTCTCTTCGACATCAACTTGAAGCGTAGGATTCCAGGAGTCAGGAAGACTCTCCAGACCTTCCTGCATTTCTCCTTCAGAAGAAATCCGAGTGCTCGGCTTATTGCGTCTTCCCTCAATCATATCCTTTAGGAGCTGATCAGTAGCCTTCTCCCCAGTGATATGATTCCTACCAATGATCCCTCCACTCTCAGGTTTCTTGAGCATAGGACGTCCCTTGCCAAGAACCTCAGGATCTAGTACGAAGTGAGACGTTCCTCCTCCAGCCTGCTCCCACTCATCGAGGGTGATCTGATTATCTCTGATTTCAAACGGTTCCTTACCTAGTCTCTTAGCAGCAAGGGCTCTTGAGCGACTTAAGGTTTGACCCTCAGCAGCTACGATCCCACCGGGAATCTCATACCTGTTCTTATATGAGAGTGCAGGATCCATCCCCTTTTCCTTAAGCAAGTGAGCAGCCCAGGGAATCTCAAGAGCATAGTCAGGTCCGTATTGGCTGATGAAAGGATCAGTCCCATACTTTTGTCTGGCTTTCTTAGTAGCTTGTGGGAGATCTGCAACGTATCCAGGAGGTCCTTCACCCTCTCTAATCTTCTTCTGAACCATCATCCACTCAGCGTCAGAGATAACCTTCTTCTCTCTAAGCATAAGTAGAGGACGCCACCTACTACCTGGATCTGTAACCTCGGGAGAGTTAAAGCGCTTCGTACGTTCAAATACAACCGTAGGTTGGTGTTCCCGATTAGGTGTTACACGATTCTCATAGACGTGAAGACCAGCGTCCTTCCCTGGTTTCTTTAGGAAGGAATCTCCAGAGTGGTAGAACGTGGGCATCCCTGTAGAGTCGAGATCCTCCACAGGTTCATCAAAGAGCTCACCCGGAATCTGTTCCTCGATGGATTCATCCACGAAAGGAGATTCAGGAGGCTTAGAAGGAAGACCCTGATATTCTCCCACAGTTCCCATCTGGCGTGTGACAGGTTGAGTTTGGAGGGGCTCAACTGGACGTGGAGTATATCTAGCACGATTAGCTTCAGCGGACGCACCTCCTATGTATCTCCCTGAAGAATCATATCGTGGTTCGTTAACGTCAAACGGTCCTCGATTAAGACCTGGAGGTTGATCCACATGGGGCTGCTTCATTCCGACACCAGCCCCAGCAATCCTGGTAACTCCCATCGCAGTTTCCATAGGAGTTTCAGCAGCCGCGACCTGTACACCTCCAGCTGTCATGTCTGCAATAGAGAGACCAGTAGTCATCCCTCTCATCGTACGACCTAGGATGCCAGCGGTATTAGCTCCTCCCATCCCTGTAGCCAACAACGCTACGTCCAAGGGTGTAAGGATCTTACCAGATGCTTTAATTCCTTCCTTGGTTCCCTCAACAATAGCTGGTTCATTCCCAAAGAAGCGCTTAAGTCTATCGACTCCTACGTCCATTCCTGGTTGCTGACTCATAGGGTCAAGAGCAGCCCCCACCCGTGAGGCCCCTTCAGAGAGTCCAGCAACAGCTTCAGGAACTCCAGCTGCAGTTCCAACAGCTCGAACGATAGGATTCTTCCTAGCCTCACTATACCACTCAGCAGCTTGCTTGATTGGCTCGATAGGCTTGAAAGCTATCTCACTAGCGACATCTAGAGGCCCAACGTTCTCCTTACGTTTTTCCCTTTCCTGTTGGATAAAGGAGTTTCGTTCCTTCTCATTCGGAACGAAGTTCTGATCCCACCAGTACGTATGACCCGTCTCATAGTCGATGATCGGGTGATGTAACCTCCAGTTAAAAGGAGCCATTACTGAACAGCCCGCTTCCTGTTAGGAGGAGGAAGCTCGAAGTCAGAAAAAGGAGGAGTAGGATCATCGTCAACATCAGCGAAACCATAACTCAACTCTGCCTTCTTCTTGGCTTTTGCGATGAAGTTCTGCAGCTTGAGTAGTTCTTCTGGACTCAGATCATCCCCGATGCTGGCCTTCAGGCCCATGACGAGCTTACTCTTTGGGTCCCTATGGAAGTACCTCTCCATATCAGGATTCTCCAAGAACAACTCATCTGCAGTGTTCAGGTAAGCATCTGTCTGTGCAGATACACCAGGACGCTTTGGGCCTCTCTTATTGAGCTCGTTTGTTCTTGAGACGTACGCATCAGCGGTCTTGCCACGCGTGTTGGCGTTCTGCTGACTGATACGATTCTCCTCTCCAGCGATCCCTTCAAGCTCCTGGTTATGCCTATTCGTTTCTTCGAGTCTCTCTCGATCTGTAAGATCCTCTCGGAAGCGATCAGCATGACGTAGGTCTTCGGCTTCTCTCCTTTGCTTGATTCCTGCCATAGAAGCTTCAAAGGTCAGATCGTTTGCACGATACTTCCTTTTTGTTTCTGCACCCTTCTGGAGGAGTTCGCCTACATCTCCCAGATGCTTCCCTTCTTCCGTCCAGTCTCCATGAGCAGCGTTGTACTTCGCGTTGATAACGTCTCCAATCATGTTCATCCCAGACTTGGGATCTGTAAGACCGACGAGACCACCAGCCAAGGCTGCAAGGATCTTCCTCCCTGTGCTAGCCTTATACTCGGGATTGTTCCTATCTGGTCTCCTTCCCCTCCACTCATCCTGTTCATCGAAGAACGCTTCCTGACGAGACTTGGTAGGTTGTGTTCCTTCAACGGCCATCTGAGGAGGAGGAGGATCTTCCTGTAGGTTTAGCCCAGGTTGTGTTCCTTCCTCAACTTCAGATGTAATATTCGTCTCAGGATCAAGGAAATTCCTAAGAGGAACATCTCTCTCCTCATTACTCAGAGGATTGATAGGATCTTCTTCATACTCCTGATTACGACGGGATGCAGGGTCACGTAGAGTATCCTGAGCATGAACCTGAGTGAAGAGGTTCTCATCATCTCGAGGAGTATCTACGTCATCTACTTCATTCCCAGTTTCATCTGGAGAATTCTGCCAATCTTGAGGCTGAGCATTGTCAGGATCATCGAGGAAACCAGGATCATCGTTGTAATCTGGAGTAGGAGGAGGAGGATCGAATCCACCTGTAGAAGCCGCAGCCTTAGCGGCATCCTCAAGGGCCTTCTTCTTCCTCATTTCCTGCTCGAGAAGCATCGACTGCATTATGTCCATGCCCATCACTTTTCTCCCACGTAAGCTGGCAGCTTATGATCCAGATAGAGTACTTTGGAGGAAACGTTCTTGATTTCCTTATTCACTAGAGGACAAAAAACCTGAGGCTCCCTATCTTTATCTATACATGCTGTACAAGCATAATAGTAGTCAGGGTTATACGTTATGTCCTCTCGATTCTTGTTCGTCTCAGGATCATAGCGTTTACGGTTTACTGGAAGTTCGAACTCTTCTGTATACTTCCAGATATCCTCATCTGTAAAGTCAGCAAGAGGAAGAGAGACAAGAGGACTAGATTCCACGAAGTCCTGCTTAAGTGGAATATGCCCATACACTGGGTCAACATCCGAACTCTTGTGACCAATGAAGATAAGATCCCATATGAAATTGATACCACCTGTAGGCTTCTCGTAGAGATCCTTCAACCCACATAGAAATGGTTCACCTTCCTTAGGTTGTACTATCTCTAGAGCCCTAAAGATCGTGTCAGTAACCTTAGGACCACACTGATAGACACCTCCAATCCCGAATCCAGTCTTACTCTTGACTATCGCCATGTACGTAGGAGGATAGTCATAGACCGTGTAATCCTTCTTCAGGATAACCTCATTGGCAAACTCATACTTCTTCGGAAGGAAGGGTTCCTTCAAGAAGAGAATAGGAAGTTTGTATCCACAACGTTCGATTATGTCCAGCATGACAAGTGAGTCTTTTCCGAAGCTAGACATAACGATGGGACTACTCCCTCTACTCATGGAGTAATGAACTAGGTCGACGCTCCTTTGAATTTTGTCGTACAGCATTACATTGCGATAGCGACTCCTCCACCAATTGTCCCGACGGCTCCAGCAATCGCACCCCAAGGAACACCAGCACCCTTCTGATTCCCCTGCTGATACGCCTGCTGATAACCCAGGTCAGCACTTGTACGTCCACCATATCCGGCAAGCTCCTGCTCACCGTATGCGACCTGTCCACCCGTCTGTCTTGCAAGACCCGTATAGGCGTCAATCATGCCCATACGATCCTGCATGTTCTGTCTTCCAGAAGATGCACGAGAGGAGGCGGCAGCTCTGTTCTCAGCTGCAATCCTTTCAGCAATCCCCATCCCACCTTGCTGACCAGTGAGCATGTTCTGGAACACCTTCTGTTCCGCTTCTGAACCAGAGGAGGCTCCCCACTTCTGTCCTTCTCTTACGCTGTCAGCGATATGTCCCTCAGCTCCAAGCCGAGACTGACGCATCTGCTCAGCCTGCTGCCGAGCCATGGATTCCAGTGCTGTACCACCACCAACACCGTAACCCCCTTGGACAGTCCCCCTTCGGGTCATCTCATTACGGATGCCCTCAAAGAGCTGAGGAGTACCACTATCAGCACGAGCTCGGAAGTCGTTCTTGTCAGCGTCCGACCAGCCTCCGGTATTGGCAAAGTTCTTGAACTGACCGTACCCACGCATAGCATCAACCTGCTCTGCGTTAGCACCACCGAGTTCGCCTACGGTGTCATACCACTTCTTGTACTGGTCGTACTGACCACCATAACCCGGGATTCCTCCTCCACCACCTCCCCCTGAGCTAAGCTCGTCGTACATCCCACGCATCTCACCCAGACCCCAACCCTGGGCTTCTCCCCACGTGGCTGCTGCGTCATTCCCATATCCCCTGAAACGAGAAGAGTAATCAGAGTAATCAGGAATATCTCTGGCTCTCCCCTGGAGGGCCATCTCATCCGATTTCGCCCTTGCGTCCTTACCAAGTGCCATGATATTCCTTTATTCTGGGTCCTTACCCGTTTCCATCATGTTCGCCAAGCGTCTTCCACGAGATCCCACTTGACGAAACCAGCGAGTGGAGCGCATATTGTGTGCAGCCTTTAGCCACTCACCATTTCTCGTCTGCCGTAGGAATATTGGCCAGAGCAGCAACCCATCTACACCTAGGTTATAGGCCATATTCGCAATGACTCTTTGACGTACATCATCGAGGTTTTTAAGCCAAGGAAGCTTGATCGTAAGATCAATAAGGAGCTTCATTAAGAAACCACTTAGAAGAAGTTCTCCTATTTCCTTGGATATCCCATTAACAGGTTTCACTGAAACAAGCTTAAGGTCTATACCCTCAGGAAGGATAAGCTTCCCCAGGTTGTAGCCAAAACCTATCGTGAGATTCCCTGTATCGTCAATATAGATGACAGCACTCCAGCCTTCATCTAGCTTGAGACGTTCGATCAATCGTGGGATATCCATACTATTTCCTGTTCAGACTGTGAACACCTTATGGATTCACACCTAAAAGCGATCTCTTATGGTTGGATGCATCAATCCAGTAGAGATTATTGTTCACAGTTCCATCTATCCAGAGGGAACCCATCTTCCCTGCTACGACTCCACCATCGACTCCTACGAGAGTCCGCTCATTCCCCGAGGAATCAATGTAATGAAGATCGTTTCCCTCTACCCAGATAGAACCTACTTTGCCCGCTACGGCTCCTGAACTTCCTCCTGTGCTTCTCCAATTTACTCCATCACTAATCCAATGAAGATCAGTTCCTTCTACCCAGACACTCCCATTCTCTCTTGTAACAGTAGTAGTAAAGGTCCTATCACTACCAACAAGAATTCCACCTGAATACGAGAGAACAGCTCGAAAGTGGTAAAGGGTAGTAGGCAGAAGTCCATAAATACGTTGTTGATAGCCAAGTGGAGAACCTCCACTATTAGGACCAAGAGAGCCTGTAGTAGTTCCATATCCAGTTGTCAATCCATACTCAAAGTAATACGTAGTAGAATTAAAGTTCGGATCAACAGTTCCGTTAAGGCTTGCTGCAGTAGGAGCAAAATAGCTAGCAGGATCAGTTTGAATAGTAGGAACCGAGGCAGAAGTTGTAAATGTATAGATGGAGGAAGACCATACTGTAACGTTAGAAGTTGTACGAGTGATAGTAATACGATACTCATAAATAGTAGAACCCAGAAGTCCAGAAGCAGTACGAGCAAGAGATTGAGTTCCATAACCTGAAAGTGTCCCCGAAGCTGAACCTACTGGAATCCAAGTCGCGTCACCCTGTTTACGATACTCAATCTGGGCCGTTCCTGTACTCTCATCAGTATTAACTTTGAAGTCCGAGAAAGTAAGTAATGCATCCGTCGCTGTGATAGATGATGCTACACCATCTACAGAGTTAACGGGAGTTACTGCCCAGGACTTAAAACTCTTTAAGCCTGCATTTGCGACACCAACGAAAGTCTCTGCAATACAAAAACCAGAGTTAAAGAAAGCGTTAAGTCTAGCTCGAACGATATAGCTCTTATCTGAAGTGAGTGCAATCGTTTGATTAAAGTTTCCACTAACATCACAGTAGTTCCCGATAAAAGCAAACTCAGTAGTAAAGGCACCAATGCCGTAATCAAAGAAGAGTTTAAGTGTGAAATCGTTACCACCCCAAGAACCATAGAAAACCACATTAGTTAAGTGTGCACTTTCATTAACACTTAACTGACCTGGATCTCCTGTGCTTACAACGAGGGCCACTTATCTTCTCCCAAAGACTCTTATGCGATCATCCTTGTATTGACCTTTTCCAAGGAGAGAAGCATTTTGTCCAGCTAACGTACCACTAGCTGATGTTTGCACTGTCTTAAGTGCATGTGCAATGTTAGGATGCTTCTTTCCTAACTTATGTGCAAGGAAAGCCTGGATCAATGAGCCCCCAATCATGCTTGGTACGTTTGATCCTTTCACTTGGAGCTTACGTAGGACTGGATTATCTTCCTGTCCACCTCCTCTACGAACTGCCTCAGTAGAGATCACATCAGCAAGGGCATTAGTTAACATACCCCCTGTATCTTGAAGAAAACTAGGACGTTCCTCTTCTAGTCTTCCAGTTAGCTTTCTTGGACGATATTCTTCAGGAGCATCTGGACCCATCTGTCCCCACTTCATACTAGGGAACCCACTTGTCGACGCCGACAGGAAGAACAAAACCAGAACGAACGTAGATATACTTAGGTCGAGATGCGTTCGTACCGATTGACCTCGTATCATCTGCGTTCATCGTTAAATCACTACCAAGCTGTAAGGTAGTAAGTCCGATTACGCTACCACCTGTGATGGCAACCGCGTTGCTATTCTGAGCAGCCATCGTACCCAGAACAGAAACACCACCCGTTCCTCCACCCGCGGCAGAAAGGATGAGATCATACCAGTTCGCTGAGGGTGATGTGCGGTACTCCTGGAATTTGTTCAGGGTTCTTTCGTACCTGATCATCCCCACTACTGGATTCGTCGGGGCGGATAGGAACAACGACGCCCCGTCCACATCCCTCGCCTTTAGGTCCGAGAGAACGGTCGCGTATGCTGTCGTTAATCCTGGCGAGTTCCAATCTGCCATCTTCTGCCTCTTGTTTGTATCGAGCTACTTCTTTCTCGAGCTGTCGAATGCGAACCTCTCTTTCCCCAATCATGAGGAAGAGTTCTAATGGGTGCATTTCTTCCATTAGGCACCTAATCTAACAGCCCAGAACTCAGGGGAAAAAGAAGCTTGACTTACTATGTCTAAGTTTCCGCCACTATTTTGTGCTACTTCCACTGTGACCCATTCGTTTAGGGCGAACTTCCACATGGTTGTGACTATTTGATCTGTAACTGAATTCAAGGGAGAAAAAGAGACAACAGCAATAACGTCTCCATTTGAAGTCTTTAGACGAAGGGCTCGGAAAGTTCCACCAGTATTGGATGCCCACCTTACTTGAGCACCAACAAGATATAGGCCAGGTTCGAGAATGGTGATTCTGTTAGTAGCTCCACTAACTACATGCATCCCGGTACTATCGAGTCGCTCGTTATCGAAATCAATGAAGACATCAGTTGTATTCGGTATTGTTTGATTCGTTGTACGATAGGCACGACAGTGATGCTGCCAACCTTCAATGACAGGGGAGAAATTAACTCCATCTACAGAACGCTCCCAATACTTGAGCGTTTCATTATAGCGTATCCATCTTTGTGACATTAGACTATACCTCTTGCCTTCCAGTAGACCTGAGAATCTACACGTTGTCCGAAACCATTAAAGGCAAAAAGCTTAAAACCTACAGGATCTGGAATGTCCACGAAGTCTACAACTACATCTACGGGTTCAGTAGATTGGGCCTCTCCCGTTACAGAGTCTACATCTCTGAAGGGTTTCGTGAAGTTGACTTGTGTACCTGTTGTATCACTAGCCAAGACAGAAACTGTTCCAGAATCCATTTCTCTCTTTACGTTGATTGCAGCCTTAAAGGAGGAGATAGCAATCATGGAGTCTGAGTTAGGAGCTGTGAACTCCATCTTTATACGAAGATAGCGAAAAGCTGGAAAGAATTGAGAAACACCCACTACTTCACCAGTCCACACTGTACCATTCAGTGAGGAGTCCATCTTGACCACTACTGTTACATCCGTAGTACCTGTGAACTGTTCCTTAACATAGGTCACATTGACTATGATGTTCTGAATTACGGCACCATAGTCAATCTGATCTTGATAGGAACCTGTGAGCAAGTTCTCTTGGATGAAACGTTCGAATCCAGCAGTTACTTGATCCTCAGGATCTACCCAAGGACCACCTGGACCATTGATGAAATGATTCTGATAAGTCTCAGTTGTATCCACGCACGCGATGAGACGCTTAAGATCCGTTATCTCCCTGATACAGTTAACTAGAGTTCCTGTGAAGTCTGACTCAAACTCAAGTAGTAAGTTATAATCAGGTGGCTGACGAACGGTAGCAGAAGTAGAACCTCTAGCCGAAAGCTGTCCAGCTATGTCAACAGCTTCTACCTGATATAGATAAGTTCCTGACGCAGCCTCGAAACGTGTGATGAACGTACCAGAGATCTCCGCGAACTTTACGTTGTCCTTATAGACATTGTAGTGATCTATCTGGAAGATCGAGAATGGAATGGTCCAGAAGAGAAGAACGTTATTGTCGATGACTTGAGAAGAAATGGAAGGCATCCCCATAAGAGGGATAAGAACAGAAAAGGCGAAGGCCGTAGTGCTCTCAACTCCTAAGGCATTGATGGACTTAATCAAGAAGTGATACCCATCAATTAGTGGGGCAGGAACTCGAGGAGCAAGTGCCGCACCAAGTGAAGGAGTACGAAGGATAAAGACAGCAGTCTCCCAGACTTCTCCTTCTCTTATCTCATACAACTGAGCACTGGCTACTGAACTCCACGTGATCTGAATCGCAGTCCGAGTAAGAGTAATCGTGACACTCGTTATCGCTCCAGGAAGTCCTGTAGGTCCTGTGATGGTAGTAACAAGCGATATGATAGGAGAGACTGTGACAATAACTTCATGCAGATTGTCTGCAAGAAGATCAATGATATCAGACAGACGTGGATCGTTCCTTCTGATGTTAGCAGAAAGAGCGAGGATCTTATCCCTATTAGACTTGATGATATCAGCCACTTTGGAGTTGTTCTTCCCACATTACAGAGGTCATGATATACATCGAGGTGATGTGGAACCACTCATCTGCTGAGTCGACCCCAAACTTCAATGAGGCTTCTTCATTGACAAATGACATCAATCTAAGTAACACTCTCCCCGGTGTTTCGGAAAGTGTTATCGAGGGTAGAACCTTCACCTGTACATCATCTACCCCATAGACTGTTAGTTCCAACTGACCATCACCGATACCACTACCTCGGAGTGCGTGGAAGTGACAAACTCCACCGGAGGAATCCAGTGTTACGTAACCACACCTGTAGAACGAGATGATAACCGTATTGAAGTCATTGAGTCTATCAGGGTTACGTGTGTATAACCCTCCATCAGAAGCACCAAATCTAAACTTGGTTCTCTGAGTGGTGAAGTCAACTTCAACCCAGTTACTTGTAGGCTTCTTTGGGAAAGCCCAGACTGACCACTTGATCTTTGTAGCGTCTAGACCTTCATTAAAGTCTCCCATAAGAACATGAGAGGCTTCAATTGCAGAATCTAGTGGAGCGGAAATGTACACACGCTTCACGACGGGATCTACAGAGATCTGTACGAGCTTAAAGTAGAGTGGGTTAATCCTCCTCCACACATCTTCAATCACATACGTAAGTTCCTTTTCTGCCCCATAGGAACCTGTGAACTTTTGAAGCCCCGAGCGGGTACAAGCAAGGAACATATCTAGAGTGTGACCTTTAGAGTCAAGTACTCCAGATGCTCCATGCACTCCTGTTCCTTGAGCAGCATCAATCGGTATTACTTCCCAGGAAGAAGGAGCAGCACCGTTTGATTTCGTTGCGTGTGTACGTAGATCCTTCATGATGTAGAGGAGTCCACGATGATCTATCAACTGATGAACAGCTCCACCAGAGTCCCCAGGATCAATATGCACAAAGCCTTCCAAGTCTGAGAAGGACTCTGGATTACCTGAGTCTGAGATTCTTATCGTGGATTCTGCGTCTGCTGCTCCTCCTACTACAAGAGAAGATTCATACGTGGTGATGCAAGAACCAGCTGGAATCGTAGCTAGCTGATTGAGTAGTCTATCAGCAAGAACTATGAGGTCGGAATCGAAGAAATTAACTCCGGCGAGTACCGTAGTTGTATTATCTCCAATCCTGCCACTAGGAAGAAAGAACCATTGCTTGTCCTTTGGATTCCCATCGTAGTCTTTCTGTACCTTTGTGACTACGATATGACGCGCAACTGTTCCAGCTGGACCTAGAGGAATAGTAGAGATATCTGCTTTCTTTCCTCCAGGTGCAGCATATGTCTTGACCTCTGCCCCCGTTAGACCAAACTTCGTTACGTGTCCAGAAGCTGTCTCAAAAGCTACGGAGAAGAGATGAGTACCTATTTCGATATTTCCTGAAGTTGCGGAATCCACAACTGTTAGAGTATATCCAGATGGTGCGACGCCAGCAGCCACGCGTGCAACGCCTACTCCATCGTAAACATACACCTTCTCATTAGACAATCCCTTATTGCCATCATGAGGAGAGATGTAAGCACGATCAAACATGGTAATAGCAGAAAAGTCTACCATGCCTGCAACAGTCAAGATAGGAGTTAACATGGTTGTAGAAGAGTCATAGATCTGTCCACTAGCGTCTAGGATAAGTAGACGCGAGACTTCTCCACGCTTCTTGTACTCGAAGACTCTCTTACAAACTCCGCTCCACCCACCAATTACGGCAGAGAGGGAGAGGTCAAACCCTGCACGAGTAAGAACCCCTCCCTCTGTGAACTCAACGTTCAGCTCATCGAGAGCATACTCCTTCGGACAAGCTTCTGGTAGACCACGAGAAAAGTGGCCTCTGAACTCCTTGATACCGATGGGAGTATGATCTCTCATTAGCCAAGCTTGTTGAAGAGGGCCCAGAAGTTGATGACATCTCCGCTGAGGGCCGCGGGAATGGCAAGAGCGTTCGCCATCTCCGTGAGAGGAGCTGCTGCAGCAGCCCCAGTTCGGACAATCAACTTGTCCGTGACCTCATTGTACTCGTAGTGATAACCTGCCTTACCAAAACAGATCATCCTGTTGGGAGCTCTCCCAGCGATAAGAACTCCCTTGTTACGGAACTCGGCCTCCCCAAGCGCCAAGCCATTTGTCGCGTACGTATCCGCAGCTGGAGCGATTGCCAAGGTGCCAACGACAAGCACCGCATCCCCCAACATCGGAAGTTCCTGTACAGTCGTCACCGTCACAGCAGCAACCGCCATTTCAAGCTCCTATCTATTGGAACGCTGTCTTCCTCGTCTCGCCCACCCATAAGGCTTCGGTCTCACAGGTGTTCCCTGCTCGTTCTTGACCTTCGTAGAGATAGAGTCACCAAGATGAGTGGTCGCATCTGCGTCCAGATCATCTGCTCTACTTCTATTCCCTCTTGAACGAGCTAAGATAGCTGCGTTTCTGAAAGAGAGAAAGGAACCACAACCAAAGACAGGAAGAACTGTTGATTGACCAACAATCGTAATCAGTTCTCTTTGATACTTGAGGATGACTTCTCGATCTGTCGTAGCCCCCTTGAACTTGATGATTCCTTCCTTGAAGAACCAGTTCTCGAGTTCTGCTACAGGGATCTCGAAAGGATCAGATTCTCTTTCCTCCATTGTCTCATAGGACGAGAGTGGACCTCCTACTGGACGTTCCCACATGTAAAGTGGAACTAGGAGGTCGATGGGCTGGCCGACCCACTCAGTCGTATTTGCTGTGATCGTTGAGGGAAGTGAGAACTTCTCCTCCACATCAGCGATCCCATTCGCTACGAGAGCTTCTTCGAGTTCCCTCCAAGCAATTCGGAGGTATGGCAGCTGGGCTTCATAGGTGAACGTAATCTTATCTGGATCAGTCAAGAGTGCAGCTGACTCATCCATTACGTTTCCAGCTGTAAGTGACACGAAAGCTCCTTACTTGTTCAGAGTCTGAACAGGGTTCATCCCAACAGCCTCGAGTACCTTCTTGTACTCCTCGATCTTGATTGGGAGTCTGCAAGCGAAGCAGACAATAGCGAAGGTAGAGATGAGGGTCGTGCAGTAAGGACACTTAGTGATTGTGTCCGGTGAATCGTCCAGCCAATCTCGCTTGAGTCCGAGTGAGCGACAAGCAGTCCGCTCGAGATCCGAGATCTGACTGTACTTGTGGTTGTTCGTCCAAAGGTCATCCGCCAACCTCACAAGGATGACCCACCACTGATGCTGGAGCTTCTGAGCTTTCTTCAGCTCTTCTGAGTGACTGTCGAGGATATCCTTCTTACTAACTTTTCCCTCAACAAAGAAGATCCCCGGTCCAGCAACCTCAGCTTCTTGAGCAGGTTGTCCGATCGAATAGTCCACAACCAACGACTTCGCAATCGTGGTTGCTGGAACAAAGATAGCCTCCGTTCCCCTATCACCATCAAGGAACACAGATCGCTTTCCATCTTCGATCAAAAGCGTGGAAAAGTCAGGGAGCACTGCCGCTGGAATCTTGTACTCCTGTGGGTACAAGCCCGGCTTCACTTCCTGAATCGGCCACGGGACTAGGCTGACTACTGTTGCCTGCATTTTCACTCCTATTAAACCAATGTTCCTTACCATCCGGCAGGAGTAGAACTCCTGGGTTAACTACAGCCTCTTTATTCCTGAGAGCATCAGCCAACGAACCACCAAACCGGTCTTCCATACAACCGTAGAAGAACTCAGCTTCATCGTCGACTTCCTTCTTTCCTGCAGCTTCCCAATCCCAAACCTTAGCCTTGGGTTGGAGGAGCATGAACATGAAGTACTCAACAGCTTTACGCGTCGGCTTCTGGTAGTTTCCGTGCCTATCATAGAACACATAGATAGGCTCATACGTTCCTGCTTGATCTACGAGGATTTCAGGATTCGGGAGATCGAACATGAGCTTCTCAAGAATCCAGCGGTCACGCCACGTAGGATGATACTGATACTTGGGCATCTCACGTACACCATGAAATGCTCGAATGAAGATAGGTCCACAGTAATCATGGAACTCTCCTACACGCTTTTCCATGATCCCTACAGACCAAACGATCCTCCACATGGGACGCTTCAACAGATCGCTCCCATATGTTTCCAGCAACCACGCGTTAATAAGGTCGATATCCTTATTCTTCATAATTCCTCAAGGTCCCACCAAGCCCCAGCCTCAGTGGGTACGAGCCCCGTCGACTCCCTAGGAGATAGGGACACCGGGGAGGGCCCTCCCGAGCTTAGTAGCCGGTCGGAACCGCCAGTGCGTCGATGAAAGAACACAGAGGCGGGTTGTTCACGTAGGTGTTGAAACCGATGACGTGGTAGAAGACCAGCGAGGTCTTCGGCGAACCGTCAGTCGTGGACCGGATGTCGAAGAGGGTTTCGTCACCCTTCTTGTAGATACCCGGCTGCTTGAACATGACCTTCCGCCAGACACCCTTCACCACGAAGTCGATTCTGGACTTGTCCCAGGAATATGACTTGCGGATAGGGATACCAGCGATCTGGTCCACGTTGAAGAACAGATCAAGTCCTTCCTGCTTCGCACCCTTG
>Ga0137319_1000038_pt1 | contig 55388 bp, 101 predicted proteins | sample EasRivERMZT333_2_FD_104752 | JGI IMG/M metagenome (GOLD analysis project Ga0137319, IMG submission 104752) | Soil microbial communities from meander-bound floodplain in the East River, Colorado, USA - East River MetaG ERMZT333_2 | ecosystem: Environmental > Terrestrial > Soil > Floodplain ... | reverse complement strand
GTGATCTGGTTTCTGGAATCCATGTGCGACTTCTATGGCGACATGCTCGGGCGGTTTCTGAGCAGGTACGCTTCTAACCAAGAAAGGATGCGTAAGGGTGCTACCTAACGGTGGCACCCTTACCTATTCCCATGATTGAGGAAGCTATCAAGATTGCGAAGCGTAGCCGCTGCGGTAAGTATGCAATGGGCTGTGTTATCAGGACGAGGGACAACAAGACCGTTTCTAACGGATGGGCACACGTTCCTGAAATGAAGGAATGGAGACTATATTCACTTCATGCCGAAATTCATGCAATAGCTAGAGCCAGGAATACTGGTCTTGAGAATACCATTGCCTACATTGCTGCTGTATCTAACAAAAGTGGAAACGTGACGCTTGCAAAACCTTGCAGAGATTGTGCTATAGCTCTTTTTTCTGCTGGTGTAAAAGAAGTGTATTACACGACAGCACCATTTACGATACCTCAATATCTTTCGTTGTTTCACGCAATGGATCATCTTGAAACTTTCAAAGTCTACAACTCTCCTCAATTCTAATGCCAATGACTGACGTAGGTAGTGAAATGACTCTTCGCCTGGAGTTCTTTGACTACCTATTTAGTGACGACATTGGGTATGTATGTATCTGTACTCAAAGACCTAACAAGCGTGAAACATTCAATGAGCATTATTTCAAGTGGCCTACTGAAAAGGTAAAGCTACTGAAGTTCATTGACAACGCGCGTGAAGGACATAACGTGTGGTTCGGTATCAATGTCCTATCCACACCTAAGAGGCTTAAGCAGAATTGCATCCCACAGAATCTAGTGTGGGCTGACCTAGATACTTGCACACCTGATAAGCTGGACATTCCTCCGCAATGCGTCATTGAATCATCACCTGGAAGATTCCAAGCTATCTGGCGTCTCGATAAGAAACTTGATCCTGAGAGAGCTGAAGATTACAGTAAGAGGATCGCATACAAGTATGCTGATTTAGGTGCAGATAAGACAGGGCACGATCTAACGCAACTCTTACGTGTACCTGGCACTATCAATTACAAGTACGACGGGCTTCAGAGTATTCCTGAAGTAAAGCTGATTACTAGCTTTGCTGCACTACTCAATCCTAGTGTGTTTGAAGCAATAGAGGTAGTGTATGAGATAGAGACAGATAACGGAAGTGGACCTGAAGTACCTAGTCTCGATGGTCTTCCTAATCCTGAGTTCGTTATCTATGAGTATCGTACCAAGTTGCAAGCAACTAGCTTTCCTCGTCTATATGGTGAGGAACCAGGCGACGATTGGTCTAGCGATCTATGGGCACTCATCAATATTTGTGTCGAATCAGGAATGAACACAGAAGAAGTTTTCGCTGTTGCTCTGAATTCCAAGTGTAATAAGTACAAGCGTGATGGACGCCCTGTCTCTCATTTGTGGAAGGATGTTCTTAAAGCAGATGTTCAACAGAAGCAACTGCTAACCGTCTTTGAGAAGACAGCACCGTTACAAATGCCGCAACTGCTGACCGCTAAAGAATCTAACAAGGTTGGTAACTCCATCATTCACGACTATCTAACATGGGCTAGCCAAGCTACTGACGCAGTTGAAGAGTACCATGAGATTAGTTGTGCGATGTTGTTATCTGCATTAATGGCCTCTGGACTTCACGTTAAGGTTGAGTGGGGTAAAATCATTCCTAACTTGTGGGGATTGATACTTGGTGACACGACGCTAACTCGTAAGACAACAGCAATGGATATGGCTATGGATTTCTTGATCGAAATTGATCCTGAGATTATTGTAGCATCTGATGGTTCACCTGAAGGTATCTTAACAGCAGTATCTCGTAGACCGAAGATGACTTCAGTGTTCTATCGTGATGAGGTAGCAGGTTTGTTTGAAATGATGCACAAACGAGATTATCTTGCAGGTATACATGAGACGTTCACGAAGATGTACGATGTACCTAAACATTGGCCTAAGCAGTTGAAGCGTGAGACTATCATCCTTCAGGAGCCAGTGTTTATTTTCTTCGGCGGTGGTATTCTTGAGAAGTCATACAGTATGATATCTGAACAGTTTGTTACATCAGGATTCATTCCCCGTTTCCTTGTTGTAACAGGATATGCTGACTTAGATAAAGTAAGACCAACCGGCCCACCACGAAATCAGAACGTAGACAAACGTAATGAATTGAAGGCATTGTTTAATCACCTGCACAACACCTATTCGGAAGGCATTGTAGAGGTAGAACTTGAAGTTGGAACGATGGAGATTGAGCGTGAAATTGAAGCACAGCTAACTAATGATGCATGGGCGAAGTTTGTTGAGGTTGAGCAGAAACTAATTCATACAGCTTATGACTCTCCTGATAGACACCTAGCAGCACCAACGTTTCAACGTATGGCATTCTCCATGTTGAAGCTAGCTACCTTGTTTGCGGCAGCACGACAAGAACCTACGGACGACGGTAAAATCACTGTTGAGCTAACTGATATCATCGAGGCTACCTTCTTTATTCAGAAGTGGGGTAAGCATATGGTTGACCTACTTAAGCACGCTGGTAGATCAACTGATGAAGTTAGACTGAACGCCGTGTATCGAACAGTCGAACGTATCCCAGGTATCTTGCGTGGTGAGATAATGGCAAGGCATCATCTATCCGCACCTGTAATGGATATCATACAACGTACACTTGAAGACCGTATGATGGTCCGATCTGAGAAGAAGGGAAGGGGGTACAAGTATTGGCCAATCGGGAGGTAGACCAGTTCTTGAAAGATCAAACAGTAGATACAATGCCGGAAGAAGATGTAGGTCATATCTGTATTTACAGAACTGACATACAGGATAGGAACTTCAAAATTTGTATCACCTGTGACCGAGTAGTGTATCGAACGAATGAGGAGATTATGAAAGACCACGGTATTATTCTGGAACGGAAGATTAGGGGTATTGCATAATGGGCGATCAATACGCAGATCAGGATTCAGCGTTACAGAAGGATATGGATGCTGAAGTCGAAGAACATCTAATGGCTGAAGAAGCTGCTATGACTGACGAGAAGCCTGAAGATAAATACAAGAAGAGTGACTTCGATGTTGAGGGTTGGGATGCAAAGATTAAAGAGGAAGAAGGTAAGTGGCATATTCTAGGTGTTACCCTAAATCAAATGACTTTCACTGGTACTGAACTGTTCTATATGCAATGCAAACTTCAGGCTCTTATCAACTGTGGATTTGACGGAGATTTCTCGGAAGAGAATATGAATCTAAATTTGAAGTTGTGCGTTATGACATCAATGGAAGCTATCAGAGAAAGTCTTGAACCACAACTTGCTCAGATGAAGATTGCAGCACTAAAGGCCGGAAATCTTAAAGCACCGAATTGGGCAAAAGATCATGGTCGTGGAAATGGAAGCTGAACTTGACTTCTGTTACTACTGTCCGATACATGGTGAACATCCGAATCAAGTATGCATTCCATGTTATGACGTTCAAGCAGTACGAGTTGAACGTGAGTCAGCCGAATTACGTTATGCTAATACAACATCAGCACTTAGAGCTAAGGTAGTAGCTATGTCAAATGGGCATCCTAAATGATTATTGGATTTACAGGAGTAAAGCAAAGCGGCAAGGATACCTGTGGTGCCTTTCTAGTAGAGACGTATGAGTTCCAACGACGTGCATTCGCTGATATACTGAAAGAAGCTGTCTGTAATCTTTTCGATATAGACTTGATAGTTTACGATAAATTAAAAGGAAACGATAACGTAGCCGAAACTGTAGGTCATGTTATTCTAGAAGTATCAGGAACGACACAATACGATTATTCGTGGCGTGAGTTTATACAACGATTCGGTACTGAAATGGGACGCAATACTTTCGGTAAAAACTTTTGGGTAGATCAATGGGAAGATGGTCTATATCGAGATTCAATCGTTGAAGATGACATCGTAGTTACTGATGTTCGCTTTCAGAACGAAGCTGCAAAGATTCAAGACTTAGGTGGTACAATAGTTAGGGTAACTAGACCTGGTTATGAATCAGATGGTCATGTATCAGAAGAACCATTACCAAATATTCTTATCGACGCTGACATTAACAACAATGGTACTATCGAAGATTTGCAAATTGACGTAATGGAACTCTATCAGGGGTTGATTCGTGGACTTTAACGAGTATCAAGGCGCAGCGCAAAAGACGGCAGTTTATCCATCTGAGGAAGGTGTGGAATATACTGCACTAGGTCTTGCTAGTGAAGCAGGTGAAGTTGCTGGTGTAGTAAAGAAATTTATTCGTGGAGATCAACCTAGTGATACAACTGTTGAGCTTCTATTCAAAGAGTTAGGTGATGTACTATGGTATGTATCACAAATTGCCTCAGAATGGGAACTTGATCTAGATGAAATTGCAATTGCTAACATCGAAAAATTACGTTCTCGTAAGAAGCGTGGCGTCCTCAAAGGATCAGGAGATAACCGATGAAAGTTGAAATCTTCAAGTCGGATGCAGTTTTCTTTAGAACTGTCAGTAGATATAAATGGTTTGTTAGGCTTCGTGCTGGTAACAATCAGATTATGACAACTAGTAAAGGTTACACCCGTAGGTGGAATGCCGAACGAGCAGCCAAGCGTATGTTCCCCGATGTACCTATTGAGTTTGTGGACTGATGTTTGAGAACATTGCTCTGTCAGCTATTCTAATCATTGTCAGTGTGCTGCTAGTTTCTGAATTGTACGTGTTTTGGGATAATCGTAGTCTTTGGGGTAATCTACTTGTTACTCTTGCAGTAGGATTTACTGTCGTTTGGTTTCTGATTGGACTAACAGGAGCTTGGTAACATGGGTAAATTGCTTTGCAGATTAAGATTCCATAAGTGGCAGCGTGGAGTAACAGGTTATGTTGCAAGATGTGCTCGCTGTGGTAAGACTAGAAGTGTTGATCCTTGTTATTGGGAGTATGATCCATACTAATGCCCTTGCGAAAGCACCCATTAGCGGAATGTGAGAAGTGTCCTCTTCAACGGAAGAAGCATGCGCCCACGCTAAAACCGCCACAGGCTACAGCCGCCATAGTTTCACGATCACCTGCACGTTATGATGTTATGGCGAAGCAGCCATTTGCCAATCCTAAAGGTAGTCGTGCCATTATCGACAGTCTTCTAAAGAGTAATGGATTGACTCGTAAGGATGTGATGCTTACCAATGTTGTCCTATGTGAACCTGATGGTAACAAAGTACCGCCGGCTGCGATTAAAGCGTGCGCTCCAAGGTTACATAAAGAGCTATCCGGTATTAGTCTTGTCATCGCCGCCGGATCGGAAGCAGTTAATCTCATATGTGGACGAGGATCAATTGATCGTTACCGAGGTTATCGTATCGAACAAAACGGCAGAACAGTTGTTGCTACCAATAATCCTGCACTCGCCGTCAGGGATGATAGTGTTTTCCCCAACTTAAAGAAAGACTTTAAGAGAGCGTTTAATCCTAATCCACCTGCTCCGTTTCCTTCTATTGAAGTTGTCGAAAGTAGGAAGGATGCAATCGAACTCATTGCCGAACTACGAAGTAATAAGACAGGAGAGATTGCGGCAGATATTGAATCTCGGGGAGGACTCACCCACCGAGCGACTCTTATTTCGATTCAATTCAGTTATGATGGAACTCACGCCTATGTTCTCGGAGAGCGTGAAGGATTGTTTGAGGACGAAAATTTCATTAGAGATCATTTACGATCCTTACTTGAATCAGAACATCATAGCTTTATCTGGCACAATGGAAAGTTCGATACTAAAATCCTCCGTCATACCTATGGAATCAAAGCAAGAGTCGATCACGACACGATTCTCCTATCTTATGCGTTGGATGAAAGATCGGGTGGGGATGACGCGATAGGAATTCACGGTCTTGAATATCTACTCATGGAGGAATTCGGTTGGCCCAACTACACGCCTCCCGCTGTTACTAGAGCAAAGAAAACAGGGGTAGTAGAAGATTATGATGAATTTTATACTTATGCTGGTAATGATGTGGGTGGCACTAAGTCTTTGTTTGACTTGTATTATCCTATGGCCGCTGCTGATGGAGTCCTGGGATTCTACAACGAGATTCTCATACCAGCTACTAATAATCTACTTATTCCTGCTGAGTTGCACGGTATCACTTATGACGTGGATCGTGCTGCTGATCTATACGAATTTCAGGTAAAGCCGGAACTTGTTGATCTAACCGATAAGATGAGAACATGGGTTGACAAGCCTGAACTCAATCCTAACTCTCCGAAACAAATGTCAGCTATCCTTTATGATGATTGGGGCATTACCCATGAAATGCGAAAGCGTCCCGACAAAGACAACAGTGTCGATGACTCGGCAAGAAAAGAAATTCTTGCTGATCGTTTTAGTGTTAGACGTTCTACTGTTACTGAGCGTGTGGGTAATGTGGTTACTGCTAAAGAAGCTCCTGATCTAGCAGAAAGAAAAGCACACTATAAAGGTTTTGTTGAACTGTATGATCGTTCACAGCAACTCGCTAAACAGGCTTCGACCTATCTGATTGGATTAATTGCCAATGCCGAAGCAGACGAAGAACGGAGAATTTATACTGACCTTCTCTTGTTCGGAACTAACTCAGGGAGGCTATCAAGCCGTAGGCCAAATCTTCAGAATATCACAAGACCAAAAGAGGGCATCCCTAATATCCGAACTCTGTTTCGTGCTAGCCCCGGAAGAAGTATTGTCAATGCAGACTTTTCGCAAGCAGAGCTTCGCTGCATTGCTGAATTTTCTCACGACCCTCTTCTATGGGCAATCTATCAAGAAGGACGCGACCTGCATTCCGAGTGTGCCGAACGATTTTATGGTGCCGATTTCACGAAGCATAATAGAGACGTTGCTAAGAACGTAAACTTCGGTGTATTCTTTAGACAGACAGCAGCAACATTCCAGGAGAAACATGATATCCCCGAGTCGGAGGCACAACTGTATATTGACTGGGTATGGAAAACATTTACTGGTGTTGGCACCTGGGAAAAAGCTGTCGAAACAGAGATTCACACTAAGGGAACACTTACTTCTCCATTTGGACGGAAGCGACGTTTCCATCTTCTCACGGACTACAATAAGTCAGCGGTCTATAGAGAGGGAATTAACTTCTATCCTCAAACAACTGCTAACGACCTCACACTCACATCTGCCATTATCATCGCAGATAACATTGATTCAGCTAGGGCGGTTATCGTCCTCACAGTCCACGATTCCATCTTGGGTGATGTGGAAGATAACTACGTCGATGAGTACGGAGTGATCTGTAAACAGGTTATGGAATCAAGAGCTAAAGATGCATTGGGTTGGGAACTACCATTCAAAGCTGATATGCAAATCGGCCCATCATGGGGAGAAGCAATATAGTGACTAGTATGTAAATTCGCAACTTCTCAGAACAGGCAGAAGTAGCCGCCCGATCCGATCGCTCAGGATTCCGGCTCAGGAACTCATTTAGAAGACAATCGGGGGGTTCCGCGACTGGTAGCCCACCGGCTCAGGGGAACCGATTAGGAGAGATTCAATAGATATGGCACAGACGCAACATATACTATCTCTCGATCCTGGTGGAACAACTGGTTATTGTCATGGAGTGTACGATGGTGACAAATTAGTATTGACGCCAGGACAACAAAAGTTCAATGAGAGCGAACTGTTCAAGTTTATGCATGAGCATTGGCAGAAGAACTTTTACCTGATATACGAGAAGTTTCACTATCGTAATCGTGCTAGGCCAGGGTTGGACTTAACACCGACTCGTCTGATTGGAGTAATTGAGTTGTTCTGTCAGACTGAGGGAATTAAATACTTTGCTCAGATGCCGTCAGAAGCAATGGGTTACTGGACTGACGATCAACTCAAGAGATTTGGCGTTTATGTACCAGGCTTACAACATGGTCGTGATGCAATGCGCCATATGCTACAGTGGTGGCAATTCAAATACGGCTTTGGTATCCATAAGATTACACCATTTACTAACTACGAGGTTAAACTTGATAAGTGACAAGATTACTGAACGTGAGATTGAAGTTATGCAATGGATAGCACATGGTCGAACTTACGAAGAAGCAGGACAATATTTAAATGTCAGCTATGAGACAGTTCAGACTCACGTTAAGAAGGTTCTCAGGAAGCTAGAAGCCAACAATAAAACTCATGCAGTTGCTATTCTATACCGAGAAGGCTTGATTGTTTAGAGAGGATGAATTAAATGATTGAGACAAGAATCGAATATGAACGTGATGGTGATTTTGAATATGCTAAATTGTTTATCAAAATGAACGAGGAAGAGGAAAGAGTTTACAGGGCTTGGATGCGTCCTATTGGAAGTACTGAATGGAAAGACCCTATGTACTTTCTAAGCCTTAAGGAAATAAAATAGGAGCCGGTAGTAGCCCAGGAGAAAAACTAGCTACCGGCTCCATGCTGCGCGGGTGAGCGCAACCTTGTTGTTGCTTAAACTATTAAAATGTAATGTCGTCCGAAATCATTGCAATGAAAAGCATTACTGCAATTGCAATTACACTGACTACAACTAAGAAATGATAAAGTTCCCCGCTCATTTGTTCGCATCCACAGGCGAGGGTTCGATAACAGGCTGACCGATTAGTGATCCAGTATCATCTGTGCCTGTATTCTGACCTACTACAACTTTAAGAACTGCGATTGCCGTTGCAGTAGCAACAAATAGAAGTGCGCCTTTCCATTCAACTACTCCTGTACCTGATAGAACAACAATACCTGCGGCTGCGGCAGCTTGAACTGCTGTCCATCCTACTCTATCGAGTAGATCGAGCCACTTGTTAACAATGGGATTCACTAGCCGTTCCTCCTAAGTTTGCAAGAATTCGATTATTTGCTTACCGATGTTAGGCGAACCGAAAGTGTAGTTAGGTCCATTACCATTTTTACCATATTTCAACTGATGATTACGTCCCATCAACTCTTCGACATTTATTCCAATATGGCAATGAGGTCCACCGCCAACATTGTTATGACATACTCTTCCAATAAGCTCTCCCTTCTTAAATCGTTTACCTGCGGCATGGGTACGATCAAGATGCCCGAACCAGTATTTTAGTTTCCATGATCCAATAGCATAGAATGCTAGACCTGGCTTGGAACTAGAACTGCGACTAACTAATAGAGGTTCAGGTGCAAGGATTGCCATCCCTTCAGAGAATGCTGTATCAAATGCAGGGTAGTAATCAATATTAGAAGTTTCATGCGTAAGTTGGTAATGAAGTAATGAATCCCCACCGTTGTATACTGGCCCAAAAATAGGTATAACAGGTTTAGGATCAGGCTTCAAATCCGCAGCTAGTTTATTGAGCTTAGGCATTGCATTAGCCCAATGCGTACCCGGTACTAGCTTTTTAGGAAAGCCCTCCTTCGTGAGCTTAAGCTCTTTGATTGCTGCATTCAATAGCGTTAGACGTTGTTGATCGTTCATTGTTCAAAGCTAGCTGCCGGATAGCCTGCACTTCCTCCGATAGTTCTACCTGTAGGGCCAACGTACTCATCACATGGTTCTCTACCATCCATTGAGTTGGCACCTTTAAGCTCTGGCACTTGATTTTTACTCCTGCCACCTAAATCACGACCAGCTTCGTCGTAATGAACACCTTTGCTATCGACGTATCCGCTGCCTTCTTTTACCACACCATACTTGGTTAGCATACAGAATCTGGCATCTGCACTAGGTGTGGAGTTATATGCTCGCGGTGCATATTTAACAACGGGTGTAGGTTCCGGTTCTGGAGTAGGTTCAGGTGTTGGTGTAGTACCTTCAAGTTTTCCAACACGCACCATTAGACGATCAACATCGGCAGCCATTTTATTGAGAGCTTTAGCTTGATCTGCCCATGCAGTAATAGGCGTGGTTGTATCTTTCTTAAATGGTAGATGCTCTTTCAATCGTGCTGCTACATTATCAAATGCACTCATCTATATCTCCTGTCATTATGGACATGGTTTATTAGGCTTTGGCTTACATGGTGGTGGCTTTGGTGCTGGTGGTGGTTGTGGTAAAGGTGGCCCAGGTTCTCCGGGTGGCCCAGGTGGTCCAGGTGGAGAACTATCACCGGAATCACCCTTGTCACCTTTTGGACCTGGTGGCCCTTGCTCACCTCGACATACTGCTGAATTAGTTTGGCAGAACAATCTGATCGCTTCTAATAGTTCCTCCCTTGTGAATGTATCTCCTGCAATTCCTTGTTTGCCTGTTGCTCCAGTTGCTCCCGTTCTACCTCTTGCGCCAGTATTACCTTTAGCACCTTTAGCACCCTGAACGCCCTGAACGCCCTGAACACCTTGCGGCCCTTTTGGACCTCTAATACCTACTTCTCCTGGTTTACCTTTTTGTCCCTTCAATCTCTTTTCTAGCGCAATGATACAATCCTCACGATCACGTCCAGCGCAAACTCCTGTACGAATAATCGTGTTAACAACTTCAACATCTTGCTCTGTCTGCCACTGACGATATGCACTAATACCCTGCGCGGTTGCAACCACAAAGAAGCATACTGTAATTGCCCATATAAGAACTTTATTCATTTTCCGTATTCTTATTCGTCAAAATCTTTTCTAGTATGCGAATACGATCAAGAGCAATTTCTAGATCAGCACTCACCTTGGCTAGATTAGAATTGACAAGAACATGGATACTATTAAGTTGTTCTGCTATCTGTCGCCAAACTACTATCAATACTGCAATCAAAATGATTATAGCTATAAAGTCCATCATTTGATACCCCTCCGAATTATCTCCATAGTGCGAACTCGGTCATGCCAATCGAGAATACTATTCATCGAGACTATGAGGGAAACGACGAACAGACTTGCAGTTACAAGTAAGCCTCCTACGCTGACTCTCGCAGGGCCAGAAAATGCAGGATTAGTTAGTACGGAGTAGGCACCGATGAATGTAATAGCCAATGCTGTCACTATACGGAGGGCTTCGCGGCGTAAATAACCTCGCGCGATAATATACAAGTCTGCATCACCAAGACGTTTGGTAAGTTCATAATCTATCCACAATGGGCGTATGCGTAGAGAGGCGAAGGCGAGTGCCATTAATCCCGAAGCCAACCACAGGACTTCAATGAGAGTAATCGTACCCCATTCGGGGATTTCGATTAGAGAGTTATGGAAGGCAATCACTCGACTATCCTCTTACGTCTCTGATCGTACAATGCTCTCTCACGTCTTAGATGTTCGACGCGCATTTCGTATCGTTTAACTTTTTCTTCCATAGCATCTAGTTCCCCCTGTATACGTACTGAGTTCTCTTTGCCCTCACGTCCAAGTAATCGTTTCACCCAATTTCTCATGGCTTGAATTTCTCTGCGGCTTCCAGAGCTTTCTGTGCAACATCAGCTTGTTTGTAAACAAGTTCCAACGCACGATCCTTCTCGGCAAGTGCGCGCTCATATGTTGCTCGTGGAACAATCCATCCCTTAAGAAATGCAACACAGGCGGCGGCAAGAATACCGAGTGCTCCTGCATTAGATAGCCATTGTAGGAGGGGATCGGTACTATTCTGCATACACTATTCACCAGGTCTACGATAGATTTGTGACAGTTCTAATTCTTTGCCCCCACCTACAGCTTCCCATCCTGGGTTTGATCCATTACCACCAAAATGTAGAAAGAGATTAGATCGAAATGTTGTGTCTGCCGCTGATACAACTAGAGTCCAATTCTCTGTATCCCCGTTCTGCGCGTAATAGCAATTTACTGCTGTATCCGTAAGCTGCATTAAACAGTAATCACCTGCTTCGGGCAAAGTAAAGTTAGAATTTTGTGCTATCTCACTAGCTGTACCATTTACATATTTGCGGATAGTCCAAGGATTGTCACCAACGGGATTCTCACAACGGCAGATGTAACCATTCATACCGGCAGCATCATCACATAAGCCAAAACGGGTACTTTCCGCTTGTGGAATTTGTCCAGATGCTAAACCCCATGCTTCTACAATTGAACCACCATCTTGAGTATAAGATTCTGCGGAATAGAAACTCTGTCCTGATGTTGCAGGGTTGATAGCTGGACTATGAAGAATGCCACTAGAGAGTTCGCAAGCTATCGTACCACCGGCACTCCAATTTTTTGTCCAAGGCAAAGCAATTGGATTTTCGTCGGCTCTTTCAAAATCGTCAATTACAGCAGGACTAACTCTAATATCAGCCATTATAATTCACTATTTCAAATTTCAGGTAAGCACCGGATTGAATACTAGAATGACACCAAGACCCATGCCGCCAGCAGAATCTACATTGATCCAAACATGATCTTCCCAATCAACTAGACTGTTAGTTGGATGAATAACTCTTGTTCCGGTATCATTCAAAGAAGTAATAACCAAAGGACTAGACAACATATCTACGCCTTTAGTATCATTGGTAAGAGATATAGTGCAAGAACCAGCCGTAGTAACATAGGCTTCTGCATCATAGAGATAGAACGAAGGATATGGTTCTCCGACAGGCGGTGTCCACCCACCCATATCTCTCGATATTTTAAATTTGAATTTCCCGTCACCAGCGGTAACAGCTTTCTCATCATGGAAAACTTTGATATGATAAGTAGGAGGTTGCGTAGGTCTGTAATAATCGTGATGGAATACATAGCTACGCTGGTTCTTATGATCCCAAAACATTTCACCTTGCGTTGCATCAATGTACTGCGACCGATCAAATGTATGAACAGTAGGAACCTGAAGATTTTGACGTAGCAATCGAACTTCGTTTTCAAGATATTCCACACGCTCCAAAAGATATGTTTCAGGAGTTGGAGGATCAGGAGCGAATTTTCGTTTGCGTGGAATATTCTTAGGTTTGCTAGTGCTCACGATGACTCAAATCCTCCACCGCCACCGCCACCACCAAAAGCGGGATTTGTTTCAGGTGTGTTAATCATTTCGGGTTCAAAGTCAACTGATTCATTTCCATGCTCGTCTACTTCAACGTTGATTACTTGAATACGGTAATCAGCATTAACTCTATGGAAGAAAAAGTCGTGATTAACACGAACGCGATTGCCAAGTAATGATCGTGGTCTACCACCAGTCCAGAAATTCGGAGTTAGTAGTTCAGGATCGTGAATCTTAAAGCCAGCTTTCTTACGAGGGAAGCGATCTTCAAATTGTTCGCCTTGTGCTGCTTTCTCCAACGCAGCTTGTGATGCAACTTGCCCTACGTTAGCAACACGATCCGTCCATCTATAACGAACCACACTCTCAAAGTCTGTACGAATTACTCCGCGCTTTATGCTACTTCCTGTACCAAGAATAGTTGTCACTGTTGCCAGTGGTCCTTCGTTAGTCCAATCCAGAGCAATGAGTCTTTCGTTCTTAGTGAAACGATAGACTGGTGTACCTTGATCTCGGTTAGGAACGTACATCCTAAACTCAAGATTTTGTGGCAGAACGTCAAATTCAAATCCGTCAGAGTTTTCAGATAGCTTCTTGATATGATCGAAAATAGTTGTCTCGTCACCAGGCAAAATTTTGTATCTACCCATAAGACCAGTGTTACGATTCGCAAGGATGAATGGGGGAGTAAAGAAAGCGGCAGAAATCGTGAAAGCTCCCTGACTGATAGTTGCCTCAATCATTGCTTCTAGGATATCCTCCACAATGATTCTAAGATCAACACCTGTGGAAGCACCTTCGCCCCAAATTTTAGGCCAGCTTGCCCAATCATGGTCATTGACATACTGTTCAGGATCGAACGGATATGTCCGATGTTCTAGATAGCCAAGCCAGTTCATTCCTGCAACAAGAACACTATCTCTATCGTCAGCTAGATTGATAGATGTAACGATACCTGCATCACGTAAAGTGTTGCCTCGATACAAATACCAATCGGTATGCCAAGGGACAATACCGTCTCTACTCATAGGAGAACCATCGTACTCTTCCATTCCGATGGGCAACTCACAAGTCATCTCGCCCTTCTCGGAATTACGGATGGTCCATTTAAGTCTCGGAGGTTTCACCCATGCGGTTAATCTCGCTGCGGCGGTATTCTCACGAAACTCAATTACCCATTCTCCTGATTGGTAAGCCATGATCTCCTGTTGTGCTTGTTACGGTAGTAGTACAGCGCCGTTAGTAACTCCCACAAAGAAGGGTAAGAAGCATTTGAAGTTAATGAAATATTGATGTCGTCCCGGCATTAGAGCTTTTAGAGGAATACGACATAAGATGCAATGGAAATCTACGTCTCCATCCTGTGACCAGTGATCGTAGCGTACTCGCAAAGTTCCATGTTTACGAGAAGTGTAAGTAGTCCCTGGGACAGTAAGTGCGGGTAAACATGCATCGTGCAATGCTTCTCTCTTTGTCATCGCATCAATTGAGATAGCTGAATCACTGGCGCCAAGACCTAATACTTCACCTGTCGCAATAATAGTCATCGCGCCTGGGTAAGCAAAGGTAGGCCACACACCTGCATCTTGCATCTTCTTAAGTACAGTATCAGGTAGATCAGTCTCAGGCTCAAAATCATGCAATGGATAAAGATGATTACCTGAACCATCTACAGTATTGATTGTTACATTGCTACCTGTTACAGGTCTAATTTGTACAAGCGTAAGCGACATAATTAATCCCTATCTCTCGCGCTTCCTTTTGAACGAGAAAATTCCCATGCTGCTCGTCGTGCTGCCTCTTTACTAGATTCACCTTTCTTGGGTGTAATGGTAATTGTAACGGTATTGTTATCTGAGTTAACCTTTGTAGTAGTTGTTCCTGTCTTGTTACCGCCGGAAGCTTGACCACCGGCACTCTGACGATTGAATTCTGCTCTTGCCTGTTTCTTAGCTTCTTCAACAATGCCGGGGAACTTAGTAGTGATGTATCTCTTGAATGCCGCATCGAGTTCAACGTCGGAACTTTGTAGACCGAGGATGATGTTCTTCGCAATGTTCTTACCATAAGAGAACCATTGCTTAAGCTGCTTGTTGAAGTCAATCTTCGTTGCTCTTTCAATCTCGACCTGCTTAGTTCGCCACAATGTAACGAATGCGTTGAACTGTTTAGGTGCAGCTTTCCGAAGTACCTCTAGTTTGTCAAGAGCGTCAGGACCAAGTTGTCGCAATTCTGCCATGAGTTCAGCAGAGACACCTTTGCGCTGAGAAATCGCATTCAGTGTGTTGCGGTACTTTCGGAAATTCTGAATCTGCATCCGAAGGTCTTTGTTGATTTCAGCCATAGTAGGCTTAACGTCCCACTCTTTAGCAAGTGACCATGTTTCAGACTGGAAGAATGGACCGCTGAACAACTCTCCAAATGTTCTAACGTTCTCGTCTCTAAACTGATTCCAGATATTAGTCATGTTGCTAGCAGCTTGGTCAATTGACTGTTCAGCTTGTTGTGCAGCCTGTGAAATAGCATCACCCATGCCACCAGCTTCTTCACCTGTTGCACCGAATTGCTTACGAATCTCATCTAGAGACATTCCAAGTTCATCGGCAACAGTCTTAAGTGTCTCTTTCTTTGCGCCTGCAAGAACTTCCTGAATAGATGGACCTTCTCTAGCTCTCTTATACTGCTTCTCAAACGCTTTTAGTTCCTTAGTTGGAATGTTCAACTTGAAGTTAGGATTGAACAATCCCTTCTTTGGTTCTTCTTCTGCAAGACCGAGAGCTTCGTCAATAGCATTCAGTGTGGATATGACTCCATGCAAACCTCGCATACCTGGTTTGTCACTGAACTTCTCCAACTTGTCCATTGCACCTTCAACAAAATCACTGAGTCCAGTCTTGTCCATAAGCAGTTTAATAGTAATAGTGACAACACCGATGAGGCTCAACGTCCGCAACAGAGTTAGCAACAGCGCCATACGTCCGAGTAATCCTGCACCCCCGGCAGTTCCTAGACCACCGCTTACAAGTGCAATAGCGCCCACAAGTGAGACAAGTCCGCCGACAACGGAAAGTAGAATGCCACCGATAAGAGTTGCTACTGATGCGAATACACCGATCTTAATGATGTTAGATTTCAACTGAGGATCAAGATTACGGAACCATTCAATCAATCGCTGAATGCCACCAGCAAGGTAGAGTAGTGCAGGTAGTGCGTCGCGCCCAATTTCAAGCGCAACAGCCTTCATTTGATTGAGGAAAATTTTCCACTGTACTGCTGGCGTTCGTGCCATTGCTTCAAAGGCTCTATTAAACTCGTTTTGGTTACCAGCAATCAGACCCTGAATTTCTCGTACTTGGTCCATATCCTGAACAAGTGGACGTAGAACGTTTCTTGCCTGTGATGTGAATAGCTGCCCTTCTGATGGTTTACCTGTTCTTGCAGTTTTACCTGCCGACGATACCATCTTCAGGAATTCGGCAACGTCCATTCTTCCGTCTTCAAGTTCAGGGAAGACCTTTACGATATCCTCAAGAATCTGTTGGAACGGAATAAGTCCACCACCAGCCTTGCGGAAGTCTAGACCTTCTCCAACTCTAGCCTTGCTGATAAGTTTGAAACCTTGCTGGAAGTCTCTATTAGCGAATACTTCTTCAAGTCTGAATAGTCCTGTTCCGACTCGCTCGGATGGTAGGACTCTTGTGAGCATTGCGATAGGTGCAGCCAAGTCTTCTAGTGTATGGCCTACACCTTTGGCTGTAGCTGCAACTCTAGTAATAAGCTGAGTGAAGTCCGATACTCGGATGTTACCGAAACGAACAATATCGAACATGGTATCAAGAGTCTCATTAACATTGTTAAGGTCAGGGTCAAAGTTGTTCAAGGTGATAATAAGACCTTTGATAGCATCGTCTAGATCAATACCACCTGCGACAGCAACCTTGTTAGCTTTCTCCAAAATCTGTAAACCGCGCCAGAACTTGATACGTCCTTTATCAGCGAGATCAAGTGATGAGAAAATCTCATAGGCAGCGTTAGACATACTTTCAGCAGAGCCGGGAAACTTCTGCATCTGGCTAAGAATAGCATCTTGCAGTTTTGTGGATCGCTCTGCTACCTGTGACAACGGTGCATTAAGATCGCGTGTCTGAGTTGCGGCAAGAGTTACGGACTGTCCAAAGTTCGCAGCGGCGTTACCTGCGGCCACAAATGACCCTGCGGCGATTAGTCCCGTAAGCTGCATAACTCTACCGAGACGTGATACGGTTTGTCCTGCTCTATGTACTTTCTCCCAACGTACCCTATTGAGAGCATCGTCAACATGAGCAATATCGGATTGGACAATTCGTAACTCTTGCCCCATTAACCCGAGGGAGTTAGTTAGTTTGTTAACGTGTGCTGTCGCCTGTGCAGTTCCCATCTTTGCAAGAGTAGGCGAAGTTGCTGCTAAGGATTTAAGCAGCGATTCATGCTGTTTTAACAGATCAGCTTCACGACTTTTTAGACCGGATAACAATTGACTTGCACTAGCTAATTGTGGAGCCGCACTTGTGAATCTACCTCCGGCACCACGTAATGTACCACTACCAGCAGATGCAGCTTGTAATCCAGCTAATCGTTTTGATGCTAACTCTCTATCGGAAATAACGCGAGAGAGTTCATGTTCTAGATTGAGTTTCTGTTGCAGACCTCTAAGCTCTTGCCGTGTAGTATCCATACGGCTGAGAAGTCTACTTTGACGCAGATCAAGAGTTGACTTACGACGATTCAGTTCTTGGAACTTAGATAGTTTACCCAGGTTCGCGGAAACACGATCAAGGTTACGAGACGCAAAATCTTGCGTCCGAATGATAAGTACCATTTCTCCGAATCGTAGCGCCATTGCTATCTATTCACCATTACTCTGGCTTGTGCCTTTCACGATTCTTCTTACGGTTTGCGTCGCGTTCTTCTGTTCTCTTCTGATGCTTGTCACTAGCTTCATAGATTTTTTCAAGCAGCACAACTTCGTGGGCTGGCTGATCTAATAGCCCACCACCTCTAGGTGGAATATGAAGCTCGCTACACAACCGAGCTATTCTCAACCAGTCGATGCATTTGAGAACTAGCTCTCGTCCGAAGTAGAGATCAGCGTCGTCTCGTCCCCAAAGGATGGCTTGGGTGCAATTGGAAAATTTTCAAGTTCGTCATCACTTAGCTCCTGGTTCAGATCATCAATATAACCATTGATCTCTGCACCGATTCTAGGATCGAGACTCTTATATGTTTCGGGGTTGGTGAAGTCGATGAGACTACCGCTAGCGTTCTCAAGATTGTGGCTAACAACACTGTGCCGGAACTCATACTCCATAGTGGCTACGTTCATCACTTCCATCATAGCCTTAATAGTATCTTGTTCTTTGCCACTACCTTTATTACCTTTGCTAGCACGACGTTCTTCCCAACCAATCTTGGCAGCGATATCACGACGCTGCATCATCTGATGATAAGTCAAACGACGCAGAATAACGTATCCACCCATGTCACCATTATTGGCAGGAAGAGTCTTAAGATCGTAGCGGAAAGTCTCTTCTGTATCAATTGTAGCTCTTGGCATTTCTATCTCCTGTCTAACTGTAGTCTTGCTTGAACAAAAGCGTATTATGAAACGTTCGTTGGAGACTTAACCTCGATCTGATATGCGTCTCCACCTGCAACGCCGATAATACGACCTGTGAAGTCAGCCATAATGAGATCACCCATTCCTTCTAGGTTAGGCTCATATGCATCATAGCTAACTCGGTTACCTTGTAGACGAACGGCAGAAGTTGCAGCAGCGAAGTTTGCGCCTCCATTCGTGGACTCTAGCTTAATAGCCCTGGTTGTATTAGCGACCATGTTGTCATAGTCGGTACGATCAATGAAGTCGAGTTCCGACTCAATCTCAGCTTCAGTGATTCCATAACTGATGTAGCTAGCAGAACGCTGTGCGTGAATTCTATTCTGTGCTTCTGCATTGTGATTAGCACGGAATGTAAATCCGTTGAAGTTAACATCAATGGCACCAAACGTTGGTGTAGCAGCAGATGCAGCAAGATAGATTCTATGAGCATCGGCACCAAGCAGATCGGATGCAACCCACGTTTCTGTGGGATTGGCCTGGACAGCTTCAGCTAGACCAAGAGCATCCATTGTGACTCTTAGTACACCTTCCTCAACTGTAAATTCAAAGCTACCCATGACGCATCCGGTATAACCGAATACAACTTCGTTACGAACAATCGTAATCGACAGAGTTCTAGGAACCGCTCCCGATGCTGCTGTACTAGCACTACCAGCAGCAGAAGGAACGAACTTATACTCAAATGGGCCTGCACCAGTTTTGGTAATAGCGTGACGTGATGCGTAGAGGAAGTATGGAAGGAATCGAGGATCGGCTTCCATAGTAATTGGACCCTCGATATGATAGTACGATGACTTTACATCGGAGACAATCGACTGTTGCCTAATCTGCTCCGAATAGTATTTCGATTCCGTATAAATAAAGTCCTCATCGAGAATGGGGACATAGACGGCAGGTGCGACGTAGGTGCCCATTGTAGTTTCAAAGGCAAGTCCTACACTACCACCACCGCCCAAACCTGCTGGCATTAGGCTTCACTCCCTTCTACAATCTCATCATCGTTAGTAGTTTCCTCAACTGATTCAGCATCAGCAAAGGTAGGCAGAATCTCATCAATGTCCTTCTTTGAAAGAAGAGACGTACCTTTTACTGTAACGAATGTAGCTGCTTCAAGAGTTTCTCTAGCAGGCTTCTGTCGCCTTGCTACAAGAAGTCTCTCCTGATCTTCAGTAAGTTCTACTGAACTGTTGTTCTTTACAAGAATACCAGCAACATCTAAATCTACATCATCCTCAAAAGCAGGATGCTTGATTTCGACAGTTAGAGTCATTCCTCCCTCCTACCTCCTATGAATTCCATTGTTCTTCATCTGACCACAACACTCGATTCTCTCCTTGCCATGATAGCCGAGTTGCAATAACAGCATTACCTTTTGTTGAAGTAACTCGACCAATCACGATAGGCTGTAAATCTGTAACGAACCCAAAGATGATATGACCATCAAGAGTTCTATCTGCATTGAGGAATCTCTCTAACTTCCTCGCCATTTGGATATCTTCTTTTGTTCTTACTCTTCGACTTCGGCTGAGGTTTGCATGGAACAACCACATATCACAGAAGAACTCTCTGTGCCATTGTCGAGTTGCATGCTGTCGTGTTCTTGTTGGTCTTTCGGCTGTAAGAACAAGTGCGGGATATTCAGGTAGTAGCTGTTCATCTCCATAGGTAATATGTTTAAGTGAGAGTGCGGTTTTATTGTTGTCGATACGATCATGGAGATAGTCTAATACCTGTGTGATATCGTGATAGTCCTGTGGCATTAGTATACGTCATACTTACGCATTAGGATTCTTAGTGAATCGTCCTGTAGATGGATCACGCCAACGAGCAAAAGTTCTTCCTCTTGACGATGTAGCTGCTTCCACAATACCTTGGAACCAACCATCAAACACTTCAAGAATCTGAAGTTCAGCTTCATCAGACATACCAAGGAATCTACGTTGAGGTAGTTCACCACCAGGAGTACGATAGTCTACACCTTCTTGATGCCATTCCCAATATGGAGGAAGTCCACCTGTATCGAAAAATAATGAGTCGTCATTAACGCTCTGCCCCGAAACTTGGACAAAGGCCGCATCACTCGTAGCTGCTTCTTTTAGGATACCTCTCCAATTGAGAATCTTACCGCTGTGTCCATCAGGTAGATTCTCTGCATAACCTCTCTCTGATGTTACTGCACCCGTTGCCGGGTCTTCATATACTTTCCTTCTACGTCTACCATCGGAATCGGTTTGAAAGCCACTAGTCCAAGGTTTCCACGGTTGTCCTTGTGGATCATGTTCTCCTTCAAAGTTAGATTCGATATCTCTTTGAATGATTCCTTTGGAGAGAAGTAGAGGGATAGTACGATCTTCAAGTGCGTCTTTAACGTCCAGAATCTTCTCACTGAATACAATAGGATCAGGCACCCATTCAAAGGTAATAGAACCAGCAGCCTGAGTACCGTAAGCACCAATGAACGCACCTGAACGTGTTACTGCCATTAGAACACTGAGTCCATTGTGAATTTAGGTGGCTGAGTATTAGGATCATTGGGATAGAACATATCCGTAGTTAATCCGCCACCGACATCAGTTGGGTCTTCATCTAGTGTCATACTTCCATCAATGATTCTTTGGAGCATTGTCATCGCTTCATTGTATAGGAACTGTGCATACTGTGGATCATCTAGTGAGTCTTCAGAATATCTGCGTCGGTAGATAAATGCGGCACCTAGCCGACCCCCGATAGCTCTGATTGTTGAAGGAGTTGTACCAGGGGTCAGCCAGAGAGCCATTACTCCCGAAGCAACATAACCAGCAAGCCAGCCTCTAATGACGCGCTCGATATCTTCTAGAATCTCTGCATACAGAGGTTCCGACTCCGCAATGAGTTTATCTTCAGGGAGGAACTTATTGATATCATTGTCGTCAATGAGAGCCATTATGCTGTTGGATCACCTTCCTCGCCTGTACCTACTGTACCTTCTGCAACTGCTGTATTAGCAGTTTCTTCGGCACCGGAAGGATCATGTACTTCTGCATCTTCTGTCGGTTGTGGAACTGCGATCTGAAGTGCAGCATTCATCTTAAGAAGAGTATCGGGATCGAGTGCCTGCTGCTCTGCCTGTAGTCTTGCAACATATGCACTAGGAGATTCGTTCTCACCAATTCCATCTGGAAGTGGATAATCACGAACAGAGCCTCCATCGAGAAGTCCCTGCCACTCTTCGTCACTTACATCTAGATCAGACTGACTAACAGGATCACCAAGCTTAACCATGTTCCTATTAACAACGATGTTGCGACCACGAACTTCTTTAGTCTCACCACCGTTATGAATATCAGTCCATGCGAAGAATTCACCCTTCTTCGCAGTTCTCCTTTTACGTGGTCTAGCCATAGTAATTTACCATCCTCCTGTTTACCAAGCAGTTGAGCCGAATGCGTCCTTGATGAGATAACCAGCAATGGAAGAAGTAATCTTAAGGTCCCACTTCCAATGTGTTCTCACCATGTCAGACATACGACTCTCTTCACGCCAACGGTCAGTAGGTCGTGTTGAACCATCTGGCCAAATCTGCGCGAAAGTCTTACCGAACGAAAGATCACGAAGTGTCAGCTGAGGATTAACATACGCAAGGATAACATCCTTACCCCAAATGGCAGTAAGTGACTCTGTAGCTTCCAGAATATCGTTCGCGTTGTACCAGTCATCCTGAACGAGAACAAGCTCACCATCGAAACCAACTAGCTTACGGAAGGCTTCTGGATCAGTAAGTGAGAAGTTCTGGAAACGTGCAACCATATCAGGATGATTCTCTAGCCAGTTCTGTCCAAACGTGCTCATAAGGAGACGGTTGGGTTTAACACCAATCTTCGATTCAATCTTCAAAATTGCAGCACGAAGAACGTCAATCGGATTGGATGTTGCACCTGCATAGTTATCCCACTGATCTGCCGCAAGAAGTGTAACAGTATGACCGGCAGGATATGTTGCTGTATTGCGAAGTAGTGCAGCAGCAGTAAGCTCATGCTCTAGCTGTAGTGAATCGAATACGAGAGCAGCAGCATCTTCGTGTGGGTCAATATCAAAATCTCCACCGAATGCGGGATTAGCATAACCGCCCTGTGTCTGAAGCTCCATATCCTCTTCATCTGCAACAGCAGCTTGAAGTGCATGCTGTACTGTCTTGAACGTATCTGTGCTCCAACGCCCACCACGAACCTCATTAGCAACTGTGCCAGGTTCACGACGAGAGAGGAAGTAGACACGGTTAGAACGATCCCATACACGATAAATACCTGATGCAGTATTTACCGGAGTTTCGGGAAGCATTCGTAGACCATAGAATAGAGGCGACTGATAACCAACCGAGAAATCCGTAAGGATGGGGTCGGTGAACATTGCGCCTGGATCGTACATTGGCATTTAGATATCCCTCCCTTCCTACGCCAGAATCGTGCCAGGTAGACTAAGATGAATCTTGAAATACTTACCTGCACCTGAAGCTGCTTCCATTGCTACACCAATTACACGTTCGGTAGCAGCAGCAACCTGTGCGGTACCAGTAGCAGTTGGCGAAATAAGCTGACCTTCGTTGATTGCTTCTGATGCTTCCATTACTGCCTGACCAATCAGTACAACGGTCGCGCCTTTTCCTCTTGCAATTTCACCAGCAGAAACATCAAATACTGCAATACCGAAAACAACATCAGTTGCTGCTGTTACTGGTGTGACTTCTTCAGGGTTACCTGTTGACTTAACTGCACGACCCTTCGTAATAGCAGCAGCAGCATTAAAGCCTTTGCTCTCAACCTGATTGCTAGTTGCTGATGGCATTATTCGTTAATCCTCCTTTCCTACCTGCTCGCATATGCGGCAGCAAGCTCAGGCTCACGCTTGGCAGCTTCCGCAATTGCTTCTCTACGAGATAGATTATCTTCCTGACGAATCTCCTTAACGAGATTAGCAAACTCCTGTCGAACAGTCTGACGACTTGCATTAGCATCGACTGGCTTACGCTCAACAGACCTAGAAGAACCGTCCTCATCAAAATCTACAACGCTATCGAATGCTGTCGTAAGAAGATTGGAAAGATCATCATGGGTGAAAGAACGACTTGCAACCTTTACATGAGCTTCCTCAATCTTAGAAGTCATAAGAGCGGAGTAACCGAATGTTTTAATCTTCGTATCTTCTCCAACCTTAACTTCTTTCTGTACACTTTCAAACTGCTTTGCAAACTGCATAGCACGACTTTCTCGATCCGCTCTTTCAAGTTCAAGCATTCGATTAGCCTGCTCAGGATAGTCCTTAGCGAAATCCCTTGCCTCTGATGTTGCTACCAGAAGAGGCTGAATATCGCCAGCAGCTTCAAGTACATTAGCGTACACTGTTGCCTCATCATCACCTTCGGCAATTTCTACACCGAGTGCAGTTGCGAGAGCAACAAGCTGTTCGTTATCCATTAGCTCCTTCCCTCCTTGATTGCTCTGTTGTTGTCCTGCTGGTGGCGGTGGTGTATCAACTCGCCAACCTCCCTTAATAGCGGGATCATCTTTATCTGCCGGTTCGCGTGGAATTGGCTCACCTGTAGGACCAGGCTCACCATGTGCTTTATCCATATCGTCCGTTTGCTTAACGTTTGTATTACTAACGTTAGCGTTTGCAGCAACTTTTTCCGCGCGACCGATAGAACCTCCCTGTGTGGTAGAAGTAGAATGTAGAAGCTCAGAGACAACCTCGTCAAAAGTAGCAATACCATCTACTACTCCAGCTTCTAAACCTTGTCTTGCTGTCATAACTGCACCGTCGCCAAATTCGTTACGAACAGTATCTTCACTTACTCTACGACCTAGAGCAACGCCAGTTACGAAATCATCATTGGTATCATCGACAATGCTCTGAAGATAAGCTTCACCTTCAGCATCAAGAGGCTCATAACCTACCTTCTTGAGTTTACTAGAACCAATAGGAGTTTCCTTGATGCCAAACATTTCATTCTGTTTGGAATCGTCTCTGACTACCATGATAGTTCCGATGTTTGCAACGAATGAAGAAGGCGAAGCAAACATCTTGTCTGCTGCCGAACCGAGAAAATATGCAGCAGAAGTTGCTGATGTATTTGCGATAGCCCAGATAGGCTTGATTTCTCTAGCCTGTCGAATCTCTGCGGCCATTTCAGAAATCTGCGATGAATGACCACCGGGACTATCAATGTCCAGAAGAATTGCATCAACAGATTCATCTGCAAGCATTACTCTAAAGTCACTACGGAACTGTTCAATAGATGTTGCTCCACTCAGTTCCGTCATAAGATTCGCTTTAGGAAAGATGGGTCCAGCTAGTTCAAGAACGCCAAGTCCACGAACTTGCTTAGTAGCATGACGTTCCTTCCTTTCCTGCCGAGAATCCTGATACCTGATACGGATATCTTCTTGCGATACGTTTCCATGAATATGCTCTTGCACAATTTCACAAATCATCTTCATGGCAGATTCCGTAATCATCCACGGAGTAGAAGTCATACCTGTGATGATTTTACTATAGTCTTTCATTATGTATCCGCATCATCAGTAGGAACTCCTGCATTACCTCCATCACCAACACCTGATTCAATATCTCCCTTCTTCTCGCTTGCGTTACCTGCATTAGCTTCAGGAGTTTGCTTACCTCCCATTTTAGGTGGCGCATCGAGAATAGAACGAACCCACTGTTCTGTCTCCAAATCAAGAGTGATAAGATTCTGTGCAGCAAGGTTTGCAACTGCTGATCCCCACTGTTGCAAGTCTTTCGTTTCACCGATATTTTTGATCTGCAATCGTGGGAACTTGTCAGTTTCAAAGTTATATGCAACCAATTGTGGAATGAGATAGTAGTTCATCCAATCGCAGATGAGATTTCCTACATAGCGTAGTGACTTCGTGAACATATCCTGATGCGATCCAGCAGTTGCTCTACCACCACTACCGCTACCTTGAATACCCATCATAAGGAACTGAACCATAACGTTAAGCATAATCATCCCGTTATGATGGTCGATAGATTCCATCACGTTAACAGGTTGCCCTGGCAATTCTGCGAAATGGAATTTAAAGCCAGGAGGTAGAACCATTCCGCCATGCTCGTTAGTACGAATGTTCTGAACTAGCAACTCTGCTGCAAGTTTGTCAGCATCTTTAAATCCAGGAGGAAGTTCAAGTACAGGGAATCCCATACCATGACGTTCCTTCTGAATACCATCAATCTTGTAAAGGTTATCAACGTAGTACCAATGCTGATATGCAGTACGAAGGATCGACTTACCTTCTAGATTGCCGCCCTTTTTATTAAAGCTGAATACGATGAGCTTAGAGATATCCAGCTCAACATCTTTAACTTTGTTATTCCTATCGACAGCAGATTGCACGATACTAAGGGGACCACCATTGTCGTCGTAGTTAATCTTCTTGATAGTAGGAGTAGGACGTGGAGCTAGCTTCTTTAGCATTGTGTACTTACGACGATTAGCTCCACCACGTTTAGGCGCCCATTCTCTATTCTCATATACCTTCTCGAATACGGTATAACCGTATTCGTACATACGAAGGATATCTTCTAGTACGAGAAGAAATGGTGCTGCCGTTCCTCTAAGAAGATTGTATTCAACGAACTGTTTGATGTCAATGTTCTCTTGTGAATCATCGTATGATTCGATAAAGAACATTGCACCCATAATAGGCATCTTACCCGCACGAAGCGAAACATCGACACTAGCAAGAGAGTTAGACATTTGGTCATAGATGCGAATTGCTTGCGCTCCCTGACCCAATGCAGGAACAATGTCTCTTGTAACTCCACCACGCGATGAGCCTAATTCACTAGTGGCTGAACTATCAACAGGCACCGCTCCCCTTGCATTTAGAGAAGTGCCGGTTGACCGTTTTCGCGGATCGGGAGCAGCTTGAAAGATACGAGTTACTAGATTGCGTTTGTTTCGGTTATCTTTCTTCTTTGCCATATTACCTCTGACCGAAGCCGATAGTCTGTTTCGTAAATGGCGTATGCTGCTGGAAGTACGTTAATGCTTCACCAGTCAAACCAAGTGGAGAGTACACGTCGCTAAGGCGGGAACCAGCACCAAGCACAAAGTATTGACTGAAGAAATATCTAACTGCGTCAGGTCCGTGATCGTCATAATCGTGCTGTTCTTCTGGAGCGTTTCTTCCGTCCTTAGCTTCCTTCAAATGCAGCATTTCCATTTGTCGGATGAGTTCTACACAACTTTTATCAATGAAGAATTTAGGTTTACCGTTAGGCTGAACTTTAATCCAACGCCTAACAGCTTCATATCCTTGTGAACGATCAACGTCTTCAGAAAACACTTGTCCGAGAACTAATGCAATGGTAGCTGCTTGATCTGCACCACGAGGATCACCAAACATTGCATCAACATGGAATCCTTCAGGATTGGGTCTTTCCTGTAGAATATGAGCATGATCCCAAGTCGCTTTATATCGCTCTTGATATTCTCTCCATATATAAACGTTCTCTTCAGGATCAACCATAATATCTAAGCATACGAAGGGATCAGCGAAACCATAGTCGAATACCCAATAGTTTCTCCATGCTGGATTATATGGAATACTTTTTTCTGGGACGTGAATCTTAGGAATGAACTCATCGTAGATTCGACCAACGAACGAAGTAAACTCAGCAGCGATTTCCTGTGCAAAGAACTGTGGTGATACTGTCTGTTCAATTAGTTTAATTTCGCTATCAGCTCTGCCATCAGGATAAACAAATTCGTTACCCCATGAAGGAAGACGCCATGATTCGTATTCAGGATGGATGCTTCTAATTTGACCCATCAACCATAGACCTTGGAACCAGTTATGTCCCTTCGGCGTTGATGTAAAGATTGCCCACCCGCGCTCACCTTTTGTAATATCAGAAAGTGCCGGTCGTACAAACATCTCCCATGTATCTTTATCATGCCTAGCAGCCTCAGCCATAATAACGCCTCTAAGACCTTCACCGAGTAGTCCATCTTTTCGATCTGCCGACTTTACCTCGATGATAGTTCCCCAAGGCATTTCAATTCGCATTTGGCCTTGATTAACGTTATACTGTTTTTTGATCTTAGACCCAAGGTTGAGCTTAACGACGAGGTTGTGATAAAGAATGCGGAACTCTTTTTCTCCTTGAACATAGTTTGGCCCAACGATCCAATAATAACCAGGATCGGTATGATCCATCGCTGCAACGGTTAGCTCATTTCCACCGAATGTCGTTTTACCCCAACGGCGCCCACAGCATAAGATACGGAACCGCATTGTCGATTCATGGCAATCCCACTGTTCCTGACTATGAGGTTCATAGCCAATCTTCTTGAACAAGAACCGTCGCTTATCAGGGTCAATCATCTTCGACGCGAAACTTTCCAGCAAATAGAATAGGCATAGAAGAACCGTCTGTGTACTTGAAATAAAGCCGGTATTCATCTGAAGCCCATCCACCGCCGGTACTAGTGTCAATGAGACAGATAGCTGTCATAGGGTGGTCAGCATCAAAGGTTGGAATACCGTTAGTAATCTTAAGCACGTCGGCTGAATCTCTTACATCGAATCGTGGAGTAGTTACTGTAGATAGATCGGTTATATTCTGAAGCCTATCTCGCAAACTTACAAGAACAGGCTCAACTGTATTCTTCTTTAAAATATCCACTGTTTAACTGGCCCTCCTATTACCTCAAAGCGTCTGTTAATCTGAAGAACCCATCTGCGCGATATTCCAAGGACTTGCAAGTCCATCGTTGGAGCAATAAATACAAGGACTTGCAGATCGAGATAGACAATTGCTGTATCACTATAAGCAAATGAAAGTTCTTCAACACCTGTTGGTGTCAGTATAAGATAGACTTGGTTGGTATCTACAAAATCTGCTACATCTGTCGTTGAAGGTACCAATCCCAAAAATACTGTAGCTGCATCATCGAACTGCGCGATATCCTGTGTCGTGATGGATATGTCGAGGTCAACGGTTGCTGAATCAATGAAGTCGGCTGTATCAACACTAGTAGGTTGTATGTCAAGATAGACCTCCGCTGAATCAAGATACTCTGTGCCACCACTTGCAGGTGTATATTCGTCTACGCCACTTGCAGAGAGAACAAGAGGAACGATAACAGAATCAATAAAGTCTCCAACATCAGAGCCACTAGGCTGTATGTCAAGATACGTAGTAGCAGCATCTACGAATTCTCCTACATCGTCACTGGTTGGTTGAAGGTCAAAGTACACTGTAGCTTCATCTGCAAACTCTGTGATATCGGAACCACTTGATTGAAGATCAAGATACACATTACTTGAGTCAACAAATTCGGCTGTGTCGGAACTGTCTGGTTGTAGATCAACATAAATTTCCGCCGTATCTAGATATTCCCGAGTGAGTTCATCAACACCTGATGCTTGAAGATCAAGATATACTTCTGCCGCATCGAATGTCGTATGCTCTTCAAATGTAGATTCAGGTTGTAGGTCTAGATATATCTCAGAAGAATCTACTGCATCGAAGTTCTGGACAGACGAAGGTGTGAGAAGTAACCCCACCGTTGCAGAATCCACAAACTCAGCAATATCAACGCCAGAGGCGGTAAGGTCCATATAGACCGTGGCAGCATCATCGAATTGTGCTGTATCAACGCCGGACGATTGAAGATCAAGATATACCTCCGCACTATCTACAGCTTCTAGAACATCAGAACCACTAGCTGTTAATTCAAGATAAACTTGTGCACTATCAATGTAGTCAGCAACATCAGAACTAGCTGGTTGTAGATCGAGATATACTGTAGCACTATCTACATATTCGACAGGAGGAACATATGCTCCACCTATAGTAAAGATGGAACGAAAGATTCCCTTACGGGGAGGTCGTTGTCTAGCTCTGATAGGATAGCGTGGCACTTATTAACCTTGTTCAAGAACCCACAAAGTTCCGGTCATGGAAACGTCATCAGCTACAGTTGAGAGCATACGTAGAACTAGTAGGTTAGCTTCTGAAGTTTTTGACCCCATCAGTTCGGGATAGAAGAATTCATAACCAGCGCGTACATTGAAAGCTAGAGATTCTAAGTTAACTGCCGTACCTGCTGACGCTTCGGTAGTATTGTAGACTTCACAAGTAAATCCAGCAGCTTGATCTGTAACAGCAACCGGAGCAGGCGTAGGACTAGAGTTTGGTGTAGAACCCGAAGTTGTATGACCGCGAATCCATCGCAGCCTTATCCATTCTTCCTGTGCTTCCTGAAGTTCCGATACTGTGTAGAGCTTCATGCCAACTACTTCAATCGGCTTACCAGCAGCCGCATCAAGTTCAAAGATATCGGCAGGGCCACCTGCATTGGTAATAGTGACATTCTCAAACTCAACAGTATATAGCCTGGACATTTTACCTCCTAGTATCTACGAATTATCTACGAGTAAGAAAACGGTCACCAGAACGTCTACGTATTGTCTGATAAATTGAACCCGGTATAGCTGCAACTACTTCTGCTACACAACAGGCGACAAATGCTAAGTCGTCTGTTGATAGTGTTGACCAACCTATTGTATGATCGGCAGTATCAATAGTTGTTTCATGACACGCTTGTGAATAAAAAGCGGTATGGTCAACATTACCGTCTAGTGTATTGCCTGTTGCAAGTGTACCTCCCGGAGCAGCGCCACCGCCATACATCTGACAGACACACGATCCTGAACGGCCACCTTTCGTGAGTGTTACCGTTGGGTTAGCTGCGTTTTCAGAGATACCTTCAGAATCAATGACTTCTAGATCAGCACTAGTATCACTACCACGATACCAAACGTTGATATGAATGTCATCAGTTGTACCTGTGGCGAGTTGAATAACAATAGTACCCGCACCTGAAGTGAAGGTTCCACCGATTTTCGCACCGAAGTACAGTATTGCATCGCCTGGCTCAGTCACAGTATCCGTAGCGCGAATAACACGAGTAAACGTGACACCATCAAAAACAACTGAAACAACATGATCTGTGCTAGATGTACCGTGGCTTAGTCCTACAATTATGCCGCGACAGTTCGCCGGCACAGTTACTGCCATGTTGTACGGATCACTAGTATCAGTACGAGTTACCGCCTCATCGCCTAAGTCGGTAACAGCCATTATGTAATAACCTTAAAGAAGCGATCTTTTCGGTTAGGTCGCTCTGGCGTACCATCACCATCGGTATAGTATTTCCAAGCATGGAATTCGATGTCGCTTACCCATTCGACAATCCATCCACGTTTTTCGGCGCCTTTGAATTTACGTTCAAGTGTCTGTTCTGGCTTCTCATTCTTCAACTTAGGAATAACAAGAGGCGCAGCATCGTCTTTCACACCATCGCGATACTGTTCGCAAATTATCTTAACCATTATCGCCAAGCTCTACGACGTGATGCATAAAATGATTGTTTCTCTGATATCGCCGCTCCCGGCCAGCCTATATCGTTGAGTTCAATGTCATCCATCGAGAAGTTCCCAATACGAGTGTTAGCTTGTCCGAATCGTGAAACGGTGATTTGACTCAACGTGTTCGTGTTTTGTAGACGAGCCTCATCGTAGAGCGTAGTGGAGTCGCCAAGAAAGACCTTGGCATGTATTTCTCCGAGAGTAGCGTGACAGACAAGATGAAATTCCAACCGTACCCACTGATCTTCAGGGAAGTCCAGAGTTGAAACTTGATTCGCTGCAAAATCTGCATTGAACACGTAGAACCGTCTATCACCAGGAAGGAGACTGAGATAAATTACTGCGGCTACGGAGCCACCGTTCATAAATTGGACGGCGTAGCGATTATCTTCATCCGTGGAAGGTTGCCAATTATAGGCACGTCCGTAAACTTCGATCTTTGTTCCCATCGACGTGCCCCACTCGACGTAGCAGACATCGTTTGCACCTTGAATGAATTTGCCCGCTAGCGACCCATGCGCGACGATCCCAGTGTCATAAACTCCGGTGCCTCCACTCGCGAAGCTGTGAGCATCCCAGGCATTACCCGCCGTACCATCATCAGAGTTAGCGACCGTTATCGCTGTCTCGTCGGCAAGACCTGTCTCAAAGTTGTTTCTGAGGATCATTACAGAACTTTAAATTGACGCATTCGTTGTTTACCAAGTCCAAATGGTACTTTCGGCGGACGCGTACTTGAATCGTATAGTGCCATTAGGAAATCTTCATAACTTTCTTCTATCGACCTTCCTGTGGTCTCTTTTGCTCTGTTACGGACTTCTGATGAAATTGATCGAAAAGGACTCTCGTACGATTTTGTGAATGGGTTGTAACATAACCTCTCTCCCATGCGAGACTTACTGCATATGTCCTGTTCCGAACGTTCAATTTGAAGAGAATGTGTTTCACGTGAGATTTGATTGTCTCTTGCGATAGATGTAACATCTTTGCGATTTCTGTATTGGTGAGACCCAAGGCCATCAAATCTAGAACGTGCCATTCTCTCTCCGATAGATTTCCGGTAGGCCCAATACCAGAAGAAATTTGGATTCCTCTAGGCATTATTCAACTACGTCAAAAAAGAATGGACCTTTCCGTACAGTTTCTGAACCTACCACGAACCATACAAATAAGCGATATTCACCTTCTGCCCATATACCACCGAAGTTGGTATCTACTAGGCAATTGATAACCATGACAAGTGCTGTAGCTGCTTGTGCATTTGCATAGGTTCCATCACCGTATTTAAATGCATCGGCTGAATCCATAACATCAAATTTAGGAACAGAAGATGCCAGTGTTGTAATAGAACCTTCCCGATCAGTAATGATTACCTGAAAGTTCTCTTTCGTACCTTGCGATACTACACCGATTGGCATAGATCACCTACTCGTCATATTTGTAGTTAGTAACATCAGCATTGACCTGTTCCTAATCTTAAAGCTGCTTCCCATCTAGCATTAGCATCATAACCTAGCCAACGTAATTGTTGATCGCCTGCGAACCATCGTAGTTGTGCTTCACCTTCACCAATAATTAGACAGCCTGGATCATATATGTCACTACCTGTTATTGTAAGCTTGAGGTAGACTTCTGCCGAGTCAACGAAGCCAGGAATAGCAGGCGAAAGAACAGTAAGATATTCTGAACCTGGGTTCCAGGGAATAGTTGGCCCAATAGGGCCGAGTTCACTAGGCATCTTCTATCTACCAAAACCTGCTTGTGACATTTAACCCATCCTCTTAATTGCCAATTCTGATCCGGCATGAACTGTAGTTACGCCAGCATCAGAAGCATTTTGTGCCCATTGTAGTTTTAGTAAAGTATCGGTATCTCCTCTAAAAGTACCCTGAGCATGAATCAAGCGTTTTACATTTCCAAGACCATGAATTGACGTAACGCTCATTTCAATAATGCCTATGGCTACAAGTGCTCCAGCCGTATCACGTCGATTGATGAGTAAATCTCCCTCAAATGTTCCCGCTGCAACTACAAATGTATATTTAATATCCGGTGTTGAGTTTGCAGCAGATACAGTTAGAAGAAGTCGAACAAAATAAGCTGCACTAGCTTGAACAGGTAGTTGAAGTACACCGTCGTCAACAAGAGTAGTAGACGCTGATATTGTTTTATCGGCAGTACGAATAATTCGATCTGTCCAACCGCTTGGGTCTACATATGAATGTCCTGGCATTAGTGACCTACTATGCTTTCGTAATTCTCATATAGGCAGCTATATATCCTGCTCCACCAGTTCCACCAGAGAAAGTCCCATTACCTACAGTACGCCACGCTTTAACAATATAAGTATGTGAACCCGCAGATGGAGTCCGAAACATACGAGCAAACATGCTTGAAAATGACGGCGGTGATGCAGCCGTTGTACCAGTCTGACCAATGATTCCTAGATCGGTAGAATCTTCCCATAAGGTTACAATAAGGTCGGCGCTGTTGCTCCCGGAAGGAACGAGCGAAGGAGAATATATTTCAATGCAAATTTCCATACCGCCGGGGTAAACAATTGGACTACTAGTAATACAAGTATCAGCAGTTGCAGCGCTAGTTGCAGAAATTGTAGTATCGGATGTTTTTTCTACGTAGTCGATCTTACGAGCAGATGGTTCGTATGAGTATTGTGACTCAGCAGGCATAGTATCTTAGCAACCGTTTGTTCTGTGGCATTTTATGCTTCTTTCCATATCTCAATAACAGTGTAAATCTCTACTGCGCCTATAGCCATTGAGACACCAAAGCCATCATTTGTTTTAGTAGTATCACATTGATGACGAATTTCGTATGCTTTGGCTGTTGAGATATCAATTCTAGCTAATACTTCTGAGTAAGTCTGTGCTGAGTTTGCACTTGCAGTAGCCTGTTGAACACTACCTATCTCTACATCAACCGTATCTGTAAAGTTAAATAATTTGGCTACATGAGAGTTAACATTCCAAGCAGGAGCTTTAGCTTTAATAAAATAGCGTCCGGCCTGTATTGTAAACCTGTTAGATGCAATGGTTACAAGATCAAAAGGATCGAAATGTTCTGTATTCAAATCACGAGTCTGCCACGCCCCTGAAGTAAATGTTCCACCGCCAGTACCACTCGATTTCTCATCCTGAATAACTGCATAGGCAGAAAACAGTCCATCCTTTACGAATGAAACACCATGCAATCCACCACTCATACTCTACCTTAGCCTTAGTTCCACGTTTCCATGATAACTCCCATGACCGTGATAAGGTCAGTGGAGATACCAACGGTAACACCCATAAAGATACCACCAGCAGAATGAGCATCAATAGACGCTTCTGCTGTTGAGCCGAACACAATGGTATTACCTGTGGATGCTGCAATTAGTGCAACTGCACCAACGAAGAAACCATTGCCAACTACTTTTGTATTGAGTCCTGACAGACCAACCTTACGAACCATCAGCGTGTATTCAAGACGCCAAGGTTGATTGGTTGCCGATGCTGCAAGTGCGGTAGCAGCCGATGCTCCTAGAGTAACACCACCTGTAGTAGTTCCCCATCTAGGTGTAATAGTAATGTTGCCCTGTGAAGCAGCAGGCGTATCCATTACTCCCCATGCCTTCACATGGAGAATTTGTCCTGATCTTAGTACGTTTGGCCCAATACCAGAATAATCGGCAACAGGCCATAGTGCAGCTTCCGCAGTCGGTGCAATATCTGCAAGGTTGTCCGAAAGGATTGAACCATCAATAATCTGCTTAAATGGGCCATGTGCCATTACTTACGACCCCTCTTCATTACTTCACGTTGACGGATCGTTTGTAGGTTCTCTTGTTGGACTTGCTTACGTGATAGAGGTTTATCAACCTGTCTAATCGGCGTATTGTAATCATAACTATTACCCCAATGAAATGGATTAGTTCCTGATCCTGTATATGACCCTGTACTAAAGAAATCGAAATTTGCCATTTAACTAACCTGCCTTGAGTGTTGCCACTACTTTTTCAGTATCGCCTGTTGCGAATGTTCTTAGAGCTGCCGTGTCAGCAGCAAAGAATAGATCGCCGGCGTTAATTGTAGAACCTTGTGTAAGTGCCCAAGAGTTTGCACCGTTAGGTGATGGTGCTCCTGAGAATGTAAAGGTTACCTGATCGGCAGAAGTAGATTGACCACCTGTAGAGAACGTGTTATCGAACGTTGACGTTCCCCAGTCAATTCCACCCTGTGCGATAGTTCGTGCAATTGTCTGACGTGCATAACCGTTTGCCGTACCCGAACCGATCTCATTAACGTTTGATCCTGAAATTGTTACAGACCAAACACTGTTTCGCATCATGTTTGAACCTGAACCAACTACAGTTGTACTTAGTCCCATTGTCCATGATGCTGGAGGCGTTTCCGTTCCTGAGTTACCGAGAACAAAATCGGTAACCAATTGTGACATTGGCTGAAATACGATAGTTGCCATATAATTCCTCTACTGTCCTAGCTCGTCAGTTCGCTTAGGCGGCTGTTTAGCAGCTTGAAGTTCGTCGGCCTTAACTTCAATGTCGCCACTAGTAACTACACCCTCTTCTTCCATACGGAAGTTCGATCCATGTACTTCTGACGCATTTAGCATTGGATGAGTTAAACCGCGTACCTCTACTGCCAAGACCCCCACAGGTACGACGCCGTTTTCATCACTCAACGCATCAATGAGCTTAGGTAGAGTTTTCTTAAGTTCATCCTTGGTAAGAGTATCGCCAGGGTTCCACTCATTAGGATGCTGTGAATACTTGAAAGCCTTAACTACTCTTGTTGCTGGCCCTCCCTGCGGTCCTGCTAGTTCTCCTACTTTTGCACGTCGATGTTGTTCTGCGATTGCGTTGAGAGCTTCCTCTTCGCTATCGACTTGCATAATAGAGTTAACTCCTGTCTCATACACCACTTCGTAAAACAATGCAGCCCTCCTTAGTAATCTTGTGATTACAACTGTTATAGAAAATCCGGAACGTCATTAAAAGGTCCTCTAGGTGCTTCTCGTCCTGCCTGAGCAATATCCTCATCTACAAGCATATCGCCAATAGGATAGATTCCTAGAGGGATCAATCTTAGTGCAGCTTCGGGTGTCATCATATTACCTGAATCTGTTAGTGCTTTTTGTTCAGCCTCAGTATGCTTTTTGCGATGATTACGCCTCCACTCTTCAATCTCAATTTGGACGGCTAGCTGAACTTCACCGTCGGTTAAATACTCGTCTGTGCGAGCAAGCCAAGGTTGGAAGCTGTCTCCGCAAATGCCACAATGCCTAGCTGGTCGTGTCATATCAAAGGTGAAGTTATTGGTAGGACCGATACCAACGGGACCAACTACTAAATGCAATCTGGGCATTAATTGCTCCTAGCTATCTATGAATTTGTGGGGTCTTTATCTTTACTTTGGCTGTTGCTTGCATCATCGAGTTCTTCGAGTAGTTCACTAAGAGTATCCTTAGCTCCTGCGCCACCAGGCAATAGAACAGCATCGAGCAGATACTTATTAGCCTGGTATTTAACACTCTCTGAAATTGCACCCATTGCTAGACCTCGCATATTTGCAAGGTAATGGGGAGCATCCTTTCTAATCTGCTCTTTAGCAATTTTAGCGGCTTCACGTGCATTACTAGGATTGGTCTTTTCTTCCCATTCTTGTTGCAATGCGAGACGATATGCTTTCAGCGATTCATCTTCTGCGACTTCTGCTGAAAGGTCAATCGACTCGAAAAGTGGTTCTGCATCGTTATTGGGGTCTTTCGCTTTTTCGCTCATGGTGAGATCGTACCCGAGTACCGGGCGTGATGCACATTACGTATAAGTAGCGTAATTGTAAAAACCAAAAATCACTCTTGGAGATATTAGGAAACGGTCGCCCATTATTTGCGATTCGTCGATTAGAGTACCTAGTGTTGGGTATGAGAAAGAAGTCGATAAAGGAGAGTAGCTATGAGACATCAATATGATCGCGACGGTATGATCCCATACGCGGGAGCGGTGAGAGTATCTCGCCGGTGGCAATCAAGCCGATATAAGCAGCCGACTACACCTAGAGAACGAAGTGTGAAACTTACCCTCGATGATACAGCCTCAATGCGCGACGCCGCACTCGCAAGAGGTGCAAGGCTCAGGTTCAAGGACTAGGGATAACTAAGCCTAGTCCACCGTGGATTCAATAGAGTCAACACGGGCATACTGCACTAGGCTTAGTTATCCCTACGCCAGAAAGGTAATGATGAAGCGAGCCAAGTACAAGTGCAAGAATATAGGCGAGTATAAGAGACTACGCCAATGCAACCACTCCGGTTGCGCCGAGTATGGAATCGTTAGTTATCGTAATGATCCTCCATCCGGTGGCGTCAAAGTAGAGTTTCGTTGTATTGAACACGTTCATGCAGAGCGTGAAATAGCATCCATCCCTGACGTAGTGATAGCAGCCGGACGACCGTATACCACCCTAGTAGATTACGCAGCCATTCTAGAAATCAACCATGCGAAAGTGAGATAACAATGACAATCGGAAATATCCTGTTTAGCGTAGCTGGTTTCCTCGCGCTAATGTACATTGTAACGCTCTTTTAGAAATCGCGAATATCCATGAGTGGTCAGTACCACTTTTCTATGCATCCTTGTAAACACTCGCACTAAATTCAGTGAACTAATTACTACTAGTAACTACTACCTACTACTACTAAGTATGTATAGATAAAAAGTGATAATTCTAGATATTCGTAGATTTACAGAAAAGCCCAATCATCTATTGTCGTAATTGTCGTATATCTCACATATGGGAGTGATTTGATGATAACTTTGCGATCCGCGACCGATCTGTACGAATCAGTAGACTTTGGACGTTGCAAAGGTACTGACGAAGTAATCGCGGTTGCAAGACTCGCACCTAAGATACTTTCGATATGGGAGGAAGAGAGACGCCTCCACGAAAGTCTTAGACAAGACCTTCTAGCAACATTGGACGATGTAGATTTCACGATGTATGCTACCTTCAAGAACTATGATCGTAGAATGGACTAGTGATAACCAATGCTACAGACCCTTTCTTCTAGAGTCTGGCAGGATTCAATTGTAGAACTATTCTGGAATCCTGACACAGACAAATCAGAAATCGTTATCGTAAACGAGAATGGTCAATATAGGATTGAGTGCAAAGATAGGTACGAAGCATCACAATTGTATCGGCACCCCTGGTTGACAGACCTTCAACTTACAGCAGTACGCACTTGACACAACGAGCGAAAGATGGTACTCTCTACTTAGTCGAGTAAGGAGCGTGAAGAAGATGCAAGGCAAAGGACAGATGTATCTGACGACTGAGCAAATTCAGAGACTAGCAGCATTGTCTTTGGATGCACTTTCAGGAGTAGAGTTCACAAGTGATTGTGCTGATAACACTGAGGTAACAGGATATTATGTACTGGTTGACAATCCTTCAGGTATGGAATACTTCAGCATAAATCCAGATGGGACTTATACAACCAATCGGTAGACTGAATTAGCCGTAGATCAGGTACTAGCTGCGCTCGCTATATTATGATTCTAGGTGTATGGCAACTGGCGAATCCTACGCTACGGCTAATTCAGTCTATTGGAAAGGAGTAAGATAAATCAATGGCTGATGTATCAAAGTTGCTCCGAATGGAGCATACTTACACCGACCGCGCAGAAACAGAAAGGAGGGTTGAAATGAGCGCACTTATGTTTGAGCCGATTACCGATGAACAGGAAATTCAGGATACTCTTTCAGGTCGTAGTGCTAAGGGTGAGACAGCACTTTTTCTCAATGGTCTTACTTCGGCATATGCTGAGTACATGAAGAAGAATCCAGATACTCCGGCATTCATCGTCCCTCTTAATGAGCGTGAGGGTACTAAGTTCTTCGGCAAGTCTACGGATAGTCTCTATGCAACTTTGCATGGTGTTTTGAAGAAGCAGAATTTGAACACTGAATGGAGGCTCGTCCGAGTTAAGAAGGACGACGATACCTTTCTTCGCATCGTCAAGCTGTAGTAGTAAGAATGGAGGCTAGTTATAAACTGATTTTGAATTGACAATTGAAGGGTGCATACGACTAAGCAGACAGGCATTCGCTAGTAACTTGGCATTGTCACACTGTAAGTTTTATGCCTAAAGCAATCCCTCGTCAATCGGTCACTGTAGCTAGCTTCCGTTGTTATTATGCAACTTGAATTTGACATACCACTTAGAACAATTTGGAAAGGAGGTAAAGACCATATGCACAACTTTGAAGTAACCATCAGAACTAAGGAAGATGGTAATAGATGGACTATGTTTTGGAGTTGCACTAACTTCAGAGAAGCAGAGTCTCTTACCATCGACGTTCTAGCAAAGAACAACGCTGAAAACTGGCCTAACTTCTTTGAAATAATTCGGATTGACAAAGACTACGAAACTGATACCCACGATCCTCCACGACCATAGGTAAGTAAGATGGAGTCATACTTTGAACCATTAGATGATAAGGAATTAGCTGACCACTTAAGACTACAACTACCACCTACTGACGCAGCAGCGGGATGGAGTTTAGATGAGGAAGCAATCCTTGCAGCTATAGATTATCTCGGCATCAAGCTACCTGTACGAATCAGGTTTATGTCTAGCTATGCGTACAAGTGCAATGATGAGGGTGAGAAAGTAAAGAAGAATTGGTCTGGAGGTACTCATTACAGTAGACAGACTTGGCACAGGGTAACGATAAACCAGCGTTATAAGAAAGCGTCTAGTGCCAGTGAAACTCTATGGCATGAGTTAGTCCACTGTATGCAAGCAGAGAGATTTGCTGAGAAAACTGGACAGTCAATCAATCTGTTCCATGAGTATGAATACAAGAAAACGGATGGTGAATGGGGTCGCACTTACGAAGGTAATCTCATGGAGATTGAGGCTAACAAGATAGCCGCCGAACGTAACACAAATCATCTACTGTGCAAAGGAGGTAGGGATAGATAATGGCTAGCGTAGTTACGATTAAGATTGGCTATGATGATAAGAGTCATAGCTACACAGAATCATTCAGTTGTGCGGACACGCATCCTTCTGCCGATGTAATCGTCAATCTAGAACAGGAAATGCGAGATAAGTATTGGAACATGAATCATCGTGGTAGTGGTATCACCTTGCATACCACAGTTAAGCAGGCATAATGGCACTTGCAGACTACTCACACCACAATGAAGAAGCAGCAATGATTTGGTGGCAGGAAGAAGGTAAGCATCAAGATACGGAACCTGAGTACGATCCAGATAGATTCGATGATGATTATGACCCGCATTACGATGATGAATGGGAGGATGAAGTAGATGAGAGCTAGAAGACGTACTCTCTACGATATCATCACAGTTGCAAATCAAATCAGACTTGATTATGCAGTTGGTGGAGGTCTAAACCCTTCTGATTATGAGCATGAGCAACTGTATGAGATTATCAAAGATTGCGCCGGTCTTAGTTGGTTGAGCGATCCTGAACAAAGACTAGCTGTGGTGGCCTTTGAAGAAGGTATCACCGCCGCTAAGAATTCACCCTGGTACAAGTAATGAAAAGCAAATTGATACGCAATCTCAAGAAGGGTGAAGAGTTTCAGTTGAGGGATGGTACTCGTTATCCTACACAAATCATCAGAGCTAGAGCAACAGGTGATGCTAATGAAACTGAACCTGGATTTATGACACGCCGGCGTAGATGGGTAGTCCAATTTGAAATCGTAAGTACATCAGATGATAGACCTAACTATACTTGGCGATCAATCCTAGGTTATTCCGGTGATCGAATTGATGTCTATGAAAGAGAGGAGGTAAGTAGTTAATGGAGACTGATGGAGTTAGTGAACTTCGTATTAACGATGCTGCTCTAAAGGAGATGTCAACTGAACAGCTATCTGCAATTAAGGGTCTAGTCTGTAACAAGCATAAGATTCATGTTACGCTAGCAAATCCGTTTGATCTTCCTGAAGGGTACCTTGCATTTCGTAGTGAACACGTACCTTCTGGGCAATCAGTCTATGGTGGAATTGCACCTGATGGACGGATAAGTACATGAACATCAGACGTAGGCTAGAGATACACGAAGCTATGAACTTCTGTGAACGTAGAGGTTACCAATACCAAATGCTTTGGAACATGGATAGTATGTGGTACTTCGAGATCACTGGATATATGTCGCATGAAAAGAATGCTGAGTTGAAAGCACACATTGAAAGATGGAATGCTAATGACTGATGATACCTATAGCGTAGGTGAATTGGGTGCTGAACCCGATTGGGTTGATGAAGACCCAGGTAAGCTGTATAAAATTGTTCGTTTCTTTCGTGACCCAGATAAGGATAGCTATACTGTCCTAGATGGATTGACATTGGAAGAAGCACAAGCACACTGTTCAAGAGAGGACACTCACGATACTAAAGAAGGATGGTTCGATGGATACACCGAAGAGTGAATGGACAGATGTAGATTCAAGACTCTTGCTAACTACACTATATAGATACGTTCAAGAGTTTGAGCCTGATCTTCCTCTTCAAGTAGAACATCTAGCTGAGGACTTGGCGCAGTCAATGGACGAGACTAGTAATCAGGACGATGAAATGTATCAGTTCATTGCAAGAGCATATCATTGGGACAGAGTAGCAACTGCACCAGTAGATAAGGAGAAATGATGCTAACACTTCACGAAGCTAAACAGTTGAAACCTGGTGATATCTTGATTGATGTACGAGGCAAAAGATGGAAGGTTAATGGTGAAGTTAAGACTTGGAAACTACCTAAGAACCAGCATAGAATTAGAGTGCCACTGAAGCATGGACTCTATACTTACGATGCCCTAACCGAGAGTGACTTTTACCAACTGGCAGGCAATTATATCTGCGATGAAATTAGTAGAGGTGACTGATTAATGATCTATACTGGAATAGCTATTTGGATAGCAGGTAATGTAACTGCCTGGTTTGCTGTAGCTAGAGGTGATTACATAAGTGCGCTAGCTATTAGCTTCTTCACCTTTGCCTTCTGGCTTATCAGTCTAGATACATATGAACTAGTGAAGGAGCTTGACGAATGAGATATACAACAGTAGCGTCTGTTATACAGGTTGTCGGAAAGATTTGGATGCCTGCTATTACAGCAGCTATGGATTATACTGTCAGACCTGATGATCTTAGAGATGGTAATGGTAAGATCACTCGTGAGTCTATCGACAACCACGTTTGTATGATTTCAGGAGACTTTCAATCCATCTATGATTGGAGGGCAGATATATCTACAGATGATGGTGAGGATATCGTTATTGATTGGCGTACCGAAGATGGTGAAATGAAATACAACGATTGTATGTTCGGAAATGAGGACGCATGATACGATGAGACTTGAAGATATACTACATAACAGGACACCACAATCTACACTTCGGGCACACAACTGGAATAGTTACTGCTGGTTGGATGAAGACCAACTAATAGTAAATGTAAATCATCACTGGACTCAGATGCTACAGTTCAAAATTAAAAGCAGACAACCGTGGCTACCGATTCCAGTACGGAACGTACAACACGTTGATATAGGTCATGGTTCCAAGTCAGATCAGAAAGGTATGAATAGAATCTTTATTGCACTTGGTCTACCGTGGTACTATGCTAGGAACAATAAGAACCCGCGTATAGTACAGCTACCGCGTGACGTACATGATCTACCAACCTACCTACAGAATAGAGAGGTTAGGGTGAACATCTTTGGTTACGCAGCCTAAGCATAAGGTTACAATCAAGTTCAATGGATTGCGTCAAGGGTACAGCGTTTACTGTTCTATATGTGGTCGTCTTTCCGGGGTTCAAAAAACATGGGCACAAGCAATAAATCGTAAATCAACTCACGATAGGGAACAAGATGCCGGAGCGGATTAAACAAGAATTGTATTTTGGAATCATTGAAGGGAAAAAAGTTACAGGTACTAGTCCTGAAATGGTAGCTTCAGCCATGCTCGCAAAGCTACCTTTCGGAGCAATGCTATCTCCAATGGAATTCACCGTGTATCCTATGTCTGCTGGTATTTCAGTAACAGCATACGTTAAGGATCGTGAGTGGCACTATGTTCAAGGAGTTGGTGCATGATGATTGATAAATCAAAACCATCACCTAAATTCCATAAGCTACACTATAACTTCGTAGCTAAGAGATTGCGCGAAGAGTATGACACTACTCGGGATTATCCCGGTAACATGAGTGCAGTAATACAACTAGCACACAATGCTACACTAACGGACCTGGCTATGTCATTCGCTAGGCATTTCCTAAAGGACAATGAACGCTTTGATCCAATTAAGTTTCTTGATGCATGTTCTCCTGATACAGATTTGTACCCGTTCTCTGAACTATGGGAAAGCGAACAAAGTTAAGTACACCCTTGACTTACGCTGCGATTTGTGCTAGGATGGAATGTAATCTGTTCTAAAGACTTCAGTATCTACAGGGGGTAGCCGTTGAAGATCGGATTTACCGGAACTCGTGAAGGTATGAGTTATGAGCAGAAGCGTACTCTTGCATCTTTGCTCTCATACTACCGGGCGCACAATAATGCAGAAGAATTCCATCATGGCAACTGTATAGGTGCTGATGAACAGGCCGCACAGATAGCGGATAACATTCACTACATTACTGTAGCTCATCCGTCTACCCTGATTGAGTACACTGGTAACTTTAAGTCGGATCGTACTCTACCTCGTAAGCCTCCATTAAAGAGGAACGAAGTTATTGTGAGAGGGGTAGACATTATGATAGCTACTCCTAAAGAGTTTGTTGAACCTGAACCCGCAAGAGGACAGGGTACATGGTCGTGCGTTAGATTCAGTAGAGATAGGAAGAAGAAACATACCATTATAATTTGGCCTGATGGGAGTTGTATTGCATGATTTATGACTGTAGAGTTTTCTTTCATCGTCATGGTAAGCGATCTGAAATAACAAGAGTTCCAGGTTATCAGCTTCTAGAGTTCCTAGTTACAAACCTGAAGCAACCACATATTAGAAAGATTGAGGTGAAGAAAGTATAATGGAGAGTAGCTATGTACTTACTAGAACTGTTGGTAGTTACAGCGGTGGTACTAGGATTGATGTACTCAACCGCACTAAATCGAACACTGTGTTCATACAGGTCAAGTGTAAAGATCGTGAGGTACTAGAGGTATCACTTGATGATGTAACAGAGTTGCGTCCGAGAACCGCCACAGTTGACATTGAAACGCAAGAGAAGAATCGTCGGAAGAAACTAGTTAATCGTCTAGCTCGCCAAGCCCAACAATTGGGTATCTATTAGATGTATAAAGATATCGGCCTACGAAATCATCAAGCAGTACAACGTCAGGGATTTAAGTTAGTTGAGAAGATGAAAGAAGATGAAGCAACCAAACGTATTGGGTATAGCATTGAAGATTCTTTGAAGAACATCGAGACGCTGTTTAAAGCTGCCAACATTATTGTTAACAGGTGATAGTATGAAACAACAGAGTGATTTTGATTACACCAATCTAGATGGTAAGGATTGGCTGAGTCCTATCAATGTTCTAGAACTAAAAGCAGCCGTCGCAAAGCGAGATGTTTCAATAACACTTGATGGTCGCATGTATCGACTTAGATACCATGACGATCAAGGTAAGGTGTTCGTTAAAGTTACAGATAACTTCGCACCTTGCGGTTGGTTTAGTTATCAAGAGCTAGAACAATACGACTTTGAAGGCGATCACGACAAGCATTTGTGAGAAGGTGATATAGTGAACTATAACGCAATAGATATTGACGAAGAGATTGCATTCGTCAATCAGCGTAGTCGGGGCGGTCCTTATCCTATGCACGCAAGGAAAGGATTAGTTCTCGACAAGCGTAAAGTTAAACGGTGGCAGAATAAAAGTATGACAGGTCAGCTACTCGTTGAAGTACCTGCTGAAAGTTATGACTACCGCTATGGTAAAACTGTTACGCATGAAACTGAGACAGAAGAAATTTGGATTGACGCATATGTAGTCATTGACTTTTGGGATCGGTATGAACAGGAGCGCGAGCACTTGTATGGTGAGCAACTCCGTCAGATGGAGAAGCTAGAGATTGAGCGTCGTGATAGAGAAGCTGCCCGTCTGGAGCAATTGAGAATAAAAGAACGTGCGACTAAAGACTTGAAGGATAAGATTGAGAAAGGACTATCCTTGCCGGAGGGTAGCGTAACGATACTAGATCAAACAGTAGTAATCAACCGTGAAATCTTGGAGTCTAGGTTCCGTGAGAAGGTGGTCAACTAATGGCTGATTCGGATATCATTAGTAAGGTAATCTTTGAACTACCAATCTATAGTTTCAACGTTGTTGATGATGAAGTCGTATTTAGACAACCTAATCATGTTCCATCATCAATGGATACATCTGTTCCTATGACATACAGACAATGGAGAGATTTGGGGAGTCCTCTAAAAATTGAAGTGACAATCTATCCTTGTGCTGATGACCATGACTGAGCCTTTTGCCTTTGAGGAAATTACTGAAGATGAGTTGAAGAAGGAACTTACTGCTGCTCCGTCAACTAGAGGTAAGAAGAACAAGTATGATGATACAGATAGGACACAGACAGGATGGTTCAGACTTCCTCATGTCATGGGTTTTTGTACTGTTCCAATGCACGATGAAGTACAACAGTTGGTTTGTGAATCTTCTGAGGATGCAAAGCATTGGCGTACTCAGAAGTATCCGAACCGTATGACTTATCTAATTCATCCATACACTGTATGTCGTGATTGCTACATAGCTGAAGCAGACATTGAATGTCGAGATAAGGAGCAACCACCATTGACATTTTCTTCTGATGTAGCATCGGGAACTACTAATGCCACCTGAAGCTAGAAAGTTTAGCTATCTCCTCCAGCTATACGAAGCTATGGAGAAAGAGTCTACTGTCATCAAGAAGAAAGGTGCCAAGAGTACCACGACATACGAAGGTAAGGTAGTTACTACATTCCATTCACTTGGTATATCTATGGCTCACTATACTGTATTATTCAATGCTCTTAAGGAACTTGGTTGCATAGAACTCATCGACAGAGGGGCACGCGGCAGACCTACACGGTATCGCCTGCATGGTGCTCCCACTGAGGACGCATACGACGCACGCTATGTCAAAGGTGATAAGACCTTGACAGGTGGTGCGAAACCTGCTACGATTCCTCTCGATGAGTTAGAGCAAAGGATTACTAATCTAGAAGGGAGGTTAAAGGGATTAGATATCAAAGCAGTTGTAGTAAATCACGAAGAACGTCTAGTAAGACTAGAGAAGGAGAAAGGGGGTAGCACATAAATTATGGCAAGACCACGTAATACACAAAACACACAAACCACAGGAGAGAATATGACTGATCTAATGTTCGAGCCGCTTAGTGATGAAGAGATTGGTGAGGCACTTAGTTCCGTTAGGTCGAAGGGTGAGTATAAGTCTATCCTTCAGCAGATCGTTGATAACGGAGTTCGTGCAGCTAGGATTCCTACGGATAAGGGACACTTTGAGGGACGTAAGGCATCTACAGTCAAGACGGGATTTGAGAATGCTCGTAAGGCTGACGATGCGCCTGAAGAGTTCAAGCAGCTTAAGGTGTCCAGCAAGAAGGGTAACGTGTATATCGTCAATCAGGCGGTTACAGGTTAAGTAAGTAACTGTATGGAGTGGGGTAGTTACCAGTAACGTAGCTGCCCCCTCTATACTAAACGTCATATGAGAAGTACACCCTTCAATATGATGACGTTTAGTATGGAGAACTTCCATACATACAACAGTTGGAATGTCAAGTATCATATGCCAATTGAATTTACTGCTTACTTCCTAAGTGAGCAGGACTTCGTTGACCATATGTTTATCTGGCTAATTTATGCCAACTTCGGGATTCTCCTAAGTATGGAAGAACTATCAGATAGTGCAGTTGGGGGCTTGACACAACAGTAGTTTTCTGCTAGTGTCCAGCAATGAGTTGCTACCCCCACGTAGTTACTCTGAGATGGAGAAGTGAACAGTTACCGCACAAGCCGTAACTTAGTAGCTTCTCCATTCTCATTATTCTGCACTTCCGTACTTTGATAATCTAAGCAGGTATAAAGATTGCTACTATTCGTAGTAGCTTAAGTGTGGAGTTAACGCCCCGTTCATATTGTTGCGCTTCCCAACGCATAGGTTAATAACCACAATATGACCCCCCTCCGTTAACTCCACAATATATGGGGTGCGCTGCAACGTAATGACCCCAGAGGGTACGAGACTTTTGCAGAGGTCATCGTATTACCTAGTCCACTAGTGATGGTTGCAAATCACACTAGCGTTGGTAAGGCTTGGGTGCCGAGTTACAACCGAAGGGGATTAGGAGGCACAATTCTGTAATCTACTAGGAGGTACAAGTCCTGAAGGGAGTTGCTGCCATACTAGCCATAACTGTTGCGTTTGTATTAGTTGGTGCAACAGTGGCAACTAGCCAACAGCAAGTACCGCAGGAGAGCAAGTCGGTACTCATAAGTAAGTACGATAATGCTGTAGAGAGAAATGCAAGAGTGCTTAGTAAGTCTAGTCACAAGCAGACTTGCAATCTCAATCGTGCTAGGAAGTATATTAGTACCAAAAGAACTGCTACATGGAGTTGGCAAGAAAAGATTTTAGTTCCCCGCACACGAACAAGTTACGCAGAACGTAGAACACACGGTTGCCATTATCTTAAGTTCAATGGAAAGAAGTGGGCAGGTCGTGCAGATGATACGTTCAGAACATACGTTGAGTTACAAGACCCACGAGAGGCAATTTGTCACGTCTTTGGAGCTTACTGCGATCAGGCACTTGCTGTATCTCGTTGTGAATCAGGGTCAAGTTATAGTGTCCGGGCACACAATGGACAGTATCTAGGTATGTTCCAGATGGGCAACTTCGCACGTTCAACATATGGACATGGTAACACGCCGCTCGAACAAGCAGTAGCAGCGTATGAATACTTTGTAGCATCAGGGAAAGATTGGTCGCCCTGGTCTTGCAAACCATATTAATAAGGGGATGAAGTGAGCAATGAGAATTACAACGATCGTTCTAGCGATGATCGTACTAGTAGTGTTGATGACAGCATCGACAGCACAAGCTCAGTGGGTAAAGCCGAATCCGATCACAGAATATGGCAAGAAAATGAATCCGATTCGGGAATACAAAGTAGGCAGAACAACTTACCGCGCACAGTAGATATCTCAGATGCATTAGATGTAGTTGCTAAATCAAGACTCTACTATGCATTGGAGGGGAGGTTATAATGCGTTGGGAAGATGAGCCTACTGAGCCAGCACCCGATGATGGTGGTAGTGGTGATGGAGAAGATGGTGCGTAAACTGAAGTAACAACAGCTTGGGGGAACGGAATGAAAGCATATGTACTTAAGCTCTGCATATGTTAGTAGTGGCCGTTGTATTTGCGTGGTTAGGCGAAAGCCACAAAGTTCTCCACGGATAATAGGGTTCGATTCCCTCCCCCATGTTAAGGTCGTAGCATCAGGTAACGAGGGTAATACGGTGACGATGCCTATTGGATAGTCAGGCCCGATTATATCGGCTACCTGAAATGCCTAGAGTATCCCTGACCTAGTAGTTGAGTGCCTGCTTAGATTATACACTAGAGGAAGATGTTTGCCCTAGTTGTGGCGATCTTAGCAAACTCGTTGAATCGAGTGGCTGGTGTGTTGCTTGTACTAAAAGCAATGGACTATGCATTGACTGTGGCATAGAAGTACCACCACAATCACAACGAAAGTTATGCTGGTCTTGCAAAGAGGAACGGTGGCTTAAGAAGTACGGTGATGTAATAGAGTTCCTTATGTTGTCCGGCATGAGTTTCAACAAAGCGCGGGTAATGGTAGCTGATGCAGTTAGACCTTTGTGTGTTGTTTGTGGAGGTCCGATAAAGGGTGGCACTCCCGGTGAATCACTATTTTGTTCCATTACCTTGAAGTGTAAGCAAGCTCGTAATAAATACCGTCGGCTCCTTAATGGAGGCATGGCACCTAATCGTGCTATTAATCAAGCATTGAAATAAAGGGGGTAGCATGTCGCAACAAATAACCTCATTCCGAGGGGCATATAAGTTTCTCTCAAACTTTAGTAGCAGCCTATTTCAAGCTGCACCTTATGGTGTGGAAATTGTTAATACAGAAGATGAGTACTCACTTAAGTTTCCTACTGTTGAGCATTACTTTCAGGCTAGCAAAGCTATTAGATTCACAGATGCAGTTACAATCTCTAAAGCTAGAACCTGTCGTCATGCTAAGACTCTCGGTAAGAATACAATCCTTCGTACCGATTGGGAAGAAGTGAAGAACGACGTGATGTTGGCAGGTTTGCGATATAAGTTTGCTCTTCCTAGTTTTGGTAGGTTACTTAAAGCAACGGGTGATGCAGAACTTATCGAAGGTAATTCATGGAACGATAGATATTGGGGTTGTTCACCTGTTACTGATGGTGATGGTAATGTCACCTGGGTTGGCGAGAATCATCTAGGTAGATTGCTAATGGTTGTACGGTCAGAACTCAAGAAGGGAGGATAACATGACTGACCTAATCTATGAACCACTAGACATAGTTACCGAATACTATGAGTCAACGGAATGGCAGGATAAAGCTATCAAGGATATGCTTGACCATCCTGAGCATCCTGAGTATTCTGCTGACTGGTCTGAAATGGGTTGTTACAAGACAACCACAGCACTATGGCTATTGCAAGAGCGTGCGAAGAGACAGAAGAAAGAAACAGGTGTAACTCCGGTAACTCTCATCATTACATCGAAGGCAGGTAAGGGTACATACTTCGATGCGTTGCCGAAAGCTAAGATCAATGCCACCGTTTACAACGTGGGTGTTGAGAAGTGTACGCGAAGGATTGGTGATCTAGAGATTTCACAGAAGATCACTGACATTAAAAGAGAGGGTGAGCATATTGTCTTTCTGGCACATTATGAGGTCTTCTCCCCGCGTGTCGAAAAGGGTGACAAGGAGAAGAAGGCTCGGCTATCAATTAATGCAAAGTATTGCAAGCAAGTCAAGTGGACCAACATTGTATGTGACGAAGCTCACAAGCTAAAGAATCCTGATACCAAATGGACTCGACAGATCAAGAGAGTTCGTGGTGATAACAGGCATATTATGACAGGAACAGGATTTGTCAATAGGCCAGATGAAATGTGGTCTTTGCTTCACTTTCTCGATCCTGTTGCATGGCCTAGCTATTGGGGATTCCGTAGAGAATACTGTGAAGAGTATGTTGACGATCAAGCTGGTACATCCATCGTGCTAGGTATCAAACCCGAGAAGTTGGATGATCTTATCAGACTTCAGCAATCTCTTGGGCCACGGTTCTTTATGAGTAACGTACATCCTACGATTGGTGAACCTGTATTCAATACACATACAGTCACACTCGGTCCAGTACAGAGAAAGATGTTCGATGAGATTAAGCATGAACTGTATACTCTAGATCAACAGGGTGTTCCGATCACTTCGCCTAATGTTCTTTCTGCATTGAATCGTCTCCGTCAGATTAGTGTGGCTACTCCTAAAGTTGTGGCTACTCACTATGATGAAGTTGCTGAACGTATGAAGTTGGAGATTGAACTAGAGGAACCATCGTCCAAGCTAGATAAGGTGATGGAACTGATTGATGAGATTAGATGGGACGATGAAATTAAACGTCAGATCGTAGTGTTCTCATCATTCAAAGGACCGCTGCTTCTGTTGGAGAAAAGACTAGAGAAAGCTGATGTACCTTACTTGCATCTTGAAGTTAAGTTGAATGAGGAAGAGCGTTATAGAATGTGGCATGACACCTTCCCGAAGAAGGAACATAAGGTATTGATGAGTACCTTGCAACTAGGTGGAGAGAGTATTAACCTAGCCTGCGCTCAGTATCTTATCTTCCTAGATAGGGACTGGTCGCCTAAAAACATGATGCAGGCAGTAGGTAGAGTGTATCGCCCTGGTCAAACTGGTATTCCTGAAGTCATCTACATTGATGCGATCAATAGCATTGATGGTAGGATCAAGAATCTTCTTGACATGAAAGGTAAATGGTTTACACAAGTGTTCGGTAAGAAGGACGTTGATGAGAATGGCGATAGTCAATGAAGTTTAGGGGGAATGATGGCACTTAAGAGAGGGGCAACTACGGTTTCCCTAGGAACTAAACAACAATTACCTCACGGTGAATTACACGGTACGCTCGTATCAATCATGGGTAGTTGTAAGTATGAGGCTTGCGAGTCGGACGAAGTTTGCACCTGCCAACTTCCCGAACCTTGGACGGAAGCGCAACTAGATTCAGTACGACGGTTACGCTACGAGAACGAGGAATGATCCTTTTACATCGTGGTTCCTTCCGAACAACAATTAAAATCAGGACGTTACCATTTAATTGACGGTGTATGGAATAAGCTCTGTTCAGGTTCAGCACATGAACAACCTGAATGGTTGCCTGCTACAGAGAAATACTATTACGTTCGTCGTACTGGTAAGTTGACTTCATGGTGTCGATTATGTTATGCTTGGGATAAAGTTAAAAGTGCCAAGCCTGGCTCTCATCATGGTTACGTTGATATCAGGATTGCACGTCCGTACTATAATGAAGCAGTTAACCGTATTGGCATGACAGAGCTATCTATTCGTACTGGTCTATCTCTGTATCAGATTCGGCAAGTCTTCGTAAGTTCTACACGTAAGTATGTCCAGAAGAATAGTCTTCGTAAAGTGATGCTTGAACTTATTTCAATACATCGAAAAAATGAATACAGTACCGATGAACGAATACGCTGGCAGACAGAACGCCGCAACGGACGTGGATTAGATAAATGTAATAAGTGTGGAACTCCACGGACAAACATTACTCGCGGCTGTGGCGGTTGTTACGAACGTTGGCGCAATAGATACAGATTGAAGCAGATCACTGAGAAACGTTGGAACGAAATTAGAATAGAATACTTCCCAAACAGTTTAAAGCTATATCATGGGGAAGTTGCTAAAACAAAAACGTAGAAGTGTGCTTGACTTTTAAGAGCAGATGTGATAGGGTGGCTAGGCTCGAAAGTCCATTTAGAGACTTTGAGCAGAAACGGGGGTAGTGTAGTATGTCTACGAGTGTAGAAGTCCAGCTTCGTCAACCGGAGATTCCGTCGAAGTGGGACATTATACCAATTCATACATCCGACCTCGGTAACTATCGCCGCTGTCGTAGATATTGGGATTGGTCATCACCTACTAGAACTAACCTAAGACACCGTGTTGATATTTACGGTGTTAGTTTTCCACTTTGGTTTGGTACTGGTATTCACTATGCATTGGAGAAGTATTATGATCCGATGCTTCGACGTGATCCTGTTGAAACCTTCCTCACTTGGTTTAACTATCAATGGGAAGGTGGTATCGTAGGTGAAGAGTGGTTGAATCTTACTTACGACATTCATCCTCGTCTAATTGAGGTAGAAGGAACTGGAAATAAGGGTGAAGTATTTAAATGGGAGATTGCAGGACTAAGAGATATTCTGCCTGATCCTATTGAAGAAGAATTTATGGAGCATAAAGCACTTGGTGTTGGTATGCTCACGTTCTATAAAGAGTACGCTGAACGAAAGGATGACTTTGAAGTCGTTGCCGTCGAAAGCACTTACTCTATCCCCCTCGGATTTGAGGCGATTGATCGACGTGAAGATTCTCCGAATTATGGACAGTCGATTGAAGTCCACGCCAGAGGAAAAAGAGATCAAATAGCTTGGTATCCAGACCGAGATAAATTCGGAGTTATGGACTACAAGACAGCGGCAAGGATAGATGAAGATTACTTCTTGAAGAACGAGAAGGATGAGCAGTTCACGAATTATTTGTGGGCAACGAAAGAGGAAGCTAAGACTTATGATCTACCTTGGTACGCGCATGAAGTAGATCGTATCATCGTTAACGCGATGAAGAAGAACTATCCTAAACCGCCCACAGTGTTAAAGAGTGGTTTCTTGTCAGTAGATAGACAGAATGAAGGGACAACTGCTGAACTATTCATGCAATCCATTAGAGAGCATGGTCTTGAACTTTGGTATGAAGACGATGAGCGCGCACAATCCTACTACGACTATCTCGTGCGTCAGGGCGACGATCTATTTGTGCAGCGCGATGTGGTGTTCCGAAATGATGCAGAGATAGAGAACGCAGGTAATCATATCAGGATGATGGCAGCAGAAATGTTGGACGTTGACCTGAAGATTTATCCTAACCCAACTGGCGCTAAGAGTTGTCTTAACTGCGCGTTCCGCGTACCATGTATCGCTAAGGATGATGGTTCAGATTGGCAAGGAATGCTAGAAGATGGTTACGAGGTTAATCGTGATCGTTGACATTGCCAAATATCAAGGTTTCGTGAAGTGTATACATCGTGATGAGAAATATGGATACTGCAATTCAGTTGCTAAATACACTGTCAATGGAGTTTTGTGCTGTGGTACTCATGTTCTTCAAGTAATCAAAAAGATGTTAGAGAATGGTTGAGTTTGCGTTTGAAGTTCTAACTGAAGAAGAACTAGAAGAAGAGACTAAAGACTTTACGCCCGAGTATGAGAAGGTGAGTACAGAAGGTATGATCTATTGCGATTTCTGTAAAGGATACTACTTCCCTGAATACCATTATGGGGACGTTCCAAATGATTCTGATAGCTGAATTTCTAGCAGGTCTTCTTATGCTTTTCTTTTTACTGTTGTGGGTTTACGGTACGTTCTTCAATCGGTAATGGAACTAACTAGAACGATACTACCTTGCGAACGGTGCCGAGTAGGTGTTCCGATTGAAGATTTAATTGTAAATTGGGGATTGTGTAATGATTGCTTTGAAACTAATTGTCCTTGTAACGACGGCAAACCTGATTCTTGTCCTCTCCATAGATATCCTGATATCATTTTAAACTACGGTAGTGAGAGGGGGTGATTATGGCACAGACCGCAACTATTCCAATTAGAGAGAAGTTGGGTGTCCAGTCTCCGACGGAGATTACCAAGTGGTTGAATGGTATGCTCTTTGCAGAATACGGAGCAGGTAAGACACACCTATTAGGTACAGCGCAAGATCATCCCATGACTTCACCATTGCTAATTTTTGACATTGATGGTGGAATCGAAACTCTAAAGAATAAGCCTGACATTGATGTTAAGCCTATTCGTAGCTATGATGAAATGATCGACAACATCACCATGTTGTATGACAGTATCGACAGCAAAGGTAACCTACACTACAAGACCATCGGCATTGATACGTTCTCGGAATTTGCAAGTCTTGATATTGCATATATCATGCGAGAACGAGCAGAGAACAATCCCCGTCTGGACGAAGATGTACCCGACCAGTATGCATATGGTAAGAGTGGTGCCCATATGCGTCGTGTTGTTCGTATGCTTCGTGATCTACCTTGCAACGTGATTCTAACGTCTCATGTAGCAGACGTGCAAGACTCACTAGGTAAGATTCAGTATTATCCGATGCTATCGGGGAAACTGCGTAAGCAAATTCCAGGGTTCCTAGACTTCGTTGGTTATATGAAAGCGGAGGTAGATGGGGATACCATAGTAAGAAGTATTCAGTTTATCAAGACAGATCGTGTTGCAGCAAAACAACGTAACTGTGGTTTCGCAAACGTAGAAGTAGATGTTACGATTCCCGATCTATGGGTTAAACGACAAACCGTACAAGATGAAGAGAGGAAAGCAGCATGAGCGATTCAATGGTAGACTTTGAAGGTATCGTTGATCTTACCGATTATGACGATTCAGTAGGACAAGGTGGTTTTGAAGCAGCACCGTCCGGTTCGTACAATTGTACTGTTGACGATGCTGACTGGTCTTACGTTGGTAACGCAGGTGGCGCACTTCCCGAGGGCACGCCAGGACTCAATGTTCGTTTTCGTGTAAGTCTTGACGAGCCAGAGCGTAAGGGTATTAAGGTGGCTAACAAGTGTTTCTTCAAGACGTATTGGATCGCACCGAAGGATCACGATGCAGATAAGAAGAAGAAGCTAAACGGTGCGCTTGTTAACTTCCTTCGTGCCGCAGGTGTTACCGATGAGAAGTTGAGCAATAAGAAGTTCAATCTCAATGACGAGAAGGATGAGATTGTCGGTAACGAGCTAGTCGTAGTCGTCGGTAAGAAGATGAACGAAGTGACCGAAGAGTACGACAATCCTGTTATGGGTGTTAAGCCAGCAGGTGCAACAACTGGTAGTAGAGCAACAGCAGGCTCGGTACTGTAAGTGGAAATCAGGGCAGTACGGATCAGCGTCCGT
>Ga0137319_1000036_pt1 | contig 57756 bp, 101 predicted proteins | sample EasRivERMZT333_2_FD_104752 | JGI IMG/M metagenome (GOLD analysis project Ga0137319, IMG submission 104752) | Soil microbial communities from meander-bound floodplain in the East River, Colorado, USA - East River MetaG ERMZT333_2 | ecosystem: Environmental > Terrestrial > Soil > Floodplain ... | reverse complement strand
TTGTTCATCGGGATATAGTCGGGTCCATCCAGTTTTGAATTCCCATGTTGAAGTATCCTGACCCGGTGTAATGGGACGCCGGTCAACCGTACGGCTCGGATGCTCTCCCCAATTCGCTTGGAGCGCATCGTACATCGAGGTGAAGAGGTTCTCTACCGGTCCCCATCGATCGAGTGTCACACGGAGGGATTCCGGCCCGGTAGTTATCGGGTTGTTTGGTTCCTCTCCTGTGTGGATTGCATGCGGTCTATGCTTCGCGTCTTCGTACGCCATCACCTTCTCCTTCTTTCGTCATGATCTCCGTAAAAGATCGTACGGTCGTCGGGTCTGTTTCCATCTGCTCAGTCGTCGCGTGTCGATTCAACCAGTAGGCTTTGACTCCTTTCGAACGGTATTGAGCAATAAACTTCGGCATGTCGTCCACCGCGAACACCACCTGACTCCGAAGGGCAACATGTTCGTATTCGTCAAGTTGTCGGGCCTTCTCATCTGCCCACCAGAGTTGATCGAACGGGAGACTGTTGGTATACAGCCATGCCAGAGTATCGGTGAAGATATTCGGATAGCGGTCTACCGGCCGACTCGTGATGAGGAGAATGATCCAGCCTTTCGATCGGCACCATTCCAGAAATCCTTTGGCTCCATCGAATACCGGCATGTCCCGTTTGGCTCCAGAGGTTCTGAACTCATGCCGAATCTTTTCCCACGCTCCGTACTCCACACCCACTGTATCGGAGTTGAACCATCGGCCGGCATCCTGAAGTGCCGTGATCCGTTCTACAAATCTGAACGCCAGAGGAGGAGTGAGGCTCAGAATCTTCGGTCCGTGGTTTCTGGCAAACCGACAGATACCAGTAATATAGTCAGCCAACACGTTGTCGATGTCCACGACTACGCATGGCCGATCAATTGTGGTCAACCATTCTTCCTGGTATCGATATTGCACCACGCGGCTCTTGGCGTAATACAACTCTTCGAGCTTCTCGATTGGAAACTCTGCGAGATCAGCCAGACACAACCAGTACTTGAACATGTCCACCAACTCTTCGTGTGAGTGCGCGACGTTCTGGAGATGACCTCTCCTCTTGCGATGGGCCTTCCACTCGTAGGTTCGGAGGAAGTCTAACGTTTCTTCCACCATGCCAAGCGAGAGGATGCGCAGCCGGTCCATGAACTCTCCCTCGGCATGGATAACCGGTTTCCAGAACTGCCGATTGAATGACCGCTGATCTTCTATCAGAGCCTTGAGGTTCATCGGCCTTCCATTCTCCTTCGCTCATCCCGACGGTCCATCCACTTGACGATACCCAGAAGGATCCCCAACGCGATCCCTCCACCGATTACGTTTGCGAGCACGTCCATCATGAAGTTATTCATTTTCATACGTCCCCTTCCAAGCATCGATATGTTTCCAAGTCTCGTGGGCCAGCTCATCGGGTCGCCATGTGGCAAAGCGGCCGAAGCAATACACGTCGAACATCCGCAACGATCGGAGGACGTCTTCACTCTCCTGGTGCGGGTGAATCTTTCCTGGCATGATCTTCACGGCGGACGGTTGCGGTTCCAGGCTCTCGTAAAACATTTTCCCTGGCACCGCGGTTTCCCGATACGTTGGCGTCGCCGGATCCGATAAATAGTTCAGGATCATGCCCTCCTCCATCGGGATGCCCTGAACGCCGGTGCTCATGTAGATGGGATTCTGCTTCCACGGATAGTGGACACGCGGTGAGGTGGCGCACAGGTTGAGGAAAAAGTCGAGCGGGATGGTGTTGACCAGAAGATCGTACGCGATGATCCGGCCGTTGTCCATCAGCAAGCTATGGGCAGAAAGATCCACTCCTCGCACATGGCTGTTGTATTCCACACGAGGCACCGGCAACGCACTGTGCCATCCTGTGGTCTTGTATCGGAACTGCTCCCCCCAATCTCCGCCATCATCTTGTTTTCCGATCTTCCGTTTGTAGGCCAGAATGGAATCGTACGTCGGTATCTTACCGTCCACGAGCGTGCGGACCGGAAAGGAAATGGACTCCACTCCGGGAATCGGTTCCCACAAATATTGTGGGCCCATCCTGGTCTCGAGGTGATTCGTGGGCGGTGTCTTTCTCCAATCCAGAATTCGTACGGAGGGGATCCGGAGTTGAACCAGTTGCCCGACGTATCCTCCTCCGATCACGACGACATGCGCGAGATGAAGCCTCATGCTTCCTCCAGTTCTGAAAAGATCCGATCGGTTCGATAGTGACGGCTGTAGTCGCCACGGCCGCAGATGGGCAGCATGGAGCACGTGCCGTACTTGTTTTCGCAGTAGTCAGAGTTCTTGTAATGCCCGGATTCACCCTTCCACCACAGGAGGAAATCGGACACCGTATCTTCAAGTTCCTGTTGACGTCGAAAGAGATCCTGTTTATCGACCGTCATCCGGAGCCGGAGAAAATAATACTCAGGGCGTTTCCGCACATCAGCGATGATGCGTTGGGCAAAGGCTTGCACGCTTTCTTTTTTGTGAGGCTTGGAGGTAGGCCGTCGGACGATGTTGTAGAGGAGCCCGGCCGGTACTTTCCCTTTGCTGATGATCTGCAGCATGAGGAGATAGATGCCCACCTGCATCTCATGCGGCAGAATATCGGTAAGGTTGGATTCTCCGCTCTCGCCGATGCGGGACTTGGTTTTGGTTTCATGCAACCAGGGTCGCGTCTGTCCCTTCTCGTAAAAGCTGGCGTCGATCTTCCCTCGCAGGAACGTGTTCATCTTCTTTCCGGTGAAGGGATGCTCCACGGTGAACGGCTGTTTGAATTCCGTTTCAGGAGGATTCCATTTCACCTTGAAGTCCCGTTCCCAAAACTTGAAGTACATCGGGAGCACGGCTTCACCAATGGCGCATGTGATCTCGAGCCGTTCGAGTGTCTCACCGTCGGCCTTGGGATTGTCGATACGCCATTGCTTCTCGATGGCTGCGATATGTTTCTTCACGTAGTCCGTGGACGGAGCCTTGGTCATCTTACCAGTCCGCACGTCCTCGTACACTTTCTGGAAGAGGGAGTGCGTGATGTTCCCGAACACGATATACATCGGCACTTGTTTTGGCTTCCACCCTTTCAGATAGAGCCGGGTGAGCTCACGGCAGTTCTTGAATTTCGCCAGCAAGGAAAAGGTCACTCCATCCCGTTCGGGATTGTAACTTTTTACCGTGACCGGTTTGAGAGGAATGATCTTAGCCATGTCGTTGAACCTCATTAACGATATCTTGGCACCGACGGCATCTCAGAGAAAGTTCCGGTGGTCGCTTCTTCCCGCACTGACAACAATTTCCCATCTCTATCTGTTTCATTCTCCACACTTGAGCGCGACTCTTTCCTAATGCTCTCGCCAAAGCCGTTCGCACATGACCAGCCTGGAGATCATCAGCGACACGACGGAGCCGGGTGGCTACTCGAATCGTCCGAGAGCCCACAAACCAATTCCTACTGCATCCCACGCATGCGTATCAGACCGTCGTTGGATGTCCGGTAAACCGAGTGTTCGACATGCCTTCCTTCCGATGATCTCCTGCACGCGACGAGCAGCCACGGCCTTCGGCAACTGTCCCTTCCACCCGGAGGTGGTCACCGGGATGAACTCTCTGGGATACAATCGGCCAGCAATCGCGCCACACAGGAACGTCAGCCGTTGGAGATCTCCCGTTCGCCATCCCATGTTGCTGGTAGCAGCCGCATGGTACTCGGTGAACTCCGCGACGGTCTTGGTGCGCTGGTCGCAGAGAGCCACGAGCCCGTCCGCGATCTGCTGTGCTCTCTCCCACCACTCTCCTTTGCCAGCCTTGAGCACACCGATTGCGCACGGCTGTTTGAATGGTTTATACCAGAGAGCCCAACCGGTACCGGTAAGTCCGGGATCAACGGAGAGGAGAGATGGTTTCACGATTTCCACTTCTCCAATACGTTACCTACTACTCGTCGTATCTCTTCAGGCATGGCCGCTCTAGGTTTGGCCGTACCCCATTCGGTTCCACTTGGCCAATAGACATCCGCATATCCTTCAACCACGTCCTCCTTACGTTCCATGATTGTGACCGTGCCATCTTCGGCATCTGTGCGATGGATCTCTTGCGCTTGTTGGGTATAGATCTCACCCGGTCCATACCATTCACTTTCCTGTTGACTTAGTTCTACAAGTGTTGGGCTCGATACCATCTGACTATCGTAACCGGTGATAAGCCTCTGACAATGAAACGGTTGACCTCCGGCTGTTGGAACAAACCTAGTGTTGAGTAAGGTTCCCATCACCACTGAAGATTTTAGATCCCATGAATGGTTATGGACCATCGTGACATTCGGATATCTGAGGCTCCGATCCCAAATGTGCAGTCTACCAACATCTCGGATGTATAAACGCAACATACCGAATCCTTGAACGGACCAACCGTAATGTTGTGCTCCATCAAGGATAGCGAGGACTGCAAGTTGCAAGGCCGGTAGCAATGCCATCACCGTCTCCTTTAACGTTTCTTCTTTTTACGGCGGCGAACTCGGAACACTCGGAACTCGATGTGGTTGGATCGCACGCGGAAGTCAGCCCGATGCACGAGACCACAGTCGCAACACCGGATGTAATGCCGTCGTCTACGCGGCCGGATCCACTCACCGTCGAACACCTGAGTGTACCTCATTTCTTCGGTGGCCGTGGATACCAATCTCCTCCGGTCGCCGTTTCATGGTACTCGAATCTCTTCAAGAACTCTGCCATCAAGGCATCAGCCGCAATGCCGGTCAAGGCGGGATCTCGAGGATGGGACACGGCCACGGCTCCGGCCCGAATGTCTTGATGCGCGACCGCACAGGCGAAGAGCACCCACACCTCGGCTCGTGATTTCATTTCTTCCTCTTCGGTATTCGAATGTAGCGTGGCTCGTGGCTGGGACTTTTCTTTTTATCCGTGCACACGAGAAAACAGTCCCGACAGGTGAAGCCAGCGAACGGTGTCTTGTTCCGACACCCTTTGCACCGACAAGGGAACGTAGGCAACGGCTCCTTCGGTGTCGGAAGCGAACGTACACGTGGCCGTTTCCTAATCACGGATTAAACCCACGGGCTACTCTCCTCTGGTAGCTAAGTAAGCGTGCCAACTCTGACTGTCTCTCCACGGAAAAATACGGGACCATGAGCCGGAGGCCATCCTCTGGTAAGATGATCCAGGAACAGGCCGCACACATGAGGCAGAACGTTGGTGCTGGTGCATCCATCTTCGGATGATGCCCTACCAAACAGTTTCGACAGATGTAGAACTCTTTCACGCGGCACTCCGGAAAAACTTCGTCATCACATCACGGAGGAACCGACGAGACTCGAACTTCTTTTCCTGCAGGGCATCGAGCACGGCTTCATCCACGGAGCCACGGGTGACAAGATCGACGTAGAGCAGTGGCACCTTCTTCATCATATGTTCGATGCGCTGCTGGCTCTGCGAACGGATCTCGTGGTCCCACGCGTTGCTGTAGTAGATGGCCGTGTTTGCACAGGCCAGATTCAATCCGTACTGCCCCACCTTGACCTGCATCAAGAGGACCCGATAGATTCCGGCGTGGAACTTCTTCTGGATGATCGGCCGCTTCCTCTTGTCGGTCTGCCCACGGATGATCTTGCAGGTCACGCCAGCCTTGCGGAGCAAGGCGTAGGCTGCTTTGATCTCCGCCGTAAAACGGAACCACACCACGACCTGTTCCTTCGGCCGCTCCTCTGTGAGAATTGTTTTCAGGAGCGTCATCTTTCCGTCAGCGATGAGTTCGAGTTCTGGCGTGAAGCCTCCGGCCAGTCGAGACAACCACATCTGTTGTACCGTAGACCACTTGGTGCTCTTCCCTCCAGCCGTGAAGTCCCGGCGGATCTCTTTCTGCAATCTCTTCTGGACTGGTGTCATGTAGACGTAGCGTCGCTCAAAGACTTTCTTATTGCCCATGCCCACTTGCTTCTGCGAGCGGATGAAGCAGTCACGATGGATGGCTTCTTTGATTTGTTCCGTGACACCCCTCTTGGGAAACCATTCGTAGCCAACGAGTTTGAATTTGGATTGTCGGAAGGCCCAGAAGTTTTCGATACCCAGGAAGGAGCCGTGGAGGAATTTCATCTGGCAGAACAGGTCGAGCGGTGACTCGGGATTTGGCAGACCAGAGAGGATCGCGCGGTGCTTGATATGACCCGTGTGGTTCAGGAGGAGCTTGGTGATCTGAGCTTTGGGGTTGCGGATGCGGGTGGACTCATCGAGGATGATGGCGTCCCAATCCAGTTCAAGAATCTCCGGACAGGATCGGAGCACCGCTTCGTAGTTGATACCATACCATCCGATGGTGTTGGACTCTGCAGCCGTGAGCCAGATGTCTCGACGTTCTTGTGGCCAGAGGTAGATGGGCCATCCACCCTCCTGTTTGATTTCATCCTCCCATCCCATGCCAGGGAGGACGGACAACGGAGCCACCACGAGCACTTTTTTCAGGCTCCGTTGCCGTGCCCATCGCAGGACCACGGGTGTCTTTCCGAGTCGCATCGCCAGGAAGATACCAATTGACTTACGCCGGTGGGCATAGGCGAGAGCTTCGACCTGATGGGGTAAAAACTTTTTCCGCACGACGAACCGATCAGCGACGGTGTTGATGCTGTTGAGGAGCGAACGGATACGGAAAATACGGGAACGGCGTCAGTCCGTAAATCGATACCGGATCCGAGAGGAGCGTGCCATCGAGTCGCCGTTCCGGTCTGGGCTCCGGCCAGTCCCACGGTCCTGGTGTGGGAGCCTTGGCACCAGTAGAACTCACCATCGGTCCTGGTCGGTCAGGCACGGAACGGAATTGTCGGGTAATCATGCCCTGCAGAACTTCAGGTGGAACCGTAGGCCGGTTCGATGACATCTTTTTTCCCAAGTCTTCATTCGTGTAGACGCGGGTCTGCGCATTCAGTTGGCATTCGAACAATGCCAGAACCACGAGGATCAGCACTCCGAAGAAGAGTGTCCAGAGAATTGTTTTTGCGGTCGTCATGATCGTTTCCTTTCCTTATGCAACCCGAGTCGGCGTATGGTTGGATCCTCGATGGGTTGAGCATCCGGATCAACATGTTTCGTTTGAGGTTCTTCATCCTCCAGAATCACGAGGTTCGAAGCGGCCGGTCCTTTCTTCCGCTCCTCCGGTGTGAATTCGATTCGTGTTTGACGGGGGACCAGTGACATCAACGACTGATGGTTGGGAAGATCCCGGCTCCACGCGAAATAATCTCTGTTGTCCGAACCGCAGATGAAAAAGAATCCGCGATCGAGATATACACCGGCAACGATCCCGACCATCCGTTCAGACATTTACTTATCCTCTGGCCAACGGCAGACCGTCCGCCGTGTAAATGGAAGCACCTTACGGGAAGCCGGTGCGAGCTTTTCAAGTACTTCTCTGGTCACGTCAACTACTGGTTGGACTGGTGGATCATCCTCCATGAAGAATGAAAGCGGCATCCCACGCGGTCGAGGTTCCCGCTTCACGCGGTGATGCCGCTTTCTTTTGGACATACTATGCGGCCTTGTCCTTCTTTCCCTTCTTCAACTTCAGTCGCACGGACGCCGTTGCTTTGGCCGGTGCCTTTTTGCCTTCGGCCTTGATCTTCTTCACGATGCCCTTACCGGTCAACCGGTTCAGCCACACGCCGGTCTGCACCATCGGATCCTGTCCGGTGACATCTTTGAGGCCACCCTTCACGGCCGCGTCGGTAACCTCGGCCACCGTACCGGACTTGATCTTCTTGATGGCGTTGTACACGACACCGGCGATGGTGTCGTCCTCGATGTCCTTGGCCATCTTGGCGAACTCGTACTCAGTGCGGCCGCGTTCCCGACCGGACGGTGCTTCCTTCTTCTTCGACTTCTTTGCCATGACGTCTATCTCCTCTTGATCGCGTTTCCGTTTCCGCTGTTTCACTTGCGAGAGCCGATCAGTCTCAACTCGATCTGTCCACAACCGAAAGCACATCGGGCAGTGCACCAACTTTCGGAGCTTCACCGGATGCTGCGGTGCCATTTCGATATGGCCGCATTTCAATACCAGGATCAACGACTTGTTGACAGGCACGCCGTGGCGATACCAGCCGTCGGTGGACCAATCGGTATTGACGTGCCCGATTCGGATGGGCCGTATCGGTCGCATGTAGAGTGCTGGATCTAACGCATGGGATCTCCTTTTCTGAAAAATGATTGATGGTGCAGACGGCATGCGTCGCAGACGAATTTTCAGAGATTCGCAGACCGCCTTCATCGCCACCACCTTCGTTGTCTGGGAGAGCCGAGATTATCCTCTTTTCCGCGGTGGGCAGGAGGAAATTTTAACCCCCGTTTTTTCAGCGAGTTAACCGTGCTTCGATCGTTTACACCAACCGCTCGCGTCTACCAGGAGCCCGTACGGTTCGTTCGCTGCGTCGGGCGAAATCACAACCAATTGCCTCCCATCAAACGACCGCCACACGATAGCACCTCTCTCAAAGTACCACAGCGTGGCCAGGGTTTCATCAGCCGTAAGCTTGCGCACCTCCTTTATGCTGAATCCCGAGAGTGCGACGATAAGACATGCGCCGCATTTTGCCGGTAAGCATTTCTTTCCGAGATGATCCACGCATGAGACGCAGTGCACCTCCTTCGGTTTGTCTCCTACATGTTCCACGATGACCGGCCGTCCGCAGAGATCACATTCCATTCGGCTGAATCTCCTTCTCGGATGCGAGCCCGTAGGCCACATCCACGAAGGACCGGCCCACCCATGCCGGTCCTCTGTTTGTCGTTGATTACGCCACCACTCGTCGGTCACCCTACTTCTTCGCTGCTTTCTTCTCCGGCCGTGCTTCGGCATATCGATACGCGTTGAGCCCGAGCTTGACATCTCCGACATCCTTGTTGCCTCCAGTGCTGGCAACGATGATGGTTTTGCCGGAGCCCGACGGTCCGAAATCTTTGCTGAGATCGATTTCGATGGTGAGCTTGTTTCCGGTGATCGAGTACTCCACGTTACGCCCGAGTGACTTCTTTGCCATTGTGATTCTCCTTGTCGTGTTTACGGAATGCAAAGGTTCGGTCTGCTTCTACTTCCTCCTTTAAGCGGACTTCTTAACTAGCTTCATCTTCCGACGGCGTGCCGCAATTGGATGAACATTCTGTTCGACGTGTTCGAGTGTTCGGGCCAGGAATATTCGACTCTTAAACTTTGTCTGTGCGTTATTCCAAACCCACCGCTGAAGGCCGTGAAGTAAAATCCACTCGGCAACCTTTCTGCTGTCATGTTGGATTCTCATCCTGGTAAATGTAGACGAAAGAACCCAGACTGCGTCCATGAATCCGGGAGACTGCGTTCCTTTCAATCCGATTCCAACTGTTCGTTGCTCACCGAGAGTGTCACGCATTCGTTCAATCTGACCCCGAATTTTTGTCCCAATGATCTTAAGGATACCCGGCCGATCTTTTGGGTCTGATTTCGCCCACACGTAAAGCCAGTCCTGTCCTTTGATGCTACGAAGACCGAGGTTTAAATGCATGAACAAAATCTTTGGATCTCGCTGATTCTCGATAACGTAACACTGGAGAGTTTTGAGTTTGTGATTTTTTGCTACCTCCAGGCGTCGATGTCCGTCCACGACGATCAGTTCACCGTGTTTCATCCTAGATATAACCGGCGGAGCAATGATACCGGTTTGAACGACGTTCAAATCTAACTGCTGAATAGCGGATGTTGTTATCCGGTGCAACGGTTGCAGAGCATTCGACTTCAGGTCCGCTACTTTTAACCTTTCTAACCGACCGTGAACTTGATTAACGATGGTTTCTGTTCTTACCTTTTTCACGTTCATCTCATCCTCCAACTCATAATACGCACTCACGGGGTTTCTTGTCTGGATGCACCCGGAGGAAGGCCGGAAACCTCAATCCGGTCTTCGACATCTTCTCGAACTTCACCTGGACCACGCACGGATACTTCCACCGTAGCGCAGCCTTGCGGGTGGCTTCATCCAGGCCGGTGCCCACATTGCCGATAGGAATCAAGCGATCGAACTGTTTCTCCTTTCCATCGATGTAGTACGCCAGCTTCAGAGCACCCACCACCTTGCTGTTCCGGCCTTGGCCTAACTCGAATCCCGTGGCGATGAAATCCTCCTCCCTCATCGGTTTGAATTTGTAGCAGTTGCATCGCTTCGGCTTGCCATTCATGTGGACCTGCGTGGGCTGGTCCTTTCTCCAGAGCACCAGTCCTTCCCATCCCTTTCTCTTCACGAGTGCCATGCACTGATCCAATGAGATCTCGTACTGCTGCATGGGTACCACGTAATAGTAACCTCTCTCAATGGCATTCCTCCGACCCTTCTTCTCGTACGCCTTATCAAGAGCAATCAACAAAGCGTTGCGACGATTCTCAAACGGCAGTTGCCACGTGGGAAGCCGATCGTAAAACAGCAGATCGAATACCATGAACTGCGGGACGTTGCCGGTCTTCTCGTAACTGGCCATGGTGCGTCGGGCTCTCTCTGGCTTCGATCGACAGATCTCGGACACGGCCTTGAAATCGTCGTCGCCATCGGGAGAGGAGACCACGAACTCTGCGTCCAGAATGGTTCCTGGAGGCAACGAGAGGCCCACCAGGAGACGTTCGAAGTGGGCGGTCAGGTCGTCCATTCCTCTGGAGTAGACGCGCACCCGGCTGTCAGAGCCAGCCACGAGATAATGCCGCATGCCATCTCGCTTGCGTTGCTTGGCCAACTTGCCAGCCACATCCAGCCGAGAGGCTTCGACCGAGTCAATCTCTCGCACGGGTTTGGCCGGAGCGAAGGAGCGTTGCATGTGGTCGAAGTCGAAATCGGTTTTCAACTTCTCCAGTTGCACGGCTTGGGTGCGGATGGCTTGCTCCACGTAGCCCGCACGAATCTTTTTCTTGACCTGTCGCGCATGCTCCTCCAGAGCCACGGCTTGTGGGCTCTTGTACGCGGCCGTTCCCTTGCGGCCACGCGAGAACATTTTATCCTGCGTGAGTTGCATCTTCCCGCCTTTGATGCCCCATGTGCTGGTGACCGTGATTCCGTCCGCTTCAATCCAACAGGACCATGTCTGCAGTTGTCCTTTCGAGGTGCGGGAGAAAAAGGTCACACGATGCGAAGAGAGTTTCATCGAAGCTCCTCCCACGAGACATGGATTTCTTCCACGTCCAGATTTTGATTCGACCAGTCTCCGCCACCTGGCACTCGGACGAAGATATCAGCGGTTGCCGGAATACCAAATGTCTTTCTGAGATCGGTTACGGTGATGACGCCGGCATGCTTCTTCACTGTCTGCAGCACGGTGGTTTTGAATCTCGGCTTCATTGTTGGATCCCAATCTTACGGATGCAGATGCGACATGTGACACGGCTCCGGTCCGTTGTCGCTTTGGTACAGTCGCAGATAGAACCGCAAGCCGTGCGATGCTTCTCTCTGGTCCGTCGGGTCGGGCTCGTCCGGAGCCAGCTTTGATCGTAAACGGCCACGCTCATGTGTGTCTTTTTCATTTCACTACCTCCACTACTCCGGCATGAAGCATGCGATGTAACATTATCGAAGTTTGCGTTACGTAATCCTGCGAGGTAAAATCCTTGAGTCCTTTGGTCAGAGCGAAGTCAGCCACCGAAAGTACCGTTCCCTCTTTCAGCGTGGCGATACTCTGGTGTACGACGGCCATGATACCAGCCGGGATGCGTTCCAACGGCTTGACGAAGCGGAACCGGGTGGACGCTCCTCGAGATGTGCGTGGCCTTGCGGCCTTCGTGCCAGGAGGAGAAGCGATGCGTGCAATTCGTTTGGTGGTCTTGGCTTTCTGTTTCTCCATGTCGGCCTTGAGAGCCAACCAGAGTTTCCGTTTCGCATGCTTCGTGAGGTCGGTCCGGTGGCACGGGCACTTGCAATACAGATGCACATGGTGCTGGTCTGATGTGCGTGGGCAGTGTCGATGATGCGAGTTGCTGCAGGCTTGGAAGAGTTGCCCGCGATACGACTCGTAATAGAACCGCGTGTAGGAGGGGCATCCCTCCGGTGTCGGAGGAAGGAGCATTTCCGCCAGCCGAGCATCCTCGGTCTGATGCCTGCGTCTCTTCCGGTGTTTGACTCTGGCCATACGCTCCTCATGGTGAATTCAGATTGCATCGCGATTCAAATCGGGTTACATGTCCTGCGTCGTGACACTCTCTTTGAACTTCTGCAGATGCCGACACGTCTTCGGCTTGTCCTTATTGAATTGCCACGCTTGACAGGTGCAGTACACAGTGTGGTCAGCGGCCAAACGAATCTGGTGCTTGATAGTTGGGTCGCTCTTCGACTTGACACGAGCCAACACGACACCACGATGGTGCTCCAGAGCGGATTGCAACCGCTCCTCTAGCGATTGTTTCCGCACCACGTCCACGGCCTTATGCAATTGCCGTTTGAGTTGTTTCGTCATCGCTTGCTCTCTCTTCTCCCTCTGGCCAAGACTTCAGCACGGATAAGTATTCGTATCTGCGATGCAGTGAGCGTCAAGGCCACGGCCACTTCCTCCTCTTCCTTTCCTTTAAGTGCAATGGCCGGTGAATCCCAGAGGGAGAGCCGTCCGTCGCCGTTCACCGTGAGACTGACAATCCCGTGCGGATAGTTGTTCATGACGGGTCCTCCTCCGCATTCTCGAAACCACTGAATATCAGCGGCATGTTTTCGTAGCTGTCGATTTCGTGATCGATGAGTTCCACCTCTCCACCCTCGAGATCCTCTCCGTTGCTATCCACCAGGATGCCGGAAAAGATTTGATACGGCCTATGCGAATCGTACTTCCACATGCCGTCTCCGTCGGGCACGGTGTCCATGTTGGTGATGCGGACGAACTTGCCTTCCATCTCTGGAGAGGGAGGGTGTTCGCGGCCGTAGACAGAATCGATGTCCACGGTCTTGATGCGCATAAAGATATCGAGCATGTCACTTCTCCTGAAGCTGAATTCAACCCGCGTAGATGCCGAAGAACGGAGCACCGGCCGTTTTGCGTTCGACCACGTGGAGCTTGCGAGAGCCGTTGGTTGCTGTGCTGATCATCTGGTTCTTCTCCTCTGGAGAAGTGGCCACGCCCACGAGCCTCCAGGCACATCCGCGATCTCCTCCCACTCTCCGAAACTTGGCATCCATCCGGTCCGCAAACATACGCTTGATGCCCGGAGGAATCTGGTCGGCTCCGAAGTTGATACCGTAAATCATTTTCTTCTCCTATGATGTGAGTTGTTCTGCCGCAGAAGAGAGGGAGAGCCGGAAGTCCGTGAGGTGTCGGCAGGAGTGGCCATGGTATCTCCAGCCTTTGCAGGTGCAGAACACGCTGTTATGTTTGTCTAAACAAATCTTGTATGGCGGTTTGCCTTCCTCGCTACTCGGCACCAGTGCCAACAAAATATGATTGGGTTTCCGAATGCGGACCGTAATTTTTCGTGCCACCTTTGCCATCTCCATCTCCTTCTTCTATCGGCTGCATTCCGTTTGTTGCGAGCGGCACGATTCCGACCGCGTGTTGGCCGAAGTTTGCCCGGCCGTTTCTTCTGCGACTGCCACGAGTCCTGGTGAAAGGATGCCATGTTACTCCTGCGCATGCCTCTGTATTTCCTGGTCCACGAAGTTCATCCACTCGCGGTCGGTAAGCTCTTCGTGGAACACCTCCATGGCTCTGGACACGGCTGCATCAGCGGTGTTTGGGTCCAATCCAATATCCGCCGCACGACGCAGAGCACGGATGCGCGCGACATGTCGTGTCATTTCTCTTCTCCTCTAGTTGAGCGGTGAAATCATTCCGCAGTAGATGATAGCCAACTCCCACTTCTCGAATACCAACCAATGCCGTTGGGTGCTGGCCATTCCGCATCCTCCTCCGTAGCCTTCTACGATAGCCTTGGCCAACGCTCGTTTGGCATAGACACGGTGCGCATACTTTACGTCACCGAGTCGGGCCTTGAATTCTCCGTGGCCTGGAATGTCGATTGTGACGGTATGAACTCTCTGTTCCATGTTACACGTTCCAATCGAACAGGTCCGGCCATCGCGACTTGGGATATCCGGCTGCCACGGCTCTCCGCTCTGCTTCACGCACCAGGAGAAAGTAGCGGGGGAACTCTCCGACGCACTTACCACGTACCCACTCGGCACGGCTGGCGATCTTTGCGTGTTTCCAGATATAGAGTCGATAGGTTTTCATTCAGCCTCCTGCACGATGATGAAATTTGTCACCTTGAAAATCTCGGTGTACGCCGTGGCCTCTTCCTTGGTGTCGAACTGGAGAGCCAGTGTCCGATTGTTGGTCCAGCCGTCGTGCGTTCTGTAGCGACGGAACGGGCCCACCTCTCTGCGGATGAACCAGCGAAGAGGAGCGGTCTTTTTCTTTGCCATGTTACACGGGCTCCACTGAGATTGAATCGAGATTGAAACCCATGCCCATCGCATAGGAGAGAGCCGATGTCATGAACTCGAACCGTCGGGCGTGCTCACGGTCCACCCAATGCTGGTTGGCTCCGGCTCCCACCCAGAGCTTCGTGGCGGTGGACTGGATGGCATACTGCGTGCGGACAGGAACGTCCACCGGTGCCAAGTAAAGATTCGCACGAAGCTCGTCGATAAGTTCTTTGTTGGATTTCATTGCCATTGTCGTTATCTCCATCATCATCCGAGTTACAGTTGAAATGTTTCTTTCCAGTCCGACGTGTCGCCACCCTTCTCCTCGATGTCGGCCACCAGCCGGGCAATGTATCCGAGGACATCCGCTCGAGACTCGTGCCCGTCGCTGATGCTATTTTCCAGTCCGGCCAGTTCGAAGCACTGCGGACAGATTTTATTTCCGGCGGACTGCACACCGGTGTCTCTGGTGCCACGACCGCACACCTTGCACTTGAACACCGAGGAGCCACGATAGAACTTTTTGATTGCCATTGCCTTCTCCTCCATCATCAGAGCAAAAGTGCTCTGTGATACGCAGGACCGTTTTCCTGCGCACCACACAGCGTTTTGTTTCTTACGCTGCTTTCTTCGCGGACTCGATGCGCTTCACGGCCTTAAGAGCCTTGAGACGATTCAGGTGGACATGCGTTTGCGTCAGCGGATTCTGGTCCGTGACCTTCTTGAGTCCGAGCTTCACGGCCACGGCCGCGATTTCCGCTACGGTGCCCCTCTTCGCTTTCTTGGCCGCGTCAAGCACCACGCTCTGAATGCCAGCCTGGACCTTGTCGGTCATCTTCACGAATGCGAAGGAAGCGAACGTGCCACGATTCGACTTGACGCTCTTGTTGGTTTTCATTGTGCTTATCTCCATCATCGATGTTGTTGAAATCCTGAATGGCCTTGGAACCATAACGACTGCGGAATGCAGCCGGGGATTTACAACGCATGGGGATGCGTTGTCCTCATCAGAGCACGTCGGGCGTCAGGCCGAAGCCAGCCATCATCAATTCGATTTCCATCAGGGTGAGTGTCGTTTCAAATACGGTCATTTCGTTTTGGCCTTGGAACCAATCGCGGCTGAATGCCACGAGGGATTTACAGGAGCGTGCTAGGCTCCTGTCCTCATCTCATATCCAACGCTGCTTGACTTCTTTCTGCCCACACATTGCGTGCTACGCATTCGATTTCAGCCTCGACATTGGATACTGAAGGCGACCAGCCATTGGTGGGATTGTCTCCAGTGCTTGCGTGTCCCGCAGGGACAGGAAGGATTTAGGTGCCTTCCTTAGAACGCTTTTCTGGAAGCCGGTCGCTATTTTGTTGAGAAAGAAAGCTCGCTGTGGGGAAGACCTGAAGGGGATTACCACATTAGCACTTGGCCGCTTGGGCTCTAGGCTGTGTACCCTTCCTACCGCTCTCCCACCCGAGGACTCTATTATCCCTCTCTGCAGGGCAGAAAGGGAAGAACGAAGCGTGCGGATTTGGCCGACTTTTGGATTTATTACGTCCATATTTGCACCAGAAAACGTAGAGTACGAAATTGCTAGATAATCCGCATGGCATGCCAGGGCAAAATGCGTGGGTTAGAAGGAGCCCGGTGCGTACCAGGTACGATAACCCCCCCCCTTTGAGGTGCTACTTTCTGTCCTTTTTCGGCTGTAACTGCATCCTCCTCTGGAAGCCATGCCAACGAGAGGAGCCCCACCAGTGAATTCGCATATCGAAGTCGCAATACCAGAATTGCCCGGTCCGTCTGGCCCACCATGAGAACAGAGGAGCGGCCATACGAATCCAACGCGGCACCGGCGTACGTTTCGTCAAACGAGCGTCAGGCATCGCTTCGGCCTCCTCTTGAGAAACTTTTTGATCGTATCCTCCGTGCCTCCGGTCCGGTCCTCTGCTACGGCTGCCACCAGATACGAAGCGTCGTCGGCTACTTTCTCGTTGCGCACGAAGGGTGCCGCCTGTCCGTAGCGTTTCCAATCTGGATAATGAACCACGAGCGTGAGCCCGTATTTCTTTGCGAGGAGAGGAGCCAAGCGGTCCGCTCCTTTTGGACAGCCACCCGACACGATGGCCGTAATCTTTTTCCGATAGCGGAGCATCAACACTTCCACGGCTCTGCTCACTTCTCGATGTGAGTCCAGATCATCGCGACGTCTCGAGCCCACGACGCCTATGGCGATCATGTTCTCTTTCCTAACTTGGGCACCGGGCCTTCATCCCAGAAAAAATCTCCGTCGATGACTACGATGTTCCGGCGATGATGCAGATCCCATAAGTGTGTGCGCTGTTTTTCCGTGCCTTCAAACATAGCCCGTGCTTCACCAGCCGAGAGTTCCCGATAGCGTCGGCCATCTCGTTCGAGTACTCGAAGATAGGATTCATTTTCCATTCAGGTCGCGCATCCTTTCTGTAAAGTATGCTTCGCACTCCTCGAACGAGGCATACCCAGGCTCATCGAAAAAGACAAATGTGAACGCGTTGGTAGCGGCGCGATCGAGCACCCAGACACCGTCCTCCCTTTTCTTCATGGCAAAGGTTCGTGGCGGGATTCGAATGGGATTGTCACGTTCGAAGAACATAGCTCACCCTCAGCACATTTACCGTACGACGGAGTACCGTGCTCCAGTACCACCAACGTCGAGTCCCCGTAACAGATTGAATCCCGATTGAAACCAGTCGGTATTCGAGGAGCCGGAGTGCTTCATCGCCGTGGCCATCGAGCCACTCGACTTCAATCCACGGGCCTCTCTCCAATGGCGACAATGCCAGGGCAAATGCATCCGACCGAAAATTTATCCCCATCCGCGTCCCTTTCTCGTTTGCACTTTGATGCCGGGAATGCCAGAGGGTTTGAACCGCTCGTCCGGCGTGGAGTAGCCGTTCTCCTCGTTGAAGCCGTTGATGATCGGCTTACCAGAGCGATTCGGAAAGAGCCGGTCCATCATCTGCAGATCGAGTTTCATCGGTGGCCGTTCCTCTGGTCCAATGTAACGGACACTCAGGCGATTGCATCGGCCTCGACAGATCACCTGATCCTCCGCTCTCTGTACGAGGACTTCCTCTTCCCATCCGCATGCAGGACAACGATAGTCAAAGAGTGGCATGGCTATCGTTGCCCCTCGAAAAAGAGTTTGCCACGCTTCAATCCTGGAATCAATCGTACTTCTCCGTCCCAGGCCGATGACGAATCGAAGGTGGGTGTGTGCACCTCGATCTTTGTGCAGATACCGATACAGATGAAGGCACCATCCTGCGGTCGCCGCATGTATACCTCTGGCGCATCCATGAAGGCGGTCGTCGGATCGAGTTCCGGTTGCGGATGCCCAAGCACGAGTGCTCGTTGTGGGATCAAGGCTTCGGATTCGGCCGGCGTGGCTAAGCGCACGAGAGCCTGCGATCCTGCCACGGAGAGGAGCGTGCCACGAAGAAAGGTTCGTCGGTTCATAAATCAAACTCCACTTTGACTCCAGCCAGTTCATATTTCGAGAGGGCATCGCCGTGTGTGGTGCTTTCGATCATCGTAAAGCGAACGCTTCTGGGACAGACACCCGTCCGATAGGTGAAGTCCCGGAGGAGCGGCCGTGCCGCAGCCAGGAGATCCTTTTTCAGCACATGGAGATGATCAGAGAAGCGGGGATCCATTAGCCTGGTCCTTTCGTAAGCGGGCATGCCAGCCATCGAGGTGAGACATCTTGGAGATCTGCCGTTCCTGCATAGCGCGACGATCGAGTCGCAAGTTAATGCAGACCAATTCCGCCGTGGCCAGCACATCCGCGATTTCCTTTTCCAACTCTCCGCGATTCGGAAGGAACGTAACCGGCTCGACTTCTCCGATGCCTTGGATGAGACAGCGAGCGGCCATGTGCGAACATTCTGACAACTCCTCGATAAACTTTCCGAGGAGTGCCAGGAGGACCGGGTCCGTTTCCGGATTCCATGGAGGACAATCAAATGACATTAGAGTCCGTGCTCCTTTCTGAAGAACCCGATGCGCCATGTGATGGAGAGATGAATATCGTAGCGTCCCAGCCGTGCGAGGAGTGTCCATTTCCGTTCCTCTTCGGTAGTCCGGGAGTATCGTCGCACGGTCCACTTCGAGAGAGTGAACCTCTGGGTGTAGAGGTTGATGTTCATGGGAGTCCTTCGCTCACGTACTCGAACTTTTTCTCAAAGAGAGATCGTTCGAGGACGCAATGACGTACGGTGCCTTCCCATCCGGGCTCGATACGGAGCGGCACATAGACCACGAACTCCTCTCCCGTGGTGTGGTGTCGGCAGAGGCAATCGAATTCGTAGAGTTGCCCGACGCCGGTCCGGCCTTCGATTTTTCGATAGACGCCCGTATTCATTTCGGTGATCCTTTCTTTTCTCCGATCAGGAGGAGGGAGAGGAGTACGACGAGCATCAGAATGATCATGAGCCCGAAGGCCCAGTCGGAGGCATCGAGCAGGATCATGAAGTCTCGGATCATGCGTTGCTCCTCAAGAGCATTCGATTCGCAATATCGTCAAGGGTTGCCGACGCGTTCTCCGTACTGAATTCGGCAGCCGTCCCGTTGCGAATCTTTTCCGCGTACATGCGCAGCCATCCGGCATCGCGCCAGGGTTGATCGGATGGATAATCCGCGTTCGTGATTTCCCGATAGGCCGTATCCGGTTTGAAGGGACAGTGCTTGTTGATGGCCTCGATGATGTACTCAATCGCCCGCGTGTAGGGCGTGTTGTCGTCGATATCGTTCTCGATCTCTTCGGCTGCGGCTCGAACCCAGTGGGTGCCGATGGTCATTTCTTCTCCTCTATGCCGTTGCCGTATTCAGCAAACCGGTAATTCGCCGTGGGCTTAATTGTTTGCCGTGAGTTCAGCGTGAGAGCCGTGGCTCGTTTCGACGGTATCATCGGAAGCGTCGTCTCGAGATCCACGTTGCAGTACTCTTCCGTCAGATGGATTGCCTTAATGCGGCAGGGCACCATCACGATGTCTCCGACCCGGAGTTCGATGCCGCGTTTATCGTGGGGCATTATTTCTTCTTCTCCTTCAGTTGCTGAAAGCGATGGCCGAGGGTTTGGAGTGCAGAGGGAGGAATCCGAATCGGCATAAAGCATTCTTCCAGTGTGCGTCCTGATGTCGTATAGGTCCAGAGCGGTCGAGGGATGGGTGGTTGAACTTTCTTCATCCATTCCTGCAAGTCGATGAGTGAATCGAATCGCTCATGGCGAAAATAGTAGTCTCCGTCTTCTCGAAAGCCGTAGAGTCCCCATTGCTCGAACTTCGGGTGAGAGATCGAAGAGGCAGACGGAGGTACCGGTGTCGAGGGAGGATCCGGTTTGGTTCGAGGTGGCGAGCCTTTCTCTTTGTAGTAGCGAGCCATCGCCACGCGCACTTTCTCGTGTCGTGTTCGCATACCTGAGGCAATGGCCGCTCGTTCCTGTCGCGTATGCTTATAGCCTTTTTTTCTTGGCATGATGTTGACATTCAGGGCAGTATTTTCGATGGCATTTAGGGCAGCGGAGCCGAAGAGATCGACGGTGCCAACATGGACGTACGTTTCCCCTCAGGAGAGGGTGCGTGCAGGGTCGTATACTCGCTCGTCGTCGGATCTTTCGGAGATATGGCCTGATCGGCCGTTGTTGAACGGGCCACGGTCCGTGCTCCCGATCCAGTCGCCGTTCTTCTTCGGCCCACTCCCTCATGAGTTGTCGGTCTTGGTCCCAGATCTTTCCGGCACGCACTCGACGTTCCCGTTCATATCGTTTCAGTTGCGTCTGTTTCATTCGTTGTCGTGCTTCCTTGGACCATTTTCGTTTGACACCGGTTTGCGCGAGTGACATGCGTCGGCGTTGTGCGGCCGTACGTTTCAATCCCTTGTGACCTATGGCAATACGTTGGCGATGGACGTCGGTTTGTTGATAGCCTTTCTTCGGCATAGATTTGGTTCGCTCCTCTCGGCTCTCTCGCAGAGCGGAGAGATTATCCGGTTAACTAGGTTAACGAGCAAGAACTTTGTTGTCGGCTGAGCCCGGTCGGCGTTCTTCTCCAGAGAGCAGTGGAAACAAGGCCGGTTTATATGGAGAAATCCGCTAAAGGGGATAATTCACGTCAACGTTACCCCCCCTGTGTGTATCCTTGTTGTTCAAAATTCTGTGAGAAAAAAAAGATCACAAACATAACCTTAAACGAGTCATCTTCATAGGAGAAATGCAACGGAACGAGCGGCGACGAGGCTCTGCCAGGGCCTACCCTACCCTCTCCAAAAAAATAGTGAATTGCTCGAAACAACGATTTCTCCATATAAACACAGGATGAACGCGGGGTTCGTGCAAAAGCCGTTTCCTCTGAGGAGGAAGGGTCATAGTTAGTCGCAGAAGGATCACCCTCAGTCAGATAAACGGCATCCGAAATTGCGATTTTATGCACCATTCATGGGCGATTCAGTGCTGAAATCACCAATAAACGCCGCATGAAATGTAATTCAATCGTGGAAAAGCGGAAAACAACGATTGCACGCACGATTTATTGGTGATTCGCACTTCAGAAAAGCGGGGAGTAAACGATGCGATCGAAAATCACGTTTGTTCGGCCGAAGAGCAGGACCGTTCCTCGCTGCGACACGAAAAAGTTCGGCGTTAGCTGCATCAAGAAGGAGCATCATCAAGGCCCGCACCGATTTTCTGCCAGAAAAGCTGATGCGATGCAGGAACGAGCAGACAAAAAGAAAAAAGTACCTTTGCTGGCAAAGCTCGATTGCCTCGCGATGGTCGAGGATCCGATATACCGGGCTCGTTTACTGGAGGACCTACGAAATAGAGATCTCCGACCGGCTGTGGAATGTATGCTCTGGTATTATGCGAAGGGGAAGCCGAAGGAGTTGGTCGAACATTCCGGTACCCTCTCGCTGCAGGAGGAGCTATCGGCGTTATCTACAGAGGAGCTACGAGCCAGAGCGTTGGACATCGCGGCTATGCTGAGTAGCACACCAGACAAGCACGTACACTAGGGGAGGAGAGAGGGACATGAGCTATCCTTGCTATCGACACAACCGAGAAGGGCAGAGCGTACGCGTGAACAACGAGACAGAAGATCGCGCACTCAAAGGCGAATGGTTCGATCATCTCAACATCGAGAAGGACGAACGCGACGAACGGTTTGCCGATGACCAGGATGTGGATCGAATGCTCGAAGAAGAAGATGACATCGACGACACGAAGAAGAAAAAGAAGCACGCGAAAAAATAAATTCGCGAGGGGGGTGCCCCCTTAATGAATTCGCATTTAGTGCGGGATGCACTCGTTCAACTCAATTCAATTTTCAACACGGGAGGTTAGCATGAGCGATGAGAAGAAGCCGGCATTCGATCCTGAGCGACCGGGCACGGGCACGACCTATCCCAACGAAAAGAACCCCACGGAGATGCCGGGCTCCGGCGGTGCGAAGTCCGGGACGCCGGGACCGGGACCGAAGACGGGCTCCGGTGCTGGCCAGGAGCCATCGAAGAAGTAGCGACATCGAGGGGGAGCCTCAACCACTCCTCCTCATTCCATTTCATGATCTGATTATGGGAGAATCACAACATGACCGGATTGCTCGTCCTCTTCCTGACGCTCGCGTTGATCGGGTTCATCTGCTATCTGATCCTCACGTACATCCCGATGCCGGAACCGTTCAAGCAAATCCTCATCGTGATCATGGTGATCCTCCTGATCCTCTGGCTGATCGGCTCTCTCTCAGGGAACCTCTCCCTGCCCTCACTCCAGACACGATAGCCCGAACGAAGAGAATTGCACGGGAAATTCGGTATTTCGCATCACTGGCCGCTCGGACCGAAAGCCGAGAGCATATCCGCTTAGCACATCGAGCCATCAAGGACCGGGAACTGTTGCTGCAGAGAATTCGAAATCAGAATTGAGCCATGGCGCACATTGATATTCTCGGGCCGACCGCGAAGAGAGGAGCATCTCTGCTAATCAACGGCCATGACACGCCGGACCTGCTGGATTTCTCCCTACACCTTGCCGTTGATGAAGCCGTCCGTTGCAACCTCTCCGTGCTGGCATCCGGCGACCTGCATTTTTCGGGTGAGGCGGATTTGCAGGTTACCGTTCAGGCCATGCCAGGATTTCGGATTCTCGAATCGCGATCGGATGGCATCAAAACGTACACCTGCGAGCCAGAGCCCAACCCCTCTCCCTCAGGAGGGGGATCCCCAATCGCGCGCGCGGAAGAAAACATAGCCCCGCGATTTACCTTCATGCGTTTCATGCTGTGCTGGTTCGGCATTCACAAATGGCGCATCGGCACGCTCGACGAATTTCCACCGGGCACCGTGGGGTGCCTCTGCGGCGCACGGAAACTCTTTTCCCTTTTCAAAGGATAAGCACATGCCGAATCCCTCAGGCATCAATCAGTATACCGGTGGCGGTGCCGCCGGACGACTCTCCACGGCCACGGCTCGCTTGGCAAAATCTTCTCCCTCTCCGGCCAATACCCGGATCGCGATGTACGCCAGACATGCCGTTTCGCAGGCACGGGTTCGACAGGCAGCCCATCACGCGAATCAACGGCACGCCGCCACCGCACACAACAACAATGCGGGACGACGCTCCTCTGGCCTGTATCGAGATCGTCGATAGCCCATGCCCGCATCTGCGCTCCTCTCGCAGCATCGTGATCCGGTTCGAGAGCTTGCGGCCATACAAGCCGAACTTGCACGCCGGACCTATCTGCGGGATGGGCCCGGTTGGATCCGCAACGTGCTGAAAGAGCATCTCTGGTCGAAACAGGTCGAGATCATGGAGTCCGTACGGGACAATAGGAAAACGGCCGTACCCTCCTGCCACGGTTCCGGGAAATCTTTTCTTGCAGCGAGGATCGGAGCGCACTGGCTCTGCAACCATCCGATCGGTGAAGCCTTCGTGGTTACGTCCGCTCCTACTGGCAGGCAGGTCCGTAACATTCTCTGGAGGGAGATCAATCGCGCGCACGGCAAAGCCAGCCTCATGGGCCGCACGAACCAAACGGAATGGTTCATGCAGATGGCAAACGGTAAGGAAGAACTCGTTGCGTTCGGTATGAAACCGGATGATCTCGATCCGGCTGCCTTTCAGGGCATCCACGCGCGCTACGTGCTGGTAATTTTTGACGAGGCCGGAGGCATCAACGCCACGCCACTCTGGGAAGCGGCCGACTCCCTCATTGCGAATGATGATTCTCGCTTCCTGGCCATCGGGAATCCTGATGACCCAGAAACGGAGTTCCGCCGCATCTGCGATCCGGGCTCCGGATGGAATGTGATTCCGATTTCCGCGTTCGACACGCCGAACTTCACGAAGGAGCCCGTACCGGAAAAACTCCGGCCGCTCCTCGTCGGGAAGATGTGGGTGGAGGAGAAGCGACGGAAATGGGGAGAAGCGAATCCGTTCTGGATTAGCAAAGTGCTCGGTCAGTTCCCTGATACGACCGTGGGCGGATTGATTCCCATCAAATGGATTCGCAACGCGCAACTCCGAGAGCTTCCACCAGGACTGCCGCATGAATTCGGATTGGATGTCGGCGGCGGTTCGAACAATAGCACCTACTGCGAACGCGAAGGCCCACGCTACCGGATTATTCAGCGGGATCAGAATCCGGATACCATGGAAACGTGCGGGACGCTCCTCGCGTTTATCCATACCAGAAAAACGCTCACACCCGAGGCACCGATTACGAAAGCGAAGGTGGATGAGATTGGTATCGGGCGTGGCGTCGTGAATCGCGCACAGGAACAACGGGTCAAGGTGGTCGTGGGCGTGAATGTCTCGAGACCGGCCAAGGATAAGGAACATTTCGCGAATGTCCGAGCCGAAGGGTACTGGGCACTCCGCGAAACGTTTCAATCCGGCAACATCGACATCGATGAACACGATGATGACTTGGCCGCGCAACTTGTGGACCTGCGATACAAGCGGAATTCTCGCGGCCAGATTCAAATGGAATCCAAGGATGACATCAAAAGGAGAAACAAACCCTCACCCGATGATGCCGATGCGTTGATGCTCGCATCCCTGGAATATCTCGGTGGCGTGTCGGAAGTACGGGTGCGGGATGCCTCATGGGGATGAGCTCCTCAGAAAGATCCAACGAGCGTACGTGAAACTGTCTCTCCTGCCGCATACCACAGGACGGAAACGGGAAACACCGGAGTACCGGGCACTCGTCGAAGAGATTCGCGCACTGGTCGATGAATGGAAACAGTTTCAAGAACGGAATGAATGATGGCTCTCATTCGTAAGACTGTTTCGATCATGAAAGCCTGCGAACTCGTAGGCGTGTCGAGGAGAACGATTTACAATTGGCTCTCCTCCGGTAAGATCGAATACATTCGTACGGCGGGTGGCTCCGTTCGGATTTTCATGGACACGCTCTGGCGCACGGGGAATGTGATCACGACATCTACGGATGTCGAGGAGAAAGAGGAACCGTGAACGTACCGGATCGCTTGGGACCGTTTCCGTTTCCGGCCACGCAAGGCATTCGCTTGACGAATACCTCGAATGCGCCGAACGGTGTCCCGCCACGGCTCTACTCCTACTGGTCGGTGATCAACAACCATGCCGGAGCCGACCGGCTGTTCGTGCTCGCGGGACGCAAGGGTCAACGACCGATGATCCTGGCAGTAGACAAGCGCACGCTCTCGGTTTCATTGCACCGGGAACTGCCGATGGAGGGAGAAGCGGAAGGATGGTATTTCAGCGATACCCAACCACACCTCCTCTACTACATTCAGGGCAATGAACTCCGTACCTTCGATATTTCGAACGGACAATCCGCATCCGTCTTTCGGTTGCATTCGGATTATGGCTCGTACATCAAACAGGCCCACAGCAGCCGCACCGATCGCGTGCATTCGGCCACGGTTCAAGATGCGAACTACAGAGCCATCGGATCCGTGGTAGATGACGGACAGAAGCAGGAGTTTTTCCGGAGTACCGGCGTGATCGATGAATGTCAGATTGATAAGAGCGGATATCACCTCGTGGTGCAAGAACGCGTGGGTGAAGATTCCCGAAATCTCTTTATCGATCTGGCCCGAGACGGTAATCGCATCGTGAGCAATAAAGAGGGAGCCTTAGGTCACTGCGACGTGGGCGACAAGATCGTTATCGGAGAAGATGATCAACACGAGCCCGGTGCACTGGTCAAATGGAATCTCGAGGTGTGGGGTCAACGAGAATTGCTCTGGCAAGCACCCGGATGGGGACCAGGGATGGGCCATGTCGCCTGTCGGGACCACGAGGATCTCGCGTTGCTGAGTTCGAATTGGAGTGGCGAACTTTTGGCTCTCTCCATCAGCGGTGCCCGTCCGCCACGCGTGATTGCTCCGGGCCTGATGGCCTCGATTCCAGAGAACGCATCGGACGATGAGAAATACGACGGACAACTGCGAGCGTGCGTGGATCCTACCGGAGAGTGGGCGTGTTGGGCCACGAACTTCGGCATAAGGAACGGCCGCTTTGATTTGCTCATGGCGCGCATCGGATTGACATCGGACCAACCCAAACCGCCGAATCCGAAACCCCCGACACCGGGACCTGGAGGTTCAATGAAACCGTTAGCGATCTCTACGAATGCCGCATTTAAGGAAGTGCGATTGAAACCGGACGTGGGGGACGAGGTGGTTGGTGTGCCCGGCACATTTGACAACCGTCCTGCGCATCTCATTCCTCTTGCTGACTCGTTGATTTCTGGGCATGGTGCTGAGCTGACGTTGGTGTGGGACGACGGCGTCACACTGGTGCAGCACGGCTTTCTGGATACGAAGAGTAATCCTCCTCGATTTTCACCAGACATCTTCACGAAGCCGACAGGTTTTTAGGTCGCCGTCGTAAGGGGATCGTCCGCGCAGACGGCCGCGGATTTATCGATGACACCGGGAAATTCAATCCTCTTGGTGGGACCCTGTTCTGGGCTCCGAGAGGATTCTTTCACGGTGAGGAGGAACGCGTCGATCAGCAGTGGGCGTATCTTCAGAAGCACCATTACGATTTCGATCGCGTCCTGTTCGATGTCGGATGGGGCAACGATCTCGAGATTGACTACACGTGGCCAGGATTTCAGCAGAAATTCGCAGACATGCTCGATTGGTCGTGGAAGAAACGTGGCATCCGCACGATGGTCACGCTGTGGGGTGGCAGTAAACGAGATCCGCTCCGTGCCGCCGACATGTTGGTAGAAACCGTCAAAGGCCGCGAAGACTCGATCATGTATCTGGAGGGATCCAACGAAGGATGGATTAAAGATCAGGACGTGCTCGTGAAAGTGGTCAAGAAGTTGATGACCACCGGCTGTCTCGTGGCTCCAGGGTTCGGCGATTCGTACGGATCGAATATGATCGAGGTGTTGGCCAAGGGTGGCGGTAATTTGGCATCCGTGCATCTGAAGCGGGACAACACCGATTTCGATTGGCGGTTCGTGCGACAAGGATGGGATGTCAAGGATTACAAGTGGCCCACGGCCTTGGGAGAAGGGAAAGGACCGCTTTCCAGTGTGTCGAGTTGCAGCGATCCGCTTCGACTGACCATGTCCAGAGCGGTGGGCATGCTGTGTGGTGCCAAATCGTTCGTTTTGCACAACGGAGCCGGCATCTACGGCCATGCGCATCAAGGTTCTACCGGCTGGCGTCCGGCGAATCTCTGGGAGACACCCGGTATCGATGCCATCATGACGGCCGTACGCGGAATTGATCCGATCTTTCCAGAAGGAGTGGAGGGATGGCCGAATTCCAATGACGGGTGGTCTGCACCACCGCATCCGCTTCGGAACAAAGAATTCTGGGAGGGTAATCACGGACAAGGACTCAATAAGAATTACGCAGCCATCGGCGGTCGTGAATTCATGACTACACCGACTGGCGTACTGAACGTTGGCCACGTCACGGCATTGAATGCGTGCCGTGTGACGGTGTATGATCCACTTCATCCAGAAACACCCGTGGAGACACGGGATCTGAATGCAGGAGAAGTCTTGACCCTGAAAGGCGACCCGGCCGCGAATGCCGCGTACCTCATTCGTGGACTTCGGCTGTAAAGGAAGGAAACCAATATGAATCGAATCGTTCTCGTACTGGCGTTGTTACTCGCACTTCCGTCGTGTGCATCGAGAGCACCGGCGTCCCTCACACCAGCGGGCGTGCTCGTCTGGCAAGCCAACGAAGTCACCGTTGGACTCGGTACTCTGCAACATGTGGCGATCGGGCTCAACGAAGTGCAAGTGTGCGAGCCGTTGCCATGCCGTCCGCTTCTGAGCACCAACAACACCGGCATCGTGGTGGACGCGGTCACCGACGGGATTACGGCACTCAAGAAAGTACCCGAAGGATGGCGAGCCACGGGACTTGCAGCCGTCCAGCGAATCGAAACGCGACTCGATGCGGCCGGGAAAACGAAACTCTCGTCGTACCTGGCTGCTGCACGTGCGGTGATCGAAAATCTCAAGTAGCAGAGGAGCACAGTCATGAATGAAGTCCTTCTCCAACTCTTTGCCATCTTCGGGCCTACCGTGGCCGCGATCATCCAGCGGCTCATGGACCGGAACGGCGGCAGGATGCCGACGTACGAGGAGATGGTCACCGAGTTTCAGGGCAACGCGGACATGTATCTTGCAGAAGGAGAGAAGTGGAAGGCATCACATCCACGATAGAGTGGTATCAGAAGCACGGTTGCGATCATGCTCACTGTCCGTTCGAGTGTGAGCATCCGCAACCGTTCCTTCTGTCTGACGGTCGGCTCGTGTGCGGTCGGTGCGCGATTCTTGATCACGTGATTTCGGAAATGATTCCCTGTATGCCGGAGACATGCACCTAATGGAACCAAAACATTTCGATCAAGAAGATCGCGACTTTCTTCCTCAGCACGAATACGTGGTGCTGGCGAAAAACCAAAAGCCGAAGTATCGAGAACTGCCGGTGGTTCGGTTCATGCAGGGACCAGAGTACCGGGTGATTTCTCGGTGGTCGCTCACACCGGAGGAGAGAGCCCGGATCGCAGCCGGAGAGGATCTCTACTTGGAGCAACTCACCTTCGGTCAGCTCTTTCAACCGATCCTGCCCACCGTGGGCCTCCGCGATTTCTGTCCGAAGGATACGTAACATGAACGGAGAGGAGCAACGCCGGCATCGCACAGCGACGCAGGAGATTCGAAAGGATCTTGATTCCGTCACGAACACTACCGGAGAACTCGTGGATGAACTCGTCACCCGGATTTCGCAGGTTCGGGATGAATGTCTCAAGGCCGTGGGCGAGGAGCGAACGCATCGATTACGACTTGCAGAGCAACAACGCACCTACGTGGATCGTGGCGATAAGGATAATCTCATCCGGATGTCAAACTTCGTCTGTCGTGGCTTCTGGTCCCGATTGAACTGGCTTCTCACAGGACGGTAAATCCACATGCCCGTGAACACTGAGCGTAAAGATTTTGCAGACATGAAGGTGAAGTGGGCACGACTTCGTGACTGCATCGGTGGACGGGATGCCATCCTGAAGGCTGGCGTGAAGTACGTGCCGCTCCTTCCGGCCAAGGATCTCGTAGAGAACGAAGATTACCGTCGCCGTGGGAGCTTCTATAACGCCACCAAGCGCACCGTCGAAGGAATGATGGGATCCATCTTCCAGGAAGCACCGGAGGTAGAATTCCCGGAAGACATGAAACCGTATCTCGATGATATCACACTGGGCAATGTGCCATTCGAGATGTTTGCCCAGACTACCGGCAACGAAGTGATGCTCATCGGCCGGTTCGGTGTACTCGTGGACATGTCCTCGGTTCCTTCGATTGATAATCGGCCGTACTGTATCGGCTACCTTGCGGAAGATATCGTCAACTGGAAAACCTCGAGACTCCAGGGAGCCGAAGTGTTGACGATGTTGGTGCTGAGGGAATCGATCGAGCAGACGGTTCCGACGGATCCGTTTATCAGCGAGGTCATCGAACAGTACCGTGAACTTCGGTTGGTGGACGGCAAATGCATCGTGCAGTTGTGGCGTCCAAAATCGGAGAAGGAAAAGAATGTATTCGTTCATCACGGAACACCGGTCACGCTTAACCGGAGAGGTGAAGCACTTCCGTTCATTCCTTTCGTATTCATCTGCGCATCGAATGCGACATCGGTACTAGAGGAGCCGCCACTTATCGATCTCGCGGATGTCAACCTCGGTCACTGGCGCAACAGCGTCGATTACGAATACGGACTCCATCTCGTGGCGCTACCAACGCCATGGGTCGCCGGTGCTCGTGCCTCCGGTGCGGATTCTTCTCCTTTGCCGATCGGTCCGAGCAAAGTTTGGGAACTGGATATCCAGGGATCCGCCGGCATGCTGGAGTTCAGCGGTGAAGGACTCGGTGCACTCGTCACGGCCATGAACGAAAAGAAGAAACAAATGGCCACGCTTGGTGCACGGCTCCTGGAGGACTCGGCGATCGTACCAGAAACGGCGTCAGCGGTCACCATGCGCCATGCGGGTGAACATGCGTCGCTCCGAACCGTGGCGCAGTCTGTTGAATTGGGATTTACGTTGGTGCTTCGGATTGTTGCGTGGTGGATGGGTAACGAAGCTCTCCCACAGGACACCGAAGTGGGCGTGGAACTCAACAAAGATTATTTGAATGTCAAAGCCTCACCGCAAGACATCCAAGCGGCCTTGGCCGCTCTCCAGGCCGAAGAAATCAGCTACGAGACATGGTGGAACATTTTGGTCACCGGTGGATGGGGTCGCGAAGGCATCGATGCGGATGCTGAAGTTGAAGCCATCGAGAAGCGGAGAAAAGAACGGGAGAAAAATAAACCGAAGCCACCACCGCAATCGTTTCCACCACGGAAACCCGGATACCAGGAGCCTCCACCGCCGGAGCCAGGAGTATGATCAAACGCGTCGGACCAAATAAGTACGTGATCATGGATACGGACGGGAAGAAAAAACTATCCAAGCCCATGTCACGGAAACGGGCTCTCCGGCAATTGAAATCTGCCAAGCCGAAGGACGCATGATGAATATCAACAATATGACCGTGCACGTTCACGTGGACACGTCCGAACTGGATGCGGCTCTTCAAAAAGTGGATGAGCTCCTCCAGAAACAGGACCGGACGATGCCAGAAGTGGCGGCACTGGCAGCCGGAGTCGGATCCGTATTATTGGGGACACCAAAGCCGGTGACTCGTCGCAACCTCTTGAGTTTTGGACTGTTGAAATCGTAGGAGGGGGAGATGCCGAAGATTGTTGCAGAGATGAAGATCAGCATGGACGAGGCTGGTCAGGTGCAGGTCGAGGGACCGTTGGACAACAAGATTCTGTTCTACGGTCTCTTGGAAGTCGCGAAAGAAACGTGCGTCTCGCATCACAAGAACAAAGAGCGGTTGGTGCAGCCGATTCCCGCGTCGGCGATCCAACACTTTGGTGGGCCCGGAAAAAATTAGCAAACGAAGAAAGGTTAGAATCATGCCAGCACTGACACCCGTTGTGGACTCGCTTGACAAGGTGCCCGAAGCGGCACGCACGTTCTACGAACCGAAGGACGGAAAGTTTCACGTCATTCTCGATGCGGCTCCGGCCGGATTCGTTCCGGCTGCAGAGTTGGCCACGGCCAATGGCAAGGTCGTGGAGTTTCGAGACAACAATATCAAGCTCGTGAAGGAAGTCGAAGAGTTGCGGCCACTCAAGACGAAGTACGCCGGCATCGAGGATCCTGAAGCGGCCAAGGCTGCCATCACCGAATTGGCGGCACTCAAGGCCAAAGGCATCACGAAGCCGGATGACATTTCGACACAGATCACGGCTGCCGTCAAGGCCGCTCAGCAACCGTTGCTGGATGAAGTGGCCTCGATGAAAGCATCATCGGCCGCAGACCGCAAGCGAGCAGACGATGCGACGCTCCGGCAAACGATCAGCGAACACTTCACCAAGGCCGGAGGGATTCCGTCGGCTCTTGATTTCATCGTGACCAAGGCGTCATCGGTCTTCCAAGTGGAGAGCGGTGCGGTGAAGGCCCAAGCGAATCGTTTCAGTTCCGAAAAGCCAGGAGATCCCCTGACCGTCGAGGAGTGGTTGAAGGGGCAAGTGAAGGAATCGGATTTTGCGTTCAAGCTCTCGAACGGAGGAGGAGCGGATCCCCTTCGAACGGGTGGCGGTGGCGGTGGTGGCCTGAAACCCGGTCAGATCCTGCTGAAGGATCCCACTCCGCAACAGTTGGGACAGCATGCGGACGCGATTCGGAAAGGCACGATGAAGGTCGAGTACTCAGCCGATCAACGCGCGTAGTTCACGAAAGGGGGATTCGATGAGTTGGAGTGTGACAGCGTCCGGATCGCACGATGAGGTGAAGCGGAGAATCGGTATGGATCACGGCATCCCACCCAGTGTTCGCACCTCGGTGGACCATGTCCTGGCCGCATTGGAAGCCGGGTCGCAGGTGACCGTGACGTCCAGCGGCCATATCGATCCAGTGACGAAACTCGGAAACGCATCGCTTCACGTGATCACCAAGGAGTAGGTTTTTCGTTTAGCAGTATCAGCATTCGGTGAATGTTGGTACTGGTCCCGGTGGGACACGACATTTTTTCGCATCCGTGTTAGGGGATCTGGACTCGGTGAGTTCGGATCCCGGCATCCTCTCGGTGAGAACGATGCCCGGCTCCGGTGGAGTCGCTTGATACTCAAAACGTTTGTGTCAAGGAGACTTTCACTATGGCAGGTGCACTCGTTACAACTAACATCCTCGCAACCACGGTTGCGATGGGACTCTCCGCTCTCCGGCAACGGCTGGCTCTCGTCTTCATCGCGAATCGCGATTACGAACAGGAAATCACGGCGGCGAAACGGTTTGCTACCGTGAACGTCGCGGTGCCTGCAGCCGTGGCCACTCGCACAGTGGCACCGGATGTCGTGCCTCCGGCAGTCACGGCGGTTACGCCCACAAGCGTTCCGGTCTCGCTGACGGAATGGAAAGAGGCTCCGTTCGCGATGGACGACAAGGGCATGGCCCAAGTCGATCGCAACATCCTTCCCATGCAAGCCTCGGAAGCCGTCAAGGGACTGGCCAACGGGATTGAGGATTTCCTCTGGTCCAAATATCCGGCATCGTACGGTTACGCGGGTGTTGCCGGTACGACACCGTTCTCTACGGACCTGTCGGAATATCTCGCGGCCAGAAAAGTCGCCAACGTGCAGTTGATGGACATGGATCCTCGATTCATGGTCATCGATCCGGATGCTGAAGAGAAGGCACTCGGTGTGCGTGCGTTCCAGGATGCATCCTTCGGTGGCGGCGACGGCGTGATCATCCGTGGTCAGATCGGAAACAAGCTCGGTGCGTTGTGGCTGATGTCTCAGCGTGTTCCGCTCCACACCGCAGGAACGGCATCGGCCGGATACCTGATCAACAACGGTGCGGGATATGCCATCGGCATCAAGACCGTTACTGTGGACGGTGGTGCACTCGGCACGCTGATCGCTGGCGATATCATTTCGTTTGCCGGTCATACCCAGACCTACACCGTTGTCTCTTCGGTTGGTGCGGGCACGGTGACTTCTATCACATTCGAGCCTGGTCTTGTTGCGGCCGTGGTCGATGATGAGGCACTCACCAAGCGAGCGTCCCACCGGCTGAACTCACTGATCCACCGCGATGCGCTGGCATTCGCGATGGCTCCTCTGTTGGACACCGTGATCGTTCCCGGTGCCACGCTGCAGTCCGTGGCGATTGACGAAGAGTCCGGTCTGTCACTTCGGCTGGAAGTTTCGAGACAGCATCGGCAAGTGCAGTGGTCGTACGATGCGCTGTACGGTGGCGCTGTCGTGCGAGCCAACGCGTGGATCCGTCTCGCAGGATAAGGTTCATGAACGGGACCGTGGCAGACGGTTCATGGTGAGCCGTCTGCTCAATCCATTTTCTTGAAGGAGAACGTTCATGCCGAGTTCTGTAATGTATCCCGAAGGGAGTGGCGGAGTAAAATCCCGCTACATCTCCGGTATCGAAGTCGTTTTTGGGATGGTCAAATCCCTACGTACTCGATTGACTACGGCGCAAGTCATCGCGGGTGCGGATCTTCTTCCGGCTCTCCTCGGTGTGCGGTGGCGACTGTTCGATGCGTCGCTGATCGCAATCGGAGGAGCGGCCACCACGAACACCTCCGTGAACATCAGCGCGATCCGGGCCGGATCAGCGGTGCAACTCCTGGTCGTGGCCGTCGCGGCTCTGACGCAGAGTGCCCGTGTTCGTGCAGGAGCCACCAACGCGGTGATTCTCGCGGATGGTGCGTCATTCACTCAGGTGGATGCCAACACGGCGATTCGAGCAACCAATGTGGGAGCGTCCATGACCGTGGCCACCCATATTGATTTTCTGCTCTCCTACGTGGCGGATCCGGCATAAGGCCATGCCCGTCACGACACTTGTTACCACGCCGGGATCTGCCTCTGCTAATGCGTATCCAACATTGGCAGAGGCAAATCAATATCACCTCGATCGACCGCCGGTTGGAACAACGTGGGCTAGTGCGACTGACGACCAGAAGAATGCCGCCATCTTGTGGGCGACCATTCTGATGGATCGACTGTGGGTGTGGGCCGGACTTCCCACGGACTCTCTTCAAGCATTGCTCTGGCCGCGTCAAGGCATGCTGAAGTTAAACGGATGGGAGTACGTTCCAGATGACGTGATTCCGAATGAGCTTAAACAGGCGACGGCCGAATACGCTCGTCAACTGATGGTATCAGATCGCGCGGGGGATTCTGATATCGAGACACTCGGAATCACGTCCGTCAGAGCCGGGTCAGTGGCACTCACGTTCAAGGATTCGGTCTTCGCCAAAACCGTTCCTGATGCGGTGTTCAATCTTATTCCAAACGCATGGGGCTATCCGAAAGGCCGGGTGACCGGTGTGCGGGACCTGATAAGGGCATAACGTATGGCACGATTCCAACTCGGTGTTCGAACATCGAACGTCACGTCTGCTCAGTCTCTGTTTGAAATCATCGCTGGTGCCATGGGATGTCGATTGAGAGGCATCAACATTACCCTGGCCACGGCGGTGACCGGAGCTTTCGGTGTGGGACGTCCGGCTGCGAAAGGCATCACACCGACCACTCCAATCACGTTTCCTACGGTAGACGGAGTCGGAGATCCTTCACTCTCAAAGATCGCGCTCGCATGGGGGACCAGCCCCACGGCTCCTTCTCCGTACTACCGACGTGTCTCGATGCCGGCAACCATTGGAGCCATGGCCGATTTGGTATTTACGGTTGTGGGCAGAGGAGGCATTTGGATTCCAGCCGGAGGAACGCTCGTTCTCCATAACATCACCGGTGGCCCGACGTTGGACGCCACTATCGAGATCGAGGAATGAGCCTCATCAGCGGTGCTGTCGCTATCGCAAACTCGGTGACCAATTCCTTGAAGATGCAGTCCGATGTCTATCAGGAAGTGTCAGCCGGAGTGGACCGAAACGGCAGGCACATCTACCCAACGAAGGTGCTCCGGAAAGCGGTGGTGGATATGAAGCAACAACAAGTCCGCACAGCATCCGGCGACATGGCTCTCAGCAAGGCGTCGGTGTTGTTTCTTGATCCAGCAATCGTGGTCAAGTTTACCGATCGCATCACACTGCCGGACGGTTCTTCCGGCACGATCCTGGCCATCGATGGATTCGTCGATGGTGAAACAAACGCGCAAGCACTCTCAGAGGTGTATCTAGGCTGATGGCTAGTGTTCCTACGTTCACCGGCGCAAACGCCATGCTGGCGAAGATCAATCGACTGAAGGGGGTTTCTCCTGACGTGTTCGGAAACGCTATGGTGCAGGAAGGCAAAGTCGAAGTCAAAGAATGTCAACGACAATGCCCGGAGGAATCCGGAGACATGAAAGACGAAATTCATGTCGCCGGACCGTTCCGAGAAGGCCGGACGATTACGATCATGATCACCACCGGACCCAAGTCAGAAGCGTACGCGTTGCGGCAGCACGAAGATCCAGATCTGTTCCACAGGGTGGGCAACTGGAAATTCATCGAGGGACCACTCATGGAATCCGCTCCTCACATGGCTGCACGGATTGCCAGTCGAATCGATCTGAAGGATAAGTAAATGGCTACCGATGATGATCTGGTTACGCTGCTCGTGGAAGGAGGAATTCCGGATGCCGATATTTTCGTCGGCTCCAAGGCCACGTTACCAGAAGAACTCAGTCGGTCGTTCATTACGATCCGGATGACTGGAGGACCAGCACCAGAGGGTACACACAACCTACCGAATGTTCCGGCCTATCCACGGCCATCCGCTCAGATCGTGGCCAGAGCCGAAGATTACGCGGTAGCAAAAGCTCTGGCACAACGAGCATTCGATATTCTCTTTCCGGTACGGAACCGTTTCGTGAATGGGACATGGTGGCGATCGATCAGCATGGTGCAATCGGAGCCACTCGATCTCGAGGAGGACGACAAGGGCAGACCACGGTTTGCTTTCAACGTGAACATCGTGAAACGTTCGTCACCAGTTACTAGTAGTTAAAGGAGAGTTACATGGCCGCAACTGTTGTTTCCAGTCTCATCGTTACACTCCGGTCCATCCTGTCAAACTCGATTGGATTGGCCAATGCTCAGGCCAGTGTGGAAACCGGAGTCAATCGAGCAATTGCATCGGGTACCGGAGCGGATCAATGCGACCGCGTGTATACGGAATCCGCCAAGTCTATCGCTGCCGCATACGACGTGGACTTGTCCGGATCACTGGTAGATGCGCTTGGTGCCGCATTCGTTCTCGCACGGCTCAAAGCGATCCTGGTTGTGGCTGCCGTTGCCAATACCGGAAACGTGATTATCGGCAACGATGCCGCTTCTCCGATTCTCGGGTTCGGAGCCATCACGCACACGTGGGCCGTTCCTCCTGGTGGCGTGTTCCTGGTGTACGCTCCCAACGCAGCCGGGTGGCCCATCACCGCCGTTACCGGAGACATCCTCCAGTTCTCACCGTCGGCCGGTACGCAGGTATTCGATTTCGCTCTGCTCGGATCCAGCGTCTAGTTCCAGGGGTGATCCAACGTTACTTCGGCCTTTAAGGAGATCATGAAATGTCGAATGCTGTTACCACCACTGGAATTCTCGTCAAGCGGGCACTCTTCGCGACACCAACGACGTTCGTTACCATCGGGGAACTGACCGAACTGGATCCCGGTGGGATGAGCCGGAACAAAATCGAAACCTCCACGCACAACGACGGATCCGAGAGCCACGTGCTTGGGATCCTTCGGCAAGCGGACCCGACGATGAAGATCAACTACGTGGCTGCCGATGCCACGCACATCTCCATCCTGGCCGACATCGCCAACAACGTGAAGAACGCATGGCAGTTTCTCTTCCCATCCGGAAAGACACGAACCGGATTTGCGTACGTTCAGATGTTCAAGTTCGATCCGGCACCGGTGGATGCGAAACAGGGCGCATCGTTGGCTCTGACGTGGGCCGGAGCCGTGGTCGAAGCATAGAAGGAGAAGGTTCATGAGTCAGATACTTTCGGCGAACGATATTTTCGACAACGATCTCGATCTCGAGGTGATCGAGGAGTTGGTTCCCGAGTGGAAAGGCAAAGACGGAGAGCCGGGCATCGTCCGGCTCCGTCAGATGAATGCCGAAGACTCGACGGCCTTCACCGAGGAGATGGAGAAGCCAGAGAACAAACAGGAAGGCATGTTCATCATTCTCGTGTGGAGTGCGGTGGATGCGGAGAACAAACCGTTGTTCACGCATGAGGACATCGCACGACTCAAAAAGAAAAACATGCGCGTACTCAACCGGCTGCAGATGGCCGCACTCCGGTTGAACTCCATGATCCCGAAGAAAAAGGAAGAAATAAAAAACGACTCAGGCGAGGAGGCCATCGCCGGTTCGCGTACCGACTCGCCAAAGAACTAGGGTACGTTGATGTAAACCGCATGTTGCGGAGCATCACGTGGGAAACGTTCCTCGAATGGCAAACGTTTGAATCCCTCGAACCGTTTGAAACGGAGCGGCAGGATTACCGGATCGCTCATGTGGTGCATGCGCTCTGGAGTATTGCCAGAGCCCAAGTGGGCAATACGGAAGAACGGCCGATCGCAGACTTTCTTCTGAACTTCGGTGACCTGAAAATCGCACGTGCGGATCTTACCGTGAAGCAAACGGTTGAGTATCAGGAAATGCTTATTGACGCGTGGTGTTTCCTGAACAATGAAGCGTTGGCTGCTGCAGCAAAGGGAGTCCACTAGTGGCTGTTGATATTGGCGCAATTGCTGGTCTCATCATCCTCAAAGATGAGTTCACCAGTCAGCTCGACCTTGCGGCCTTTGCCCTGAAAAACTTCTCGAAAGAGAATCAGGAAAGTCTCAAGGCCGTAGCAGGTGCGGCAGGCATAGTTACGGCTGCCTTTACGGCGGTAGCCGTTGCTACAGTTGCACTAGGCAATCGCGGATCCGATATCAACGATGTCAATGCCACTCTCGTAGATTTCGCCGGTGGAGCCCGAGAAGCCGAAGCCGCGATGGAGGCTCTTCGGTCCGGGACCAAAAACACAGTCGAGAACTTTACGCTGGCCAAAGATGCGGCGCATCTCCTCTCGGCTGGAGTGAGGCTCACTGCTGATGATTTCGGTACGCTTGGTTCGGCTGCGTTCGTACTCCAGAATCGAGGACTGGGCGATACGAAAAAGATGCTGGAACTTGTGTCCGATGCCATGGTCACGGGACGCACCCGTGCGTTGTCCATGGCTCTCGGTGTCGTGGAAGTCGATGACGCCGAAGCGGCCTACGCCAAAACGCTCGGCATCAAAAAAGATGAGATGACGGATCTGGAGAGAGTCGAAGCCAAACGCATTGCCATCATGGGCATGCTCCAGAAAGCGGTGAAGGAGGCTGGAGATCAGGAACGAGATTTCGGAGAACAGTTGGAGGCTGGTCAGGTCGCGTTAACAAATTGGATTGATGAACTGGCCCAAGCCGTGGCGGTTTCTCCGGCCTTGGCTGCAGGCATGAAAGCGGTTGGTGACGCATTCTCAGATGCGTTCAGCGGTGAGAACTCCACGATGATCGCGGACATCGTACACCAGATAGAGAACGTGGCGATCGTAGCGGTGGATGTCGGTCTTGGTGCGATCGAGATGGCCCGTGTGGTGAACGTGGCATGGTCCGGTATCAAGGTAGCCGTGCTGAGCGTCCTCACGGTTGTGGCGATGGTGGCTGACGGTATCGTTGAAACCATGGCTGCCGTAGCCATCGCTGGAAATGCGCTTCATGTCGTACCCGATAGCGCCGTAGCCGAAGTGGTGAGTCTCCGCGATAACATTCGCGGGCTCACGGTTGATCTCGGTGCCCAAACGGATGCGGCAGCACTCGGCCTCATCGGCCAATCCGAATTGGATAAGACACTCGATCATCTGGGTGGGACGCTGTTCACCGTTCGGGATGCGATGGTGAAGGCTCAACAAACGCAGACCGAAGGAGTGGAGGTAGACGAGATCGCGATCGCCAATGCGAAAAAGATTGCCGAAGTCCAAGGTGAGGTGGCTAAGGCTCATGGCGATCGCGCGAAGATTGAAGCGAGCCTCTGGGCCATTGAGAAAAAGAGTCTCGAGGAAACCACGGAGTTGTGGGATAAGTATTTCGTCAACATCGTGAAACAGTCCGGCACGACCTACGACGCATTGGTTGCAGACATTGAAGCGTCATTCAATATCGCCGTGACGAAGTTGGATGCTGCTGACCGGAACTACGCGGAACATTACAAAGCCTTGCGAGCTACGGCCGATCAGGCATTGAAAGGGATCGCGAGTGACTGGGATAGCGTGAAGGATACGTCTATCCGAGCACTGAATCAAACAGCGGAACGCGCAGAAGAAACGTATCGTCTGATGATTCGGAGCGGTGGGTTTCATTACGACGCTCTGGAGAGACAGCGACTCAAAGTGATCGAGCTTCAAGATGCTGCTCGTGGCATGGGGAAAGAGTTCGTGGCCGCACAGGAAGCGGCAGCCGCAGCAGCCGAGAAAAACAAAAAGGAACTGATCGCGGTAAAGGAAGCTGCTGATAAAGCGGCCGCAGCGAATCGAGCGATGGGAGGGTCATCGGATGTCACGGCTGCCAACATTTCTGACCAGATGTTAAAGCCGTGGGGTGTTACGGTTGACATGCTCGAACCGTGGTTCCGACTGAACTACAGTTTGCAGGATGCCATCGCCTTTGCGAAAAAATATGGTCGTCCACCGAAGGGGCAACCGCAAGGTCCCGGTCCACGAGTCACAGGATACGCCGAAGGAGGCATGGTTGATATCAAGGTAGGAGAGAACGGACCAGAAGCCGTTCGCATCCCTCTCGGCTCCACGGTGTTTCCAAGCGGAATGCGTCCGAGCGGTGGAGGTACGACCATCAACAATTGGTACGTAAACGGATCGGCGCTCGATGTGGTACGCCAGATCAAACAAATCATCATGCGTGAATTGAAGTCCGGCCACCAATTCGGTTCCGCATAGGGAGAACGGTTATGAGCCTTGGCTATGGTGAGATGCTCATTGAGCAACAGATTGACGGCACCGCGAAAGCGGCCGCAGCCGCAGCCTCGATCCTTCCTGCAGCGTCGGTAAAAACGTTACCGGCAAACTTCTTTGATCGCATCGGAAAGAAATTGATCGTGCGAGCAAGTGGCCGCATCAGCACCGTAATCACTACTCCTGGTACCACGCTCTTTGATGTGCGCATGACCGGTACGGTAGTGTTCACTTCGCTGGCGATTCTGAACGACACGGTGGCCGCGCATACCAACGTCGGATGGAATCTGGAAATTGAGATGACGTGCCGTGCGATCGGTGCTGCCGGAAATCTGTACGGCCGTGGCCGATGGGAGTCAGAAGATCTTCTCGGTGTACCGGCAACGGCTCCGAAGGGATGCCTTGCAGCCGTGCTCCCTTGGAATTCATTTCCAACCGTCGGTGGTAACTTCGATACCACGATTGCCCACGTGTGTGACCTGTTTCACACGCAGACCGTAGCCACTGGATCCATTCGGTGTGATGACTTCTCGCTCTGGTCCCCGAATTAAACTATGCCTCCTCCCATTAGACGTCGGCCACCACGAGCAATCCCGCCACTCATTCGTTCGCATGGCGGGATCGATCTTCGTCCGACACTCAAATCGGTCACTCCGAATTCTGATCGGATTGCCGGAGGAATCACAGCCACACTTACCGGAACAAATTTCAGGTTATCTGACACCGGAACCTTACCACAAATCTGGTTGACGAATCCTGCAACAGCCTATTCCGCTCAAGCCAGCGGTGTCGTGTTAGTCGATTCCCAAACCATTACCTTCACCGTTCCCCCGGCTGATTTCACGGCTCTCTTCGATATCGAACTACGGATTGTCGATGCGTTAAATTTCCAGACCGCATTCCTCCTGGGATCGTTTACGTACGCATCTAGTGCGATCATCAGCATTTCACCGCCGTATGGGCCTCTCGCTGGAGGAACCACCGTTCTGATTTTCGGATTCAATTTCGTAACTGGATCCACTATCACATTCGGGGGATCTCCGGCGACTAGTGTCCTCTTTATCGATAGTCAGCATTATTCGGCGGTCACCCCCAACCATGCGTTGGGTGCGGTGGATGTTGTCATTACGGAACCGGGTCTCTCAACTTCCACGCTGCGGAATGGATTTCAATATACGCTCCTCACACGAGCGAATGATATCCGACGCACACCAGGGATCATCATCAATGATCAACTGAATAACACTCCCAATAACTGTGCCTTCACGGTTGATGGTCAAAGCAATCGGCCTACCGTTGGTGAGAAGGTTGAAATTATTGACGCAGCCGATAGTAATCGTTTGCTTTTTGCCGGATCCGCTCAACGGGTCGAACAGATTTACGAGGAGCTTATCGATCAACTCGCATGGCGGGTGGAATGCGTGGATTGGACGTGGTTGGCAAATCGAAGGAGGCCATTCGGCATATATACAAACGTATCGGCATCTGAAGTCGCCATCGATCTCAATACAAGGTTTGCTCCTGGCTTTACGGCCGCTCATGTTCAAACGAATCTCGCAAAGGTAACGGTTGAATTCGATGGCTCGCTAACGCTCGGTCAGTGCTACGATATGATCGCAGCGATGATCGGCGGTGGACATTGGTATTACGACTACGTGCAGGATCTTCATTTCTTCCACGTGGTATCAGAAAACCTCAGCCTTGGTCCGATTCCTCCTCCAGTCATCATCTCAGTCGTTGGTACGCCGATGACGGTTGAAGAAGGCACCGGTATTCCTTCCACGTTCCGATTTAATCCGGGATATTATTTCTTCCGTCACACGTTCGTTTATAGCGATGGAACAGAATCCGAATTCCAGGCATGCTCGAACGTACTCTATCTGACCGGAGCGAACATTCTGGAGTTCAGTAATATTCCTCTCGGTGCAGCTATCGGACCGCTTACCTGTGTGAAGCGACGCATTTATTATAACGAGATGCTTTCCGGAAAGTACGGAGGAGGCCGGGCTCTTTCCGATGTGTTAAAATTTCTCGAAATCGATAACACCATTACCGCTTTCACTACGTGGTTCGGCCTCACTGGCATTTCTGATCTAACCATTACCGCGATTGCTTCGACACTGCCGATTCCAGTCAAAGCATTCACCGGTCATCCGGTTGGACCAGATACGGCCTTAACTGCTACGATCAACATCAATTCCGGAAGTGCGTATTATAACGGCGGGCGATTCCAGTTCCGGGTGGCGAACCTCTATCGGGATGGAACCGTATCATTTGCTGGCGTTGCATCCGAAACCGTAATTAAATGGTTGAAGACCAATGAAGGGGTTCGAAGTTTTACGTTTTCCGTAATCCCGCTTGGTGACACAATCAATGGTGTGGATGTTATCGCACGGCTGATCTATGTGAGTACTGGTGGATTTGCGGAGATGCCTAATCAACGAGGCACCGACGCGTGGTGGGCGGATAAAAAAACATCAGGGGATGAGGTTTACGACGAGGAGGGAAGCGACGGATTTTGGCGACGATCCGGGATGGGTGGTGAACCCGATTGGTCGCCAGACAATACCAAGGGAGTATGGATCGTTCCCGATAATGAAACCGAAGACATTCAAAGTGCTGTGATGGGGAATCCGGCTGGAGGATCGGCCGGAAAGAGTTTTGCTCAAGTGCTTGCGGAACTTCAGGCATCACACGCTGGAGGAGATCTCTACGCGGACTTCGGATCGCGGATCGGGTACAACGATGCCCTGGTGTTGCAGGGTATGGGATCGGTGCCTACGACATTTGCGGCTCTCGCTGCAGTAATTGGAACCGGGGATCTCAAAAAGCTCATGACACCAGCGGTCGCCGATCCCGCTATCGGTTTACCGCTCGTCGGCTTTGCGAATGTCCCGTACTGGAGTGTCGGTCAGCTTTCCGAAGATCCGTTACCGAACTGGCCGAACAATGACGGTCCCAGTTTAGAACTGGATCCCCCTCCGGATGATATCGATTCTCTCAACACTACCATGTTGAAGACTCCACCTTTTACGTCCTCGGTGGATTTATCCCAGATTCGGAATCGCATCTTTGTAATCGGATCAGGAAGCTCAGTTGTTGCGGCCGGAGCCATCGGAGCGACCGAACTCCAAGTGGCAGACATCACACAATTTTCTCCGAGTGGTGGAACCGTTCGAGTTGGAAATCAGATACTCGGCTATCATGGTGTGACCGGAACGCCGGACCAAGCCTTCATTGTATTGAGTAGCACGTTATCGGGTCCAATCAAGCAGGGTGCTACCATCAATAATTTCCTAGAAGCTAATCACCTTGGCTCGCAACAACTTCTGGGAAAGGTCGAACTTGATAAAGACGGCAATCCGACTGACGGCGTACATGAATACACTATTGTGAACGGGGACTTCAAGGCTCCATTCCAATTGTGGATGGCTGCTCAAGCGGAACTCGAACTCTACGCGATGCCGATTATCACTGTGCATTATGCGACCAGAGATCCAAAATCGAAATCTGGAGCCATGGTACATATTGACCAGGATGATCCGCCGTGCCAAGGAGATTTCCTCATTCAAGAGGTAAGCATCGATCAGATTCATGACGAGTCCGATGAACTCATTCCTCGAAGACAGGTCACCGCTTGCTCTGTGCGCTATGAACTAAATGATCTACTCCTCCAGATTCTCAAGAACAAAAATGGCGGTGGCGGGGCAACGTTAGTAGGTATCGTTCCCAGTGCCATTACCGCCACGGTTGGAGCAACGACCACAGGCGCAACGTTTCGAAAACGAGGAGAATGCTTTTCCGTTTTCTCTCCGCCAAGCACCGGAACTTTTACTCCCGGTCCCTCCGGGATAATTCTTTCGGCCTTTTCGGGTGGTGTCGCGCCAACGGGAAAGATCGATGTTCGCGGCTCCTGGTTTACCAATCGCATTGCCTCGACAGCCGGAGCAAATGGTTACAGCATGTCCAGTATCCGATTGGGTAATTTGGCACAGCTTCCCAAAGTCACGTGGAGGGTTCTGACATCTACGGTTGCCGATAGCTTCCACGCCTACGGACAATACATAATGGCGCTCGCTGATAAAGGAAGTGCGTGGCTCGGTGATTCAAATGAATCCGGTATCTATGTAAGACGCAACTCCGGCAACTGGCCAGCGTTTACCGGCGGAAGTTCTAGTTGGCAGATTGTCGTTGTGCAAGAGGGTGGTTTGACAACCACTTACTACGGTCCGGTAATTCAACCGGACACGGTGTATATTGTTATCATCGAAGCTACGGGACCAACCAGTGCCAGAGTTTCAATCAATGAGTACGTATTGGAATTGAACAATCTCAATATCACTGACTACCTCTGTCCATGCGGTACCGTTCAGCATTATTCAAATGATCCAAAACCAAACATCGGGTTGTGGCTTGGTCATATCCTCTGGGAGTCGAACTAAATATGGAACAAAGTCAAACGATGATCGTGTGGGGTGTGATCACGGCCGTGGTCGCACAGATCATGACCCTGCTCACCATAATGTTTAACGCCCGACAAGCACGGCTCCGTCGGGAAACCGAACGGAGAGAGGAGTTGGAAGATCGCGCGGAGTTGAGACGGATCGAGGTGGAAGACCGTGCGACTCTGGCTGCGAAGGTGATCGCGTCGAGCACGGACCTTGCGAAGAAAGTGGCAGAGACCACCGTCAGTATTCACGAAGCGATTGCCGACAATACGCGTGAGACAATCAAGGTGGGAGAGAAGGCCGATGCCGCGTACACGGAAGCGAATGATTCCAACTTGAAGGTCAAGTCCATAAACAAAGAGATCAGCGATCTGAATCAACGGCTCCTCGATCGCGAGAAGGGAAAGAGCCGTACCGGAGATACCATCCAATGACGGACATCCAGATCATCGACGCCATCGAGAAGCAGGAAGGGTGGCCTAAGTTCACCAACCGTGCTGATGATCTGGGTGGTCCAACCAAAGGTGGCATTACCCTCACGACTCTTCGGGCGTGGCGGAACAATCCGAAGTTACAGATCGCGGACCTGAAGGCTCTAGAGCGGCCAGAAGCGAGAGCCATTTATCAATTCATGTTCCTGCAGCCGTTCGTTGCTATCCTTGATCCGGCTCTCCGTCATTACTGTATTGACTTGGGCGTGCTCCGTGGCCCACGCAAGGCCGCGATGATGCTGCAGGATATCGTTGGCGTTCCGGCCGATGGATGGATTGGCCCAAAAACGATTGCTGCCTTGCAACCGTTCAAGCGACATGCGCTCGTGATGCTGATCGGTGCCAGGTTCGTACACATCGAGGATCGGGTCCGGGAGAATCCATCCCAGATCTGGGCTCGTGACGGCTGGCGAAATCGAAATCGCAGTTTTCTCCCATGACGCATGGATCTCCAAATCGGCCGTCCGTATCTCCTCTCCGGAATGAATCCCAACCTGTGGAGTAATGCCCACGTAGAATTCGGTCAACCGAATTCGTTGAGTGGCGTCTATCTCGGTCATGTGTCAGGAAAGCGAACCTGGCATCTCTTCGAAATTCATATCGGAGGAAAGGAGGAAGGTGTATTGATGATGACGACGAGAGATCTCGAGAAACTCGTCATCACGGAATTGTAACCGTCAGAGAGGAGGAGCCACCGCACATGCCCACCTTGAAGGTGCATATCAAACTCGGCGACGACACCTTCGATGCAGAAGGAGAATTCGATTTCGACGAAGACTTCAACACAGCGTTGCGTACCTGGATCAACGCACACGGCGAAACCATTCCGGGGGAACTGGAGAAGATCACGACACAACTTGATGTGCAGACCGGCAATCTGGATGAAGCCGTGAAGGGTGCCCAGATTTCGGAAACGTAGTCAGGCGACAATTTCGTCGCGCCGATTGGAGAATCTCTCATGGATCTTACTCGACTCACCGCATCCGTAGCCCGCGACAAGACCGTGAACGAATCAGCGGCGACCCTGCTCGGTCAGTTGTCGGATCTCATCCGTGCGACGGCCGGGGATCCGGCTGCCGTTACGGAATTGGCTGATCAGCTCGACGCCAGTCAGCAAGCGTTGGCGGATGCCGTGGTGGCGAACACTCCGGCCGAATAGTCGTTCCTCGAGACCGGACCTGCCGGATCTGTTGAATGGGTCCGGCAGGAATTTCAATGGGGGGAGAGTACATGCAAAGATTGATTCTGTTTCTGGCTCTGATGGCACTGCCTTCGTACGCCGTCGGACAAACCACCACGTACGTGCTCAGTGATACGGGTCGTGCCGCGTGGTCGCCATCACTCGACAACGATACAACATTCGGGATACCTGCCGTGCCCGTGTTGTCGAACTATCGGGCGGATCTCTGGTTGAAATCGAATGTCGTATTCACAGGCACGCCACCGGTTCCAGTGCTCCCGACAACCGCTCCTATCCTAACCTTCAATTGGGGCAAACCGGTTATAGTCTCCGGTGTGCAGATGAGCCCGGTATTAAAACCATTGCTTCAACCCAATACCGAGTACGTAATGTTTCTGCGAGCGGAAGGACCCGGAGGTGTCTCACCCGCATCCAACGGTACGGTCCCTTTCGGCTTTCCGGCAGCGCCACGGCCTGTAGCGTCGCCGGTAACGTTCACGCCATAACGATTGCGATCCAGGAATGGACAACATCGGTTGCCGTGGGTGATCGCGGTCGCGTCCTTCTGTTGCTCAGAAATGAATTTCCGATTGTTCATCTGCAAGTGAAGTTCGGCACACAAGTGATTGGTGAACAAGAGGGCACGGACCTGCGAGATTCCGCCGGGATGTATTTCTCCGTACCGAGGATCCCCGGGATCTACAACCTCACCGTGTTCGCGCAAGACAGCACCGGATGTACGGAGGAGACGACGCTCCCTCGAATGGTAACCATTCCATGAAAGTGCAGATCACAGTTCACGTGTGGCGATGGTGGAAGGCACCACTCGTTCTTTGGACGTTCGGTCCGGCCAGAGAACAGCGCATACCAGGACCCGTACTGCAGGAGATTCATATGACGGAAATGTCAGAGACCCAGATGGTGAGTGGAGAAGTGACACCGATCAGCAAGCGGGGCAATCCGGCGAAAGTGCAAGCGGGCTCCGTGCGTTTCGTGTCGTCCGATTCGTCCGTGCTCACGGCGACGCAGGATGATCCGGCCAACGAAATGAAAGTCACGGTGAAAGCCGTGGCACCAGGAGCCGCACGGCTCTCGTGCAAGTTCGATGCGGATCTTGGCGATGGTGTCACGGATGTGGAACTGTTCGAAGACTTCAGTATCATCGGTGGACAAGCCATCGGTGGCACGATGAAGTTCGGTCCGCCATCAGAACAGCCGTAGCGTTCGCTCCTCCTTCGGAGAGCCCGCATGCACGCGATCGGTGCGGGCTCTGCTCTCCCTCTTGAAGCCTCTAGGAACCACGAGCCAGGAGCCCGGCCGGTAGCCTCTCTCCTCCTGCCAGGAGAGCCCAGAACCCACGCTCGTGGGCCTGTGGGCCAGCCAGGAGGCCCGGTTGCCCTAGAGCCGTGGCCAGGGTTGCCCGGTTGCCACGAATCCACTGGTCCCCGGCCTAGACAGTGGATAAACCGTTCGTGGTTCCTAGCCCATGTCCATTTAGGCGGTTTCTATTCTGGCTAACTATAGGAATTTAAAGGAGTTGCCGGGAACGTTTGGCCGCTAACTTACGGGTTAGCCCGTAATCGAGCCTCTAGCTGTCGGAGGGTGGCCCTAGCTGCAGCCTTGAAGGCGGTCCCCGGCCGGAGGAGGAAGGCCCGGAGAGCCTTGACTCTGGAAGGTTCGAGCGGATGAACGGGAACTTTTATTTTCGACAGTGGCACTTTTATTCGTCGCACTTTTATCCGTCGATGTCTTTTCACAACCCACGGAGAAGATGGTATGGGATCCTCAGTTATCAATCCACGATACTGTAATCGTAATTTGATTTGTTCCCGTTGAACGAGCATTCGTCGAATAGACGTCTGAAGTGTAAAACCTAACTCAGAGATTTCTTCTTCGGTCCACGTCGGAGTATCCAGTACAGATTGATAACGTTTTCGGAGTTTTGATTTCACCCACTGCCTTCGGAGTCCGATTGTCCATGGTCCGTCTGATCCCAGTATGGTATTACATTCCCGACAGGCCGGAACTTCTACAAACGAAATGTGAGAATGCGGAACTTGTTGGAGAGCATACCGGACCACTCGTGGTGGAACATGATCCCAGGTATCGGCCGACTCTCCGCAATACGTACAGATCATGGAGCCACCGATGGACGGGATACCGTTTTGGGAACAGCAACCTTTAGAGGAGCAGGAGGAGCGGAGACCGACAAGGGTTTCAGCACGGATGCGAGCTTGAACTTTTTGTCACCTTGTTTCCGGCGCAATCGGATTTGATATCCCGTGGGCCGCGTCCGTTCTTCCTCGGTGAGATACAATCCGCAGTTGACAATACATTCGTGAACATAATCCGACACGCGCCATCGGTGTTTGTAGGTGCTTCCACTGCGCACGACAATATCGAGCACATGCAAATCCTGGAGGAGCCGGAGCACCGTGGCAATCGGATAGCGGGTGATGTGCGCCATTTCGGCGGTGGTCAACGGACCCTTCTCCCAATGCACATGGAGCGTCCGCAAAATATCTTCCGTGCGTTGCATCACCGTATCAAGCATGACTTTTTTGACAATCAGGAAATCATCTTCATTCACCTGCTCGCGTTTGTGCAACATGGCCAAGGCTCGGCTCATTTTCGCCAACTGAATGCCAAGCCGTGAACCAACTTCGGCCGTGGGTCGTGAGGTCATGATATCGTTGCGGAAGGTATCCCGAGACACCGTGCCGCGCATACGTGCACCGAACTTCCCCAACCAGATGATTCGGTCCTTCAACGACGGAGGGATCGTCGGTGGCGTCACTTCCTTCAACGTGCGATGGAGGAACTCTCGCACCACATCGCGGATCTCTTCTCGATACGCCCGTTCGTGATCGGTGTTGTCAATCGCTCTGGAGATGATCGCGTATTCATCCGGGTGGTTCAAGTTGTCGGCCATGCTGTACTTGAGGAACCGTTCTCCGAGTTGAGCATGCCGGTAACCGAGATCGTAGATGGTGGGCGTCACGGCCGCAATCACGGTGAAGCGAGAGGTGTAGGTCCGCTCCACACCGTTCCCGAAAAACTTTCCACACTGGCCATCGTAGGCATCACGGAGGATAGAAAAGATTTCCTCCTTCTCTTGGTCCTTCGCTCCCATCACCGCCGTGAAGTCTTTGATGACCAGTGTGCGGCCATCGAGCTTTGGGATCAGCGAGGGATCTCCCTTCTGACCCGGAGCGGCATGCCCGGAAATAAGTGCATGGGGCGTCACCGTACTCGTGGCGTAGGTTTCCTCGAGATCCGACAACGAGGTAATCAGTTCGGTCTTGCACGAGCCAGGAGGCCCAACCATGAACAACCACACGGGTGGCCCTTCCAAGCGTTGCGAGATCAGCGTGGCGAGCATGACATCGATCGCGTTGCGAGAGGTGGTATCCAGAAACAGCCACTTATCGAAGACGGCATGCACATCAACCAGCGTCGGCGGTTTTTTCCAAATGAGTTTCAGTTTGCCCTTGTTGCGACGCAGCGTAAAGGTTTGCGGTTTGGCTGGTGGCAACTCACGCACGCGTGGCTTGGGCTCGTACAACGAGGTGAGACGAGCCCAGGATTTTTTCGGTGTGCGTTTGTTCAGTCCGTAGATGATCCAATCTCGGACATCGAATCCTTCTGGGAGATCCTCCGGCCAGTGCACGTAGGTCACGCTCTTGGCCACGCCGGCCAATCGCTTCTCGATCATCTGCTCACCGAGTTCTCCGGCGCCATCCTTGTCGTAGTGCGTATGGACGATGCGACCGCTGAACCACGGGATCCAATCTGGTTTGAAGATCCCGGCTCCTGGTAGGCCCAGACAAATCCCAGGCACGCCGATCTTCTGCATGATATAACTGGCCGCGATCGTATCCCACTCTCCTTCAAAGAGGTATAAGGGCACGACTCCTCTACCAATTTTTTCCGCACCCATCAGCCCGACATTGCAACCGGCCGTGGAAATGATATTGCGACCCAAACGGAAGAGACGGATGTCCACCATGTTGCCGTTGAAGTCTCGAATCGGAATGGTGTAGTTTCGTCCGTCCCATCCGACCTGCCAATTCGTAAAGGCTTTGGACGGCAGGGATCGATCATCGGCCAACCGACGGAGCAACGGGTCCGTCATTTGTGATACGTATTGTTTTGAGATCTGATGTAAGAACTGCGAAGTGTTTCCAGAGAGTCCAGCGGTCTTGCTATCCCATAGGCCGGTCTTGACGTTAACGTAAAACTTTTCGGCCTTGCCAGTGAATGGGCAGGTCCCGAACCGTTCGTCGCCACGCTCTCCGGTAAACTCCACGCCATGAGCTTCAAACGGCCGGAGCTTGTTTGTTGTCGATGGCACGCGATCCCCTCCTACAGAGAAATTTCTTCAGCGTCAGGCCAACTCGAATGCGACCATTCCATCTTCACTGGAAGGGGGACCGGAAGGTTCGGGATGACATGTGAGTCCGCTTGCATGAGTCGAATCATTTCTCGCATCAACCGCTTGCTGTGATCATCTGGGTGAATCTCTGCAAGCAACTGATCGTGCACGGTTCCAATTACATGTGAGCCAAGATACTCGTCGTTGTCATATGGATCGCGTGTCCACTCACCCGGATACGCCGTGGTGAGGTGATCGTTCACTCGCACGATGGCGCGTTTCATAATCTCGGCAGCACTCCCCTGGATCTGATAGTTCACGGCCTTGTACGCGAAGTGCCGATCGATTTGATATTCGCGGCCGAAGAGATTCACCAGGACGCCGGTGTCCCGCACTCGCTGCACCGTTTCATCCATGTAGGCTTCGACGCCAGGAAGATTCTCGTTAAACTCCTCGATGAACTTGACCGCTTCTCTTCGCGTGCATCGAATGAGTTGGGCAACCTTATCGATGCCTCCTCCGTAGAAGCGAGTGAAGAGGAGCGATTTCGCGCGTTGCCGCCACCATGTGATGAGACAGCCTTTCTTATGCTTTGGTTTTTCCTCTTCCCAGATGAGGATGAAATGTTTGTTGCGGCGCATCTCCTGTTCGACTTCGGTCCACCGTCCACATGTGCAGAAATCCCGCTTGTTACTTTCGTACCAGGCAGATCGAGCCGTGGAGAGATGGAAGTCGCTGCCAGAGAGCAACGCGGCCTTCATCACCTCTTCGTTGGCATCGAAGGCAAACACCCAGACTTCAATCTGGGAATAGTCCGGTACGTACCAATAGTATCCAGGCCGGACACCAAACGATTCCCGTTGCCGTGGATGGACATGTGAATGCCGGCGCCATGTGCCAGTGGACGCGATCTGTTGCGCGTTCGGATCATGGCAACTGTAGCGACCGGTTCGGGCTCCCACGGGATCCCAGGCCGGATGAATCACGAAGGAGCCGTCTGACCGCAAGCACTTGAAGTAATCGTAGCTGGTAAGATACTCAACCGCTTTCTTTCCGGCCTTCCATTCGAGCGCATGGCGACTGAGCTTGCAGCCGTCCGGTGCGTCGTGATCGATATCATCGCTCTCCACCGAACCTCTGGCCCAGAGCATGAGCTGATCGTTATCCACCTTCGGTTGCGGCTTACTCTTCTTCCCACCTTTCGTTTCTCGGATGGCTGAGTATCCAAGCTCGTGGATGAACAGGTCCACCATCTGTTTTGGCGACTGAAGGTTCAGGTCTTTGTATCCCATGCGATCGATTCCGCGCCGATGCTCTCGCATGAGTTTCTGATACATGTGTTGGAGATTGCGACCAGCCAACGGCCAGAATGTCATCCCGGCTCGTTCCATATCCATGGAGGCACGAAGGATGCGAAGCTCCCACCGATACACTTCCCAGAGTCGCCCACCAAACTTTTTGTTCCGATCGAGGAGCTTGCGATAGAACCGATAGAGTCCAGCGGTGCGAACTCCGTCCGTGCCACCGTAGGTATCAACTAATTCTTCAAGCTCTGGTAACCAGTAGTCAGCCTCAGCCGGTCTCGAGCCGTGCGTTTCTTTCGTGGCGACGGTCCAGCCTTTCGCCTTGGCCAATCGCCGTGCAGGAGCCAACGCCCGTTTCAGTGCGATGAGATCGTCATCATCGATGCCGAGGTATTTTTTCGCCAGAGGTTTCAACGCGTACACCGGCTCGTTGGTGGCGTTGATGACTCTCGCCATCACCCGAGTGTCGTGGATCTTGCAACGCCAGTTCGCACGGATGTCCGCTTGGATCGTCATCGCCCGATCGAATCGGGCCATGTGACAGACGACACGCATGTCGGGATTGCTGACGATCTGTTTGAACCAGCGGAGTTCAGCCTCGATGCCTTTGTAGTGAACCTGTCTGGTGTAGGGATCGATGCGTGGGGCTCGGACGGTAACGGTGTCACCATCGAGGTTCGTGAAGATGAAGAGGAAGGGACGGTCGGGATAAATATTTCGAGACTTCCGGTATGCTGTAGGCCATGGCCAGAGCCCGGTGGTCTCCGTATCGAAGATGAGCGTGTTCTGCGAGAGCTTCAGCACTTACCGGTCGCTTTGCTTTACTTCGGTCACGGTGTGCAGTTCGTCCGGCTCATCTTCTTTGGAGATGCGATGGATCGGCACGTGCGGGTTGATTCGATCGTAGGTAACTTTGCCGTCCATCTCCTGGAAATAGATCCGGCACGTCGGGCAATAGAATGTTCTAACCGGCGGCATTGCGAACACCATTTGTGTTTCCTCCTTCGGCGCGACGCACCGGGTCCGGCTGTGTCCTTCGCGATCGGGACAGAACAGTACTTGTTCATTCCCGATCCACGCGCACCCACAAGTAAGTTGTATCATCCAACGAGATCGATACAGGCACCGCTTAACTGCCGTGCCATGCCACCAGTAACAATCGAAAGGACGAATGACGCAACGTCGATCGGATGGAGCTTCAGTCCGCTCACGCTGTTCTGCCGGAAGTAGTTGTACGCTTCCTCTGCTGTCCATCCACGTGTCTCCTGAACATGGCGGTCAATGTACGCGGTCATTTCAGTATCCGACATCGGTCCCGGACGCACGCCGATAATGCTGATGGACTTCGGTTGCGTCAACTCCCTGGCCATCTGCCGTGTGGCCATATCCAAGGCTGCCTTACTGCAATTGTACGCCAGCGAGTGACGCATCGGTCTCCAGGCCGCATCCGAAATGATATTGACGATCACGCCATGGCCTTCCAACTCCTTCATGAAGCCTTGGACCAGGAACACTGGTGTCATGAAGTTGACATCCATGATGTGATGAACGAATGCTGGTGTGAGTTCTCCGAAGGGACAGATCGCGTTGGCTCCGGCGTTGTTGATGAGCACATCGACACGGTTCCCGAATCGTATTCTGACTTCGTTCACGAACGCTTCGATCGGTGTGGCATGCTGACCAGCTTCAAAAAAGATCAGGCCGGGATCCTTGGCGACGGCCACGCTGTCGTGCGAGGACCCGATCACCGAATGTCCTGCCATCCGAAAGATATCGGCTAACGCTTTCCCCAATCCGCTACTGGCTCCGGTGACGACAACGTTCATTTCTTCTCCTTCATCTCTTCCAGCCGAATGATAATCTGAATCCCACGAGCACTATAAACAGACAGGTCAGCGAGGATCTCGAGGATCAGATCCGCATGCCTCTCGTCTACCGGTTCCGGACGGCAGAGGGTTTTCAACCGGCCGAACTTCCGCTCGATGTCCTGGTAGAGCGATTGAATCTCCCATCTCCAGTTGTTTTCGATATCATCGTACCGGAAGGGACCGTAGCCATTCACCTTTCTGGCTGCGATCTCCTCCAGATAGCAGAGAATGTTTCTGAACTCCGCGTGGATCTGGTGGTTGACTGCAAACGCTTCATCGCGTTCATAGGTACTCGGATTCGGATAGCCTGCTAGTGCGAGGAGCCGCACTCGCAAGATATCGAACCTAGATGGTGTTGACATGACGGAACTCCTCGATCCATCCGTTGATCTCGTGAGGATACGTCACCCTGGAAATAATTTTGGTGAAGGCACCAATCTGCCGTCGCGTGTCGATGAACGCGTACAGATACCGTTTGGAAGTTCCGGTGTGGTCAGTAGTGGCTGCTACTTGAGCACAGGGGAACTTGAGTGTGTTCCACCATTCGATTTCAGCCCGGAGCCGGTCACCATCTCGAATGTGATAACCGAGATGTGAGAGTCCTTCATTTTCATCCCGGTCTTCGAACTGAACGGTGTGCCCGGAAAGAAGCTGGATGAGCTCTAGTTCCTTGCTGTCGATGATGTCGTAGTTGAATGCCAACTGCACCTGGAAGCCGGAGCCAGTCGGAGGGAGATTGAAATCCGGATTCGAGTACACGAGTACCGCACTCACTCGATCATGCACCCACTTAGTGACTCGCTGATTCCTAGTCATATGGTCCTGATCCGGATTCCCGTTGAACGGAAACATCCATCCGATGCTCTTGATACGCGCTTCGATGTCGTTGCTCTTGAAGGCGATCTGTTCAATGGCACGCATGATCTTTCTCCTGAAAAAAATCCGCCCCACGTGGAAGCCGTTAACACTGTGTGGAGTATGATTCCACGCTGACTAGATTTTATCTTGTCAGAGCCGCGTCTCAGTGTTGGCGATCTTGGGTACCCCTTACTTAGCATAATGCTTTCGGGTGGTATGTCCGCACCACGTCAGGACGGATGTCGGTTTACCGCTTCACTTTCTTTTTCTTCTTCGGCTCTTCCGGCGGTTCGACGTCCTCGATGCTATCGAACGAGATGCGACGCTTAGCGTCACCGGTCTGCACGCGGACCTTGTTCTCCTTCGGGAAGATCTCGAGCACGGTGCCCTTGGCTTTCTTGCCCTTGAACTTGTACGTGATGCCGGATCCAACGGAGACTTCGACATCTTCTCCGCCGGACTCATCCTCTTCGTCCTCTTCCTCTTCATCTTCGTCGTCGGCCTTGGCACCCTTCTTCTTTTTCTTCGGTGCCTCGTCCTCATCCTCGTCCTCGGACTCCTCTTCTTCCTCTTCGTCATCCTCGGACTTGGATTTCTTTTTCTTCTTCGGCTTCTCCTCTTCCTCATCCTCATCGTCGGAGTCGTCGTCATCGGATGAGTCCTCTTCCTCCTCATCCTCTTCGTCGTCGGCCTTCTTCTTTTTCTTCGGTGACTTTTTCTTCGGCTCGTCCTCTTCGTCGTCGTCAGCCGCGTCGTCGCCGTCCTCATCATCGCTCTCGGCTTCTTCATCCTCATCGGAGTCGGCCGCTTTGATGATGAACACGTTCTGGAACTCACCCTTGGTCTTCAACGAAATCTTGGCCTTGGGTTTTTCCTTGTTGAGTTGCTTCAAGATGCCGGTGATGTCGGATGCCCCTTCGATCTCATCCGTCTCGTAGCCCAACTTCTGGAACACGCGGAGACAGAAGGACTGGTTATCCTCTGACTCCACGCCCTGGTAGTCGTGCTTGATCTTCCCCTTGTACTCACCGGAAATGAACTTCCATTGGAAGTCCACTTGCAACCGGCCGCTACTGTTGGACTCACCAAGCTCGGCATGGACCATGCGAGCCAGATACTTGCCATCGTCGTACTCGTCGAAGCCACCACCGACGGCTTTCTCTTTGGCTCCTTCCAGATTCTTTTTCAGAGCCCGTTCCAGCCGTTGCGTGAGGCTCATCGATGAGGATGACGCTTTCTTCTTAGCCACGGTTCACTCCTTCACTGTTGAGAGGTTACGACTTCTTCCGAATGGTGACACGCTTTTTCGGTGACTCCTCTTCCTCCTCTCGATCCTCTGGTGGTGGTTCGTACTCGTTGTTGAACGCAGCCTTGAGGTTTCGATAGCCTCGCTTGGCTGAGCGTCCCATCTCGATTTGACGAACCGGTTTTCCTGATGGCGTACGGAATCGTTTGACCAACCGATGTCCCGCAGAAATATGGTCATCACCCTGGATCACCAGCACACGACGTTCTCCGTCGTACATGTAGTAGGTCCAGATGTCAACCAACGGCTCGATCACGGAACGAGCCTGCTTTGACATGGTCGGCACAATGCGATCATAGGTGCCGCCACCACGACGCTTGACTTCTCTCTCCTCCGTGTGCGTGATGAGAATCAATCCCACGCCTATCTGGGAGAGCGTCGAGATGAACCGATCAAACTCCTTTCTGCATTCTGAATATCCTTTGCCCCAATCCGCATCCGAGAGATGCTGGATGCCCAACTTCTCGCACGTGAAGCGATCGCACAAGTCGTAGAGCTTATCCGCCGTGTCGATGATGATCGGTCCGAATTTCTTTCCGGCCTTTTGCAACGCTTTGGCCGCGTCCCGTGCCGTTCGCCAATCCGGAATGTCAGACTTCCGAATCTCCAATCCTCGGTAGCCCACCTCGGTCGCCAGGAAGTACGATCCCTCCGGACTGAACTCCGCTGCCAGTGTGGTCTTACCGATCTTCTTCTCACCGCTCAGAAGGATGATGTAATCCTCCAGGCGGTCACTCGGCTTCGTGAGCTCATTGGAGAGTACAAATTTCTCCCGTGGCTCCTCTTCCTCACGGCGTTTCTTTTTCTGAATGCCGCCGGACTCTCGCTTGACTACAGCCATGTCTATTCCTTCCAGAAAATCAAACAGGTGAAAACGACGCCACCCGTAGGCGCGTTCTCCGAGAAGCCACGCCACGTTTTATTTTACCTTGTCGTGTGGGTATCGGCCGTTGGTCGGAATCCAGACGATGGGGCCACCAGCCATGCTCTCTGGATGAAGAACGAAGAACGGCATCTGCTCCGGTCGATGTTGACGAGTCAGGATATCGACGCCGACGTACTTGTGAATGGAACCGAAGGAGCGGCCGTCCACCGGATCTCGGTCACGTTCGCAAGCCTCGCAGATATCCATGTCGTCGGTGTCTGGATGCTGCAGATGATTCTGACGCGAATGGTTGCAGATCTTGCACCGCTCGAACGGACTCGGATACTTTCCGTCAGGTGGCCACGACTCGAGACCGGCAAACTTCGCGGCTCCGGCGCGATCGCTGTGCGAGCCGAGATACTTGGAGAGGAGTGGCGGACACTTCATCTTCACTTCTCGGAGCATCAGTTGTGCCACGCAGTTGAATTCCCAATCCATGATGTGTTCCAGACGATTGCCTAGCACGCCCTGCAGTGCGAGGTAGTTATACTGATCATGGATGTAGGTCTGCATGCCCATGAACAGCACACGTCGTGCGTCCTGCCAGGGAATGCCGGCGTCCACCAAGGCTGCGTAGAGCTTGCGACCGTGCATGATGTGGTCTTCGATCGCCTGACGGATACTCATCCCAGGAACGGAGGTGACCAGGAAGTTCATGATCGCATCCCAATTTTCGATAGGATGTTTCAATCCATCCTCGATCTCCTTCGGGATGATTGAACCAGCCGGTTCGGAAATGTCCGTGTGGAGGTTCGCATCCACTTCGGTTTCGTAGGCCACACACATCCGGCGCATGGTTTCCGGCATGGTCCACTGACGATGACGCCAATCGTTATCACGGCCACCATGCTGCATGAACCCGGCTCCGAGTCGAGTCCGAACGTTCTGATGCGTGAAGGCCCGGCTGACGCCATCGATGCAGAAGTCGAACGTGATGCCTTCAAGTACTTGCTGCAGCGTCTTTCCGGCAAAGCAGGAGTCCACGTA
>Ga0137319_1000035_pt1 | contig 58131 bp, 29 predicted proteins | sample EasRivERMZT333_2_FD_104752 | JGI IMG/M metagenome (GOLD analysis project Ga0137319, IMG submission 104752) | Soil microbial communities from meander-bound floodplain in the East River, Colorado, USA - East River MetaG ERMZT333_2 | ecosystem: Environmental > Terrestrial > Soil > Floodplain ... | reverse complement strand
TCCAAGGGCTGCCGCGCAGTCGAATCCTGCTCCAATGCAGCCGAGCAGACTCGGTTCTTCAATGCACTCCTCAACACCCAAGGCGCAATTGACGGGATCCGGAATCGGCAGAAAGCTAATAATACAACCCACCGCCGCCCCGATTAAATTGTCCACGCATTCCTCGCAAGACAACGGAGTCGAGACAATCTGTGGCGGATTCACAATGACCGGCGTCTGCGGCGGCGGGGTCGTAGGACTGGGTGGGCCTGGAGGTTGAGGAGGCGGCGGCGGTGGCGGCGGCGGAATGAAAATCTCTGGAGGCACGATGCTGATGTTCGGCGGGTTGCAGTTGAGCAAAGCGTTGATCAACCCGACCGGCAAGCAAACGGACAATGAGTACTTGCCGCAGTCGAAGTGGTAGCACACAGCGCCCCCGAAGTTGCACGGGTCCGGGCCGGATTGACTGTTGGCTGCCTCCAAAGCCATCCGGGTTGCACCCCCGCCTCCGCCCGCGTTCAGTCGGCGAATTGTTACTGGTACCGACAGTGAACTCATCCCTGGCAACGTGCCGATCTCCGTCAGCAGTGGAACGAACTCCCATCGCGCATGGTTCGGAATGTTCAGCCGCACGCCCTGAGCGGCAATGAGGCCGTGGTTGGAAATCTTCAGTTCAATCACGGTGACATCGCTTTGGATTTCGGCCAAATCAATCAGCGCCGGCTCCACGGTAACGACCGGGGCGGGAACAAACGTTTCAAACACTGTTTCCAGAACGATGCGGGTGCGGTCTTCCACTTCCGTCGGCTCGACTCGCCACACATATTGGACCGTCTGACGCGAAAGGAACGCTTCGAGTTCGTTGGTGATGCCGGCCTGGATCAATCTTGTCACTCGCCGCGAGTTGTGCTGCGGCGCGCTGACCTCCACGTCATAGAAGCCCTCCATCAGGGCTGTGGCGAAGAACGCTCCGTTGGTTCCCGTCGTGCCATTGGTCACGGTTTGGCCTGTCAGGGCCTCGCGCACCGTCACTGAGGCGCCGGCCACCTTGGGTGCGCCCTCCGCGTAAAAGGTGAATTCATCTACGGCGGTTACGAGCAGGTCGCCTTTCGCTTCGGACAGAGCGCGGAAATTAAACGCCACGCTCACGCCGGCCTGCGCTGCATTTAACGCGAGATTGCCCGTGTATGGCCCCAACGGCAAGTCTGCCGCAGGCGTGAGCACTAGCGTCAGGCGATTAGTCTCCCCGGGAGCGAGGGAAGCCAACGGATTCGTGCTCGCCAACTGCAACCAGGGCACTCCGGGCAACGAGACAGTGATCGGGCCTGTGGGAATGCTGCCCACGTTTACCACTTCAAACTCAACGGTCGCTTGCCGTCCGCGCGCCATTCCCCCAGACAGCTCACTTGGATTAGCTACCAGTCGGGGGCGGAGAGGTTCGACGTTCACGCTGAAGTAAACGTCCACCATAGCCCCCTCGCCGCTGGTGATTCGTAAATGCACCAGGCCATAGGCTGCTGCCGAGTTCGCTGTAAAGCCGCAGGTCAGAGCTACGCTGCCCAGCCCTAGCAGCGTTGTGCTGCTCAGATTGGTAGTCACCCCCAAGTCTGCGGGCTTGCTTAATACTTCCACAGTCAGATTCGTCAACGGTTGATCGCTGAGATTCTCCACGTTGATCGTGCCTTGCACGCTTGATTCTTCGACGACACGCAACACGAGACTGGGCGGATTAGCCTTCATACCCAAAAGACGGAAGGTGTCCTGCACCGGCGCCTGAGCCACACCAGGATGCGTTGCAAAGATTTCATAGGTGCCTGCCTCTCCCTGGAGTGGCTGCCATGTTGTCGTGAACGAACCGTCGCTTTCCGTAAATGCCGAAATAATGCGTTCCGTCCCCCGCACAAGGATGTGAATGTTCACCTGCTTGGACACGACGGGTGCTCCGAGGACATTAGTCGCGCGTCCCTGCATCGGGATGGGCGTGCCTGCGAGTGCAGCGTCCACCTCCGTGCTGATGGTTGCCGTGTAGCTTGCGGCCACGGCGATAGGGGCAATGCTGACCGCCGTATTATTGTTTTCCAGCCCTTCAGAAATGTTCTGTTCCGCGTCTGTCGTGACGATGACCCAATAGTTGCCTGTTATTCTCGGCAGATGGAGCGGGAAAGACACCCCGAAGCTCTGGTTCGTGGCCAATGGTCCTTGGAAGCGGTTTGAAGTGATAAAAGTGTCTGCGCCGACCAACGAATCTGCGGACAGAAACACTTTCGTGAGGAAGCTACCTTGCGCTGTCGCCAAGCCTTGGTTCTCGATTCGATACGTGGCGGTCACGTCGCTTTCAGTCTCGGCGGACGCCGGGATCGCGACGCTGCTCACGATCAAATCCGGAAGATCCGTATCAGAGACCAACAGGATGTCGGATGCCGCTGCATAGCCTGAGGCCGAAGCTGTGATGATGACTGTCTGACTGCCATCGTTGGTGCCGTCAGCCACGCTCGCGATCTCGAAGCTGGCAGAATTAACGCCCGTGGGAATGATTACTCCAACGGGCACTGTCGCCTCTCCGATATCGCTGGAGGTAAGAGTAACGGCCAGTTCATTAGTCGCCGGTGTGTTTCGGGACACGCTTGCAGTGGTAGCAGGGGATACGCCTTCGCGAACGAGCCTCTGCGCAATCGCCAGGCGGAGGGTTGCGCCGTCATCATCAGTTACCGTGAGAACATCTGGAGAAGCTTCCGCAAGACGAGTGTACGAACCGGTAGCCAGCACGTAAGCGCTGATTGTGGCGCTTTGTGGTCCATCGACGGCACCATCATCCACCGCGGCCACGGGGAAACTCACCGAAGGTTGATTTGCCGGGATTGCAACACGTGATGGCACAAGTGCCGCACCTTGGTCGCTGCTGACCATATCCAACACAACCTGCCGCGCGCTCACAGCACTGCGGGTGATCGTGGCAAATGTGGCCTGCGGCCCGGCACCTTCGCTAACGATGTGGTTGGCCAGGGAAACGGTTACCTGTGGTACGTCATTGTCGAGAATCGTTACACTCGCGGCGCTGTTTTCAAAGCCCGGTGTGGACGCGGTGACCGTGTAGGTCGTGGGCACTTCAAGAAGGTTGTCGTCCACAGCGAGGACGACGAACGTGATCGCGTTCGAGTCGCCAGGAATGACGACTGAGTCGGGCACAGTCAACTGTCCAGCCGCAGAACTGTGCAGGAAGACGGGCAAAGAATTGCTCGTCACCACGTCGCGAGTCAAGGTGGCGAGAACGACGTTTCCTTCGCCGATCACGTTCGTGGTTAGTGTCAACGTCAGGCGTGGCAAATCCGCGTTCAGCACCGTGATCTGAACTGCGTTGCTCTGATATCCATCCGCCAAAGCCGCGATGGTCACAGCTTGCGATCCGTCCACCACGCCGTCTGGCAATACCCGAATGTCGAACAGGGCCGCCGAAGAGCCTGCTCCAATCACTATGTTCGGTGGCACGTTCAATTCCGTGGGATCGCTGTTTGTGAGAGTGACTGTGAGCGGTTGGCCGACTGCACCGTTGCGCGTCACCGTGGGCACGAATTACAGGGTTGGCCGCATCCTCGCTAATTTGCGTCAGCGGCACGCTCAACTTCAGCTCTAGCGGGACCGCCGTCGAATTGGTTGCCGCCGTCATATTGTTGAGTTCGTCCGCCTCAAAGACTTCATGCCGACTGTCCGTTTCCACAATGAACCAGACATCCCCTGCCGGTCCCGTCACCGGAACTGTCACCGTCTGCGTGCGTGTGACTGAGCCTTGGCTCGCCAGCCCATTAGTGAACGTGAACACGTCCAGCGTTTGCAGGCCGCTCAAGACGTTCGACACCGACACTGCTTCGCTCCACACGTTTGTGACCGCAGCCGGTCCTTGGTTTGTTACCGTCCACATCAAAACCACCTGCTGCCCTGCTTGCCCGTTCGTTGGGGCAAGCAGGCTGGACACCGCCAAGTCTGGCAACGGTGGAAGTACAAGCTCGATGGGTCGGCTGGCGGCGTTGTTGGTTTCGCTGGACTCTGGTTGTGCCCTGTCGGAATCAGCGATGACTACGATAAAGTAGTTTCCCGGCGGCACCAGCGGATTGAGCGCTACGATCACTTCCTGCGTGCGGCTGTAGCTGGCGCCTGCCGCCAACGGCAGACTTGTGGTGGCGGGATTCACCGTCAATAGCGGCATGGCACCGACGAGCGAGTTGCTGCTCGTGCTGAGGTAGAGGCGATCGCTCCAATTCGCCGTCGCAGCGCCATCGCCGACATTGCGGACCAGCCAAGTGACCTGAACGTTGGTCCCAAATTGTGCCATCGAGGGCGCGACCGTAACGGATTCCACCGCAAGATCGGCGGCCTGGATGTGGAGCTTGTTGGTCCTCACTTTGACGTTGTTTGTCTCGCCGTCGCCTTCGAAGAGCTGATCGCCAGAGTCAGTCCGAACAACCACATACCGGTCGCCGAACATTCCCAGCGGGAGGATAACTGTTCCTGTGCGGGTGAGTGACTCAACGGGAGGGAGCGGACTCGATTGAATAAAGGAGGAGAGAGGCTGGGCATTGGTGCCATCTGGATTGTTGGCCAGCAGAATGGTGTCCTGCCACAGGCCGTTTGCTGTCGCACTCCCCATGTTGGTAATAGCCCAAGTGACGGTCAGCGGACTCCCCATGAGAGCATTAGTAGGAGCAAGAATGTCTGTCACCGCGAGATCTGGAAGAGTCACGGTCAACTGGGTGATCAAGATATCGTCTGCTGTTTCACCATTCGTGACGTCGCGGTCCTGGTTCATGGGATTGCCTGCCAGATCCCGAACATCTGGACCGATGGCAATGGAATAGTCGTCTGCTGGCAATGGCGACGCAAAGTTAACGCGCCAGATGTTTCCGCTGACCAATTGGATACCACTGATTGTCGGGTTGAAAGAACCCGTGATCGAAACATCAGTGGGCGTAAAGGTTGAGCCGTCCAGTTGAGAATCGAAAGTGACCTCAAGGAAATCAATCCGGTTTGAACTGTCACCGGTTGGGATGGCGGATAGACCACGTGGTCCAAAGGTATCGACTGTAATGGTCAGACTGGCCTGAGTTACAATGCCGAAAAGAGGAACGAAGCGCGCATTAACGGTGTGCGAGGCATCAGCAAATCCTGAAGCTGCAAAAGTGTGCGCTCCCGCTGAAACATTGGTCCTGACAGCGTCCGCCATTCCATCGCCTGTGAAATCAAATTCAATTCGCCCGCGTTTATTCACCGTCACATCAAAAGTCGGAGCCGTGACCGACGTAAGCTCGTCCGTGCTCGAAACACCCGTATCGCTCGCGGCTTGAAGATCAACTGTCACCGTAGGCGCCACAGGCAAGATGGTGATCTGAACTGAAGCGGTATCTGCGCCTCCACCGCCATCCGTTCCCAATACAGTTATACGGTGAAGTCCAGTCGAGAGCGTTGAGATTTGAAGCGTACTTCCTGCGCCAAGCATTCCATCCCGATCTGAACTCCAGGAATAACTAAACGGAGGGGTTCCGCCTGCTTGCTGGACTTGAAGTGTAATCGGCGCCTCTTCGTTAAACTGGCTGCCATTGGCTGGGGCAGCGATTTGAATGCGGAATCCTACACCACCCCGGATCGTGGATGAGATGCCCGGAGTGTTCGTATTACCACTGTGCCATGCCACGCTGTAAAGGATGATTCCGTTAGGCTGAAGACCAAAAGGAGTCTGGCCCGGACTGGAGTCATCAAAGAGTTGGCTTCCCATGTTGTTTGGGAAGATCATCAACGGGCTGGCTGTATCGACGGGGATAAACGATAAGTTAAAGTTCCCAACGAATGGATTGATGTTGATTCGTTGGTTAATGCTATTGATACCGCTGTGAAATTCATTGTGGTCGGTGCCCAGCATCAACCCGCCGCCACTGCCTTTCATGTTCTCGTAGTAATTCTGCGTGAGCCTCCGTCCTTCATTTTGCCAGCGTCCCGACCAGTAAGAGGAGATAATCCGTCCATCACAGATAATTGTTTTGTTGCTGCGCGCATTGAACCAATCGCCGATGGCCTGCCAATCCGCTGGGTAATTGTCAGAACCACTGGAAAGATCGAACACCCAAATCTGCTCGAACTGGTTAGTCTGAATCAGTGCTGCCGCCTGGCCATTGGCGCTGAGGTTGACGAATGTCGCTCGCGCTCCTGCCATGCCGAGCGTCTGGTAAAAGTTGTTTCCGTCGGCGTTATAGCTCCCGTTGACATTGACGAAGAGAACGTTCTGGTCTGCGGGCGTGACTGTCACCTGCACCGAAGCGGAATTGTTCGTCGGATTCGGGTCTGACTCGACACCCACTACAGTAACCGTGTTGGTGATCGTTCCAGCGACAGTTGCCGCAACGACGATGTTTACAGCGGCGAAAGCACGGTTGGTCAGCGAGCCGACGTTGCAAGTCACAACGCCAAAGTTGTTAGTACAGCCACCTTGCGTGGGTGCCGCAGAAACAAACGTTACACCAGCAGGCAAAACATTCGTCAGTGTGACCCCACTGGCGGCGTCAGGTCCTTGATTGGTGAGAGTGATGGCAAACGTAACGTTGCTCCCTGCCGACGCCAAAAGCGGGGCTGCGGTCATTGCAATCAACAAATCACTTTGAAGACACCCTCCGGGGCAATTTGCAAAGTACTCAACCTGAAAGTCATCAATTGTGAAATACGTTCCATCGAATGAGCCGCCAGCCGTGCCGGGTTGTGTGTCAAACTCAATGCTATAGATGAGTCTCCCGCCGGTCATTGAGCTATCGATGGAAAAGGTTTGGCGACTTCCAGGAGCCGTTTGCCCGATAAGGTTGCCCAGTGCATCAAAGGCAAAAAGCGATTTCTGGGTGGTATCATCATCCGTATCAAAGAAACTGACTCGCTGCGCTCCTTGGCTAAAGTTTCCCACTATTCCGCTGCTATGGCGGTTGATCGTGCCACCGCTCAGGAAGTCATTCTGTGCGCCCAGTACAAGGTTCGACGTGCCGACTCGGATGTTGCCATAGTTCAGATTTGAGATGTGGACTCCGTTGGCATTGCCGCCATCAGATCCGCTCGATTCGTCGTCTGTAAATCGGACCTGGAACCCATTGGGACCATTGAAGACAAGTTCACCCGCCGAATTGCCAAAGCTGTCCACGCCTGCGTTGAAATCGATGAGCAGAACATCTTTCTTGCACTTCCCCGCGCTGTCGGCGGCGTAGATGGCGGCAATTTCATTGCTGGTCAGTGCACGGTTGTAGATCGCAACTTCATCCATGATACCGTGGTACCAATAGGGGCCGTCAGATCCGCCAAGGGGACGTTTACCGAGATAGAGATCGTAGCTTGTCTGGGGTGTGAAAGAGCCGAGATTCTTCTGTGTCACGACCAGGCCATCCAGGAACAACGCACCGATTCCGGTAAGTTTGTCGTAGCTGAGGGCCACATGGTGCCATTCGTTGCTGCTGATTAAGCCTGAAGGTGAAAACAGTTGAGTAATTTGTCCTCCTGGCGGCAGATTCGCATACAGGCCGCCCGCTACGACCCCTACGTAGAAATGAACGCCGAACGACCCGGCACCGTTGTTCCATTCAACAAGAGCGTGGGAAGTGTTTACTTCAGCAGGGTAAATCCATGTCTCAACTGTCAGACCGGAACCGGCTCCGACATTCAGGCTTGGTGCCGCGTTAATCTTTACACTTTGATCAATGCCATTGAAGTTTAGCCCTTGGCTTACTCTACCTGCGGCATACGTCGGATTGTTCATCAGGATAGCCGGATTCACCCCCTGGACATCGGCTCCGGTGCCGTCGAATGGCCACCAACTCACTAATCCCAAAGGCGAAGGGACACACTGCGGCTTGCACATTCCAGCGCTGCCGGCGGCGTAGATGGCGGCGATTTCGTTGCCGGACAGAGCACGGTTGAAGATGACCACTTCGTCCACCGTGGTCTGCCGGGCCGCATACGTGTCAGATGGCCTTGTTGCACCGAGCACAAGCCCATCAAGATCAACTCTACCCAGATTCGTGAATGAGGCGCTGCCAGCGTGGCCAATGTCAATTTGCTGAGTCGCAAGGCCGTTTGCGCGATCCAAGGACACCACCTGCCAGTGGTAAGCACCATCGGTGGTCTGGGCCGACTCAGAGCAATCGGTATAGATCGAAGGCGGAAGCACCATGTCCCGAACGCCGTCGCCAACCCGCGAGTAGGCACATGCGATGCCGCCGGAGTTGTAGTCCAAAACAACTCCTCCGCTGTATTTCCCAAACAACCGCCCGTTCTGCTGGGAGGTGTCAGTGGATTTGTAGCGGATGGCGATGGTGAACGAGTTGGTTTCCAGCGCGCTGATGGAAGCCGAGTACGGCAACGCAATCCACTGGTTGGCCTGCTGGTCGCCAGGCGGATTATCGAACCGCACGGTGCCGTTTGCGAATACCGGCGTGCCATAAACTGTTCCATTGTTTTGAAAACCACTTCTGTCTGTGGCAGTCTCGTCCGCAAAATCCCACCACAAAACTAGGCCCGGCGGTGGCGGGAGGCAGACCGGCTTGCACATGCCTGCGCTTCCTGCGGCGTAGATGGCGGCGATTTCGTTGCTGGATAGGGCGCGGTCGAAAATCGCAAGTTCATCAATGTCGGCACGCAGAGCATACGGAGACGCGCTAGGCTCAAGGTTGCCTATGAACAGTTCATTCGCGGGGCTGTTTGTGTATTGGATAGCTCCGGTTGCGGCTATGCCATTGCCCATTCGTACACCGTCAATGTACAGGCGCACATAACCGCCATCGTAAGTACCCGCAACGTGGTGCCAGGCACCATCCCAGAATCCGACCCCACCACTTGGGGACAGGACGGCATTGTTCGCACCGACCGTGACGAAGAAGTATAAGGCTCCGTCGCCACCTGTGTAGAGGGCATAGGAGGGATTGGCACCAGTAAAGTGCTTGCTCAAAGCATACCGGTAGTTACCCGGAGAAGTTCCCTTAATCCATCCTTCAACAGTAATTGAGGCCGGCTGTAGCGCTGGAGAATTAGGAATCCGGCAAACGTCATTGTTACCATCGAAGCTAAAGGCCGGACCAATCTTCCCACCTGTGAAAGCGGCTCCGTTCTGCATGGCACCGTGATTCGAGTCAATGTAGTCATTAGCGTTGTCGTCACCCGGCCACCAGGCGACAATGCCGGACGGTGGCAATGCACAACGTGGCAGACCGCCGCAGTAAAACTGTCCAAAAAACTCATCTTCGGCTCCGCCAGCGTCTTCGCGAATCTCCAGCTTGGTGAAAGGCGTGCTGGAGTGAACACCGACGAACGCAGCAACGTTGTTGGCAGCGTTGAAGCTGAAGTACGAGATCGGGGTTGCTCCATTTTTCAGCGTCACGGCGAACGTGGACTCGATGTCAGTTTGTGCCGACAGGGGTTCCACAAAATCAAAGCCCGCCGAATATACTGGCGCATCGAATTCTGCGTCCAGGTTTTCGCGGTCGTCGATGGCGATGTCGGCGCCGGGGAGCAATGGAGTCCAATCGTTGCCCCCCGCTCCGCCGGACCAAAGGCCGGAACTGGGTGGCGCGACTCGGAAAGTCACCCGCCCAGAAGTGAAGCTGGCATTCGCATCGCCTACTCGCCCAAGCTGGGGCAATTCGCCCGTGCAGTTGGTCGCGTGCGTGATAGTGAAGAATTCTGCCTTGTTCGTGAAGGTCTGAATCGTCGCGGACTGTGCTTCCGAGCGTAGAGTGGCGGCGGTGAAGGCGACCGCGATCGCCAGCAAACAAGTCCGACCGCGAAGAGAAGTGAGATCCTTGGATTTCATAATGATGTTGGAACAATAGTGACGGCAGCCAGCCGCACCCGATAAATAGCGCCGTCCTTTCGTACAGAAAACAGAAACAGCAGCCGCCCATTGTTTCGGCGCATTCATGATACGGGAGAGTAACCGGGGCTCTTGTCTCTAGTTTCTTTACCGAAGTCAATCGGTTTCTTGCGATACTTGCGATACTACGGGGACAAACTTTTTTATCGTCGCGCCAGGGATTTCATGGCTTAAAGAGAGGCATGGCCGAGCGCGAGCTGACGGGGCTAAGCATTTTGATTGTGGAAGATGATCCGCTCTTACGGAAACAGTTGGCGGCTGAACTGGAGCAGCGCGGCGCTGACGTGACCGGCGCGGAGACTCTGTCATCGGCCCAACGCTGGCTGTCGGATCTAAGCTTCGATTTCGTGTTGCTGGACGTGAACTTGCCTGACGGCCTCGGCACCGATTTGCTGAAGAGCAAGCTTATCTCCGCGAACACCGGAACGATCGTCATGACGGCCGACGCCGCAATCAGTGGAGCGGTCGCAGCCATGCGGCTGGGCGCCCTTGATTATCTGGTCAAGCCATTTGACCTCGAAGAGGTCTCGCTGGTGATCGACCGCGTGCGTCGGGCCAGGCAATCGGTCCGCCTGGCCGAGCATCGGCGCAGCGACGTTAGAAACTCCGGGGAGGTTTTCTTCTTTGGCGCCTCGCTGGCAGCGCTGGAGAATCAGTTGCAACGAATCCTGACGGCGGATGCGCGTATGCAAGGCCCGCTGCCACCGGTGCTGATTCAGGGTGAGACAGGCACGGGCAAGACGACAATTGCCCGCTGGTTGCATCATCGAGGACCTCGCGCCGCACAGCCGCTGGTGGAAGTGAATTGTTCGGCCCTGCCCGAGTCACTGGCCGAATCGGAATTGTTCGGCCACGAGCGCGGCGCGTTTACGGATGCCCGGACGGCGCGCATCGGCTTGTTTGAGGCGGCCAGCGGGGGGACACTTTTTCTGGATGAATTGCCAAGTCTCCCGCTCATCCTTCAGGCCAAAGTACTGAAGGCATTGGAGGATCACCGCATCCGCCGTTTGGGAGGGAACAAAGAAATTCCGGTCGATGTGCGGGTCATTGCCGCCACCCATCGCGACCTCAAGCAACTGGTGGACGGCGGGCAATTTCGGGAGGATTTGTATCATCGGCTGGATTTGTATCGCGTTCGGATTGGTCCCTTGCGGGATCGGGGCGAAGACATCGAAAAACTGGCGGGTTTGCTCATCGAACAGATTTGCCAGCGCCACCGACTTCCCCAGAAGCCGCTTTCTGCCTCGGGCCGCCAGCGCTTGCTGGCTTGTCCCTGGCCGGGCAACGTTCGCGAGCTGGCGCACGAACTGGAACGCGCCATCGTCTTCGAAGAAGGCGCCGAGTTGAATTTGGAGCATTGTCAGCAACCTGTGCCGGGCGCGGCGCGCAGTCCAGCGGGTTGGTTCAATCCCGATTACACTTTTCCACCGCAAGGCTTCCTCTTGGATGATGCCATCGACAGGTTAATTCAACACGCCATGACGCAGAGCGGCAATAATGTGTCGGCCGCGGCGCGGTTATTAGGCGTGACGCGGGACTATCTGCGGTATCATTTGGCGAATCGGAAGTCGCCAGCTCCGGATGGGGCTTAACACCCAGTTTACTCCGCACTGGGTGAACCTTCCCACCGGATCGCGGCGCGTCCGAGGCACTGCTCTTCGGCAAAGACGCGAAACAGGCTGAATCTGCGGGTTGAAGGGCACGCTTGCTGGGAGGGATTTACTGGCATGACATTTGCCAAATTGATGGTAATATGCCCGGCAAACCGGTAAGAAGCTCAGTCGCAAATTAGCCTCCAGTTTGGCCGCTTTGCCGGCAATGTCATGATGAAGCTGAAATTGTTCACTCTGTCTGCGGGATTAACCTTTTGCCTTGCGACCGTACGGCTCCCGGCGCAGACCGACGGCACCACCAATACAAGCCCCACCGCGTCGCGGACCACAACTTCGCGCGTCATTTCCGATTCGGAAGTCAAAGAGAACATCTCCACCGACATAGTTAACCCGCGGCCGGCACGTTCGGATCGCCCTGTCCTGTCCTCGGAAGTCAAAGAGCGATTGCGGACATTCGAAAAAGCCCGGGAAGCGTATCTGGAGAAACAGCGTGAACTGGAGAGGCGGCTCAAAGGCGCGACTGAAGAGCAGCGAGAGAGAATCCGCGAGCAGATCAAAGATCGCCGCAGCGCCTGGCTGGAGCAGCATAAGCAGTTCAGGGAAGACATGCGTGAGCGGCTGCGCGAGCTCAAACGCGAACTGCCCTCCCTCCGCAGGGCCCTGGACGAAAGCCCCCCGACGACGCGGCCCCATTTGTATTAAACGAATCATTGCTTTGTTTTGGCGCGAACAGATGAACATTCCGTCCGCTGGGCGTGCAAACGCAACGCGCCCGCCTTTGTGTTGTGCACTGGCGGGGTCGCTCCGTGAGGCGGGCTCTGCGCGCGCTGGCTGTTTTGGCGTTTTCCATGGTTGTGATCCGCGCGCAAGAATTTGACGTGGCGCCGCCCATACCGTTGTGGCACCGCAGTGTGACCCTGATCACCGGGGCCGGGTATAAGGACAACCTTTTGCTAAGCCACTCCGCTGCTGAGGAGAGCGCGTTCCTCAAAAGCGGTCTGGAATTGTTCGTGACCCGACTGCCAAAGGAAGGCCCTCAATTCCAGTTCATCGCCAGTGCGGAAGACCTCCGGTTCTTTTCCAGCCCATCGGTCGAGAAGGAGCAACTGGTCTTTGCGCAGGCCCGAGTCGTCCAGGAGTTGAGCGCGACCTGGGAAGGCTCCTTCGACCTGGAATACGTTTATCTGGACCAGGTGGTGGACCTTTCCGCGACGGATCCCCTTTCCAACGTGGTGAGGGCCCGTGGACACCAGGTCCAGGCCAATCCCGGTGTGCGGCATAGTTTCGGTGAAACGGGTCGAGCGGAACTCACCTTTCCGGTGGCAAAGTATTGGTTTGCGGAGCCGGTGGATGACTACGGGCTGGGCGGACCTAAATTGACCTTCGAGCATCCTTACGGTGAGAAGTCCGAATGGACGGTCAGTTTCAGCTATTCCTATTGGAGTTACGATGACCGGCCCCAATCCGAAGTTGACGGGACGCTCATTCCCGGCACCAGCCTGGCATTTCACCAGCAACGGATCGACCTGGCCTGGCGGCATTATCTGGACGAGCGGAACCGATGGCGCGTTTCGACCAGGCTCTCCTACAAACAGAACCAGGACAATGGCCCTGGATTCTATGATTACATCCGCTTCCAGGGCGGCGAACAAATCCGCTTTCGGACCCGCACCTGGGACATCGCAGCCGAAGTCAAACTGGCCTTCTACGATTACGCCAAACAACGAGTCAGCCTGACGGATCGTTCCGTGCGCGAGCGGACGGAAGTGGGCTTCAATCTTCGCTGCGAAAAGGAACTGACCCGCTGGCTGAGACTCTTTGCCGAATACGATTATGAGAGAATCTTTTCCAACCGAACGATCGATGAATATTCAGTCAACGTCGCCAGCGCGGGATTGATGTGGGAGTTCTGAACACGGTTCTTCCATGGAAAAGGCCGCCCAAATCCAGCAACTGCTCCTCCGCTCAAAGCGATTGCCGTGGCTGATCATTTGCCTGGCGCTAATCATCCTGGGCGGAACCATCCTGGCCGGGCGGCAGCAGCTCCGGGAAAAAATGCGGAGCCAACTGATTGAGCGCGACGGCGAAATCCTCCACGCAGTCGCCCTGATGCACCTGCAGGAATTCGAGGATGATGCGGCCAGCGATGTGTTCGGCGCGGCGGACAGCAAGGAAAATCTGCTGACGGTGCTTTTAAAAACGTCGCGCCTCAAGGGAGTGCTGGCGGCGCGTCTTTTCGATCCGAGTGGCCGCTTTGTCGAAGCGTTTCCGGTGGATGCGATCGAAACGGATCTGGATGCGCGCGATCTCTCCGGGTTAAAACAGTGGCAGCCAGTCAGTCATTTTCAGGCCGCCGGCCGCCTTTCGGAGATCTTCCTGACCGCGGCAGCGGAGGAAAGCGCTGACAGTCCGGTGCCATTGCTGGAAGTCAATGTGCCGCTCCATTTCCGGCAGAAGGACCGTTTGTTGGGCATCGCGCAATTCATTATCGAAGGGCAGAGCCTGGCCGCTCAATTCGCGCGCGTGGATCGGAATCTTACGTTTCAGGCCCTGGCTGCTTTTGGTGTCAGCGGCGCCTTGCTCGTAGCCGCTTTGTCCTGGGCTTTCCGGCGGCTGCGTCATGTGCATGGCTTGCTGGCGGCGCGCACCGAGAGTCTTTTGCAGGCCAACCAGGAACTCGCCCTCGCCGCAAAAACATCGGCGGTCGGCGCGGTGACCTCACATTTGATTCACGGACTGAAAAGCCCTTTGTCCGGCTTGCAGACGTTCATGAACAGCCTCAACCCTGCTCAAGGGGGTCCGCCGATGGAGCATTGGGAGCACGCCACAGCCATTACGCGCCGGATGCAGATGCTGATCAATCAAGTCGTGAGTGTGCTCCGCGAAGAGCAAGGTTTTCGACAGTACGAACTGACGCTGGCCGATTTGAGCGCGATTATCACGGCGCGCATGGAGCCTTTGGCCCGGCAAAAGGGAGTCCAATTCAGCACCCAGTGTGTCATCGATGAAGCGTTGTCCAACCGGGCTGCAAATTTAATCACGCTCGTCCTCATGAACCTCGTCCAGAATGCCATTGAGGCGACTCCTTCAGGCCGGAGCGTGCGAATTGCTTATGGGCGCGCTGCCGATCGGGTGGTCTGTGAAGTGCGCGATGAAGGTCCTGGTTTGCCGGATGGCGTCAGAAGCAAACTGTTTTCTCCGTGCCACTCCAGCAAGGAACATGGGAGCGGCATCGGCCTGGCCATCAGCAAACAACTGGCGAATCACCTCGGGGCAGATCTGGAACTCAAAAGCAGCAACTCAGAAGGATGCGTATTTTTCCTCACATTGCCGGCCTCTTCGATGGCTGCGGAATCAAACGAGGCGCTTTAAGATTTGCGCCGGTTACTCACATCGGGCCGCGCGATGCCGGGCCTCTCTCCGTGCCGCTCTGCTGTGCGCCGGCGTCGAGCCAGGCCGTCGGCTGTTGTCGCATCGAGGATATTGAGCTGCAGCAGGGCGCCAACAAAAGCTCGATAGAGATTAGCTCCATGAGTGGTCCAGTGGTGATTTTCCCGTAACATGATACAGTTTTTCCAACGTCTCCACGAATGATGCGGCCCCACGGACTCCGATGGTACGCCAACGCGCACGGCTGGATTATCGCCGGCCTCGTGTCGTGCGCTGTTTTGGAGCTGCGCGCCGCGGACTTTCCTCTAAGCTGGCGCTGGTCCAATCCGGCGCCCCACGGCAACAACATCATCTTCACCTCCTATTCGCCGGGTATCCAACTCGGCGTGCAGGTGACGGAGCGGGGACAGATCTACACCAGCGACGATTTGATTTTCTGGATTCCACGCCAGAGCGGCACAACGAGCGCACTGCGCTGTGCGACCTTTTTGGGCAGCCGCATTCTGGTCACCGGAGAAAACGGCGCCGTGCTCTACGCGGATTCGGTGGACAATTTTCAAGCGGGCACCTTGAGCGATGGTTCCACCGCCGACTGGCTGGAGGGGGTGACCGTCTCTCCGACTCTGGCGGTAGCGGTGGGTGACAATGGCGCCATTTATACCAGCCTCAACGGCATCAATTGGACACGACGCGTCACCGCGTACAGCGATTGGTTGAAGAGCGTCACATTCGGGAACCTCACCTTTGTGGCAGTTGGCGACAGCGGAGCGGTGCTGACCAGTCCCAATGGGACCAATTGGACCAAACGCGCCAGTGGCACCGTGCAGCATTTGAGCCGCGTTGCCTTTGCCAATGGCCGCTTCACAGCGGTGGGCGCGGCCGGCACAGTCATCCGGAGCAGCAACGCCGGCACGAATTGGTTCACTGAAACCAGCGCGGTCGGCGCCACAAACCCACTTTATGCCGTCTCCGCCCTTGGCACGAACCGCCTTGTCGCCGGCGACAATGAAGTGCGCCTCCAGGAAGGCGCCAGCAGTTGGTCCGACGAGCTGGCTAAAACCAATGGACCGCCTTATTGGACGTATCTGAGCAGTCTCGCACGGCCGGATTTTTTTCTCCTCGGCGGGCGCACGGGCTTCCTGGTGGAAGGCTATAAGACCAACAGCAATCCCTATTTTTGGATTCCATCCTTCGAGTCCGTTCGCTCCTGGCTCTTCGACGTCACCTATGCCAGCAATCTGTTCGTGGCCGTGGGGGACCATGCCACCGTCATGACCAGCGGCAACGGCGCCCGGTGGAGCCTGGAGCTGGTGCCGCCCTCAGTGACCAACTCCATTTTTCTGGGCGTGGGCGGAACGACCAATTTGCTCGTCGCCGTCGGCAATCAGGGAAGCATCATCATCAGTCCCAACCAGGTGACGAATGTTTCGGGCACCAACAATTTGGGGCAGTTGACCAATGTAACGATCAGCACGCTGGGCGTGCTTTGGTACAGTGTGCCTCGCCCAACGACCAACGACCTGCAAGGGGTGGCGGCCTTTAGGGGCCTTTACGTCATAACGGGCGACAAAGGAAATGTGTTCACCAGCGCCGACGGGACAAACTGGGTGCCGCGCACAACGCCCACCAATAAAATGCTTTCTTGCGTTTCGGCTTTTCCCGGCGGCCTGGTCGCCACAGGGGACGCAGGAACCATCCTCACCAGCCCGGATGGCATCTCCTGGACCTTGCGCAGTTCGGGGACCACCAACTGGCTTTATCGCGTCCGCTACCTTGGCGGCCAACTGGTGGCAGTCGGAGAGAACGGGATAATTCTCACCAGCGCGGATGGCCTGAGTTGGATGCGCCAAACCAATAACAACACGAAATGGTTGCACGATGTCACGTGGATTGACGGCACCTGGTTTGCCGTCGGCAAGCAAGGAACTTTCCTGAGCAGCAGCAATGCAGTGGACTGGGTGGATCGCGGCACCATTACACTCAAATCGCTTTACGGTGCAGCGACCGATTCACAAAGGCTCGTTACGCTTGGCGTCGAAGGCATTATCCTGCGCAGCCAGGTGGTGCCGGATCTGACACCGATTCAGATCCTGGGTTACGCGCGCGTTCCCAGCACCAATTTTCCATGGCTGGTGCAGAACCTCTTTCTATTTGGCGGCAAGACCGATCAGCGCTTTACGTTGGATTATCGCGGTGGTCTGGAAACCAATCTGTGGGTCGCTGGCCCACAACTGGAATTCCTCGATCCTTCCGGCACGCTCTATTATCTGGAGAGCGTCGTGACCACCAATGCGCCGAGCAAGGAATTCTATCGCGGCACGCTCACGCCGTAGCGAAGCCTCGTCCGGTTGTGCAAACGACGGTGTGATGTTCCCGGTTCTGGACTGAGAAGGTCCAACGTCCAACTTTCAACGCCCAACGTCCAACGTCCAACGTTCAAAGACTCCGCCTTTGAACGTTGAGCGTTGAAAGTTGGACGTTGAACGTTCTCCATTTTCTCCCGTGAGTTACCTCTGGACCGACCTCAGAAAGTGGACCAACCGAAAAGTCTCCCGAAAACCCAGAGATCGATGCGCGCAAATACTTTGTTCGTTGGCGACTTCCGCGTCGCTGGCCAATTCGGTTAGCCCGCGCTGCCGGGCCCACACGAGGCAACCTACTTTGGCAGACGTAGCAAATCGCTTTCCATGGGCCATTTCACCCTCGCGTGGGCGCTCTCACCCAGCCCGTCCAGCGCAGGCGGCTTTCTTCGCGTCACAGAATGCCGCTGAAATAAGCCGCTTCATGCCTGCCCGCCGCTTGGCACGCAATCAGCATTTGCCTGCCAGTCATCAAACCAACTCAGGAAATTATGATCGCAAAGGATATTTATTGGCTGTGTCTCCGGACTCTGATTGCCGTTGCCCTTACTCTGCTGGCGTTGACATTGAGCGCAGCGGATAATCCCATTCCTGTTGTCCACATCCTTGCCACCGACCCGTGCGCGGCGGAAGAGAACGAGGAGACTGCCACTTTCACCATCTTTCGCGACGGTCCCACCAACGCGGCCTTGACGGTTTCATATCAGGTCGGCGGCAGTGCCAGCAACAGCATGGATTACCGGACTCTTTCAGGTTCGGTAACCATTCCTGCGGGTGCTCGGCGCGCGCCCATCGTCGTCACGCCCTTCGACGACAATCTGGTGGAAGGAGGAGAAACCATTTGGCTGAGCTTGAATCAACCGTTGGTGTGGCCGCCGCCCTATATCGTGTGCTGGCCCAGCTTTGCCTTCGGCCATATCGAGGACAATGATTCGCTGCCGACCAACCATCCGCCGCTTGTGCGCATCGCCAGCCCGCCGGATGGCGCGGTGTTCGTAGCACCGGTGGATGTGACCATATACGCGCAAGCCAGCGACCGCGACGGGCGCGTGCGCACGGTCGAGTTTTTTGCCGGCACCAACAGTCTCGGCATCGTGACCAACTATCCCGTCATCCGGCCGGTGCTCTCCTTCTCCACTCCGACAGGAGAGGATTGGAGTGAAAGCCCGGATGCTGACTACGAAGCAGAATTGTTTCCGGATTTGAATCTCAGGCTAGAAGACATTGAACCCGTCCCGCTGACGCGTTTCCATCTGACCTGGCACGATGTGCCGCCCGGTGACCACGTGTTGACGGCGGTCGCGACCGACAATCTTGGCGCCTCAACGCGGTCGGACCCCGTCAGCATCAAAGTCACCGAGCGGCCGATTCAGCCGATTGTCACCGTCACCGCGCCCGATCCCATGGCGACGGAACCCGATCCCACCGGCAGCCGGCTCGACACCGCTACGTTCAGGATTCATCGCACCGGCGAGACAGATCTGCCGCTGACGGTCTATTACCGCTTGAGCGGGACGGCCTCCAACGGCGTCGATTATCGCGAACTCCCGCATAGCATCACCATCCCGCACGGCTCGCGAACCGCCGATGTCATTATCGAACCGATCGACGACAACCTGGTTGAAGGCACGGAGAAGGTCGTCATCACGATCATCCCGCCCATTTGCATCGCGACTTGGCCGCCACCGCCGGATTGTTACACGGTCGGGCGTCCGCATGCCGCTCGCGCCGCCATCCACGACAACGATGTTACCAACCTCCCGCCTTGGGTGGAGATCGTCCGCCCGCTGGATGGCTCGGTATTTCGCGCGCCGGCGGACATTGCTCTTGTGGCTCAGGCCCGCGACTTAGACGGCAGAGTGGTGACCGTGGAATTCTTTGAAGGCACGAACAGTTTGGGAGTGGTTACCAATGATCCAGGCACGCTCACTTCCTCGCGTCCCCCCTTTCATCTGGTTTGGTCGAACGTGCCGCCGGGCCGGTATGTTTTGACGGCCAAGGCGACCGATAACGACGGCGCGATGGCCCTCTCGCGGCCAGTCGAAATCAAAGTGGTCGATGTCGCGCCTCCGCCAGTAGTCACCATCGTGGCTTCGGATGCTGAAGGGGCGGAAGGCGGATCGATCAGCGGCGGCAATCCGGACACTGCTATCAACACGGCGACGTTCATGGTGCGGCGGACTGGAAACACCAACCGCGCGCTCCTGGTCTATTACAGCCTCAGCGGTGCGGCGTCCAACGGGATCGATTACCGGCGCCTTTCTGGCGAAGTTACGATTCCCGTTGGCGCCTCTTCCGCAAGCATCGTGGTCGTTCCAATCGATGACAACCTGTGCGAAGGAACGGAAACGGTCGTTGCCACGCTCGAACCGCCGGCGTGCATCGCCATCTTTCCGCCGCCGGATTGTTATGAAGTTGGCGAGCCTCGTCGCGCTCTGGCCAGCATTCGTGACAACGATCTTTGTCCTTCCAACCAGCCGCCCCGGGTAGCCATCGTTCGACCGGAAGAGGGAGACATCTTTGTCGCGCCCGCCGACATCGCTATTTACGCCGAAGCGAGAGACGTTGACGGTTTTGTGGCCAGCGTTGAGTTCTTCGCCAATGGTACCAGCATCGGCGTGGTGAGCAATTCCTCGAACGCCTCGCAACTCTTCCGCTTGCACTGGTCCCGCCCTGGCGGGATAGCGCCGGGCGCTTATCGACTCAACGCGAAAGCCACGGACAATCGCGGGGCCATGACCACGTCGGACCCGGTTCATATCAAGGTCATTGAATCCACTGGCATGCCCGTCGTGACGATCCGTGCGGCCGACCCATACGCGTCCGAAGGTGGAAGGCCGTTCATCTCATCCGGCTGGACAGACACCGCCGAGATCATCGACGTAGCAACCTTTGTGGTGACGCGCGATCGCCGCACCAACAATTCCCTGGTCGTTTACTACCGTCTCAGCGGCACGGCTTCCAACGGGATGGACTACGAGTCTCTGCGCGGGCAGGTGACGATACCTGTCGGTTCCTGGTCGGCCCGGATCGTCGTCGAGCCAATCGACGATAATCGGATCGAAGGCACCGAGACGGTTATCGTTGCGCTCAATCCTATCGCCTGCCCGCGCATCATTCCGCCGCCACCCGAGTGCTACCTCGTGGGTGATCCGGACCGTGCTATCGCCTACATTCGCGACAATGATTTTCCGAACCACTTGCCCAAAGTGGAAATCGTTCAGCCCGTCAGTGGGGATGTCTTCGCCGCGCCGGCCAACGTCGAAATCGATGTGCTGGCGCGCGACCCGGACGGCTGGGTGCAAACGGTCGAGTTCTTCGAAGGCACCAACAAGATCGGCGAAGCTTCGATCTATTTCATCCAGCCGCCACCGCCGGGCGAGTTGCAGAAGTTCTCCATGGTGTGGTCCAACGTGCCGCCCGGCCGTTACGAGCTTACTGCCAAAGCAACCGACAATCGCGGTGACATGTCTCGTTCCGAGCCGGTCGAAATCAAAGTCATCGAACGCTGCCGTCTTCCAGTGGTGAGCATTTCCGTGCCCGACCCGATCGCCGCCGAGCAGGACCCGCGTTTGGACATTCCGGCGGATACAGCCACGTTCCGCGTGACACGGGACTGCGTTGCGAATACTGACCTGACAGTCTTTCTGTCCATCAGCGGCACGGCGTCGAATGGAGTTGACTATCAAGTGCTGCGTGAGCACGTCACCATTCCCGCCGGCGCCGCGCATGCGGACATTGTGATCGATCCGATCGACGACAATCTGGTGGAAGGCACGGAGAGCGTGAACGTCCGCATCGACTCCCCGGCATGCCTCGCTATCGATCCGCCGCCGCCAGGATGTTATCTGGTAGGCCGGCCATCGCGGGGTGTTGCTTACATTCGTGACAACGACTTTCCACCGAACGCGCCGCCACGAGTGGCCCTGGTGAACCCGCCGGATGGAGCGGTGTTCGAAGCACCCGCCGACATTCTGCTCGTCGCCAATGCCAGCGATGTCGATGGCTGGGTTCACACGGTGGAATTCTTTGAAGGAACCAACAGCCTGGGTATTGTCACCAATAACCCGCTCCTGCTCGATCCCACCCGAGCAGCAGGGGACAGTTTTGGAACCGCTGACAACTTTGAAATCGAGCTCATCGTTCGCCCCATCAATCCGTTTCAACTCAAGTGGCCTGATGTGCCGGCGGGACATTACGTCCTGACCGCTGTGGCCACCGACAACCAGGGCGCAGCGACGAAATCCGATCCCGTCGAAATTAAAGTCGTCGAGCAGCCGGAACCTCCCGTGGTCACGGTCAGCGCCACCGATCCCAAAGCGTCAGAAGGCGGGCCGAACTCGACTGGCGTGCGCCCACCAGACACCGCGACCTTCACAGTGAAGCGCAGTGGTCCGACGAACTTCCCGTTGACCGTCTTTTATCGTCTGGGCGGCACGGCCTCCAATGGTGTGGACTACCGCGAGTTGCCCAACACTGTTGTCATCCCCGCTGGCGCGCGCGCGGCCGACATCACTGTGTTGCCCATTGACGACAATCTGGTGGAAGGCACCGAAAGCGTGGTCATCAGGCTGGTGGAGCCGCCGTGCATCGACATCTTTCCCCAACCCGTGGATTGCTATCTGGCCGGCCGCCAACACACGGCACGCGCGGCGATCTATGACAATGACACGCCACCCAACGAACCGCCGCACGTGCGCCTCGTGCGACCGGAGGATGGCTCGGTCTTCCTGGCGCCCGCAGAAATCAAACTGGCCGCGCATACGTTCGACGCCGATGGCCGAATCAAGCAGGTGGAATTTTTCGAAGGGACGAACAGCCTGGGCGTCGTCACCGATCCCAGTCTCTCCGCTGATTTAGTTCATCCATTGTACGAATTGCTTTGGTCGGATGTGCCGCCGGGCCATTACGTGCTGACCGCCGTGGCCACAGATGACGATGGCGAGACTTCGGACTCCGAGCCCGTGGAAATCAGAGTGGTGGAACGCAACCCGCGTCCGGTCGTCACCATCGTAGCTACAGATCCCGAGGCGTCCGAGCAAGACCCGCGCAGTGCTGGTGCGCTGCTCGACACGGCCACGTTCAGTGTCCGACGCACGGGCCAAACCAATGCACCGCTGACTGTCTATTACCGCGTGGGCGGGAGCGCTTCCAACGGAGTGGATTACCAGCGCCTTCCCGGCAAAGTCACCATTCCGGCAGGGGCGCGCGCGGCAGACATCATCGTCGAAGCGATCGATGACAACCTGTGCGAAGGAGATGAATCCGTAGTCATCGGCCTGTTGCCGCCCATTTGCATCGCATCTTTTCCCCCTCCGCGGGATTGTTACGCCGTGGGCGAGCCCGGTCGCGCTCGCGCCCTCATCCACGATAACGAGATTTGTCCGTCCAATCAGCCGCCGAAAGTGGCCATCATCCGGCCGCAGGATGGCGATGTGTTCATCGCTCCGGCTGACATTCGCATTTGCGCCGAAGCGAAGGATGCTGATGGCAGGGTTGTGCGAGTGGACTTCTTTGCTGGCACCAACCGCATCGGTTCTGTATTGCCCGGCACTTCCAACACCGAGGAGATCTTCTGCATCCTTTGGAGCGAAGTGAAAGCCGGCAGTTACGTGCTGACTGCGGTGGCCACGGATGACGATGGTGTATCCATGCGCTCCGATCCCGTGCGCATTCGCGTGGTGGATCGCCCGGCGTTTCCCTTCGTTTATATTCGCGCCACGGACCCGGTTGGCAGCGAGCCATCGCCGGGCGTTCCTCCCGACCACGCGCGGTTCACGGTGAGCCGGAGTTGCTGCACCAACATCGCGTTGACCGTTTATTTCGACCTGAGCGGCACGGCTTCCGACAGCGCGGATTACCAGTTCGTGCGCGAGCACGTGACCATTCCGGCTGGCGCATGGTCCGCGAACGTGGTCGTGGAGCCCATTGACGATAATCTGGTCGAGGGCACGGAGACAGTCGTCGCCACGCTTCAGCCGCCGATCTGCATCGCGACCTGGCCGCCGCCGCCGGATTGTTATCAGGTTGGCAATCCAGGCCGTGCCATCGCTTACCTTCGCGACAACGATTCCACGCCGAATCTGCCTCCGCAGGTCGCTATTCTCGATCCGTCCGAGGGCGAAACGTTTGTCGCCCCAGCCAACATCGAAATCACAGCTGTGGCGCGCGACCCGGACGGCTGGGTGCCGCTCGTGGAATTCTTCGAAGGTACGAACAAGATTGGCCAATCGGAAATCATCTTCATCCAGCCGCCACCGCCCGGCCAGTTGCAGATCTTCACTTTCAATTGGACCGGTGTGGCCCCTGGCCGCTACGTGCTCACGGCCAGGGCCACAGATAACCTCGGCGGGATGACTGTTTCCGGGCCGATCCATATCACGGTGGTGGAATCCTGTCGTGTCCCTGTGGTGACCGTGCATGCGGCCGATCCGCTGGCTGCTGAGGGTGACGACGCGAATACGGCCACATTTATCGTCCGCCGATCCTGTGTCCTCAACCAGCCGTTGCTCGTCCATTACGACGTCAGCGGCACGGCCTCGAACGGCGTGGATTATTGGCGGCTCTCGGGCGAAGTGCTCTTCCCGGCGGGTGATGATGCCGCGCGGATTGTCGTCCACCCGATTGACGACTCATTTGTGGAGGGAACAGAAACGGTGGTCGTGACATTGACGCGGCGGCATTGCGCGACCGATCCGCCATCAGGGGATTGTTATCTGGTTGGCGAGCCGGGCCGCGCCGTGGCCTACATCCGTGACAATGACTTCCCGTCAAACAGGCCTCCGCGTGTAGCCATTGTGCGGCCGCGAGACGGATCGGTGTTTCATGTGCCCGAAGACATTTCGATCACTGCCAAGACATTGGACTCGGACGGCTGGGTGACGATGATGGAATTCTTCGAAGGCACGAACCGCATTGGCGGGCTGGCCATCCTCGTGAGCGAACCGCCGCCACCCGGCCAGATTCAGACATTCAACTTCAACTGGGCGGACGCGCCTCCCGGCCGTTACGTCTTGCGCGCCAAAGCGACGGACAACGCGGGAGCGAGCACATGGTCGGGCCCGGTGCACATCACCGTGGTTGATTCCAATCATCCGCCCGTGGTGACCATACGCGCTCGCGATTGCTATGCGGTCGAAGGAGCGATTCCGCCGAATACCGCTACGTTCGTCGTGCATCGAAGCGGCCCGACCGATGCGCCTTTGACCGTGCATTATGCGATTGGCGGCACGGCTTCGAATGGTGTCGATTACGCACAGATTCCAACCACAGTCACCATTCCGGCCGGCAGCCGCGCGGCTCGCATCGTGATCCATCCCGTCGATGACCGTGCGCTGGAGCGCGTCGAAACAGTGATCCTTGGGCTCCACCAGGCTGCGCTCTACAACGTGGGCCAGCCGGGCCGCGCTGGGGCGATCATCGTGGACAATGATTATCGCAGGCCACCTTCCATCTGCTGGCCGGACCGAATCTTCTCACTCTGCCTGCCTGGCGCCAATGGCTTCAGTTATCGACTGGAAGCGAGCGCGGACTTCAGCGCGTGGACAACCGTTGAGTGCAACACGGTTTTGGATGAGGACATTCATTTCGTGGATACCGACGCGCCCGAGCATTCGACGCGCTTTTATCGCGCCGTCGAAGAATTCGAGTTTCCCGACGACGAATAGGTTGGCAGAGCAGGGCGCCTCGCCGGCAGCGACGGGGCGTTCTGCGCAATTTGCATGAGCCGCTCGATGGGTGACGACACGATGCCGGAGAGGAGCGCGACCGTCCCGGTCGCTCCCGCCGGCGTCCCGCCGGCGGGTTCGAAGCGTCGGAGACGTCACTGAATTGTGCGGGGCTTCGACGTGTGAGAGTTTTCGGCGGGACGCCGAAAACTGCGGGCGAGACGCCCGCGCTCCCAGGACAGGCAAGTCGCTTCTGCCACGGTGTTGGCAAATGCAATTTGGCCCGCTACAGTCCCGCCATGAAATCTCTTCTGCTTGGCGCTCTTCTGGCCGGGACGGTCAGTGTCGACATTTTTGCTGCGGGTCGCGGGGCCGATCCGCAGCAGCGGGCCGATGATTTGCTCCAGCTGGTCAACGCCGCTTACAAGGCGCTCTACACGGTGGAGAGCGAAGCGCAGTGGAAAGCTTCGACGGATGTGAAGCCCGAACACGATGCCGCGGCGGAAACAGCAGGTAAAGCGCGCGCGGCGTTCAATGGCAACCCGGCCTTGATCCGCGAAGCTCAGGAATTGTTGGAACAAAAATCGAAGCTCAAACCGATCACCGCGCGGCAGCTCGAACGCGCGTTGCTCAACGCGGCAGAAGGGCCGATGACCAACCCCAAACTGGTCGCGGATCGCATCAAGGCGGAAACCGAGCAGGCGTCCACACTCAACGGTTTTGTGTTCAAGCTCGACGGCACGAACATCACCGTGAACCAGATCGACAATCTTCTCCAGAGCAGCACTCACCTGGATGAACGGCGCAAAGTTTGGGAAGCATCCAAGCAGTCCGGTCCCGCGCTCAAGCCTGGCCTGGTGAAACTGCAGAAGCTGCGCAACGGCGTCGCCCAGGAACTGGGGCACAAAGATTACTTCGCGCTCCAGGTCGCGAGCTATCAGATGACGACGGAGGAGATGGTCAAGCTCCAGGACGAATTCATGCGCGAGCTGCGTCCGCTCTTTCTGCAACTGCACACCTGGACCAAACACGAGTTGGCAAAGAAATATGGCCAGCCGGTGCCGAAGCGCATTCCCGCGCATTGGATCAACAATCGTTGGGGACAGGAGTGGAGCGGGGTCGTGGAAGCCGCCAAGCTCGACAGCTATTTCAAGAACAAGTCACCCGAGTGGATCGTCAAGACCGCGGAAGACTTCTACACCGGACTTGGTTTCCCGAAATTGCCGCAAACATTCTGGACGGCGTCGGATTTGTATCCGGTGAGGCCCGACGAAAAACGGAAGAAGAACACCCACGCGAGTTGCTGGCATGTCGATCTGGAGCATGACATCCGATCGCTGATGAGTGTGGAGCCGAATTCACAATGGTTCATGACGAGCCACCATGAATTGGGTCACGGCTACTACTTCATCGCTTACACGCGGCCCGAAGTGCCGCCGTTGCTGCGCATTGGCGCGAACCCGGCCTTTCACGAAGGCATCGGGGAGTTGATTTCACTGGCGGCGGGTCAAGTGCCGTATCTGCAAAGCGCTGGCATCCTGTCCAGGGATTTCAAGGACGATCAGACCGCGTTCCTGCTCGATAACGCGCTGGCACACTCGGTGCCGTTCATCTTCTGGGCGTCCGGCACGATGACGCACTGGGAAGCGGACCTGTACGCCGGAAACCTTTCGCCCCAGCAATGGAACGCGCGCTGGTGGGAATATGTGAAAAAATTCCAGGGGATCGAACCGCCAGACGCGCGCGGCGAAGAATTCTGCGATCCGGCCACCAAGACGCACATCAATGATACGCCGGCTTATTACTACTCCTACGCCATCGCCACGGTGCTGAAATTCCAGTTCCACGATCATATCGCCCGAAAAATTCTCAAGCAGCCGCCGCAGCGCTGCAATTACGCGGGCAACAAACAAATCGGGACGTTCCTTCAGGACATCATGAAACGGGGCGGCACTGAGGACTGGCGCAAAGTCCTGCGCGAGGCCACGGGTGAAGATCTTTCCACGCGCGCGATGGTGGAATACTTCAAACCCTTGATGAGCTGGCTGCAGGAACAGAATCGCGGGCGGCAAATTGGTTGGGAGTAGGCTCTCGGATAACGCGGAGCGCCAATCCTTCCACACACCAGAGCGCCTGTGTTTTCCAAGAACGCTAATTTCGCGAATGGGCACGAATCATAGTCAGCGTTAGCAGCGGAATCCGATCTGAATCAGCGTGAATTAGCGCAATTCGCGTCTTTTCAATGCACAGTGCTGGCCGATCAAAGGGCGCCGGAAGAGCACGTTCCGACTCTAATTCAATGAAGGAGCTTGCGGAGTCGACCGGCTCCGTTGCATATGTAAGCACTTGAAAGTCGCGGCGTGGCGCTCGGCGTTCGCAAGAGATGCAACTGGAAGTAGCCGCTTCCAGCACCAAGAGGCTGCGTCCGTAAAATCGAAACGAAGGGAAGACGACGACGCTTTAGCGCCGATTGCTGTATTTGCTTCGAATGAGTTCGGGCTGACACCGTCACAAAGGACCTGTTATGATCAGAATGGTTTTCATGCTCTTGATAGCTGCTTGGGCCTCCACTTCGCTGGGGGCAACATCTCCGTTCAAAGTCAGTTTGCCCAAAGGATTCACCGCCGCGGCGCCGGCCACGAATGGACCGGCAAGGGTTTTTGCCTATTCGCGGCCCAGTGTCGCACCTAACGTGAAAACATTGTTCCAGGTCACGGTCATTGCCATTCCACCGGAAGGAAGGGGTGACAGCCTGGAATCCCTCCTGGCCGGAATGCTTCGCGGCGTCGAGCGGCGACGCACCGAGTTCAAGAAATCAGACCCCGTAAAGACCAGGCTCGGCTCGCTGGAAGCGGCCGCGGTCGATTGGGAGGGCAAAGGCGAAGGCCATGACATGAGAGGAAGAATGCTCTGCGCGGTGTCGGACGGCACGCTTTTCTGTGTGCACTTTCAGGATGTCGCCCAAGGTTGGGAGAAATCACAGTCCGAATTGAACAAAGCGCTGGAAACGTTCACTGTGTCAAAATGACCGATTCAAATCATCGGCTGGAACCTTGGATAAGAAGCGAGACTGTCGCATCAGCATGCGACAGCAGCTTCGACGGCCATCCGAGTTGACGCTCCTGGTTGCTCGAAACCCACGTCGTTTCCGACTTGCGCGAGCATGCATGGGCGGAAGGCTGGAATCCCGTCGGGAATTTTGAGAACGACTCCATGGCTCCATCCAGCCGGTGGCTTGATTGAACTTGCAACCTTTATCCGAGGGCAAGGCGCTTGGGCAGACTGACAAAAACCTGGCGGAATTGGTTCCGTTGTTGCGCATGTATTAATTGACGCATGAGAACCGTCGCGCGCGGTGATGCTTCGCCAATGTTGTCGTCATATGCAAGCTCCAATCCGGAAAACAAGCCGCAATTGTGTGAGCCGAAAGGAATGGAAAAAGGCTTTCGCCGCCGCTGTTTGCAAAAGGCTTGTCGTGGCTCGCCAGTGTGGCGATGCTCATGGCGTTAAACCAATGTCCGATTTATTGAAGCTTAATTCCTGTTTGCTGGCTGCCGGAGTGCTGGTGGGATGCACCGCCAAGCATTATCGGAAATCCGCCGACACGGAAGTTTACAGGATCGTTCAGGAGAAGCAGAAAGTGGCTTTGGGACAAACCAACGCTTTCAGCATTGACACGCCTTACTCACATCGCAAGGCCGATGACATCAAGGCGCCGGAAATCATCGCCGACCGCACCCGCGAAGCGAAAGAGACCTTGAGCTTGCCGGACGCATTGCGCATGGCGCTGGAGAACAGTCGCGACTATCAACTGCGCAAGGAGCAACTTTATTTCAGCGCCTTGACGCTGACAGCGGAGCGGTTTGAGTACGTGCCGCAATTTTTCGCCAGCGTCGCGCCCACCGCGCAAAAAGTTCCCGGTGAGGACGCGTCCATCGGCGTAGCCACCCGCGCGGGTGTGGCTCAGGCCTTAAAGACCGGCGGACGCATCACCCTGGATCTGGCGAATGATTTCTTGCGATTTTACACCGGCGGCCGTAGCGATTCGGCGGTGACCACCATAGCGCTGGGCCTTTCCCAGCCGTTGTTGCGAGGCGCGGGGGCGAAGATCGCCGCGGAGAATCTCACCCAGGCCGAACGCAACGTGATTTACGAGATTCGCGGCTTCAGCTATTACCAGGACGCGTTCCTGTCGGTCGGCGGCATCTCTCCCGGTGGCGGTCCCACTCCGGCTGGCATCGTCAGACGGTACCTGGAGCTGATAAAGCAGCAGGACACCGTAAAGAACGAACATAACAACTTCCTCAGCCGCGTGAGTTTGCGCGAGCGAGCGGTGGCCCTTTCGGTCGATCGCCTGGCGCCGTTCCAGGCCGATCAAGCCGTCCAGGAGGAATTGACGGCGCGCGACAGTTACATCCGCACGGTCGAAAGTTACCGCACCGCCCTGGATGACTTCAAAATCACCCTCGGCTTGCCTGCCGGCTATGAAATTCGCCTTGATGAAACGGTGCTGGCCGAATTGGAGACGGTGGGGTTGCTCCCGGTCCCTTTGTCGGACGACCAATCGTTTCGACTTGCTCTGGAACGGCGCCCGGACTTTTTAAACGAAATCGACCGGTTTGAAGACAGCAAGCGCAAGATCGTCGTGGCAGCCGACAACTTGAAAGCTGACCTGGTTCTTTTTGGGAACGCTTCCCTGGTATCCGAAGGCGAAACCGATTACGCTAACTTCGACCTGAATGATTACCGAGTGAACGGCGGAGTGCGATTGGACCTGCCACTGAATAGAAAACTGGAGCGAAATGCCTACCGTTCTTCCATCATCGCCTTCGAGCGGCAGCTTCGCACGCTGGCGCTTTTCCTGGACAATTTGAAAAGCGACCTTCGCGGCGATCTCCGCGAACTGGATCGATTACGCCAGAGTTACGACATCCAACTCCGGGCCAAGGCGCTGGCCGATCGGCGGGTTGAAAGCAGCGAGCTTTCCTTGCAGGCCGGGCGCATCCAGGTACGGGACGTAGCGGATGCCCAGACCGCCCGCGTCCAGGCTTACAACGCCGCCACCGCCGCATTGGTTGATTATCACCTGACTCGCATGCGTCTATTGCTTAATCTGGGCATTTTGAACACGGTGAAGGAAAAATTCTGGCTGGACTACGGCGATTTGCCGAAGTCGAATGGTGTAACTCGTCCAGCGCCAGCAGCTTTCAGCGAACTAATTACGCCCGACGAACTTTTCAAACGATGACAGACGCTAACAATGAAGCACAGAAACGGCCGCGCGCCTTCCGACGCGCCGGGCTGATCGCGGCCGGGCTGCTGCTTTGCGTCGCGGGCTTTGCTGGCTTTCGGAAATGGACCGCGCCCGAAGCTGAACAAAACCAGTTCCACAAAGTCAAACGCGGCGACATGCTGATCTCGGTGGTGGAAGGGGGCGCGCTCAAGGCGGTCAAGGAATCGATCATTCGCAGCGAGTTCGAGGGCATTTCACGCATCATCAGCATCGTGCCCGAAGGGACCTACGTCAAAGCCGGCCAGATCCTGGTGGAACTGGATTCCTCGGAATTGAAGGACCGCGTCAACCAACAGGACATCTCCTACCAGAACAACGAATTCGCGTTCGTCCAGGCCAAGGAGAATCTCAGCATCCAGCAGAGCCTGGTGGAAAGCCAGATCAAGGAGGCCGAGTTGCGGGTCGAATTCGCCCGATCCGATCTGGAAAAGTACATCGAAGGGGATGCTCCGCAGCAGGTCAATACCGCCACCAATGCCATCCTCATCCGCAGGGAGCAATTGCAGCGGGCCAAGGATAAACTGGAGTGGACGCAGCAACTTTTCAAAAAAGGCTACGCCTCGAAGTCTGAACTGGAAGCCGATGGGTTGAGCCTGGTGCAGGCGAAGATCGCGGTGGACCAATCCGAAGAAGACCTGCGGCTCTTCCGCAAGTACGACCTGCCCAAGAGCCAGCGCCGTCTGGAATCGTCCTGGGAGCAGGCCCAACTGGAGTTGGAACGGTTGCGCCAGAGGACTTCCAACCAGCTCGCTCAGGCGGACGCCAACCTTCGCACCAGCCAGCGCGCGCTCGAGTTGACCCACGAGAAGCTGAAGGAGCTAAAGCAGCAATTGGAGAATTCCAAAATCAAGGCGCCGCAGGATGGCCTGGTCGTCTATGCGTCGAGCAGCTATGGCGATCGCGGCCAAATGCTCATTGAAGAGGGCGCGCAGATTCGCCAGCGCCAGGAGATCATCAAGCTTCCCGACGTCTCGCAGATGATTGTCGAAATCCGCGTGCACGAATCGCATGTGCTGCAGATCCGTCCGGGGCTGGAGGCTTATGTCACCGTCGATTCCATTCCCGATCGGCGTTTCAAAGCCAAAGTCATCAAGGTGGCGGTGCTGCCCAATTCCCAGGACCGCTGGATGAACCCGAATCTCAAGGTCTATTCCACCGATGTCCTCATCGAGGAGGAGCTGCCCGACTTGAAACCAGGCGCATCCGCGCGGGCGGAAATCATCATCACGAACCTGGTCAACGCGCTGACCATCCCCTTGCAAGCGGTGACGACGGTCAAAGGCAAGCAGGTTTGTTACGTGCAGAACGGGGCTGAACTCGTTGCGGTGCCTGTCACGGTCGGAAACTTCAACGATCAGTTCATCGAAATTCGCGGGGGTCTCAAGGAAGGCGACCAAGTGGCGTTGACGCCGCCCGCCAGCGCCAGCGAAGAGATCGACCGGGGCGGCTCCGTGCTTTCGACCGAAGACGCGCGTCCGACGCCCGCCGCCACCACGGCGAAAAAGACTGCCGCCGACCCGTCCAGCTTATGACCATGCACGGAGCGGCGGCTGACCAGCCGCCGAACAATCGGGGCCGGGGGCTGGTAAGCCGCCGCTTCCGCAATTCGGGATGGAAGTGGGTGGGGCTGGCGCTGGCCCTGGTGGCTGCGTTTTACTTTTCTCGCGGATTCTTTCAACGCTTTCGAAAAACATATCCGCCGAACGCCTTTTACCAGGTGAAGCGGGGCGATATGCTTATTTCCGTCGTGGAAGAGGGCGCCCTGCGCGCCTTGAACGAAACGATCGTCCGCAGCGGTCTCGAAGGCGTCAATCGCATCATTCACCTTGTCCCGGAAGGTTCCTACGTCCAGAAGGGTGATCTCCTGGTCGAACTCGACAGTTCCGGGCTGAAGGACCGCTTGAACGAACAGGAGTTGTTACATCAGGAACGTCTCTTCCAGATGCTGCAGGCCACTGGCAACCTGAAGATCCAACGGAGCCTCGCGGAAAGCCAGATCAAGGACGCCGAACTCGCCGTCGAGAATGCGCAGGCGGATTTGGAGAAGTATCGCGACGGTGACGCGCCATTTCTGATCCGAACCGTCGAGGCCCGCAGTGGCGTCCTGGCCGAACAGGTCCGCATCGCCAGCGAACGATACGCGCGCACAGAGGAACTCTTCAAAACGGGAAACGCCACAAAATCCGAATTGGAGGCCGACGCGCTCAGTCTGAAACGCGAACAGCTCGCCCTGGGCCAATACCAGGAGGACCTGCGGCTCATCAAAAAATTCGATCAACCGAACCAGGTGCGGCTGCTGCAATCAGAGGTCGAGCAAGCCCAGGCGGAACTGGACCGTTTGAAGCAACGGACCTCCAATGAAATCGCGCAAGCCGAGGCCGATTTGAAAACAAGTCAGGGCGCGTTGGAATTCCTGGAGCAAGGTCTCAAACTACAGCGCCAGCGCCTGGAGAATTCAAAGATTTTTGCGCCCCAGAACGGCCTGGTGGTCTATGCGTCCGTCAGCCCGTTTCAGTTTGCGGGCGACCGCGACGACCGGCGGCGCGAGGAAGGACGATTCCGGGTGGGGCGTGGCGGCGGCAGAGGCGGAGACGATGGCGGCGGAGAATTTCGTGGCGGAGGCAGGCGTGGCGGCAGGTCGAGCTTGGAGAGCAGTTCGGGCAGCGGTTCGGGCCGTTCTTCGACGGCGCAGACGGTAGCTGGGGGCAATCAGCGCATCGCCTCAGCCATTAGCGGGTCGTCCGTCACCGAGACGAACGCTGCCGGAGCTGGCACGGGTGGAGGTGGCGCGGGTTCCGGTGGCGGTGGCGCTCGTGCTGGAGGCAGTGCCGGAGGACAAAATGCCAGCAGCGCCGCGGGGGCATTCGCTTCTTATCCGTCCATGCGACCCAGTTCGGCATTCGGCGTCTCCAGTGCGGCGACGAACTCCAGCGCGAGCAGCGCCAGTCCGGGCACATCCAGTTCCTTGCTCTCAACGGGCGGACAATCGTCATCCTTCAGCATTGCCAACCAATTGGCGTCCCGTTCGAGCGCGCAGAATTTCCGTGACTTTGGCAGCTTTGAGTTTTACGGCACGCCCGGGATTCTCGAGGAGGGAACCAGGGTTCGGCAGCGGCAGGAATTGATCCGGTTGCCGGACGTTTCGAAGATGCTCGCAGAAATCGGAATTGAGGAATCGCGCGCCGGTCAGGTGCGCGCAGGCATGAACGCATATATCCAGGTGAGAAACATTCCCCATCGCCGCTTCAAGGGCACCGTTCGGCGCGTCGCACTCCTGCCTGACTCTCAATCCAGTTGGTTGAATCCCAACGCCAAAGTCTTTCCCACCGACGTCCTGGTGGACGAGGAATTGCCCATCCTCAAGCCGGGCGTCTCGGCGAGCGTGGAGATTATCATCACCAATCTGACCAAAGTTCTGAGTGTGCCGATCCAGACGGTTGCCCGCCTGTGGGGTGAAAGCGTCTGCTTCATTAAGAAGGGGCCGCGCGTCACGCCCGTTACGGTGACCACAGGCTGGTTCAACGATTCCTTTGTCGAGATCACCTCCGGTTTGAAAGAAGGGGATCTTGTTCTGCTGGCTCCGGTCAGCGATGAAGACTTTGAAGATACGCCAGCCGAGGGAACCAATGATGTGGAAGCGGCCGCCGAATCCAGTCCACGCCCCGCGCCGCCTGTCGAGGAACCTCCCGCGGAGGAGCGCAGATTCCAGCGCCGCAATGGCGATGCGCCCGACGGCGGGGCCGCGCCGGAACGGCGGCGCAATCGCCAGGGCTCCGGCCGACGGCCACAAAATTCACAGGACTTTCCGCAATGAAATCCTTGCTCAAACCGTCATCTTCGACTCGCCCCTGGGCAGATCCAGGCACACGAGGACGGATTGCCCCACACGAGTCCAACTGCCGCTGCGCAACTCGAGCGCATGGCTGACTTCCTTGAATGACCCGATCGGACCGGAGGTGGAGAGCTTCGGAGTCGCGGCGGCGGCGGACGGAACTTTCACCGTGAATCCGGGGCACGCAAACGGGGCGTGGAACGCGACCTCCTTTCCATGACGCTCGATGCGCGTCAATTCCTTCGCTGCCCAGTAGCGCGCAACTTCACTCAGCTTCATCCAAACCAGATTGTCGAATCGGGCGTGAAGGCGGCGGACGACTTCCTGGAAAACCTTGAAGCCAAGTTCCTGACCGTTCCAATAGATGCCCGTCCAATGCGCGAGCATGAGCGCCGGTTCGCCGCGTTGAATCACTTCGACCATGCGGCCACGCTGCAAATCCTCCGTGATGAATTTGTCCACTCCGCCCGGCGGTGTGTTGTCCCAACCGCCGGTCCAGTCGCCTGTGCAGCCGATGATGGATACGACGCACTTCGGATCCGCGCCATCGAGGCCGGAGGCATACTCCACACGCGGCGCAACGCTCTGCTCGCCTTTATCGTAGAGATGGCGGAAGTAGTGCGGAATCTCTACGTTGAAAACATCGCGGACAGATTGCAGCGCCGCTTGCGCGAGTTGTGGCAGGGCGCGATTGCCGAAGCCGCCGGGCGTGGTGACGCCTTCGCAAGGCAGGCCGATGTTCTTCAGAATTTGCAGCGCGTAAGCCATGTAACCGGCGATTTCGTCCGCGCTGCGGCCGGTGGTCCATTCCCAGTTCTCCATGAACTTCAGCGAAAGGTCCGGATACGGATGGCCCGTCGTGGTGTCGATGACGCGCGTGTGCGTGACCATCTCCGGGTGAATATCCCAGTTCGGCAGCATGAGCGAGCGGACGAGTTCGATGCTCTCCTGCAATTCGCGCTGTGTCCAACCGGGCAACCCGCGGTCCAGCCGCCCGACACACGCCGGATAAGGCACGATGCTGTATTTGCCTTTGACGCCCTGCCCGGCGCACCACTCGCCGAACTTGCGCACGAACGCATCGGGAATTTCGACCGGCCACTCGCGCCAGTTGCGTTGGTAAGTTTTGTTCGCGCCACCGAAGGCCGCATCGAACTGCGGCATGGCAAACCGGTTCAGGTTCACCAGGCAAGTCGAGTCATCGATGATAAGGCCGATGGGAACGCGATTGTGTGGATTGAGCACTATGATGCCTTCGGCGCGTTTTGGCCGCTCGCCCGCGGCTTGGGCGAGAAGAGAAGGTGTCTCCACGGCCAAAGCGGCCAAGCCAAGGGTGGACTGTTGGAAAAAGCGGCGGCGCGAACGTGGCTTCATCACGCTAATTATGGGCGAACCGTCGAAGAAGGCAACGCCCCAACTTTTCCCGGTCTTTTGGCAGGCATTTGGGTTTGTTTTCTGTTATCGATCCATTAGATTTCTTTTATGAAAAAGTCCGTCATCTCCATCGATCCGGAAGTGATGAGCGGCACTCCTTGCTTTGCGGGCACACGGGTTCCCATTCAAACGCTTTTCGATTACATCGAAGGAGGACACCCGCTGGCCGATTTTTTCGACGATTTTCCCACGGTGACTCCCGAACAGGTGACGGCGCTACTTGAGGAAGCCAAGGCCCGGTGTCTAACGCCTGCGGTCTGAGATGAAGGTTTTGCTCGATGAGTGCATGCCCAAGCGACTGGCTGACCGGCTATCCGGCCATGAGGTAAAGACTGTGCCCCAGATGGGCTGGGCCGGAATCAAAAACGGAGAACTACTGGCTCTGGCTGAAAATGAGTTCGAGATATTTCTCACGGTCGATCAAATCGAGTGCGGGTAGAAGCATAGCCGACACTCAAAAACCTTAACCCAAATCGAACAAATGCCCTTTACTGCCTCTCGCGGGCCGGGCAAATTGTGCGCGTGAACTTCCGGTTCAACATCGCCAAAGCCACCGAAGCAGCGTGTCACTTGATTCAAAAAGAAGGCGGCCATCTGAATGTGATGAAGCTGGTCAAGCTCCTCTACTTGCTGGATCGGCTCTCGATCGCGCGGCGCGGCATCCCCGTCGTGGGCGGTGTCTATTATTCGATGCGAAATGGCCCGGTTACCAGCGAGGTGCTGGACTTGGTGAACGCCGGCTGTTTGTGGGGCGAGGCCGAATGCCATTGGGAAGACTTCATCACCGACCGGCAGGATCACGAAGTGGCGCTGAATACGATGCCGCCATCAGAGCATCTTTCGGAATCGGAACTGCGGCTGATCGATGACATTTACCGCGAGCATGGTTCAAAAGATCAATGGCAGTTGCGCGACTGGCGTCACGAGCACTGCGGCGAGTGGACGCCGTTGCAGGAAGGCCGCGCCCGCATCGAAGCCGAAGACATCGCCCGCAACGTTGGAAAATCTGAGGAAGAGGTTCGGCGTTTTGCCGAGCAAGCAGCGGAGACCAACTTGATGGCCAAGGTTCTTTCCTGGCAATGATTGGGCTGGGGACGACTCTGCGGTGCAATCTTCCGCCTCGTCACATCTGGGTAGTCCTCAGCAACCCGCAGCTCACCGAAGGCAAAATTCTGGTGGTGAATCTCAGCACGCTTCGGGAGGGATGCATCGATGACGTTTGCATCCTTGGCCCGGAAGATTACGACTTGCTCACGCACCCAACGACAGTGGCCTATTCACGTCATGAAATGGGCAATGCCGCTGGCGATTAATCGGCGGTGCCACGCCAGGATTGTTTCCGGTCGGACAATTTGTGCGACATCCTTGAGCGCTCTGCGACCTAGTCGCTTAGCCCAATTTCGGCTAAGCTGATTCGTTCGGGATCTGTCAGGCGGATTCGACCTTTGATTTGATTCCGCAGGATTCGATTCTCCGTGATGAGATATTCATTCCGCAGCAGGAGCTGCTCGTCAACTGAACCGGTGACATACGCCAGCATACGCTTCCAATTCATCGGTCCCGAAGTGAATCACTAAATTCGTCTCCCATCACCTCGCAAATCTCTCGGGATTCCCAAATTCGACAGTTTTGACCTTACGCGGAAGGACCGACGCAAATTTCACGCAATCGGCAGAAGGGGCGGGAGTCAACCAGGCGGATGAACTACTCCTGGACTCTCACTCGGTAAAAGCGCGGCCCGGGGCCGGCGGCATTCGAGTGTGTGAAGGTCGTCGTGCCAGGCCGGCCCGGAATGTTCATCGCCACGGGCTGGAAGGAGGTGGGCACCACTCGGTCCGTGCCTGACTCCAGAGAATAGCTCCGGCCCGCCACGCTTTCCCAGTCACGATCAAATCAGACCCTCTCAACATCGGCTGCCTCAGCCTCAGGACCGACGCTGAATTGGTGGGATTGGTCTCCGCGCGCCACTCTTCGTAATTGTTCAAGTGATCGCCGTCGGGGTCGGTGATGTCGGCAGAGCCGTCCGTGGGCAGACCGTATTGCTGAAGCCACCCGATGAAAATGCCGGAGGCCGCGCCTTGATACTCATAGGCGCCGATGTCCACTCGATCGCCGACGACGCGCGGACGGCCGTCCAGGTCTGCTGTGGCCACGACGTAGCTGTTGTTGCCCGCGTTGATGCAAGGAGAATTGGATTGCAGGCGAAAATTGCCGCCAACTCGATTCACGAAGAGGGGAGGTACGGAAATGTTCTCTACACCATCTGGAGGGAGGGGAGTGATGCAGGAATTATTCGGGGCTTCACCGCGAAAGTTCGGAGCAAATCCAGGAGCCGCATTGTTGTAATAAATGATGCAGTTGTTCAACACGGCGAAATAAACGCCACCACCCTCAAAAGCTGAGTTGTCTGTGACGGTGCAGTTTTTCAAAGTCCCTCCAGCCACCCCTCCGCCAGTACCCGCTGTGTTGCCCTTCACGGCGCAATTATTCAGCGCACCACCATTGGCCCCGCCTCCCCAACCGTCCGTCTTATTGGCGGTGAGCAAGCAGTTGTTCAGCGTTGAAGAATGTGCTCCTCCGCCGTGTCCCGCTGAATTGCCAGCGACGGTGCAGTTGTTCAAGGTCGAGGAATAGGCCCCACCGCCCCAGTAGCCAGCCACATTGCCCATCAACGTGCAGTTGATCAGTGTGCCTTGATGCACCGCCCCGCCAGCCTGTTGAGCCGCGTTGCCTGAGATCACGCAATTCGAAAATCACCGCATTGGCGGACTCACTCCAGACACCGCCACCATTTCCATCCCAATCGTCGTGAACGAGTTGTGTGGCCCCGTTCGTTAGAGTGAAACCAACCAGCAGCGCGCCGTTGGTGAGATACACACACCGAATCGCCGCATTGCCGTTCGTCGTGCCCGGCACTTGATGTCCTCGGATGATCGTCACCTGTGGACCGTTCACGCTACGCACTGCGAGCGGTTTGGTCACCGCCACCCGGTTCGTCTGCGTCCTGTAGATGGCTCTGCCGCCGGATTGATAGACGCCATTGCTCACCAGCACCAACACACCGGGAACCGTGGCTGCATCAATCGCATCCTGAATGGTCCTGGCCGCTGTTGCCCACGAACTGTATGGAGCCACCGGATTCGCGCTAGCCGACGCGACGTGGTGAACTGGTTTGGAGACATGCACTATCACCAGGGCACTTACTCCCTCGGGATAGGCGTCACTAAAGGCTTCCAGCACCACGCGGTAGTCTCCCTCACCCGCCCAACTGTGCGACGACACGGGCTGATTGCTTGCTACGGTCCCATCCCCGAACTCCCAGCGGCTTGCAGTGACTCGACCGCCGATCAGGGCACTGAACTCCACGGCAAACCCCGGCAGTACATTCGTGTAACTGGCTTTAATTGCGACCGTGAGCGGACCCGCAACTGCGCCCGCACTAAACTCATCGCAACCGATGGAAGGCGGAGCGAGCCAGGGTTCTCCGTCCACATCCAGTCCGCTGGAATAGGCGGCACTGCCGGCACTGCGGCAGGGAGAACCAGCGCTTAAGTGTGCAAGAGTGGCCAATTGCGGCTCGTCCATAATGTTACCCACACCGTTGGTGGGCAGAGGAGTCGTGCAAGAGAAATTCAGAGTGCTGCTGGCGTGATTGGACCCAATACCCGAGGCAGTCGTGTTGTAGTACGTGATGCAGTTGTTCAGCGTGCCTCGATAGGTCCCGCCTCCGCTGGAACACGCTGAATTGCCAACGAGAGTGCAGTTGTTTAATGTGGCATTCGCCGTCCCACCTCCATCGCCCCCGCCTAAGTTCGAATAGTTGCAAGGACTCGCCGAGTTCCCCGCGAGGGCGCAGTTATTCAACACTCCTCCTACCGCGCCCCCGCCCGTCATGGCCGAATTGTCCATCAGAGTGCAGTTGTTCAGCGTGCAACCCGCGGCTCCTCCACCAATTCCAATAGGCGCTGAATTCCTAGTCAGCGTGCAGAAGTTCAGCGTGCAGGAATTCGCCCCGCCGCCAGTGGGTGCCGAGTTTGCCGCAAGCGTGCAGAGGTTTAAGATGCACGAGTCCGCTCCGCCACCGTTTCGTTCGGAAGTGTTTGCAGTAAGCGTGCAGTTATTGAGCGTACTCAGATAGGCACCGCCTCCGTTTTCGAACGTGGAGTTCCCGGTTAGAACGCAATTATTTAGCGTCCCCGAATACACCCCGCCACCCTTGACCCCTGCGGAGTTGCCAGTAATCACGCAGTTGGAAACCACGACGCCAGCCGACTCACACCATGCTCCGGCGCCCGCCGGCGTGACAAATCCGTTGATCAGCGTGAAGCCAGTCAGGGTCGACCCGTCTCGTAACGTGGCGCAGCGTGTGCGGCGCCCACCATCAATGATCGTCACGTCCGGCCCGTTCACGCTCCACACCGTCAGTCGTCTCGGCACCGTCACTCCAGTTTGGTAAACCCCGTTGCTCACGAGGACCACGCCCCCGGGCACCGCCACATCAATTGCATTCTGGATGTTTGTCGCAGCGGTCGCCCACGAATTAAACGGCGCTACCGGATTGCGACTTCCCGCCGCGACGTAATGCACCGGATGTTCCACGACATGAACGGTTGAGGTAGCACTCACTCCGTCCGGATGGCTCTCATTGTAGGCCCACGCTACCACAGTGTAATCTCCAGGTCCCGACCAGATGTGCGTGGCAAAGGGCCAGTTGGTTTCCCCGGTTCCATCTCCAAACTCCCACCGGCTGACACTGGCATGCCCGCTTATCAGCGCGGTCATGCTCACTTCAAATCCCGTTGCCGCGTTGGTATGGCTGATCACGATGGCCACGCTCAACGGCCCCGTGATTGCTCCGAAGTGAAACTCGTCACAGCCGATGGAAGGCGGGCTCTCCCAGTCTTCGCCGTCAATATCCAGACCGATGGCATAAGCGGCGCTGCCAGCACCCCGACACGGCGAGCCAGCACTCAGGTGTAAGGCGTCGGCCAGTTGAGGTTCGGTACTGGTGTTGCCTATCCCCACGGGCGGGAGCGGTGTCGTGCAAGAGTAGTTGAAGGTTCCTCCCGAGTAATTGGATCCGCCCAACCGAGCGGTGTTGTAATACACGATGCAATTGTTCAGGGTGTTGCTATAAGCTCCGCCGCCACTCTTGTAAGCCGAGTTGCCCGTGAGTGTGCAGTTGTTCAGCGTGCCCAAGGCAACTCCGCCACCTTCGTCCGCAGAGTTCCCAGTTAGAGTGCAGTTGTGCAGCGTGCCTCCATACGCGCCGCCACCGCGCGTGCCCAAGAAGAAGCCGGAGGCAATATTGCCGGCGAGTGTGCAGTTGCTCAAGGTGCAAAGGGACGCCCCGCCGCCGTAGCCCCAAGTTATGTTGGTCACGAGCACGCAGTTGTTGAGTGAGCTTTGAAACGCTCCGCCGCCGTTGACAGCTCTATTGCTGCGGAGCCTGCAGTTGCTCAACACGCACCCCGCGGCCCCGCCGCCATTGGCTCCAGAGGCCGAGTTGCCTGTGAGCACGCAGTTGTTTAGCGTCGCTTGTGCAGCGCCGCCGCCATCCAAACCGTCTTCCCAATCAGTCCAGTTACTCTCGAGAGTGCAGTGATCCAAGATACCGCCATACGCTCCTCCGCCCGAGTCGTTGCGAACCCAATTCCTGGTCAACATGCAGTTGGTCTGCGCAGCCTGGTATGTTCCACCGCCCTGGAGAGTCGCCCAGTTGCCAGCAATCGTACAATCGTTCAGGACGCCCCGATAGGCGCCGCCGCCGAACACTGCCGTGTTGTTGGAAAGTACGCAATTGTTCAGTACCGCAAGATACGTCCCGCCGCCTTGGCCGGTCGCGTTGCCCCCGAAGAGGCCAACCCAGTTGCCAGTGAACACGCAGTTGTTGAAGGTACCCTGATACGCCGCGCCTCCGGAGCCAGCCAGGTTCCCCGCCAGTGTGCAGTTGGAAACGACAACGCTGGCAGATGCACACCAGGCACCTCCTCCTGTGCGCTCGCGATCGTAGTCACCCGACAATCGAGTGCTACCATTTGTGAGTGTAAAGCCCGTCAGTAACGTGCCGTTTGTGAGATACACACACCGCACGGCGCTTTCACCGACCCCCCACCCCGACACTTGGTACCCCCGAATCACTGTCACCTCTGGGCCATTCACGCTTCGCACGGCCAGCGGCTTTGTCACCGCCACCCGGTTTGTAGTTCCAGTTATCGCCCGTCCGCCGGTTTGGTACACACCGTTCGTCACCACAATTTCGTCTCCTGCCACCGCTGCATCGATGGCGTCCTGAATGTTTGTGGCGGCGCTGGCCCAGTCGGTGTAGGGCGCAGCGGGCGCGGGGTTGTTCAAGTTCACGTAGCGCGTCGCTGCCGGAGTGTTTATCGCCGCGAGCAGGAGCAGCGTGGTGGTCAAGGGGAAGAAGTGGAGTTTCATGGTCTGCTTTTGGTGGTCTGAGGCTTCATAACGCTGTACTTCGATACCTTACAGGGCAGTCGGGCGGGAAAGGTTGCGCGGGAAAGAGTGGACTGGAATGCCGGCAGATCAACCAGTTGCCGCGCTGGTCGAACTTATCCGAGTCGGTCGAGAATCAATAGTTTGGATTCACTTTTGGATCCGCCGTCCAGATCACCGGGATCTGCGGATAAGGCGCGAGACCGCGTTGCACAATCTCGGGGCCGAGTTTGGCTTCGACATGCAGATCGACAAAGGCCAGATTGCCGCGCCGCTGATGCCGCACGACAAATCGATTCGCGTAGGCGCTCGGTTGGCCCAGTTGAAGTGGAGTCTGATCGGGATCCACTTTGGGTTCATCGGGCAAGCGGTTATCCAGGAAGAAAACAGTGGAAGCCGGCTGCTGGATCGAAGACAGCTTCATGGTGGAGTGTGGAAGAAGAATCAACTTCGAGTTCATGGCGAGAGAGAAATAAGCTATGGGATCTTCGACCGCTCTCCTGGGGAATCGCGCGTCGGGACAATGAAAGAGTTGATTGCGCGCGTAAAAGTCCGGGCGTACGGAGCTCGGTGCAAAATCGGCTGCCTCTGGCATTCCGGTCTGACGCGGCAAGGCATTGTACCAAACGTCGTCCGCCAACGCGTGTCGCACTTGCGCCCAGAGATTGATCGTCACGCCGTTCGGCTCGAAACTCTCGCGCGCGATGGTGTCTTCGTTGTCCTGCGCATACAGGGTCTGGGCCAAAGCCCATTGGCGAAGATGGTTCGCACAGACGATCCGCCGGGCTGAGGATTTTGCACGAGCCAGGGCGGGCAGGAGCAGAGAGGCCAAAATGCCCACGATTACGATTACGACCATCAGTTCGATCAAGGTGAATCCGGCTCGGCGAAGCGTGAGGTTTTGGCCGATCGACGACTGGCGGTTTAGGGTCCGGGTCATGGCGGGAGAAGCTCGACGCGGTAGAAACGCTGCAGTACGGCTGCCGTGGTTGAGTCTGTTGTGGTCAGGGAATCGCCATCCGCGGTCAGACTGCGCAGCGACATCCACTCTTGAGGGGCCAACCGATCGCAATATTGCAGTTCATAGGTCCGGCCGGGCTGGGTCTTCCAGGTCAACGCGACTCCGGCGAGGTCGTATCGAATCGATGTGATCTTCGGGCGGTTGGTGGTCCACCCCGGCGAACCGATGTCATCCGACTCCGCCGCACGGAAAGCGCCGCGCTCACCTTCGACGCTGGGGCAACCGAATTCGCACGCCCCATCATCGAACCAGAGGCTGATACCCGCTTCAAGATTCACGAATGACAAAGACACGAGCCACTCATAATCGTACAGCGCTGTAGCGTTCCAAAGCTGGATCATATCGCCCAACTCGGAGAAGCCATTGCCAGGATACGAAACGATGGGAAGATTAGTGGGAAGATTCTCCTCCCCCCACCAGCGTCGGAACGCTTCCGGTGTCATCGACGACACCCAGATCATGGACTGGCCAGGCCGCAGCGTGATGTCATTCGTCACTACGACCGCGCCTTCGAGCACGCCCGGGAAATCGTCGAAACGGTAGCCGCGGAGATTCACGGCGTACGTATCCATGTTGGTCAGTTCCCACCAGTCCTCATGACCAGGAGCCACGCTGTTGGTTGAAGGGTTTGCCATGGCCTCGGTGATGACGATTTTCGGAACGGGGACAACCTCGAGCCGGGCACAGGCGTTGGTCGAACAGAGGGCATTCGTCACGCGGACGCAGTAGAGGCCAACGTCGCTGTCGTCAGCACCCTCGACAGCGTAGGTGGCATTCGTCGCGCCGGGGATGTCCACGTCGTTGAACCGCCATTGAAAGTCCGGCAGCGGAAACCCACGCACCTCGACACGAAAGATGGCTGTTTGACCCGGCGTGACGGTCACGTCGGCAGGCGGCCGCACGATCCTGGCGCAGATCGGCGTGAGGTTCACCGTGAGGATGGCGGGCGGCGTGTGAAGTGTTGTCAGTCCGTTGCTTACCTCCACAGTGTATTCGCCAGCATCGGCAGTTCCGGCGTTCATGATGGTAAACGCTGGGCCGGCACCATCAGAAATTGGCTGGCCGTTGAAAAACCATTGATAGCGGGGCCGGGGCAGACCGTGTGCCCGCACCGTCAGGCTGACCGGCGATCCGCCATCGACCTCTGTACTTGCTGGCGCCTGCACCACGCGCAAGGGCACCGGTCCGGTCGTCACGCCCGGAGAGCCGACATCGCTCGTGGTGGCGGCGCGAAACGCTCCATTCACCCCGGGCTTGCTGAGCGTGTCCAACAGTCCCGTTGCGGGATCGTAAGTGAACGCCACACCGGGTTCCGCCCGGAACAATTCAACGCGATCCAAGAGGATCGGCTGGTCGCTCGTGACCTGCCAGAGCTGCACAGCGTCTGACATGCTGCTCAACCCAAACGCCGGCCACGGTGCGACGGCGATCTTGGGATTGGAGGGAAGATTGGAATCGCCCCACCACTGGCGAAAATCTTCGGAATTCGTGATCCCGCCCGGGAGCGATCTGACAAAAACGATGGACTCGCCAGGGCCAAGATGTGGGTCCGATGCGAGGGCCGCTAGGTTCAACGCGGCCGGGAATCCAGTGCTATCCGCGAACCAAAACGATTCCAAGTTCGCCGTGTCGGTCCCAAAGTTCGTCAATTCCCAGTAATCCTCGCCGCGTTGCGTTGGTGTCGCGGATGGAGCGGATAGGACTTCGGTGATGGCAAGCTGGCCCGTGGCTCGGCCCAATGGCAAGACGGCGAGGAAACCCGTGAGGACAAACTGAAAGAAACGGTGGACCGAACGAGTGTTCGCAGGTCGAATGTGAGTATGCATCGTGGACTCCTTCATTCGGCATCTTCGGGCGCTGGGTCTGGCGGGCTGGGCTTAGGAGGAAACAGCGTGCTGATGCTGTCGAACCATCGTTCCTCGACCGCGAAGTCCGCTTGCGTCACTGCCCGATAAGCGGTGGATTGTTCCGGGAGCATTTCCAGCCAACCTCCTTGGAGGCTAGTCATCGCGCGGATTATCGCCTTAACGTGCTTCGGATCAAGATTGGGTCGAGCGACCCACAGCGGGCGGCTGCTCTCGAATTCCGTATCGGGGATGGCTACCAATCCGCGATGCTCATGAATGAGAAATGCCTTGCGCAACGCTGTGCCCACTTCGTAGCGCCCACTGAGGACGCCTTCGATGACCTGCGCGTGACTATGATAAAAGCCAATGCGCCCCGCCGCTTCAGCGAGACCATGTTCCTGCACGTCCTCGGCGAAGTCCTGCGTGCTCTCCAGAAAGTCGTAGCTGGCGAGATTGGTCGCCGTAATGCCGTGCTCAGCCAGTTTTATCTGCGCCCAATAACTGACGGTGGCATTGGTGTCACCAAATGCCATGCTCCGCCCTCGAACATCTTCCCATGATCGGATACCCGTGTTTGTGCGAGTAAACAGCATACCAGTTCTGTGAGTGCTACTGGGGACGACCAACGGGACAGGCGCCGGGCGACCGCGCCGGGCCCGCAAAAAGCGCAAGGGACCCACGCGTCCGAAGTCGGTTTGATCAGCACAAAGATCGGCAACAACATCATCACGGAACTTGTAAAGCTTAAGGTCCAACCGCACCGGGCACCCCAGGCTCTGGCTCATCCGCGCCTCCAATTCCGAGAGCAGCTTGGCGTGCTGCCTGGCGCAGCCCGCCGGGTTTTCTTCCGCCGTGACGCCCACCGTCCAACGGATCAAGGCCGCCTGGTTGGTGACACGCACGGTCGGTATTTGGGCAAGCGTCGCAATATCGTCGGAATGAATCAGCATCCATCGCTTCTCACGATTCGCCCAGATTCCCTCGAGGTTTTCCTGGACCATTCCGAAGGAACGTTTGAGCACTTGGTTTTTCTCCCGATTTGTCTCCTTCAACTCGGCGGCCAATTCCGTCTGTTTGTTTTTCTCGCGGCTCACGACATGGAGCGACCAGAGCGACAGACCCAAAGCCAGGCAAAGCACTACGCCCGCAGCCGCCGCCTGCGGATTGCGTCGGCACCAGCGCGCCGCCCGTTCGATCCGGCCCACCGGGCGGGCGAGAATTGGCTCGCCCTGGAGCACGCGGCCCAGGTCTTCGGCCAATGCTTGCGCGGTCGGGTAGCGGCGGTTCGGTTCCTTCTCCAGGCATTTCAGGCAAATCGTTTCCAGGTCGAGAGGCACGGTGGGATTGAGGAGCCGCAGCGCAATGGGCTCCTGCGTCTCGACCTGCTTAAGAGTTTCTCCCACCGACCCGCCTCCGAACGGTGGCCGCCCGGTGAGCAAGTGATAAAGCATCGCGCCCAGTGAATACACATCGCTGCGGCGGCTCGTCTGTTCGCGGCGTCCGCCGGCCTGCTCCGGCGGCATGTAGCCCGGCGAGCCAATGACTTGTCCGGTCACGGTCAGATGCGATACTTCGTTGCCGTTTTGCGGTTCAGCCGCGACTCGCTTGGCCAGACCAAAGTCCGTCACGCGCGGCTGGTCGTTCGAGTCAATCAATACGTTCGACGGTTTGAGGTCGCGGTGCAGGATTCCGCGCTCGTGCGCGTAGTGAATGGCCTCGGCGGTCGTCTTGAGATACCGGGCCGCTCGTTGAGGGGCCAACGGCTGTTCCTTGACGAGCCTGGCCAGGTTCGATCCCTCCACGTAGTCCATGACCAGGAAATGGTGGCCTTGATGCACGCCGACCTCGTGAATGGCGACGATGTTGGGGTGCTGGAGAGCGGCGGCGGCGGAGGCTTCGATGCGAAAGCGTTTGATGAAGTCTCCGCTGGCGTGCTGGCCCGAGAGAATCATCTTCACCGCCACGACGCGGTCGAGGCTCTTCTGCCGCGCCTTGTAAACGACACCCATCCCTCCGCGCGCCAGTTCTTCCAGCAGTTCATAGTCGCCGAAACAGGGGCCGGATTGCCTGGAATCCTCGCCGGTCTTTTGTGCCTGTTCCGGGTGCAGCCCTCGATTCATGTCCTGCATCACGCTGACAACGCAATCCGGACAAAGGCCGTCCCTCAGGTCAGCCGTCACTGTTCCGCACCGGCGGCAGGGAATGGAATTAGGACTTTCATCCAATTCCAGGGCGCCGCGCAGGGCGCACTGCGAGCAAAGGCCTTTGGGCAGGCCGAGGGGCAGCTTGGCCCCGCACACCGGACACAAGGCAATCAGCGTCTCAGGCCTTTGGATGTCGTCAGGCATAACTGGCAATCTCTTCAGGGGAAGACCGGCGAAAAGGTTTCCCCAATCTGGCGCCCACGGTGTCCTACCGGGCGAGCACGGCCATCAAATGCTGAATCTCTTCCTCGATCTCGGACGGTTGAGTCACAGTCTGGGCGATCTCCTCCCGAAGAATCTCCCGGTGCCGGCGGCGCAGGCGGTGGACGGCATTTTTGACCGCTTGTTCACTCATTCCAAATCGCCCCCCGATGTCCTCGTAGGTCTGCGCTCCGTGCTCGCCCGGCTGGACGTCTTTGAGCACCTCGTACAGTGCCATCTTGCCCCGGTCGGCGTACTCACCGCGAAGGCGGTCAACTGCCCGCTCCATCAGGGCTTGTGCCCAACGCCGCTCGAACACTTGCTCTGGAGTCAGGCGGTCCACGGGTTCGGCCCACGACTTCTCCTCGTCGGCCATCTGGTCCAGTGAAATCAGTTCCTTGCCTCCGCCCCGCTTCTGCGCGCGTGCCAGGTCGCGTTGATCGGATAGAAAGTGCCGCAGGAAGGCGAGCAGGAAGGAGCGAAACTTCCCGCGTTGATCCTGAAGGTGATTCAGCCATTCCCTGTGGATAAGGCGGCTGAGAAACTCCTGGGTCAAATCCTGCGCCGCCGCGGCGCCATAACCTTGGCGCCGGATGTAGCCATAAAGCGGAGGCCAGTAAACCCGACAGAGCCGTTCCAGCGCAGCTTCCGCGATCGGCCCCTCCTGTCGCTTCGCGGCCAGCACCACGCTCCAATGGGTCGTCGCAAACACCCGGCGCGCAGCGGAATCCGCACTTTGGTCATGGCCCATCGTCGGCATGGATGTACTTAGAGTTTTGTTTGTCGAAACTGTCACATTGGAGCAAATCGGGCGGGATTTGACAATCATGAGTTGGCAAAGCGGCTTAGTGCTCGGCGTGGCGGTGTCGGTGGCGAGCACAGTCATCCAGACGGCGCGCGACTTGAATGCCACTGACGAACGTACACGCATCTACGCAGAATCGAACGGCATGACCAACGGAGAGGTCGCCAACCGGAACGACAGGAAGGGCTACACTGACGACAAGGTCTGGAAGCCGGTTCAAAGCATCCTCTGGGACGTGATCAACCAGTCCTCTGAAATCTCTTCGGGCAATGGCCGCCAGCCGTATCGGTTGCCCAGCAGGAACATTCACAACGTTGGTGCGGAGGACTGCAGCCATTTTTGTCAAGTGAGTAGTGAGTGAGTACTGAAGGTCTAGTAGCAGAGTACTGAACGCCTAGAGGGCAGTGCGTCCCCGCGGGAAGAAAGCGGATTACTAATCCAATGATATGCTCGCCGGCCCAGCCCTCAGCTTGCCAGGTCCTTCCATTACGGAACCGGATCAGGTAGTGCATAGTTCATTCCTCTCAGGTGCACCAATCGGGCGATGACTTCCGAAGATTTCTCCAGCCCATACTTGGGCTGCCTTCACACTGACCGGGCAGTGGCGTTGATGAGTGCTTTCGCTCAAATGATTCATTGGCCTAAGGAAGAAATCTTATCTTTTCTACCTGGAATAAATGCGCCACTTGATGCCGGCATTGTATTCATTGAAGCGATCGTATTGCCCGACCAACGACCATTTCTCGGTCAACTTGTACTCCACGTCATAGGTGGGCTTTCCCTGCTCGGTGATTTCTTCGCCGGAACGTATCGTCAGCCGGTCCCCATCTGTGCCACCGATGCCCAATTGCGAAAAGACATTCTTCCCCACAAACATGGCGAGACGTTGGGCCCGTTGCTCCGGCGAAAGCCTCGCCGCTTCGCGCGGCATTTCGCCTGCGGTCAACATCAGGATAATCTGTTCCGAACTCAACGGCGGACTGGAGGAAAACTGGACCACAGGTGCGTCCGCCGGGCCTTTGATTTCCATCTGAATGTCATAACCAATTTTCCTGGTTTTGGCAGTGAGGAAGAGCTGCGGCCGATAGGGATTTTCGCTGGTTAATGTGACCAGGCCCTGATTCACCTGGAGACTGGCAAATGGGAACGACACCCGCCCGGAATCCGTTTTCACTTCACCCAGGGCAATCGGGTCTTTCAACGTGCCGCCCAGGGTCAGATGTGCCGAGACTTCGCCGCGAAAGAGCGGGCTGCGGACTTTGAGGAAGTCGTCGCCTTGCACGACCAGGTTCAGACGCCAGCTCGCAAAGGGATCTTCCTCGAAACTGAAATAGGGCGGGCGTCGGGAGGGCGTCGCCATTTTGCCGGGGACCAAATCTTTCAAGTCGCTCAAATAATAACCGTCGCGCAGACGAATCGCGCCGGAAATCAGTGGGGTCGCCCCCGGCGCATTGGTGATGGCCACGTTCAGGTCGGCGCGCAAAATCAGCTCGGGCGTGCGCGCCAAAGGGATGTTAGCGCCACGGATTTTTACTTCGAATGGCGGCCAGGTGTCGTCCTTCCGCCAGGCTTGGATCGGCAGTTCCAGATAGCCCTCCGCCGTCACCAGTTGGCCCGCAACGGCAGCGGTGAAGGTTTCCAACCTGGCGGTGTGCCCCATGAATCTCAGCCGGCCCGTTATGTCGCCAATGGGTCCTATGGGTTCCAGCGGCCGTGTCCTCAATCCGGCCAGCGCCAATTCCCCATCCAGCCGTGCGCCTGGCATCACTGCGATATCGGCGTTCAATTCGCCCTGGGCGTTGAGCAGCTTCGGGAGAAAGGATGCAAAAGGGGCGAGTTGGGCATTCTTGATTTGCAAGCGCGCGGTGGCCTTTTGCCAATCCGGAAGAGGAGTCCTGCGGCCCAATTGCCAGAATTCATTTTCCAAAGGTACTGTTCCCGTCAAACTCACCAGTTGTCCCTGGACGAAGAATTGGAAATTGGTCAGGCGCGCGGAATTTCTATCGAGGCCCAAAGCCAGTTCAAGGTTGTCCACGCTGGGAAGCTGGCGTTGGGCGCGGGGAAACTCGATTCGCTCTGCCTGCAGCAAAATCTGTCCCTGAGGCGAGCTCCATGTGCCGCCAAGGTTCATTCTCAGATCCGGTTTCTGCAGACGGAGCGCGCTCCATTTTGCCAATTCATCCCAGAAAAACGCGGTGGGCTGCATCGTAACGGCGAGCTTGAGCGGTTGTGTTTGATGAAATTGGATCAAGTCTGCCGTCTCACCGGGTCGAATGCTGAGCGGCAGCAGTCCCGTGGCTTCGGCGACGAGTTGGGTCTGACTGAACACGGCCAGCTTGTCCACCGCAAAGCCGTCCCGAGCGCCGTTCAGCTTCAGGTTCACCGTCAGAGGCAACCCTTCGGTTGGCACCGCTTCAGCGACAAGTTCGAGATGCACATCGAGCGGGCTGTTGGTCCATGCGGCAGAGAGCTTCATCTGTTGAAGGGCAATTGGGGGCGTTGTCAGCTGGACAAAATCTTCCAAGAGCGCCAAATCGATTGCTTTGATCGAGCCATCCAAGCGGCCGCGTTGCGGCCACGCCAGATCGGTTTCGAGATGGATTTCGCGGCCGTCTCCAATCCAGTGGAATGGCTCTACGTTGAGAGTCCAGCCGCCCGCGGCGTTGGTTGATCGACTGATTGGCTGAAAGGAAAGCCGAAATGGTGAGGCCAGTTCGAGCACCTGCTGTCCTTCCTTGCGCAACGTCAACGCCGTAACGTGAAATGAATTTTCCCGCCCGCCGGCTTGTATCGCGCCCTGGAAATCGAGCGCGGATTTTCCAGCCGCAACCTGAATCCTGGATTGCTGCAGGTGCAAATGCTGACCCTGCCATTGGGCTTCGAGCCGCAGCGCCTTTAACTTTGGGCTGGTGAACTCATCAAGCTGGAGTTGGCCCGTATGAGAAAGAGCCCGCAATGGACCTTCAAAACTGGCCGACACCACGGCGTTCTCGTAGGAATAGCCGGGCGGCAACCAATCGCGGCCGAGGCATCCTTGAAAATGCAAGCGGCCATCGCGGACGACTTGCTCGACCGCATCCAGGTTTCCCGACACCTGGGCGAGCGCGCCATCGGCGAATTCGACTCTGGCATTGGTCAATTCCAGCCACGGCCAAAGGAAGTTGCCGCTCACCTTCAACACCCGTGTTTGAAGATTGGAAACGGCGATGCCGGACCCGGACAATGCAAACGACACCGTGGGAAATTTCGCGTTGGCCGGCTCGAACGAGGCCCGGCCCTCGAGGTGTCCCTCGGCAGGAAACCACGTCTGTTGACTCAGGTCTGCGGAAATCTTCAGCGCGCTGGCATTGAGAAGATACGGACTGGCAAATTGGACCTTGACCGGGCTGGCCAATTCCACGCCCAGCCACGGAGCACGGATGTGTGCGGCGTCAATCTGCGCGGAGGTGGCGTCGCCCACGGCCCGAAGATCGAGATTTACCGGTGGCAGAGGTCCTGGTTTGGTCGGGCGCGCCGCCGCCGTGATGTTCAACGCGAACTGGCTGTTCTGCCAGGTCAAGGATGCCGAGCCTTTGAGGTCTTCATAGTGCGCAAGGTGGAGTCGTTGCGCCGGAATGGCAAAGGCGTCTGCCTGCACCGCGGCGGTGTCCGGCAACAAACCCTCACGGCCAAACCGCGCGCTGGCCTCGATGCGATTGCTCAGCCAACGGTGCGTGCTTTGAATCTGCAAACCTGCCGCATCCTCAGAAATGTGGACGGTGGAGTCCAGGTCCAGTGAGCTGGATGTGAAATGGATCTCGCGTGGTGTTGCCTCTTCGAATTTTGCCGTCACCGTCCCGCTCTGCCGGTGCTGCGGGAGGAGGAGATTTGCGGTGAAGGTCCCGCCCGCCCAGGTTGCGGAAGAAACTTCAACGATCTGGCCTGAAGTCTCGATCGCGCCATTCGTGAACGCCGCTCCTGGCGCCCACTTCCGGATTGTGGCCACGACGGTTTCGAACTCTTGAAAGTTCGTGTAAACCGACGATGAAAACTTGTTTCTTCCGCCCGCCTTGCGGCTGTTGTCGATCAGGCGCCAGTCTGTCGCTTGCAGGTAAGACTGCGACTCCGCTGCCGTGCAGCGGTGCCAAAGCCACACGGCCGGAACGAAGGCCTCGAGGCGCGCGGCACGAAACTCCGTCGTCCGGTTGGTAAAGGTCACCGCATTCAGGACAAATCGGGCGTAGCCCTTTCGTTGGTAGGTCGCGTAGTTCGCGCCATACTGGCGAGCGAGCGGACGCAAGATCCAAGGGAACCAGATGGGCGCCGCCATGATGAAAAGAATCAGGCCGGTCAGAAGAAACCCCAGTGCCAGGAGAATCCTCCGCTTGCGGCCAGCGACCTTACTGGAAGCGACGCCAGAGTTTTTCATAGGCCCGCACCAAACCATCGAAGTCCGCCGCGCTCGCGCCCAGCTCCCGGTGCAGTTGCCGGAGCATTCGCGCTTCCTGCAAGGCAGCAGGTTCCCAGAGCAAGAGTGCCAAGGTATGGAACAGCCGTTGGCGCGGATAACGCGCTGACTTGCCCGTCAGCAACTGAGCCGGCCCGAAAGTCCGGAGATTGATCAAGCGATTACGCCAACCATTTGTTTCGGGACATTTATCGAGCGGGCTGCGGGCGTAGTCGCGAGCCGAAGCAAACGGGTGCTGAAGCCGGCGGCTTTCCAGCCACAGCCATAGTTTCAGGCCGAGATTCACCAGATCCGAATGTTGGGGCGCCAACTCGGATGCGCTGGCTGTGGTCTTCCGGGGGTGAAGTTTGAACTCAAGCCCGGCCGCATGATGGCGCTGCACTTCCGGAAGCCAGGGCAACTCTTCCTGCATCGAGAACTCTTGCAAACGCGCGTGCCGTTCACGACAACTCCAATGATAGCGTCCGTGAGCGGCCAGGATGACGTCGCCGAAAGCCAATTGCGCCTTGGCCAGGTTGCGTCCGGCAAAATCGGCGTGCACGGGCGTAAATGGCTTCTGCATCAGGTGGTGTCGGGCAAAGAGCAAACCGGAACAGCGGTTCATCAATAATCGGGTCGCTTCGGAAAGTGGAAGTTGGTGTGCCTCGCGGTGATGCTCGCAGCCGCTGAGCAGTTCTTCGTCTCCGACCAGCCACTGATGGCCCATGACCAAATCATAGTAAAACATGTTTACCGGGCTGCGCCTGAGTTGGTCCAAGGAAAAGATTTTGAACTCCACATCGACCTCCGCCTGAGGCGAAAGCTCTTCCCCAAGCGCATGGAGAACCGGTCCGAAGTTCGTTTCGTTCCACCAGCGGTTGCCGCGCAGGCAGACATAAAATTCCAAATCGTTATAGGGGCGATCACCGGCTGGGGTCTTGAGCACGCCTCCTTCGCCGCGACCATAACCGCCGCCGAGAAGCAGCGCTTCGAGCTTTGCGGCCGGGACGGACGACTGAAGACCGGCCAGCACGTGGCTGCACGTTGTGGCGAGACGGGCTTCCAGCTCGTCACTGCCGTCAATGGTGAAGCGCGGTCTCATGGCAGGCGCGTCCTTGCTTAGTCTTAATGTCACCAAACGGATTTGAAATTCGTAGCCGCTCCCTTTTGACGCAGGTGAGCGCCCGCTTAACGGCGGATCCGATAAAAGCGATTGCCGGCCGCCTGTGCGATCACAGCGCGGAACCCGTCATTTCCATTCACGGTGATGACCGCGGTGTTTTCATTGTTCCAGGATCCGGAACTGAGATTATCGGTGCTTTGCAGCGTAAAATCGCCCGCCTGGCCGCCCAACGGCGACGTGAAATCAATCTGCACGTTGCCGCCGCTGATTTCAATCCCTCTCAGGTGGATTCCCAGGCTCACCACGCGCACGTTGTCAAAAATCGCGAAGCTTTGCTGTGCCCCGATGGAATCAAATTGATCGTTGTGGCCAATCATGATGTTGCCGTTGGTAAATCCGTAGGTGGTCGTGAACTCCAGCACCGGATTCTTGTTGACCGAAAGGCGCACCACATCGCCCACCTGCCTTAACTCCACGTCAGCCCAGGTCTTGGTGAGGGAGTTGCTGCGGTTGCCGATAGCGCCGGCGGAAATGTAAGGCGGGTTCGCAATCAACGCGGCCAGCGTCGAAGCCGAGCGATTGGTGATCACGTAGGGCACGGTGGCGGGGTTGGTGCTGGTGTAGGCGGCATAATCGCGCAAATTGCTGTTCGCCGGTTCGATGTTAATCCAAATGCCGTCGCTGCCGGGGGCATGTGTGTTGGTGGCGCCGGGCACACCGCTGGACTGGCGGATCCGGTTTGTGACCATGCCGGAATGATTGATCCCGGCCAGGGCATGTTCGGTCGTGTTGGAAACACCCACGCTCATGTAAAGGTCAAATCTCAGCGCATAATCGCCGCTGAAACTCTGCCCGGCAGGATACAGATTTATTCCGGCCGAAGAACCCGTGCCGTCTTTGTTCACCGACACAAAAAGCCCGCGCGTCGTGCCACCGGCGGAGTTGGGGGCGGCGGGAATGCCAGCGGCGCTGTAATCAAACGCCCAGTTCGTGATGGCATCAAACACGTTATTGTTGGCGCCGAAGCGAACAATCCAGTTCGCCGACGTATCGGAATCGAGATTGTCCGAAAAAAGCGTTCCGGCGGGCGGACATTCGTTATCCTGCAACCACGCGGTGGCAGAGCCTGCCGTGCCCACGTCGTATTCGCCGGAACCCGACCCAAGGCTGATTTGGATCGTCTCGTCGCCTTCCAGTTCGCCGTCATCGATGTTGGTGAGCACGAGCGTGATGGAGATCATCCCCGGAGGCATCGGCACGGATGACGGAGGAGCGCCGTAATCGCTGTTGGCCATGGCCGTTCCGCCGGTGATAAATTCCACACCGAAGATGTCCACGTTGGTGTCGCCAAGGCGGGTGACAGTAAAACTGACGGTATCGAGCGGCAGGCGCTCATAAGAATTCGTATCTACGGCAACGATGGAAAGCACCGGCTTCTCGTTGTCCACAATGGTGATGGTATCGGCGATAGGCGCTTTGATGTTGTAACTCGCGCTGCCAACCAGCGTCAACGTGACCGTCTCCGTAACCTCCGCCTCGTTATCATTTATCGGTGTGATCACCACATCCACCGTCGCGGAGCCGGCCGGAATGGTTGCCGAAAGCTCATTGGTCTCGTAATCGGTGCCGTTCACCGCCGTGCCCGTCAGCGTGTAGTTGACGACCAGTAGTTCAGCGGTATCCCCCGTGCGCGTCAACGTGAAGGTGGCAGTGTCCGGGCCGGCTTCGTTGGCCACGAGATCGGGAGCGACGGCGCTGACGCCGGGTGGAACGATGATATGGAATGTGCCATCGGAACCCGTCGTGGCCGTCGTCGTGCCGCCGGGAGAGAAGACGCGCAACAAACCTGCGCCCGAGCTGATCGCGTAAAGGTTGCCCGCGAGGTCAAAGGCCACATCCCGACCTTGAGCCGCGGTGGTGCTGAAGCCGGTCAGGAGCAAACGGTTGGTGATGTCAGGAATACCGTTGTTGACCGGCAAGATAAGCATACCGTTGGTCTCAATGTTGATTACGGCCAGGTAATCACCAGCACGGGAGAGGTCCAGACCACCTGTGGCGCGGAGAAGATCGACTGAAGAATTGGTAAGGGTTTGCGTCGCGGTCCGTGAGTCCCAGAGTAAACTGCCGTTGGCGTCCAGGACCCAAACGTTGGCTTCCGCGCCACTGGAACGATAGTTCGACACATAGAAATAGCCGTTGGTTCCCCGGGTCAAGTCCATCGTCTGGTTGCCAACGGTGCGAAGAAAGGAAGTGGGGTCGGGGTGGAGCGCAATCTGCGTCGGCGCGACAAATGGCCCTGGCAGAGCGCCGCCGATGTCATGCCGCCACAAACTGTTCCTTTGATTCGCTGTCGCGCTGTTGGGGTCCGTCTGATAGTCTTCGTCCAGAGCGTAAACCGTCAGGTTCGCAGCCCCGAGCGAACCTTCTATCCATGCTCCAGTAATGCTCCCGTGAATGCGGTTCGTGACCGGGAAAGGGCCTCCGGCCGGACCACCGAGCACATTCTGACCCGTGCCGGCGCCGACATTCGGATCGGTCACATAGACGGAACCGACCGCATCCGAGAAATCAGTAATATAAAGATTGTTGTCCTGACCAATCGCCACCCGGTAAGGACTGGCGGTGGCACTCGCGCTGAAATCAAGTCCCCCCGTCAATGCGGTGTCCCCCTGGCCGACAGCGTCACTCAAGTCCGCGTTCAGCACATAGATCCCGTCGCCCAGGGCGCGTGGGGCGTTCGTTGCCGACGTGTTCGAAATATAGACGCGACCGAAATACGGGCTGGCAGGATCGGTGTTCACCGTCACACCACGGGGATTATTGAATCGCACCAGATTCGTGTCCGTGCTGATTTGAAGAACCGCTCCCCGATTCGGAGCTACCGGCGTGACGAAACCTGGAGGGCTGACTTTGAAGACCACGATTTGGTAAGGGGTGCTGACTCCTAGCGGGAACGTGTGGAGCCCAGCGGCCAGAGCGCCCAAATCGTTGGTGACGGCGCCGCCGTTCGAAATCACTTTGATGTTATCCGCGGACTCATTCAATCGAAACGAGATCGTCCCGGCGTCGTTGGTCAGACTCGTCGCGTAGGGAGTCGACCAGCCGGACGGGCAAAGCCAGAGTATTCCCAGGGCAAGTGCGGCCGCACGAGAAACAAACCAGAGAGTTCGAAGGGAAAACGTTTTCATAAGCGTTCGCGTCTGGATTCGGGCCGAACATAACAGAACGACTGCTGGTTCCAATCCCTAATTTCAGCACGTGACTTGGGGAACTTGACAGATCGAACCCGAAAGCGGGAAGCTGCCTGGACCTGCATGAAACTGTTTGCCTCTCTTCGGAAGCGTGCCGGTCCTTGGGCGATTTCTTTGCTCGGCTGTTTGCTGGCTTCCACCGCGAGTCAGACCCATGCTGGCGAAGCTCGCCAGTTCCAGCTCGGTGTTGCCAAAATCGATGTCACCCCGCCCGAGGCGATCCGCCTGACGGGCTATGGCGGTCGCAGGACACCTTCAGCTGGCGTCGAGCAAATGCTTTGGGCCAAAGCCCTCGCCATCGGCAGCGACCGGGAAGGGCCCGCCCTGCTGATGACGTTGGACAACTGCGGCATCGCTGAAGAGACTTACCGGGAAGTGGTGCGCCGGCTTAAAAAAGCAGGCGTCAAACAGGATCGGCTGGCGATTTGTCTTTCACACACGCATACCGGGCCATGCACGACTTACTGGGCGCCGAACATCTTCGCCCAGGATATCCCGCCCGAACAGCGAGCCACCATCGACCGTTACACAGGCGCGTTGATCGACAAACTCGAGCAGGTCGCCGTCGCTGCGCTTAAGGATCGGCGGCCCGGAATACTTTCCTGGTCGCAAGGCAGCGTCGGCTTCGCGCGCAACCGGCGCGTCGTGGTTGGAAAGGCCGCGCAGTTCGGTGACAACGCGGCCGGACCGGCGGATCACGCCCTGCCTGTGCTGAAAGTCGAAGGCACCGATGGCACGCTTCGCGCCCTCGTGGCCAACTACGCTTGCCATTGCACGACGCTGGGCGGGGAGTTCAACCAGATTTGCGGCGACTGGGCCGGCTATGCGCAGGAATATCTGGAGCGGGATCATGCCGGGGCCATTGCGCTCGTTACTATCGGCTGCGGCGCGGATGCCAATCCACATCCGCGTGGCGGCGCCGACGGTGGACTCGCCCTGGCGAAAAAGCATGGCGAAGAAATCGCGGCCGAAGTCAAACGGCTGCTCACGCAAAACTTCAGCCCGCTTTCCTCCAGGCTCACGACGCGCCTGAAGGAGATCGAACTTCCGTTCGCGCCGCACTTCACCCGCGAACAGTGGGAGGCGCGCGCCAAAGAGAGCGGTATTGTGGGTTATCACGCAAAGAAGAATCTCGCCCGGCTGGATCGCGGTGAGAAGCTTCCGGCGCAACTTTACTACCCGGTCGCGACGTGGAATTTTGGCGATGACCTGGCGCTGGTCTTTCTCCCCGGTGTCAGGCTTGAGGCGAAAATCGCGTCCGCTCAGGTCCACTTCCTGGCCCGTTACGAGACTGCTGATTTTCCCGCCGAACAGACCACTGGAGCCGTGCAGCCAGCCATCGAGGC